>Ga0209800_10003976_pt1 | contig 11251 bp, 9 predicted proteins | sample Higcelweek8metaG_FD_187174 | JGI IMG/M metagenome (GOLD analysis project Ga0209800, IMG submission 187174) | Freshwater pond sediment microbial communities from the University of Edinburgh, under environmental carbon perturbations - High... | ecosystem: Environmental > Aquatic > Freshwater >... | reverse complement strand
ATTAGCACATTGTTCATTGAAGGTTATTATGTGTAGAAAAAATAAGTTTACAGGAACATCAGCTAGAGCCGTTTTTTTTTTGTAATTTTTCGAAGGAAAGGTTTTGATTTAATTTTATACTGATTTTTATTAGGTTGGTGGTCATGGAAAAACAAAAAGAAAAGCGATTTCAACGCGAAAACGAAGCTTTGGTTGCTGAACTTGAAGCTTATAAAAACCAGGTTCATCAACTTGAGGAAAAGGTAATAAGCTATGAAGGTTGTATTTCAGAACTTAAGAAAAATCAGGAAAAATACAGGCTGATATCCGAAGTGGCAACCGATTATGTTTACTCAACAAAAGTCTTTCCCGATGGGCATCTTGAGTTGGACTGGGCCTCTGGTGCTTTTGAAACGATTTCCGGGTATTCAGTTGAAGAATATAGATCACGTGGAGGTTGGCGCACAATCGTTCATCCCGACGACCTTGTTATCGACGATATCGATATCGCTAAATTGCAGATGAACCAGAAGGTTGTAAGTGAAATGAGAACCATTCACAAAAACGGGGAAATTGTTTGGGTACAGGTTTTTGCTCATCCGGTTTGGGATTACAATGAAAACAAATTGTCAGGTATATATGGTGCTGTTCAGGACATTACTGAAAGGAAAAAGGTGTCTGACACGCTTAAGAAATCTGAAGAAAAATATCGTACCCTGATTCAAAACGCCAATGAGTCTATATTGGTTGTACAGAATGGTGTAATTAAGTTTGCAAACCCAAAAACCTATGAGCTTATTGAAATAGATGAGTATGAAGGTTATGATATTCCTTTTACCGATTATATTTTCCCCGACGATCGAAAAATGGTTTATGAACACTATCTCGAACGGATTAAAGGGTTTTCCTTGCCAACGAACTACACATTCCGGGTTATTTCAAAAAGCCAGAAAATAAAATGGGTAGAAATAAATTCTATTCTATTCGATTGGGAAAATATGCCGGCCACATTGAATTTTCTAGTCGAAATTACGGATAGGGTTGCTGTTGAGAAAAAGAGGCAGGAGGAGCTTCTGCTGCTTCGAACATTGATCAACCATTTGCCTAGCTCTATCTTTGTGTTGGATAATCGATACCGGAAAACGGTATTCAACGCAACACATCTGAAGCGGGTCGAAGATAAGCTCAACCTGCAAAAGAACCTTTGCGAAGATGATTTGATAGGGAAAACCAACTGGGATATTTACGCCAAGGAGATTGCTGACCAATATTATGAAGAAGACAGAAAAGTAATTGAAAACGATGAGTTAATTCTCGAAAGAGAGACATCCCAAACAGACAGGCAGGGAAATCCGGTATGGGAAACCATATCAAAAATTCCGATGCACGATGCTGATGGTAAAATTATTGGAATGTTGGGCATTGCCCACGACATAACAGAAAAAAAGCTTTCTGAAATTGCCCTTCAGGAAAGTGAAGAGCGATACCGGTTTTTGTTTGAAAAAAGCCCGGCGCCGTTGCTCATTTATGAAAGAGATTCACTAAATATTTTATCGGTTAACGAAGCTTTCCTCAACCATTATGGATATGAAAAGGAGAAAGTTTTATCCATGATCCTTCCTGATCTCTATCCTGAAAATGAAAAGCTCACTTTAGTTCATTTTGCAGCCAGTTTAAAGGGATATCAATATGTTGGTGAATGGCACCACTTAAAAGCTAATGGAGAACGGATAACCATTGAAGCTAGTTCAAACGATATTGTTTTTGAAAACAAAAAAGCAAGGGTCACTGTAATCACAGATATTACCAACCGAAAGTTAACAGAAAACAAGCTTAAATCAAGCGAAGAGAAATTTCGGCTTATCAGCAATTCGGCTCACGATGGTATCTTTATGATAAACGACGAAAACGAACTCATATACTGGAATCCGGCCTTTGAAAAAATATTTGGATACCCTGGAGAAGAGCTGGCGTTTAACAACATCAATAAATTTCTCCTGTCTCCAAACCAAACCGAACAAAAGAATTTGCCAATTCAGGTTTCCGGATACAACGAAACGTATGAGAATTCGGGTCTGTCGTTTGAAGTTGAAGTTGCACGGTGCAATGGGGAAGTTATCCAGATTGAGCTTTCACTGGCACCCCTGAAAATATCGGGTCAGTGGGGGGCCGTAGGTATTGTGAGGAACATTACTGAACGGAAAATATTTGAACAGGAGTTGATCCAGGCAAAAGAGCAGGCCGAAGAGAGCGACCGGTTAAAATCTTCATTCCTTGCAACCATGAGTCACGAGCTTCGAACACCTCTCAATGCCGTAATTGGTTTCAGCAGCCTGATTGACGATCAAATGGAAGTGCCAGAAATACTCGAAATGGTTAGAATCATCAACGATAGTGGTAATCATTTGCTCAGTATCATCGACTCGATATTTAGTCTTGCGCTTTTACAGTCGCGGGTAACAAAAATTTCATGGGAAGAGATACCCCTTTCCAGTTTCATTATCGGGCTTAAACCCTATTTGATTACCAAGTTAGGCAAAGAAAAGAAGGATCATCTTCGGCTAATTATGAATACTTGTCACGAAGGAACTGAGTATGTAATCCGGTCAGACAAAACAAAACTCACCCAGATGATGATCAATTTTTTCGATAATGCGATTAAATATACACAAGAGGGTTCAATCGAATATGGGTGTATCGTTGAAGGGGCCTCGGTTTCTTTTTACGTGAAAGATTCCGGGATAGGGATTCCTGAGGATAAGCAGACTTTAATTTTCGAAAGATTCAGACAAATTGAAGACTCCCTTACCCGACAATTTGGTGGTGTAGGTTTGGGACTTTCAATATGCAAAGAGATTTCCGATTTACTTAACGGGAAAATCTGGGTGGAATCAAAAAAAGGAGAAGGATCTACTTTTTATTTCAGGTTAAATGATGTTTTAGTCAAGTAAGTTAGATCTACTTTTAACTTTACGGCAAGTAGATTTTTCATCTTCTCCCCAGCGCCCCGGTCGGGCATTCATCAGCCACCTTTTCGGCAATTAGTTTTAACCCTTCGTTGATGTTTTCATTGAATGGAATGCCAATTTCCACATCGAAGCCGCGGCCTATATAGGTGAATCCATATTTTTCCTGATGTTTGGCTGTGAGACGAATACAAATGCCACATTTGATGCACTTTTCGGGTTCATACACAATGGTGTCGTGGAATTGTTTTCGCACAGCTTTGCGCTCTTCGTAGGCAAACCGTTTTTGCTCTGCTCCGTATTGGTCGGAATATTCGCGCAGTTTGCAGCTGTCAATCTTACGGCAGTCGCAGTGCAGACATCGGGTCGCTTCGGCTTTCACTTCCTCAACTGTAAGCCCTTTGGAAATGCCGTTTAACGGTTCAATGCGGTTCCCTTCGACTGATTCTTTCAGGTATTGAGCATATTCAGGAATGACCAGCTTTCCAAATTTAGAGTTGAATTTCATTGGCTGCCCCACAACGGGTTTTTCGTTCAGCAATTGCCACACCGAAGCAGCAGCTTCCTTCCCTTGTGCCAATGAACGAATAGCCAGTTTCGATGAACGCAACGCGGAACCGATTGCAAACACCCCGGGTATGTTGGTTTGAAAAGTGTTCTCGTCCGCAATAAAACCTTTAAAATTCGACTCAATTCCCCAATACTTCTGTTCTGTGAAAATGACTCCCGAAGCGATAATCACGGCTTCATAATCCTGATGTAGCTGTTCAAATTGAGCTTTGTCAATTTCTGTGTTGAGTTTGAATTGAACACCTAACTTTTCAATGACTGCAATCTCACGATCCAACTCCTCTTTAGGAAGTTTTTCGTCGTTGATATCGGTTCGAAGCATTCCTCCTGGTTGTGATGCTTTATCGAAAACGGTACACTGAATACCTTTCAATTGCAGGTAGTAAGCTGCTGACAAACCCGCCGGTCCACTGCCAATGATGGCTACTTTTTGTCCAATTAAAGGTGCCAGTTTTTCTTCAAAGTGACCTTCATCGCCTGAAAAACGTTTGAGAAGGCAGATAGAAACTGCTCCATCAATCGGTTTACGGCGGCAAGCTCCTTCGCATGGTGCCGGACAAATATGCCCTAACACCGACGGCAACGCAATGTTTTGTTTCACCACTTTCAATGCCTGATCAAACTTTCCGGCTGCCAGCAACCGATTCATTGTGGGGATGTCCATGTGTGCCGGACAGGCAATGGTGCAAGGCGCTACGCAGTCGCCCACGTGGTCGGAAAGCAACAGTTCAAGCCCGGTTTGTCGTGCCTCGCGGATTTCGTCATCGATGGTAATGATATCCATTCCTTCTTGTACCGGAAAAGAACACGACGGATAAAGTTTCCCGTTATGAGTGTTTTTCACCAGGCAAATCATGCACGAAGTGAAGTGTTCCACTTCGTCGTTGTGGCACATCGTTGGGATTTCGATACCCAGTTTTTGTGCGGCTTTGAGGATGGTGGTTCCGGGTTCAACCGAAACAGATTTACCATCAATTTTGAGAGTAAAAGCCCCCTCCCTGCCTCCCCCCGAGGGGAAGGTAAGTGGTGCAGGTATGTTGATGTTGTCTTTCATTTCGAATGATCAATGACCTTTGTAAACGGGTTTTCGTTACAAACCTAATCATTAATTCACTTGCCATCAATATCTCTTCGTGTTAAAAAAGTGTTATAATTCCTTCAAAAAAGAGGCACAACACCTGTGCTTCTCAAATTTTAAATCTTTTATTTTCAATTATTTTTTCAAAGCCGCTTTCGTGAAAATGTACTCAGGAATTTCAACATTGAACTGGAGCTTTGTCATCTTGAATTCAGTACCGTCGCCCTCTTTTAGCATATCTTTATACACCATGGTCGATGGAAACCAACGTCCCTGAACCTGGATCACATCTTTCATATCGAGCCGTTTTAGCAGCTGTCCGCTTTTGGCAAAAAGTTCCTGTTTCAAGGGTACAAACCGTTCGGTATCTACCCACATTTTTTGCGAGAAGTAAGCCACGTCGGGTACTTTTGCTGTTAGCTCAATAATGTAAGCTTTCCTCCCCGAAACCTCTTCTTCTCCAATCACTTTAGCATCGTAAGTATCCGTTAGTTTGCGGTCGTCCATCATGTCTTCGTACGAAAGGTCAGAACCCATGACCGACTGGCGCAAAAGGTGACCCGAAATTTGGATGGTACGGTCGGTAGAAGGGGAGTAGATCCAAAGCTGGTTTTCCAACTTCAGCATTTTTGTTCCCTGTTCGCGTGCAGGTGAAAGATATTCGGTGAAAGCCTTTTTGTTTCCAACGGAATAGCTTTTAGAAGTAATTGTACGGTCGCCCCGTTTGCCGTGAATGGTAATTGATGACTCCATAACACGGTTTTCCGACGACAGGTTTTTGTCGACCTTTTTCAAAATCTCATTTGCATCGGGGGCCGAAAAACTCAACATAGTTGTAGCGATAAGTATTAATGTGAATATTGTTTTCATATTTTAGTTGTTTCTGTTTATAATTTGTGTTCACTCTTTTGGTTGGAAAAGAGTCAATAGTCATTAGAAAATTGCCACCATGTCTCCAACCGAAACATCCCTTATCTTTTTTCTAATGACTTTTTCCTGTTTTATGCCTCCAATTCTTTAAACAACTGCGATGTTTTCCGCTTATAAATACCAACTCCGGCTAAGGCTGTGCCTATAACTGTAGAAATTATTCCGGGAAAGAACCCGAGGTAATAATCGACAGGTGTTATACGTGCCCTGAGAATTGTAGGTAGCATCACAGATGAACCCTTCATCGAATCGCTCAGGTTGAGGCCATATTTCTGCATCAACCAGGCAAAGAATAATCCCAATCCAGTACCAACAATTGAACCTGCAATGCCAATAAAAACCGATTCGTAAATCAGAGTAACGTAAACATGTTTCTTTTCTTCACCCATGGCCAACCGAATTCCAAATTCACCATACCGGCGAATACCACCCAGCAACCCCGCATTCCAAAGTACAAGCGCCATAGCCATCATAAACACAATGGTAATAATCATTCCCATTGCATTGGTAATATCAACCATTTGCCCCATCAATCCCTGGTCTTTCATGGTGAGAAAAACAGGAGCGAATTCATTGTTTTCGGTGTTAGGATATTCCTTCCGGAACTTCTCTTTGACAGCCAACGCTTCTTCCTGATCGAAGTAACCGACATTTAAGTATCCGTTTATCTCACTTGAGGCATCAGCCATATCAAGAGCTACTCGTACATCGTTGATATCGGCAATCATTGTTCCTTTGTCGAGGACTTTAACGCCAAAGGATATTGTTCCCGCGATAACAAAATTCTGATAGCTCATGCTACCGTTCATGGTCGATCCCATCAGGGTAACTTCATCGCCAGTTTTTACACCCAATTTTTGAGAGAACTCTTCGCTCAGCAATATTTCGAAAGGTTTTTCTGGCAGGTGGCCTTTTACTAGCGATTTGGTAAGATTCAACCGTTCCACTTCGCCCGATTTACCTGAAAACAGATCAACCCCCATGCCCATTGCAGGGCCTTGCGAGCGGGTTTCACCGTTCTGGTCGGGAACATCGATCAATCCGCCAAACTGAATTCGTTCCACCCATGTAACTTCGGGGAACTTTTGCTTCAATTCTTCAGTCAGATTACCGGTTTCCGTTAACGCCAGGTCGGTAGGCATTTGAGAGATATTTTCGGAGTATGCTTTCGATACCACTTTTACATGGCCTAAGCTCATTTTGGCATTCAACTCGATTGAATCGCCCATCAACCCGGTGATGTACGCATGAAGGAACACGCATAACATAACGCCCAGAGCCACAATCAAGATTGGTACACGGCTGCGGCTTTTATCGCGCAATAGTCCTTTTAGTAGAAATTTTATCATTGTATTTTCCCCCTCAACGCTTCAGTTGGATTCATTCTCGCAATTTTTCTCGAAGGCCAGTAACTCACCAGTGTAGTGGTAAGCAGCACGATCAGCGTGGTTGAAATAATAAGACTAACACTGTAAATCGGGTACATTACAGGCGCAATGGCCATCCCGAATTCACTGGTGTCCATTGGGATTTTCATGCCCACATGAGCTTGCCAAATAAAGAAAGGAACTCCATAAACTGCTGCAACAACAGCTGCCAATACAGCGTGCATAGCCCCTTCAACCGTAAATAAACCAACCACCTGCTGACGAGTATAACCCAAGGCTACGTATGTCCCAATCTCTTTTTGACGTCGGAAAATTGACAATACCTGCGTGTCGAAAATGGCCAGCATTGCCAGGGCCAATAGAATAACGTAGAACATCGACTGTCCCTTCGACTTGGTTGCGACCATTGCATCGATTTCCGCAGTTAAATCTTTTTTGGTTTTCAAGTTGAAGACTTCAACTGAAGTGCGTTTCTCTTCTGCATTTGCAATACTAAACAACGTGGCCTCGTTGGGAAGAAGAAGCTTTTCTTGCATAGTTTTCAGGTCGATCCACACTTGTGCTACATCAACTGTTGGAACGTTGGCAGAGAAGATTTCGACAATTTCGATTTCGGTGGCATCGAAAGTGCCTTTGCTGTCGCGCCAACGAAGGATAACCCTGTCACCCTTTGCCAGATGGCTGGAATGTGCCATCGATGCACCAATAATTGCTGGAATGGCATCAGAAACAGTATCGAGCCTGTGTGCTGGAATTTTCAGCAGGGTTTGATCGGGACGAATTCCTTTGATCATCACCGATTGCATTCGACCTTGCGGATAAATGGTTCCTTGCGCAATGAGTACGGGCACCATTGTTTTGTTCTCAATATCTGGCTTGAACGCCTCTGGTATTGGAGCGTGGCTATCGGTTATTGTGAAAGCATCGTATGGGTCGTATTGGTTGTGCCAAAACTGAGCTTTACCAATTTCCCACTGTTCCATATCTGTTTTGGCCTGGTAGTCCCATCCTACCATTAAACCTTTGGCCCATATAATCATCACGAAGGAGAACGAGAGAACAATCACGTTCAGCCATGTGCGTAACCCCGCGCCAATCAGGTTTCGGTATGCCAATTTTAATGCGATTCTCATTTCGACTGGTTATTAATTGTTTACCAATTCTTCGTGGTCAACCAATCCATCTTTCAGGAAGATTTTACGGCGCAGGTAGCCAATCACTTTTTCATCGTGCGTGGCAAAAATAAACGTTGTTTTCAGCTCCCGGTTCAACGTTTCCATGGTCTTCAGGATGTTGTGCGAGTTGTCTGCATCGAGGTTGGCGGTTGGCTCATCGGCCAGTACCAGCGAAGGTTTTTTTACCATGGCACGGGCAATGGCCACACGTTGGCATTCACCACCCGAAAGTTGCGGTGGTTTCGATTTCACTTTGTCAGTCAACCCAACCCATTCGAGGGCATCCATCACCATTTGTTTTCGCTCGGTGGCTGTGTAATCGAGCAACAGCAAAGGAAACTCAACATTTTCGAAAACGGTATGTACCTGCAATAGGTTATAACTTTGGAAGATAAAGCCAAGGCTTTCTTTTCGAAGTTGAGCCGACTCGCGTGAACTGAGTTCTTTTATTGATTTGCCCAATACAACAGCTTTCCCATCGGAAGGTGTATCGAGCGAACCCAGGATGTTCAACAACGTGGTTTTGCCCGATCCACTGGGGCCGATTAGCCCGGCAAATTCGCCGGTTCCGAATGTAAGATTAATACCTTTTAGCGCGGTAAACTCACCTTTCCCGATTGGGAACCTTTTGATGAGGTTGTCGATTTGAATGATTACCCCCCGACCCCCTGAAGGGGGGGTAACCCCTAAATCCCGTTCGGCTGAGCTCTCGTCGAAGCCTAAAGGGGACTTTTTAGTGTCTGTGGTTTTGTTAATGTTGACCCCCAAACCCCCTAAAGGGGTGTTTTTACTTTCTGCGTTATTGTTGTTTTCGTTCATTTATCTATATTTTAAATGTACAAATCTTCAAATTTTTTAGTTCCCTGCCCCCCCCTTTAGGGGGCTGGGGGGTTGAGTTTTAATGATTCCATACCATCATCAACTGCACCCCGGTTCCGGCAAACAGGTTAATATCGTTTGCTGTTAAAGGCATTTTATAATTCTTCGGGTTGCTGTAACCCATACAGTAGAATGAGAAATCACCCAATTGATGGTTCCAAGTTACAATGTTATATAGCCCATTATTGATCCAGTCGAAATAGAACATGGCACTCAAGTTATCGTTCATTCCGAGGGAATAGTTTAACGAAATTGTTGAAAACGTAAACGGATTCTTGATCTGGAATGGTTTTTCATCGTATGCAAACAGGAGTTGTTCGAATACTACATTCAATCCTGAGCCTATTCCAAACGTGTAATCGGCGCCAACACTTGTCATCAGTTGATTGGCGTATGGCCCAATGTTTTTGCTTTTGTTCATCCACACTGCTTCGAACCACAAGCCAACACCTACGTCCCATTTACCATCGAGACCGATTCGGTTTTCGGGCGTTAACCCGCTTACGACAGAAGAAAGTTCTAATGGATCGGTATTACATAACCGATGATGAAAGGTTAGTCCCATTTCACCCTTAGGTACAGGACATTGCAGCCGTCCTCCAAATTCAGGTTGGTTCTGACTGGTATTTCCCATTTCCCATGTTTTCGCTTTTTCATTCCCGTACAAAACCCACAACCACAGGTTTGCATTGTTTAAAAAGTAATAACGCCCCAGAACACCCCAAACACCATCAGTAAGTTGCAGCGGGTCGCGCGGGTCGAGTTTATCGAACCACATAAGAGGGCGAATTGTAGTAGCTGAACCAAAGTTGATCTTTTGCAATCCAGCCCTGATTTCCAATTGTTCGGTCGAATAGCGTGCCCAAAGTCGGTAGGGTTTTATTTTCCCGGATGAATAAAGGGTATCGAACGGATGTGTACCTAATGTTCCATTCAGATTGGCAGAGGCTTCAAAGTCAATTAAATTTTTCGATTCTTCACCAAACTTTAAATTTAATTGTGGCAGGTATCGCGCGCCACCCCAAAGTTCCAGTTCGTTCGATGGGTTGAAGTTGGTCCATGCCGAAGCTTGACCCTTAAATTCGAGCTTTTGTGCGAACGACAATTGAACGATAAGCGCAAAAATCAGTAGCAGTATATATCGAAAGATGTTCATTTCTGATCGTTTCGGGGAGTCATCCCGTAGGTGAGAAGGTTGGTAATCTCCATGATTAAATCTTCGGCTGTCGGGAAGAGGGAGACCAAATATGGATCTTCAATTAAACCACTAATCTTTTTTGACAGATAGAGGAAAAACTCAAGATTCATATCTTTTCTGATGATTTCTCTCTCCTGAAGCCGTTTAAAACTGGAAAGAGTTTCAGCCCAAATCTCTTGTGTTTTCTGCCCGATGTATTCTTTAAGCCCAAGTGTATTATCGGCGTAAAAGTCGGCAAGGAATTCTTTACTGATTTCGTGAACTCCTTCTTTCTTCATTTTTAGCATTCCTTCGAGCAGTTCGGCTGTAGTCGCGGCATTTTCGATAAGATATTTAAATTCGTCGATTGAGCCGCTAACCATCTGATCTATTATTGCTTTAGCAACTTCGACCTTGTTCGAATAGAATTTATAGAAGGTTACCTTGCTTGTTTTTGCCTCTCGGCATATCTCTTCAATTGAAACTTTTTTTAATCCGTATTTCCAGAACAGATTTTTTGCTGCTTCCAGAATATCGTTGTGTTTTTTATTTGTTGTGATTGCGTTCATAAAATCAAGTTGTACGAAATTGCGATAAATGTACGAAATTGATTAAATAATACGAATAACGTAAATTATTTCTTTAAGTGTTTAACAGCATATTTTTAGTAAAGCATCAGGCTAAAACGATTACCGAACGGTATCGTAGTTCTTTTGACCAATATTGTTATACGATGTGCCATGCTCGTTTTAAAGGTACTTGTCACGAAAAGATTAAAGCCAATTCGACATAAAATTTTTTCTATTTTTGCCGCATTGAGATCTGTAACAAGATATCGCCCGAATAAGTTTGCTTTTAATAAAATAGGTACATGAAGATAAGTGTTTTATCCATCCTTTTCTGTTTTCTGGCTCAGTTAGCCCTGGCACAAACAAGCACCATCACCGGTTTCGTCAGAGAGAAAGAGAGCAATCAGCCCCTACCCGGAGTGACCATTCTCGAAAAAGGAACAACAAACGGCACGGTAACTGCGCCAAATGGGGAGTTCCGACTTTCAGTCAATCAGGGAGCTGTCGTTCAGTTCTCTTTTATCGGGATGAAAACGCAGG
>Ga0209800_10003975_pt1 | contig 11251 bp, 7 predicted proteins | sample Higcelweek8metaG_FD_187174 | JGI IMG/M metagenome (GOLD analysis project Ga0209800, IMG submission 187174) | Freshwater pond sediment microbial communities from the University of Edinburgh, under environmental carbon perturbations - High... | ecosystem: Environmental > Aquatic > Freshwater >... | reverse complement strand
TAACTGACAGTGCGGCAGGAGAGAGTGCAACAACTGATAAAAGAGGAGTTGCCTCTGAATCAGCAGAAGAGACCAAGATAGATGAGTCTGCCAGTGAGCATGATGAAAAAGAGGTTGAGCCTCCCCCGATAGCCGTTATTGATGAGAGGCTGATCGCTATTATTGAGGTAACAGATCAGCAGAGAGATGAAATCAACAGGTTGAAACAGGATATGTTCAAACTCAAGGAGCAGCTGAGGGTATATCACTCTTTTTTAAGCAGTCAGCAGAAGAAAATTTCAGAGCTGGAGAAGAGCATCTCTGAAAAGAGTCTCTCTGATGAACCTGCCAATATAGGGATAGTGGATGCCAACTACTCAAAGCTGCTGTTGAAAAATATAGTTTGGCTCAAAGAGGAGAGAGATTTCTCCTCAAATGATGTGGCACGCCTCTTCAGGGCAGAGGGGTTTGACACTCCACACCCTTATGAGCACTGGGATGAGAAGGTGATTAATACCATGTATGCTGATGCAAAGAGAAGTTTTTTATAACCAGCACGGCCGGAAGAGGGGTATTGGTTCAGGGTCACAACGAAGCATTAAAGTTGTAGAGACGCAAGATTTTGCGTCTCTACGGGGTACCCACCAGTTTGTATCCCTAGACCTTCATATAACGGCCATGCCATGACAGAGCACAACGAAGATTGAAACGTAGGGGCACCCCCTTGCGGGTACCCTAGCAAAGGGCAGGCACGGGGGGAGTAGTAGTGCTGCCCCCTACAGTGAGTTATTTCATCCTGAAAGTGTAGGCTATCATCATCTGGTTTCTATCCTCCATCTGTAGAGCAGCCTCAAGCCCGCCACAGTCCAGATTGCAGTTAAGGGCCTCCTTTGTCATGCGTATTCCCATAGGATTCTTTTCTGTCATGGTTGTGGCAAGGGCCATTGCAGTGGCAACCATCTCCTCCTTCTCCACCACCCTTGATGCAAAGCCAAGCTCCATTGCACTCTTTGAATCCATCCAGTTCCCGGTCAGCAAGAGTTCATTTGCCCTGCCTGAACCGATCAGCCTTGGCAGAAAATAGCTTGAAGCCATGTCAGCCCCCCCAAGACCGATGTTGATGTAAGCTGCCGAAAACCTTGCATCCTTTGCCAGGACTCTTATATCGGATGCCATGGCAAGGGAGAAGCCAATACCTGCTGCTGCGCCGTGGACACAGGAGATCACCGGCTGGGGGATCTGGCGCATGGCAAGAAAGAGACGGCTCATACGGGCCTGAGCTTCATAGGCTTTTACAGGTGCCATCTTAAATATTTCCGGCCCATAGCTCTCCATATCAAGACCTGCACAGAACCCCTTTGCATCTCCTCCGTCAAGTATGACCACAGTAGTCTGGTCATCATATCTTAGCTGATTGAGAAGGTTTTCAAATTCCACTACTGTTTCAAGATCAAATGCATTGTATTTTGTAGGACGGTTCAGTGTTATCCGTCCAATTTTTCCCTCTTTGTTAAATATTATGTTCTCCATTACTGCCTCTCCTTATCTATTCTGATTGAGTGTATGATTCCACTTCTGTTAGGGTTCTCTGCCAGCCTCACTCATGCCCCCCTCTCCAAAGGAGAGGAGAATCCCATCTCTATCCTTTTACGAAAATCAGCTTGTAAAATGTGCTGTCTCCACTGCCATGGTGACAGGCTCACTCATTGTAAGGGTGTGTGCCAGAGTTCTGATCTTAGGCAGTTCATGGCAGAAAAAATATCTGCATACAAGAGTCTTTCCCTCATAAAAGAGCTGGTCTGATCTGCTGATGTCACTATCACCAGAGAGCTTATCCATTGCCATCACTGCCTGAAAGAGCCACTGCCATGCTATGACCACATATCCGAACATCTCAAGGTATAGGGTTGCATTTGCCAGAAATGCATCAGCCCCTTTTTCAGAGGCCATAGCTCCAAGAGTCATGGTGGTCTCACTCAGAGTTTTAAGGCTCTGTCTCATCTGATCAGCCATTGAAGCAAGCTCCCTGGTTCTGGCACACTCTACAGAGGGTTCAGCTCCAGACTCTCTGCAAGATGAGGTAGAGTCGCTGTACTTGAACCCCCTTTCGATCACCTTTTCCACTTCACGGCAGAAGAGCATCAACGCCTTTCCATCCTTCATTATCACTTTTCTGCCCAGAAGATCCATGCCCTGAATCCCTGTGGTTCCCTCATGTATGGTATGGATACGCATATCCCTGAAGTGCTGCTCCACAGGGAAATCCTCACAGTAGCCGTATCCGCCAAAACACTGGATACTCTGGCTGGTGGAGATTATCCCCATCTCAGAGGGAAATGTCTTTGCCACAGGAGTCAGAAGCTCTAACAGAAGGTGGTACTCTTCTTGCTTCTCTATCTGATCTTTGGGCAGGTTGTGCATCAGATCTTCATAAATACTGCATTGAAGTATAAGAGCAAGGGAGCCCTCCCAGACTGATCTCTGGAAAAGAAGCATCCTCTTGACATCCTGATGCTCAATAATGGGAACTGGCTGACCACCCTTTCCGTCAGATATGCGTCTGCCCTGTCTTCTCTGTCTTGTATAGTCAAGGGCAGCCTCATATGCTGCCGCTGCAATGGCTGTTGCGCCCATACCCACCTCAAGCCGGGCTCCATTCATCATCTGAAACATGTAGGAGAGCCCCCTGTTGGGTTCGCCAACAAGCCACCCCATGCAGTCTCCTTTTTCGCCAAAGCTCAGTGCTGTGATAGGTGCACCTCTGTAACCGAGCTTATGGAATGTCTGGGTCACAGTGACATCGTTGCTAACCATTTTAGAGCTATCTGCTTTGAAGTTCTCTGCATCTGCTGTTATCTTTTCAGGCCGAAGTTTTGGCACAACAAAAAGAGAGATCCCTTTTACTCCAGCAGGAGCGCCTTCAATTCTGGCAAGAAGAAGATGTACCACATTATCCACCCCATCATGATCTCCTGCTGAAATGAATATCTTCTCTCCTGAAATAAGAAAAATACCCTCTGAGGAAGATTGCCTTTCTGACAATTGCCCATGCTGCTCTCTCAATGGCCTTGCTGAGGTGGCAAGATCTCCAAGAGAGCTTCCAGCTTCAGGTTCAGTCAGTGCCATTGTACCCTGCCATCTCCCATCAAGCATAGGGGGGAGATATCTCTTTTTAAGAGACTCTGATCCATAGGTTAGAATCAGTTTGGCAGCACCGGATGTGAGGCCTGAGTAGACAGAAGCAGAGTAGTTTGCAGCAGAAAATATGAAGTAAACAGCATGAAGAATGGTGGCAGCCATCTCCTCTCCACCCCATTTCTGAGGAAAAGGTGCGGCAATCCACCCGTCACGGCCAAGTGTGGTCATGATCTTCCTGACATCTGGATGGACAGCCACTGTGCCGTTTTTAAGCTCAGGAGGAGTACGATCCATTGCTTCAAATATGGGGTGCAGCGCTTTTCTGGAAAACTCAAATGAAGAGTCAAGGATAAGGTCAATTGATTTTCTGTTCTGTCCATTAAAAAGGTCAGAAGTTCCGGTCTGATGGGCAGCCATCAGTTCGTGTAGGGTGAATTTGAGGTTTTTCATGTTGATAAATCTGCCAGCCATAGGTATCTCCTGAATTGTAAAATGGTTAAAATCAGTATCTTAATCTAATAAAATCAATATATTACTCTCAATAAGGAGAGCTATTCTAACATTTTTTCAAATAAATAGCTCAACATTTGCCTCAGAAATTTTAACATTTTTGTGTGATATGATTTTAAAAGGATTGACAGGGAATTTAGGCTGATAAACGTGAGTGAGGCATGTGAATTCATAGGTTTTTTAGAACCGCTGTTTCCCTGATCAGTTACGGATGAGCTAAAGGTAAAACAGTTCCGCTTAATCAGGGAGAGATAAATTCTAGGCATCCTCCATTTGCCAGTTGACACTTCTTGAAGCGGTATCCCCATTTTTCATGGATTTGCAGAGAAAAAAGTGTCAACTACTTTTGGGTTGATACGAAGGATGCCAAATTTTGGATCGTTTTTTCAGTATGCGCTTATGGTTTAAAGAGGTTGTAGTACGCCTCCAGAGACCAGAATATATTTTCCGTTAATGGAGTTTCCATCCCCATCACTAGCCGTTGAATAGTATATTGTTACGCCCTCTTCCGCATCAATATTTATTGGGATATCTTCGCTTAGAACGACACCACTGATATTATTGATGAATGAACTGCCTGTAGCACTCCATGAGCTGGTCTCGTCCAGTACCAGAGATACATCTCCTCCATTGTCAGTATTAACAGTACCTTTTAGATTTGAGGAGTTAGACAGGGTTAGAGTTATTGTGCTATATTGATCACAGAGAATATCTCCATCAAGAGTCTGCGCTTTGGCGGAAAGAGTAACTATACCTCCTTGATCTCCCCAGGAAGTATTGGTATCTGGATCGTCTGCACTTGGTGCAGCAGCTTTAAGGAAAGTAGTGCCATTGCTTGTAATACCAACCTCATTAAGATCAATAACCGCTGTGGTGTTGCATACGAAAAATAGAGGCCCTGTAGAGTTGTTTATGAGAGATCCCTGGCTCATGTTAAATGTCCCTGTGCCTACAGTTGAGTCACCTGACATGCTCTGATAGATCATAACCCCTCTCTTTACAGATCCTGTTATGCTTGTCTCCTTCAATGTTATTGAGTTAAGCCCTTCAATTACAGCAGCTTCCGACCCATATGCGGTGTATGATCCTCCTGTCACATTGAAAGTACCGGTGCTGTAAATCCCAGGAGATCCTTCTCCTTGAGTTGTTCCTGTACAATTTATTGCTGTAATGCTACCCTCTCCTCGGTCTGTAGCAAGAGCCGCGCAATGGTCTCCCTGGGTGGCAATTGTTGTATTGCTCACCGTCACACTGCCGCCGTATGTCGCATCTACACCTCGTGAAGAGTTTTTGGTTGTTGTAATCTTGCAATTGTGAAGAGTTATACTCGATCCTTCACCGTAAGCAAAGGCCCCGTTCGCCCCTTCAGCGTCTGAAGAGAGAACACAGTTTGACAGAGTGACGGTACTGCTATCTTCAGCCAGCACTATGGCGTTAAGGCCATAGAAATCACTGGCATCAGTGTTTGAGGTATCTCCTGTTTTAGTCACCGTAGAGTCTGTCAGCGTAAATATTCCCCCATTATAGAGATAGATACCGGACTGATCAGCTTCTGTTGCTGCATATGCCTGATTGAATTGAGAGACATCTCCGCCATCCTGTTCATAGGCGCCAGTTTTGATATACGTGTCACTGTCTGTGTCTGTCGTATTGCCAGGATCAGTAATATCTCCACCAGGTGGGCTAATAATAAAGTGCTCAATATTTGAATACAGGCTATTGCCATTGATGGTATATGCTTTAATCACAATATAGAACGCAGCATTTTCCCATAACTCAGCTGTAATAGTTGTCTGACTCCCCATATCAACCTCATAAATGTTACTGGCATCAGGATAGGGTGCGAGCAAAAGAGTATATCCTTCCACATCATCTATTGAACTCCAGAATGCGGTAACCCTATTTTGATCAGTTATCACAATGAGGGACGGTGAGGTTAGAGCGAAACAAAGTGTGCCAGTGAAGCCAATTGATAAACTGACTATTAAAATTACCAGTAAAATGCACCTCTTCATATTTTTCTCCTTTTTTGATAGGTAGTTGCTGGGTATCCACTTGTATTGAAATACCAATTCTGATACAGAGAAGACCTTTCCAATTTATAAAATGCAAATTTTATGCAAAAAAAAGGTAGTGGGGCAGATCCGTTGATAAACAGTTCCTTGGATATTGTACTATGCAAGGGGGGGGTGTTTATGGCTTTAACAGATCTGTCCCACTTATATATTAAAATCAGCATTTGACATATTGGAAATGCTGCTGTTCTTTCTGACTATATCAAAAAATATGCCAGCGCTCTTACCTGAAATGGAAAAGAGAACCATAACTGGCTGTTTTAACGGTATAGAGGGAGAGCAAAGAATGAAATTACAATAAAATCAAGGTGGTTTGCTCTCTGAAATAAAATTTAGGATAATCTTAAGAGAACAGAAGATATCCTCAATCTGAATGGAGATCTGTTGTTTCTCCGACATTTCTGTTTCTGTATCGACATTATTGTCGATCTGCCTCTTTCAGACAATTACTGCAATTTTGAGCAGCCACAATGGCGCTGTAGTGATCTGCATCACTTCAGATACGGCAGGGGTCCATATCTGAAGTGAGTATCAGCACATCAGAAATGGTGAACCCACCTGAGATTAAACCTCTCCCCTTCCGGCCGGTTCTCTGCTGAAGATTCAAAGTAGAGATTGAAAAAGAGATGATCATTTTGCGAAAAGTGATATACCATACCAGGGCCTACTCCAAGAACCTGCTCTTTTGTATCTGACACATCCTCTCCATCCATCTGGGTATCTGTGATCTGTTTCAGGTAGTATCCGTTGATTCCCACTCTCATATGGTTGGGAATTACCTCATAGGCCATTGCAAAATTGGCATGAAATGCCTGTCCTGCCTGTGTGTCGTCTGCACCAAGGGCGCTGTACCCCCTGGCCGGATCACTGTTTTCTCCGTTCCAGAGGTAGTGAATTCTGGTGCTGGCTGTAAGTTTTGGTGTAATAAAGAGTGTGGCTGCCCAGTAGGGGTTAAATGAAAAAAAGTTGCTGCCAGCATTAAGCTCTCTGTTTTCATCATACTCGCCTGTTGGAAAGATCATCTGAAGCTCAATGCGGTGCATGAAGAGTGGGCCGTTTTTTCCCATTACAGGGTCCCACTGAAGGTAGGGGCCAACAAGAATATCTCCAATGCCGCCACCATTGTCCTGTGGAAAGGCTGAATTATCAGTACCATAATCCATATCAAGTGAGACTGTAGGTACAATCACATCAACACCCCATTTACCACCTGCAATGAGAGCCTTATCTGACTGATACAGAAACTGGGTAAGGCTGATCCACGCAGTAAGATCCTCATCTGCAAAAGATGGAAGCGCTCTGTTGCCATCAGCTCCTGTAAGTTCATCGGAATTGTAATATTGTAGGTACTGGGCAAAATAGATTCCTGGCCCGGCAGGTGGGCCTCCGTCCAGAAAGCTTGTAAATCCGAGGTTGACTGATGGCAGATCATAGCCATAAAGGGTGGCTGGTGGTAACAGCAGCTGTGAAAACAACATGGTTAAAAACAGAAAAAAGATCGTAACTGACATCATTGAACGTTTCATCTTTAGCTTCTCCTTTTGAGTAACCTGTTAAAATAGTGGAAAGTGGTTGACAATCCTCTCCTTTGATTAAATCTTCCTGATAAAAAAATAAAAAAATGAACAACAGAAGAGTTTGCTTCTATCAAAAGAAACAGATATTGTATAGTTTTATTAGCCAACCTGAATAACAAAAATTCTCATGTCGTAAGAATAGACACAGTGGCTTGAGACTGTTCACAGATTTATATTGACATATTAGATACTGTTCTATTTAATTCATTTACACTCTGCCTGGAAGTGGATTGAACCTGAAGTAACAAACAAGGAGAGCTTCATGAAAATATTATTGAAGATGTCGCAGATTGTTCTCTGTATTGCGCTTCTGTTTACCCAGTCTGCATACGCTGGAGAGTCAGATATCCTGGTTGTGGGTGTCTCTTCAGATATACACACTCTCGATTCCGGGGTCTCAATTGATAACTATGATTGGCGTCAGATCTATCCCTGTTATGACCGTCTGGTAAGATACAAGGTGGTCAACGGAAAAGGCTCTACTGAGGTGGAACCCAATGCAGCTGAATCCTGGAGCGTCTCTTCTGATGGTACTCTCTGGAGATTCAAGATCAGAAAAGGGATCTCTTTTGGTGATGGCACACCGTTGAATGCAGAGGCTGTAAAGTTCTCTATTGAGAGAACCATCAAGATTGGAAAAGGGCCAGCAGACACTATGAATTCCATAAAATCAATGCAGGTTGTTGACCCCTATACGCTGGAGATTAGGTTGAAAAACGCCTATGGCCCGTTTCTCCAGACACTGGCCACAGACGGGGCATCCATTATTAATCCCGCTCTCATGAAGCATGAAAAAGATGGGGATCTGGGGCAGGCATGGCTGGCTGAGAATACCCTTGGCAGTGGCCCTTTCAAGCTGGTTGAGTGGAGCCGGGGGCAGCATGCGGTACTTGAGGCAAAGCCAGATTACTGGGGCGGCAGACCGAAGATCAGAAAGGTTATCATCCGTTTCATCTCTGAATCATCTGACCGCCGTATGGCACTGGAGCGCGGAGAGATTGATATTGCTGAAGATATCCTCACTGACCAGATTCCACCACTTGAGAAGAGTGGTGATATGACTGTTCAAAGCTACCCATCCCAGCTGGTTGAATATATCTATATCAACAACCAGAAGCCACCTTTGAACAGTGCGGATCTTCGTCAGGCGTTAAGCTATGCGGTTGATTACAAGGGGCTCATTGATCATGTACTTCAAGGAAGCGGAATACAGATGCGTGGCCCGGTACCAGAGGGGATGTGGGGACATAAGGATGATCTGTTTCAGCACACAAGAGATATCTCAAAAGCCAGAACTCTTTTGAAAAAGGCTGGAGCTGACAGAGGTCTGACCCTTACACTTATTTACTCCAGCCGCCGCTCTTCATGGGAGCAAATTGCCACCACTCTTCAGAGTAATTTTGCTGAGATCGGTGTCACCCTTAAACTTGAGCTGATAGCCAACCCAACCCTGCGGGATCTTGTGGACAGGGGAGATTTTGAACTCTGCCTGGGTGCATGGAGCCCTGATTTTGCCGACCCATACATGTTCATGAACTTCTGGTTTGATTCAAATCTCTGGGGGCTGCCAGGAAATCGCAGTTTCTATAAGAACAGTGAGGTGGACAATCTTCTTCGGAAAGCTGGCGCAATCAGTGACCAGGGAGAGAGGAGCAAGCTCTATCACAAAGCTCAGGAGATCATAATGACAGAGGCACCATACATCTTTCTCTACCAGGTTAAAACCACTGTTCCAATGAGGAAAGATGTGAAGGGGTATATATTTAACCCGATGCTTGAATCGATATACAACTTTGAGAGCATGTGGAAAGAGTAAATGAAGATAGGGGACGCTTCCCCGTTGTGCTTTATGAGAGTTCTCCAATTTATTCTGAGATATCTGATTAAAAATGTAATTTGAAGAATCCAATCCGCCCTCCTTATTTATTGGGTTATTGTCAGTATAGCATAATTATTGCTCAGATTGTATTTCTTTGAAGTTATTGAAAGATTCAAAATGCTATTCTTTTAAAGATGTCACCCAACTCTTCCAAAAAACTTATGATTCACGAGGTTGATATGAAGGATGCCGCATTTTTTTTTCGTAAAATATTGCGTTTTTTTATCGTCTGCTGTTTTTTGTTGAAACTTGAATAGCTGATATTTTTTTTGATATCAATTAGTTAAGGATTGCTTATTATCATTGGCACGATTATTTCATCTGATTTTTTGAAATCATTTGGTTCATCGCGGATTTATGCGGATATTTATATAAGATACTCAACAAGGAGAGAAAAGGAAAAATTATGGCAGACCATAAAGTAAATTCAATATGTGTTATCGGTGCAGGAAACATGGGGCATCAGATTTCCACATTATGTGCAATCAAGGGGATTAAAACATCATGCACTGATATTGATGAAGGGATGCTCAAAAAAGCAGACCAGTTTGTAAACAACTACCTGAAAGGCCGTGTGGAAAAGGGGAAACTCTCCACTGAAGCGGCTGAACAGGCAAGGAGCAATATCAAGTTTACCAAGAATCTGGAAGAGGCTGTACAGGATGCAGACTATGTTATTGAGGCCGCTGTCGAGGTTCTTGAGATCAAGAGAAAAATTTTTGCAGATATTGACCGGATGGCTCCTTCGCATACAATTCTTGCGACCAACAGCTCTGCCATTGTTGCATCAAAAATAGCAGATGCCACTAATCGGCCTGACAAGGTTGTAAATCTCCATTTTTTCAATCCAGCACTGGTAATGAAACTTGTGGAGGTGGTGCAGGGCCCATTGGTGTCAGATGAGACTGTCCAGATCTCCATGCAACTTTGCAAAATGCTTGAAAAAATCCCTGTCCATGTAAAGAAAGAGGTCAAAGGTTTTCTTCTGAACCGTATATTTCTGAGGATCTATGAAGAGGCACTCTGGATGGTTGAGATGGGTGTGGCATCATTTGAAGACATTGATAAGGCCTGTGTATATGGAGCTGGACACCCGATGGGACCCTTCAGCCTTATGGATCTTACCGGAATTGATCTTTACCATACAATGTGCATGGAAAACTTCAGAGAAAGCGGTAATCCTGCTGAACTTCCCTCTCCTCAAGTGGTTCAGAAGTTCATCAATGGTCATTACGGGCAGAAGGCAGGCATGGGCTGGTACGATTACAATAAATAGAAAGGCAGAGGCTATAGATGGTTGTAATATTGTCAATTGCAAATGGAATCGCCAGGATCTCTCTTAATCGCCCTAAAAAGTTGAATGCGCTCAATTCAGAGGTGTTCAGAGAACTGGAAGAGGTGTTAGGCAGAATCGAGGCTGAAAAGAGTGTTCGTGTGGTTGTAATAACTGGAGATGAAAAGGCGTTTGCAGCCGGAGCTGATATAGACCAGATGGCGGAAGGGGATGTGAGGATGGCTTGTGAACTGACCGATTCTGGCATGAGGGTGCAGGAGAGGCTTTCAGATATCCCTGTTCCCACCATTGCCGCTATTTCAGGTTATTGTTTAGGAGGCGGACTTGAACTTGCACTCTGCTGTGACTTCAGAATCGCATCTGAGACTTCAATCCTCGGTCTGCCGGAGATTAATCTTGGCATCATCCCGGGTGGAGGAGGAACTCAGAGGCTACCACGCCTTGTTGGTACAGGAGCTGCATTAAAAATGATTATGCTGGGTGAAACAGTAGATGCGGTCAATGCCAGAGATATCGGACTTGTTGACTCTGTTGTTCAGGTTACAGAGCTTGAAAGCAGCGTACAGGCTTTTGCTGAAAAACTGATGCAGCGCCCTGAGATAGCTTTGCGTGCAGCCAAGACAGCAGTTCATAAAGGTATGAACCTCTCTTTAAAAGATGGTCTATATCTGGAGAAATATCTTTTTGGAATGCTGTTTGGAACCAAAGATCAAAAAGAGGGGATGCGTGCGTTTATGGATAAAAGAGATCCTGAATTTTCAGGCAGATAGAGAATCTCTTTAAATCCTGGGCATCCTTC
>Ga0209800_10003974_pt1 | contig 11254 bp, 10 predicted proteins | sample Higcelweek8metaG_FD_187174 | JGI IMG/M metagenome (GOLD analysis project Ga0209800, IMG submission 187174) | Freshwater pond sediment microbial communities from the University of Edinburgh, under environmental carbon perturbations - High... | ecosystem: Environmental > Aquatic > Freshwater >... | reverse complement strand
CGGAGGTGACCGTTTCCGGCACATAGCGCTGGATGAAGAACCCGGTGAAAAGACCCACAGCCGAGGTGAAGACAGGCACAAGCCAGGGACGGTATGCGCCGGGCTCCATGTCGAACAGATGCTCCCCCGCCGGACTGGGCAGGGACAAACCGGCCAGGCCGCGCAACAGGAAGCTTTGCAGGTACTCAATGGCGACAAAGTACGCGCTGGCGGCAAGGCCCGCGGCAAGCCCCACGGCGATGCCGTAGGTCAGCCAGCGCCAGGAGTGGGCGTGCCGCAGGGCGGCCAGTGCGGCCGCAAACCCCTTGGCCACGCGTTTGGCTGCATTGATCGGCATAGCCCCCTTGGCTACGCCCGGACATGGCCGGCGTCAACGCCCGCCTGACGGGGCAGCGCCCTGCCTAGTCCTCGCCAGCGCGCTGGCGGGCCTCCACCGCGCAAAGGGCCAGGGCCAGGATCAGCGCATCACGCCCGATGAACCAGAGCATGGACGCGTTTTCTTCCGGCGAGGTGGAAAAACAGCCGCAGGCAACATTGATCCCACGAAAATAGTTGACGATGAGCGTGATCCAGAAGACGGCCAGCAGCCCCAGGGACAACGCAAGCGCGCCATCACGCCAGAATCCGGTGATGAGGCAGACGCCCAGGGTGAGCTCGAACCACGGCAGCCAAAGCGCCGTGAGGTTCACCAGCGCCTCGGGCAGCACATGGTAGGCCTTGACGATGACGGCGAATTCGCGCGGGTGGATGATCTTGTCCGCGCTGGCGTAGAGCAGCACCCCGGCCAGCGCCAGGCGCAGCACCCACTCCACCGCGTCCCAGGGCACAAGCCCCGCGTGCGGATTTACTTGCTCCCGCAGTCCCTGCATATGCCCCCCTGCCCTGCGGACTTGGCCTGGGCCTTGGTGACCGCGCCCTTGTCCACGGGCAGCTTTTCGGCCTGCCACAAGCTCCAGCCGTTTTTCAGCACGTACACGTTCTTGATTCCGGCGGCGCGCAGGTGCTCGGCCAGGGAGTCTCCCAGCGGGCACAGTTCGCCATCGCAGTAGGTGATGACGGCCTCTTTGCCCGCAAGCCTGGGCTTGATGTCCTGAAACTGGGAGGCGAACTCGCGCGGGGAAAGGAGCAGCGCGCCCCGTATGTGCCCCAGCTCGTATTCGAACTGCGTGCGCGCGTCCAGAAACACGGCGCGGCCGGTGACGAACAGCAGCGCGGCGTCCTTGATGCCGATGTCGCCGCCGGCTTTGCTCAGCTGCACCACGCTCTGCGCGGCCTGGACCGGAACAGGCCCCCCGGGACGCAAGGCGTTTGCGCCCAGGGCCAAAATGGCGGAGACGGCAATGATGCCGAAAGACTGCACGAAAAGTCTTGGAACCAGGCGCATCAGATACTCCACTGGTTGAACCCACCCACGGCGCATGGAAAAGCGCCTCACCGGACAGGGCGCACCCTAGTCCAAGGCCAGGCGGAAAGCAATTTGCGCGTGGAGGCGCACCGCGCCCCGGCAGGGTCATGCCGACAGGGAAACCGCCGCGCCGAAGGCGGCGCAAAGCAGCGCCAGCACCGGCAACCCCGCCCACCCGCGCCACAGCGCCAGCCCGCAGGCCGCCGCCACAGCCAGGGGCACAAGATCGAGCCCGCCGCAAAAACCCGGGGTGAGGCCTTGCGGCCAGAGCACGGCCTGCCCGAGCAAAAGGCCAAGCTTCAGGAGAACACCGGCCATTGCCGCGCCGATGCCCATGAGCACCGCGCGCAGGCGCGGGCTGGACACAAGCGCCGCGCCATAGGGAGCCCCCGCAAGCACCAGGAACACGCCCGGCAGTTGCAGGCCGAAGGCCGCCGCAAGGCCGCCCAGCGCGCCTGCCGCCAGCGGGGCCAGCCCGCCGGGATGCGCAAGGGCCGTCATGAAGCCCGCCCATTGCGCCACGCCGAACACCGGCCCCGGCGCCAGGCCGGAAAGGCCCAGCCCCTGCGCCAGCATGCCCTGGGACACCCAGCCCAGGCGCAGCGACATGTCCGAAATGAACGAGAGCACGCCGTACGCCCCGCCAAAGGCGAAGAACCCGGCGCGGGTGTAGAAGTTCAGCACGCGCGGCAACATGGAGCCCGGCTCGGAGAAAAGCAGCAGCGGCAGCCCCGCAAGCAGCCACACGCCCGCGCACCCGGCGAACACCTGGCCCGCGTGCCGCCAGGGCGAACCCTTTGGCCGGGGCGACGCGCCGTCGTCCATACCGTCGCCCGCGCCGTCGCCCGTCGACTCGCCCGTCGACTCGTCTGGCCGCGCCCCGCCGGGCCGGAACAATTCCGGCTTGGCCTGGAACAGCCACAGGCTCAGCAGCACCGCCGCCACAATGATGCCGTAAAACTTGAGGTGCAGGCCGTAGCCCATAAGGAAGCTCGCCGCGGCAAAGCCATGGAACACCGGGTGGGTCAGGGCCTGCCTGCACGTGCGCCAAAAGGCGCGGATTAGAAGCGCCAGCGCCAGACCGGCCACTGCGCGCAGCGCCCCCGCCGCCAGCGGCACCGGCAATACATCACCCCCGAAGCCCGCCGCCAGCAGGCACAGCCCAAGCATGGCCGCCACAGCAGGCGCAAGCACTGCCGCCCCGGCCAAGGCCCCGCCCCGCCAGCCGTACAAACGCCAGCCCAGGTACACCGCCACCTGATGCGTCGTGGCACCGGGCAGCAGGCGGCAAAAGGCCAGCCCGCGCGCGAACGCCGTGTTTGTGAACCAGCCTCGCACGTCCACAAGCTCGCCGCGCAAGGTCTCTTCACGCGGGGGCCCGCAGCCAAGGCAACGCAGGCCCAGCAGAAGCCAATAGCGGAGGAATCCGCTCAGAGAGGGAGTCTCGGTATGCATGGGCCTCTTGTGGCAATTCTGACGCCGCTTGTCGACCCCCCCCTGCCGCGCGCCGAGTATTTGCCGCCAACAACTGCTGTTTTCTGCACTATTCTGCGCAATACTTTGCACATGCCCTCGCTGAATATGTAACCGACCCTTGCGCAGGGCCGTCTTTCAGGCTGGCACGAAACTGGCAAACAAGCGTTTGACCGGCATGAGGCGCAGGGGCATGGTGCTCCACGCCGCCGGTGCAAACATTCGTGCTCCAGCCAGGGCGCCCCCCTGACATTTCCACGCAGGCAGGAGAAACACTTGACTCTTCCACAGGTATTCAAAGGCAAAATGCGCTTGGCGCTCATCACCGCCGTGCTGCTGCTGGCCGCAGGCGGCGGCTACCTTGCCCTGCGCGGCAACAAAACCGCCACAGTCTACCGCACGGAACCGGCCACGCGTGGCGACATTGCCTCCACCGTCACGTCGTCCGGCAGCATCGCCCCGCTGGTCACGGTCACCGTGGGCACGCCGGTTTCCGGCATCATCAAGTCGCTTTCCGCGGACTACAACTCCCAAGTCAAAAAGGGCCAGGTAATCGCCCAGATAGACCCCGCGACGTACAACGCCCTGGTGGAGCAGAGCCGGGGCAGCTACCTGAACGCCCAGGCCAACGTGGCCAAGGCCAAGGTGACCCTTGTGGACGCCAAACGCACGCTGGCCCGCTATCAGAACCTGGTGAAGGACGGCTCCGTCTCCGTGAGCGACTTCGACACCTACGCCACGGCGGCGGCCTCGGCCAAGGCCGCGCTCGACGCGGCGGAAGGCAGCGTGGCCCAGGCCAAGGGCTCCTACGATCAGGCCCGGACCAACCTCAACTACACCACCATCGTTTCGCCCGTTGATGGCATCGTCATCTCCCGCGCGGTGGAGGTCGGCCAGACCGTCACCGCCAGCATGTCCACCCCGACGCTGTTCACCATCGCCCAGGACCTGACCCAGATGCAGATAAACGCCACGGTGGACGAGTCGGACATCGCCAAAGTGCATGAGGGCGGCAACGCCACCTTCAGCGTGGACGCCTACCCCGAGGAGCTCTTCGCCGGCGTGGTGACGCAGGTGCGCAACGCCGCCACCACCACCTCAAACGTCGTCACCTACAGCGTCATTCTGGCCGTGGACAACAAGGACCTGAAGCTGCGCCCCGGCATGACCGCCAGCGTGACCTTCGTGGCCGCCACACGCCAGAGCGCCCTCAAAATACCCACCGCCGCCTTGCGCTACCGGCCAAAGACCGGGCAGCAGGGCCAGCAGGCCAAGCTGGAGCCAGGGCAGAAGCGCATCTATGTGCTGAAGAACGGCCGGCCGGAGCCGGTCATCATCGGCGTGGGCATAGGCAACGACAAGGAAACCGAGGTGACGAAGGGCGACCTCACCGAAGGCGCGGAGATCATTCTGGAAGAGCAGACCACCACAAGCGCCAAGGCCAGTTCCGGCAACCCCCTGAGCACGCGCAGCGGACCCGGCATGGGCCCCCCGCCGCGGTAGGGGCGCGCGCCATGACGGAAGTCGTCCGCATTGAGAACCTGACCAAGGTGTACCAGATGGGCGAGGAGCGCGTGCATGCCCTGCGCGGGGTCTCGCTGCGCGTGAACCAGGGCGAGTTCGTGGCCATCATGGGTTCCAGCGGTTCGGGCAAGTCCACCTGCATGCACATTCTGGGCTGCCTGGACCGCCCCACCAGCGGCCAGTACGCGCTTGACGGCGTGGCCGTGGAGAACATGGACAAGAACGAGCTGGCGGACATCCGCAACAGGAAGCTCGGCTTCGTGTTCCAGGGGTTCAACCTGCTCTCGCGCACCTCGGCCCTGGATAACGTGGAACTGCCGCTGGTTTATGGCCGCATGGAGACCAAAAAACGCCACCAGCGCGCACTGGAGGCCCTGGCCATGGTGGGCCTGGCCGAACGCGCCGGGCACCTTTCGAACCAGCTTTCCGGCGGCCAGCAGCAGCGCGTGGCCATTGCCCGGGCACTGGCGGGCGATCCGGCGGTCATCCTGGCCGACGAACCCACCGGCAACCTCGACTCCCGCATGAGCGAGGAGATAATGGACATTTTCAAACGGCTGAACGACCAGGGCAAAACCATCATCATGGTCACCCACGAGCCGGACATAGCGGCCCACGCGGGCCGGCGCGTCACCTTCAGGGACGGCGTCATCATCGACGACACCGGCCCGGCGCCCGCGCCCGCCGCAAAGGAGGCTTAAGATGGACCTCCTGCTCCCGCTGAAGATCGCGGCGCGCGCCCTGCGCGTGAACCTCATGCGCTCGTTTCTGACCATGCTCGGCATCATGATCGGCATCGGCGCGGTCATCGTCATGGTGGCCGTGGGCACCGGCGCAACCAAGCAGATCTCCGACCAGATAGCCACCATGGGCTCGAACCTGCTGCTCATTCTGCCGGGCAGCACCACCAGCGGCGGCATCCGCGGCGGCATGGGCACCGCCCCCACCCTCACCTACGATGACGTGAAGGCCATACGCACCGAGTGCCCTTCGGTGCTGCGCGTGGCCCCGGAGCTGCGCGGCACCGCCCAGCTGGTGGCCGGCAACATGAACTGGTCCACCGAGATAATGGGCACCACGCCGGACTTTCTGCTCATCCGCGACTGGAAGCTCGCCAGCGGCCGCGAGATGACCTCCGTGGACATCGACACCGGGCAGAAGGTCTGCATCCTGGGCAAGACCGTGGCCGAGAATCTTTTCGGCGACGAGGACCCCACCGGCAAGCAGGTGCGCATCAAGGGCGTGCCGTTCCAGGTCATCGGCCTGCTTGCGTCCAAGGGCCGCAGCGCCCAGGGCTCGGACCAGGACGACGTGATCTTCATGCCCTTCAGCACCGCGCAACGAAAGATACTGGGCAACGCCTTCCCCGGCACCGTGGGCCCCACGCTTGTGCAGGCGGTAAGCCAGGACAGGATAACCCAGGCCGAAACCGAGATCACCGGCCTTTTGGACCAGCGCCACCACGTAAGCGCCACCAAGGAGCGCGACTACAACGTGCGCAACCTCTCCGAGCTTCTGGCCGTCAGCCAGCAGTCGGCCAAGACCATGTCCATGCTGCTGGGCGCTGTGGCCTCCATCTCGCTTCTGGTGGGCGGCATCGGCATCATGAACATCATGCTCGTCTCGGTGACGGAGCGCACGCGGGAGATAGGCATCCGCATGGCCATCGGCGCCAAGGAGCGCGACATCCTGCTCCAGTTCCTGGCCGAGGCCGTGCTTTTGACCATGCTCGGCGGGGCCATCGGCATTGCGCTGGGGGTTGCGGGGGCGTTCCTCATCTCGCAGTTTTTGGGCTGGGCAACGCTGATTTCCAGCCAGTCCATCGTGCTGGCGGTGGTGTTCTCCAGCGCCATCGGCATCTTCTTCGGGTTCTACCCCGCGCGCAAGGCGGCGGGCCTGAACCCCATAGACGCCCTGCGCTACGAATAGCGGGAGGACAAGAGGCCCCGGGCGCCGCCCCACGCAACCCGGTTGAAAACAAACGCGGCCCCCTGCGGCAACACACAATCAACCTCGCCTCCCGCAGATTTGTAGAAGAAAAGCTCCCCCCGCCAAGTGGTCCAGGGACGGGAGCACTCGCCACACACCAGCCGGGCTCCAATCCGTCACGGTTCATCCTCTCCAGCCGCTCTCCGGTTTACGGGTCCGCAGGCTCAAAACGCAGACTGTGTTGCCCCAAGCTATTCCGGCGAGTCTGCTTCGTCCCCTCGATCACATCCGCAACCTTGCAGTCCCCCCCAGAATGCCCCCCGCCACCCGGACGGGCTGTTCCCGGCCAACCGGGATATGGCCCGTGGCGCCGTTGTTTGCCGATACAACTCCCAGGTGCCGCTAAGAATGGAGGCGAAAAGTGAACGCCCCGGTTTACAACAGTTGAAGACAATGGTACGCAAAAGTTGAAATATCTTGCAAAAATATGTTGTGCACGGTTGGAACAAAAATCCTTGGTCAACACAAATCCCCGGAGGAAGCCGATGAAGACGATGACGAAACTGGTGGGGCTCGCGTGCATTTTGTCACTGCTTACGGCATTGCTGTCGGCCTATTGCCTCATCGGCTTCAAGCATTTGGCCGAGAACACGCAAACACTCTATTCCATGGATCTCCTGGGGCTGGACGTTACACGGCAAGTGCAGACGGATCTGCTCATGGTGGTGCGGGAGGAGAAAAACCTCATTCTGTGCGACAACGATGCTGATTGCGCAAAATATGTGGAGGCCACCAAGAAGGCGCGCGCGGAGCTTGAGAAAGACATGGCCGCGTTGGACAAGTTCTTTTACACCGAAAATGGCAAGGCGGACATTGCCAAGCTGCGCGAGGCCGTTTCTGATTGGGTGAAGGTGCAGGATGAGGTGATACGCCTTGGCAACACCACGGACGCCGCCCAGAGCAAGAAGGCCCAGCAGCTCTCCGCCACGACGGGCCGGGAAAAAATGCGGGCCGTACGCGAAGTCGCCGACGATATGGTCAAGATGAAGCAGGAGGTTTCGCACGCGAGCGCGCAGGGCGCTGCCGCTTCCTACGCCACAGTCCGCATGATCGCCATAATCGCCACCATTGTGTCCATCCTCCTCGGCGTTGGCCTGGGCATCTATGTCTCGCGCAACATGCTGCTGCAACTGGGCGACGAGCCCGGCTCCCTCTCGCAGATGGCCCTGCGCATCGCCGGGGGCGACCTGGGCGTGCAGTTCGACCCCAAGCGCCCGGAGATCGGCGTTTTTGGCGCCATGAAGCAGATGGTGGCCACCCTCAAGGGCAAGATAGCCGAGGCCGACCAGAAGAGCCTTGAGGCTGCGGAGCAGGCGCGCCTGGCGGGCATCGCCACGGACGAGGCCAACGAGGCCAAGGCCAGGGCCGAGCGCGCCAAGGCCGAGGGCATGATGCAGGCCGCCATCCAGTTGGAAAAGGTTGTGGAGGTGGTGAGCAGCGCCAGCGAAGAGCTTTCCGCCCAGATCGAGCAGTCCAGCCGCGGCACAGAGGTGCAGAGCCAGCGCGTGGGCGAAACCGCCACCGCCATGGAGGAGATGAACGCCACAGTGCTTGAGGTGGCCAAGAACGCCTCCCAGGCGGCGGAGTCCTCGGGAACCGCCCGCTCCAAGGCCCTGGACGGCGCCAAGGTCGTGGCCCAGGTGGTGGCTGGCATCAACACCATGAAGAATGTTTCCATGACCATGAAGGAAGACATGGGCGTGCTGGGCAAGCAGGCCGAGGGCATCGGGCAGATCATCAACGTCATCAATGACATTGCCGACCAGACCAACCTCCTGGCGCTCAACGCCGCCATCGAGGCCGCGCGCGCGGGCGACGCCGGGCGCGGGTTCGCCGTTGTGGCCGACGAGGTGCGCAAGCTGGCGGAAAAAACCATGACCGCCACCAAGGAAGTGGGCGAGGCCATCAGCGGCATACAGCACGGCACCAAGAAAAATCTGGACAACGTGGACCGCGCGGTGGTCACCGTGGAAAACGCCACCGAGCTGGCCGGAAAAAGCGGCGAGGCCTTGCAGGAAATCGTGCATCTGGTGGAGGTGTCGACCGATCAGGTGCGCTCAATAGCCACCGCCAGCGAGGAGCAGGCCGCCGCCAGCGAGGAGATCAACAAGAGCATCGAGGACATCAACCGCATCTCCGGCGAAACCGCCAGCGCCATGAACCAGTCGGCCCAGGCCGTGGGCGAACTGGCCAACCAGGCCGGGAACCTGCGCCAGCTCATCGAGAAGATGAAGAGCGGCGCCTGAGAATAGAGTCAGAAGAGGCTGCTCACCCGGACCGGGCAGGCCAGATTGCGGTCACCAACGCTCAATTGCCGATATGTCACAGGCGGGCAGCCACCTTCCGCCTGCCCGCCTGTGGCGTTTCGGGGTGGCTGCTCGCGCGGCGTTGCGCGGGTCTGCTCATGCGTCACAAGAACAAGACGGCTCAGCCCCTGCAAAATATCGAGTCGCCCCCAGAGCGAGGGCGCCAACGGGATCAGCCGCAGGCGCATTGGCCAAGCGCCGGCACAAGCTGGCATGGTTCCCTGAGCTTTCCAGACGAAACATGCTTGCCGCGAGGCCTTCTGCCGTCTCACTTCTTTTCCCCATGGAGGCGGCGTGCCCGCGTGGCGCCTTCATGCCGCACAACGGTGGAGCACCGAACACCCTGCCGTACCCGCGTTTGAATCGGGTGCGCCCTCGTCGCCCACCCGAAGGGCCGGGGAGCGCAAAACCTGCCCCCCAGGGCGCCCGCCTAACACAATCCTTACACCGCCGCCCCCATTTCCAACACACGGCTTACTCCGGCGGTGCTATACCTGCACCCAAGAACCCGGCGTTATGCCGGGAGGAGGCATGCAACCATGAATTTTCTGACCACCCCCTCTGACTTCGCCTGCGGCCTGCTGGCCCTGCTTGCGGCGGCGGCCACCCTGGGCCTGGTGCGGCTTGTTGCCCGCGTGCGGGAGATCGGCTCATGAACGCCCTCACCATCCTTGCAGGCGTCGTGGTGCTGGCGCTGCTGGGCTACCTCGTGGTGGCCCTGCTGAACCCGGAGGCCTTCGAATGATGTCCGAACTCATGCAAGTCAGCGTGTTTCTGCTGGTTTTGCTGGCCCTGTCCTGGCCCCTTGGCCACCACATAGCCGCTGTGCTGCAAGGCCGCGATCATCCGCTCGCCCGCGCGCTGGGCTGGCTGGAACGCGGCCTGTACCGCCTCTGCGGGATTGACCCCGCCAGCGAGATGGACTGGAAGGCGTATGCCCTGGCCATGTTCCTGTTCAACCTGGCCGGGTTCGCGGCGCTGTATTTGCTGCTGCGTGCCCAGGCGTTTCTTCCCCTCAACCCGGACGGACAGACGGGCATGGCTCCGGACCTGGCCTTCAACACGGCCATGAGCTTCGCCACCAACACCAACTGGCAGGCCTACGGCGGCGAGAGCGCCGTGAGCCACCTGACCCAGATGCTGGGCCTCACCGTACACAACTTCGTCTCCGCCGCCACGGGCATCGCGGTGCTGGCCGCGCTCGTCCGGGGACTCACCCGCCGCGAGACCCGCGTGATAGGCAACTTCTGGGCCGACCTGGTGCGCTCCACCCTGTACATACTGCTGCCGCTTGCGCTGGCGTTGTCTTTGGCGCTGTGCTGGCAGGGCGTGCCCCAGACCTTTGCGGGCGCGGTGAACGCCACACTGGCGGAACCAGTGGCTTATGAGCTTCCGCCCTCCGCGGAGGACCTCAAAGCCGACCCGACGCTCAAGCCGGTTCCCGCCACGGCCATGCAGCAGGCCATAATGCGCGGGCCCATGGCCTCGCAGGAGGCCATCAAGGAGCTGGGCACCAACGGCGGCGGCTTCTTCAACGCCAACAGCGCGCACCCCTTCGAGAATCCCACGCCGCTGTCCAACTTCCTGGAAATGCTGGCCATCCTGCTCATTCCGGCGAGCCTGTGCCACGCCTTCGGCCGCATGGTGGGCGACAGGCGCCAGGGCTGGGTGCTCCTCTGCGCCATGGGCGTGCTGTTCCTGGGCTTCCTCGCGCTGTGCTGGTGGGCGGAGAGCCAAGGCGTGCCCCAGGTTGCGGCAATCACCGGCGCAAACGTCCCCGGCAACATGGAAGGCAAGGAGCTGCGCTTCGGCGTCATGAACTCCGCGCTCTTCGCCACCATCACCACGGCCACCTCCTGCGGCGCGGTGAACGCCATGCACGATTCCTTCACCCCGCTGGGGGGGCTGGCGCCCATGGTGCTTATGCAGCTGGGCGAGGTGGTGTTCGGCGGGGTGGGCAGCGGCCTGTACGGCATGCTGGTGTTCGCCGTCATCGCGGTGTTCGTGGCCGGGCTCATGGTGGGCCGCACACCGGAGTACCTGGGCAAGAAGATCGAGGCCTTCGAGACCAAGATGTGCTCGCTGGTCATCATGGTGCCGCTCTTCGGCGTGCTCACGGGCACGGCCTGGGCGGTGCTGACGGAAATGGGCCGCGGGGCGGTGGCCAACCCCGGGGCGCATGGCTTCAGCGAGATGCTCTACGCCTTTTCCAGCATGGCCAACAACAACGGCAGCGCCTTCGCCGGGCTTTCGGCCAACAACGCGCTCTACAACCTCCTGGGCGGCATGGCCATGTGCATGGGCCGGTTCTGGACTGCCATCCCGGTGCTGGCCCTGGCCGGGTCGCTGGCGTCCAAGAAGGCCGTGCCCGCCGGTGCTGGCACCCTGCCCACGCACACGCCGCTGTTCTGCGGCCTGCTGGTGGCGGTGGTGCTGGTGGTGGGCGCGCTGACCTTCATTCCGGCCCTGGCGCTCGGTCCCATCGTGGAACACCTGCAAATGCTCGGGCGCTAGCCCTCTGCCAAGGAGCATGAAGAATATGACCACAAAGGCACAG
>Ga0209800_10003972_pt1 | contig 11257 bp, 8 predicted proteins | sample Higcelweek8metaG_FD_187174 | JGI IMG/M metagenome (GOLD analysis project Ga0209800, IMG submission 187174) | Freshwater pond sediment microbial communities from the University of Edinburgh, under environmental carbon perturbations - High... | ecosystem: Environmental > Aquatic > Freshwater >... | reverse complement strand
TGCTTTTACCGCTGCTGTTGTATTAACATATGAAACAACAGTATGATCAGGGTGTTCTTTGACAAATTTTTCAAATAGATCGGCAGGACAGCTATCTGCTAATGAACATCCAGCATCTAAATCCGGTACCAACACCTTTTTATGAGGAGATAATATTTTAGCTGTTTCTCCCATAAAATGAACACCACAAAGTACAATAATATCTGCTTCTGTTTTTGCTGCCAATTGTGCTAATGCCAGACTATCACCTATATGATCGGCTATATCCTGAATATCACCAGTTTGATAATAATGCGCCATGATGACAGCATTTTTTTCTTTTTTCAGACGGTTGATTTCGCTAATAAGTTGAGATGTATCCATTTTCAAAATTATATTAGAGTTTATATAAGTTAGTTTGTTATTGATATTTTAGTTTGAAATTAGATAAGGCACAAGCGAGTACCATAACTAAATCACGGAAATCATCTATAAATGATCTGATTTCCTCTTTAACAATTCGGAATACTTTACAATTGCCAATTGCATGTTCGACTTTGACACGAGTTCTGGAGATTTGTTGATTTGACTTCTTTTCAATTTGAGTCAACTCCTTTCCCTTTGGTTTCTTTTTGGGACGATTGATTTCAGCATTTTCAGGATTGAATCCTTCGAAGCCTGAATCAAGCCAAAGTCTCACTTTTTTAGAGAACTCAAGTTCTTCGATGTCGCACATCATTTTGTCATGCATTTTCCCCTCCCACGTTTGGGAGAGATATAAAATATTGTTATTCAAATCACTAACAATAAGATTTTTAATCGTGTGGTTTTTTTTTGCCACTGTAAAAATTTTTTTGAACATCAGGATCACTTGGTCGAAGTATAGGGCGTTCTGTTCCATCAATAAGAATATCTTGTCCTTCAACCAGTAATTTGTTTAAAGCATCGACTGTTCTGCATGGAATGCAATTCGCTTTTTCCAGTGTAGTGTTCAGTATTTTCTTTAATAAATGAATCCACAGATTCGCCTGAGGTTGATTCATATTGAATGTGGCAGCATGTGCTTGCTGCAACGGATTATTCTTCATGTAAGAAAGAATAAAAATCAACATAGTCTCAATATCTGGGAAAACATCGTCTTTACGTTGCTTTTTTATCCGTCTACGGTAATCACCAGAAAAGGTATAGACTGAAATATAAGCTTCCCAACAAGGTTCAAAGAATTGAACTAAAATATTGAACTGTTGAAGTTTAACGCCCACAACTGATAAGAACTGGGCTTCATTTGATTTTAAATCGTTGTAATTCTGCATATTGTTTGCAAAGTAACAACTTTTATATCATATATTTATAACTTATATATCGACTACTATTGCAGGCAATGCTTTTAATGTTGTTTCAATACTTTTTCCAGAGCTGAGTAAACCAAAGGTGGTCAGCACTTTTTTTCCGGTTAGCCCATATTTGTTTTTCAGAAATCTCTTGCTTAAATGGGGTACTAAGTGGGTGCCGTGTGCAATAACAGTTATCTTGTCTTCAGGAATTGAATAATCTTTGAACAAAAGATTTTTTGCATTTTTGGTCATGACGACTAAAGCATCACATACTTTGGCAATATCCTGTACATGCTTTTTAAACAAATCATCCGGATTAGGCAATACGGTATGAAAAACGACGACAATAGGTTTTTTTATTTCATGCAGAAAGTTTAGAAATGCTACTTTCTGTTTTTTAAAAAAACCAAACTCATGCTGAATCAGTACAAGATCAATGCGTTCATTGTTATTAATATTGATAGCCGCTTCGGCAAATGACTGAGCATCGGATGTATCGAGAACGGATGTTACTTCAGGACTATAACTATAACTTGCTTTCCCCGACTCCAAAGCGCAAACATTGATGGTAAAAGAGTCTCCGAATTTATTATTCATTGAGCTTATTAAATCCTGCGAATAAGTGGCAATGCCGCATTCTCGTGGTGGATATGAAGTAATGAATAGTATCTCCGGTTTACTAAAATCATTTTTTGTTTCCGGATTTTTAAACCAACTTTCTGAAGTGGTTACGTCGTTTAGTAATAATGGCCGAAACAAAGAATTATTTGAGGATACTTTATTTTTGCCGAAATGATGTTTTACTTTAATGCTTCTCATCTTTTTGGATATTTATAATCAATTCTTGAACCAATGCAGAAAGTTTGACTGAAGCACAGCCTATACGTTCGTCGGCAGCACCATAATAAATAAACAAGGTGTCGCCAAACAAAGCCGTTCCGGTCGGAAAAACCACATTATTCACTTCTCCACGTCGCTCCCACAAATACTCCGGAGAAAATAAAGCATAAGGAAGCCGGGCAATTTCTTTTGAAGGATCGTTTAAATCCAGCAATGCTGCACAGGCCGAATAGATTAATCCTCGTTCGGTTGATTCAACTCCATGGTAAATCAATAGCCAACCTTCTTTTGTTTCGATGGGCGGACAGCCGGCACCAATATAATCGGACTCATGTCGGTACAAAGGATCCATTACGATATAATCATGAAAGTCAGGAAAATAAGCTTTCCAGAATTCTTTTGTCAGTTCATCCAGACTTTCAACCTTCACTATTTGGATACCCGGTCGGATGCGATGAAGGAATACTAATTTGCCGTCAATTCGCCGGGGAAAGAAAACAACATTCTTGTCCCACAACAACATTTTTTTATCCGGATCAGCTTCCTGATAGTAAAACTTGTGATTACGGTAGTAATTCTCGTTTACTTTCCCTGTTGATTCGGCTAAGAATACAAATTTTGAATACGTTATGGGCGGGACGAGAACTCCATGCTTTTTGAATTTCTTCAAATCTTTCGAACTCGCCAAAGCTCCGCGGGCGTTGATACCATCGTAACCGGTATATGTCATGTAAAAAATATCATCAATTTTCACGATGCGGGCATCTTCAACTCCCTGCGATTCATAGTCAAACTCGGGAATCATGAATGGTTCATTCCATCGCTCGGCAAGGTGTAGCGGACCATCCAAACGGGCATATCCAATTGTGGAGAAGTTACCTTCACTGACTGCCCGGTAAAAGATGTGCACACTATCACCATCTTTAAAGATGGCAGGATTCAACACGCCGGCATTTTCAAATGTCAGATTTCTTTTTTCCAGGATAACCCCTTCCTTTTTTACTTTTATCATAATTGGATGGATAGATGATTGTTGTTGTGTTTGTTTGAACAGAAATTTTACAGCATTTATGCAGCTGTTTTATCCTGCTGACTTTATTTTAATTTAAGATGTTGAAGAAAAATTGTAACCGCGGTTTCGAAATCTTCAATTTCATCATTGAAATGGTGTTTAAAAGATTTCCAGTCTTCGGTGCCAATTGCTTTATATTCTTCGAGTTTGTCGACAAGAATCTTTTTGCTATATTCCAGTTTATCAATATGATCCTGATAAACTAAGCCAAGCTCTTTCGATGTATCAATAATTTTACTTTTCAATTCCAAAATCTTCGTTTCAGTCTGTCTGATCTTTTCCGACGCTTCTACTTTGAATTCTTTAACTGACAAATCAAATGCATCGTTGAAGTCGTTCTTCGCACCCAACACGTTCTCCCGTGCCGTCTTCAGTTTCCCCTGACCAGCTCTCAGCTTCTTTGCGGGCGTACCTTTGTTATCCCCGATAAATCCGGTAACAGTGATGTGCCTGAAGTCTTTGTTGTTAACCATAATGTTACGGTTCCTATTTCTTTGCATCCCATTGGTTTTTATCAGATTTTTTACTCTTTGAACTTTTACTTTTCGAGCTCTTATAACTCTTCGTTGCCGGCTGCTTGTGATTATCGTATTCATATACCCTGGCAGAACGGCCTCTGTCGTAATGATGATTGTCATGCTTCTTGAACCAACCATAATGTCTTCCGTTGTCGTGTCGGCGTGTAACCAGACAAGATGAGAAACTCAACATAATGCCGAAAAGAAACATAATAAATACAATAAATTTTAGCTTTTTCATATGGTAATAATTTTTTAAATGGTTATATGGAACTCGCATGTCAGATTTTAATCAATTTTGGTGATCATCTATATTCATGCTCGTCGCATTATTTTTTGTTTTATACAAAGTTGAGAAAATTCAACAAATCATGCATTACATTCAGGCAGATGAAATTTACATAAATCACTGATTGATATAAATGAAACCGGCACGATTAATTGGTTCGTGCCGGTTCAATTATTTTATAAGTCAAGCGATGACTTATTTTTTTTTAAAAAAAACTTTAAAAAGCTTACTTTGCCGGAACAATATCGATGACAACCGTTCTGTTATAAAAGCGTTCTTCAGGAAGTTTGTTTTCGAAAGGAGCTGTTTCGGCATCCATACCAAAAGCAAGCACTTCAAACACAACACCTTTTCTCCCTGCATCCCATACAGCTTTCTCTAAGATGGCATGGGCATCGCGTGCACGTTCCTGCGACAACCTCATATTATATTCATCGCCGCCAATGATATCAGTATGGCCATGAATAATAACTGTACAGTTATTTTTAATTTGCGGACTTACCACTTCAATCAGAAATTTTTCGTAGGCTGCAACAGCTTTCGGTTGATCGAAATCAAACAGGATGCTATAACGTACGGCTTCTTCTACCGGAACGGCATTACGAACAAGTTTCAGTGTACTTTCCTTGCTAATGATAGCCCCTTCTTTGGTTTCACCTGTCATAATCACTTTATACTTTCCTTCGGGACGATCTCCCAGAATGACATTTCCGGAAACACTTTCCTGTTCACGTGAATAAGGTCCGAAACGTTGTGTAATTCCTTTTTCATCGGTAACATCTACATTCCACGATTTTAGCGGTTGATTTTTGTCCGATTTGGCACTAAACACAACACGACTGTCCAAAGGATCTTCCTGTACGGCAATGATCTGAAGAGGCGTTAGTAAATCTGTTGAAGTACTGATGATATCCACCCTGCGATCACCTTCACGCAACAATGTCAGGTAGTTTTTTCCACCGGGTAATTCAGATGGATGTATCGGTTGATTTCTTCCTTCGGTAGTAATTCTCAACGGATTAATCCCAAAAACATCAACAAGATAGGTTTTCACTGATTCAGCATAAGTTTTTCCTAATTCAGCACCGTTTCCTGCAGAAGCTCCTACTAAAGTAATATTTGCTTTAGGATTTTCACGCATACGGTCGCCTAAGATATTCAGGATATTATGATAAACCGTTAACTGTCTTTCCGACCTTCCGGCCTGGTCTTTTGTGGGTGATTCGCGAAGTTGTTCGCTTTTAAAAGCAAGCGCCTGATTTTTCTTCAGCTGTACATATCTTTTAGGAATGGCTGTTGAACCTTCATCAAAAAACACATAATTTCTGAGCGGGAATGTTTCGTCAATATTACGTTTAACCGGCACTGTAATCGGTGCTCTTGAAATAAATTTCACATCACTTTTTTTTGCTATGACAACTGGCACAATCACCGTCTTATCCGTTTCCTCGGCTACCGGTTTCGTTTCAATAACCGATTCTTCTTCCAAAGCTTCATTTACTTTCCCTCTACCGAATTTCAGTGCCAAACCTACCCTTACAGTCGACAAAGACCAACTTTCATTATTACGTGGATCTTGTCCGAAATAAGGATGATACGACACAAAAGGCGACAAAGCCAACTGCGTACGACTATTTATCTCAGATAATTGAATATCATAGCCCAGACCTACATGCGTTGAAAAGACATGCTGACGAATTTCACTGAATTCTCCTAAAGAAGTATTAAACAAATCACCGTTCTTTTGATCAAAAGTATAAGCAAACGATTTATTTAAGTTGTAACCATATGCACCTCCAAAGAACAAATAAAGATTTTTTGCAAATGGTGCAATACGAATACTTGGTTGGATCGTTGCATAGCTCAGGCCTGTTTTCAAATCTTCAGGACAGTTACAGGGAGATTCAACCTGATCGAATGAACCGCCACGGTTATCATAGCCCATGTTCAGCATGAAACCTAAAACGCGACTTGGATGGTACTCAATCAAAAGAGTACCGAATCCACCGATTCCCTGACCATTGTGAAATGCTGCCGGAACCATCAACGATGAATTCAGGGTTTGTGTTGTGCCTGTGTACATATTGTAGTTAGCTCCACCGGATAGACCTATCCAAATTTTCGGATGAACTCTCTCAACTTCCTGTGCCTGCATTGTAATTGCTATACTCATCAGTATTAATGAGCTGAAAATTAATTTTCGTATCATGATTTTAATATTTATATAATTATATTTTTTTATATGATGTTTTTTTATATCAGTCAGAACGCCCCAATAAAGGGAAGTTCTGACTGACTGTATTTACTATGGTTTTGTAACAGTATTTGTATCCAATGTGACTGCGCCGGTGCGTGTTAAAGCTCTACCTGTCAATGTTGCTCCAGTTGTGAGTGTGATTGATGCTTCAGCCAGAATGTTGCCAAAGAAGATTGAGTTGGTTCCCAGCGTTGCTGAGCTTCCCACCGACCAATAGATATTTTTGGCTTGTGCTCCACCTGCCAGTACAACACTTGTTCCAGCACTGGTAATAAAGGTAGAACCCATTTTAAATATCCAAACAGCATTCGGATTTCCACCTGCATCTAATGTCAGGATACCATTGGCACCCGTTCCTGAAATACCACTGGTTGTAGAATTCACATACAATCCCGGAGCAAGGGTAAGTCCACCTAACTGTCCAGGTAAGGATATAGCATCCAATGACCTCCCCTGTGCATCGTTATATGCATTCGTCAGGGCGGCTTTTGCTTGCCCTACCACTGGAGAGGCTGAAAGATAAAGAATACCGTTTACATTTCCGCTAAGCAATCCGTTCATGGTAGCTGTAGGAAATGAGCCGACATCACCAGTAATCATTGTTGTAACTCCTGTGTTTGAGACACCTGATCCTGCCAGAATTGCAAAGTCACCTGCAGAACCAAGATCTACTCCCGAAGGTCCAGAAATAACGACGGTAAAATTAGCCACCAGATTTCTGTTTCCATTGATTACGAATTGATAACTTGCAGATGGTGAAACCTGTACTCCATTTTCCGTCCATTTATTGAATGAATAACCAGCTGCCGGAGTAGCTTCTACTATAACTTGACTTCCTGCATTATACAATCCGCCTCCGGTTGTTGTTCCACCATTTAAAGGAAGAGAAGACAAACTTACTACGTATTGTGTTGGCGGTATCACAGTAAAATTAGCCACCAGATTTCTGTTTCCGTTGATTAGGAAAGTGTAATTTGCAAATGGTGATATCTGTACTCCATTTTCTGTCCACCTATTGAATAAATAACCAGCTGCCGATACAGCTTCTACAGTAACCGAGCTTCCTGCATCAAATAATCCTCCTCCGGTTGTTGTTCCTCCATTAAAAGGAAGAGATGACAAGTTTGCCGTGTATTGTGCTGTCGGCATAACCGTTGTAAAACTCCATGTTTTATTTGTTGCCATGGCATTGCCGTCAACATCCTTGGCACCGGCAGTTACCGTTGCTGCGTAAACTGTACCAGGTAATAATTGACTAGCGGGTGTAAAGGTTCCGACAAGACCAACATAAGTTACAAAACCTAAAACAGGTGTTAAACCATTCATCAATTTGAAGGTTGTTGAGTTGATGGTTGTGGGATCCATTGTTTTACTAAACGTAACAGTGATTACTTTGTTGAGCGCCACGTTTACATCTTGATGAGCAGGATTGGTTGATACAACATAAGGAAGCACTGGTACAATAACCACACTGGTGGTAAATTTCCAGGTTGAATCTTTTTCAATCGAATTACTATTTAAATCTTTCACGCCGGTAGTAATAGTAGCAGTGTATTCCACACCCGGCATCAGATTAGCATTAGGAGTGAATGTAGCAGTCATATTCTGATAAGTTACCAAACCTGAAACAGCATTTGTTCCTTGTTTAAGTGTAAATGTTATCAAATTAATGGTTGACATACTCATTACTTTACTGAAGGTGGCAGTTACTCTTCTGTTGATGGACACATTTATCGCTCCATCCTGAGGATCAGTAACTGTGATGATAGGCATCACCCCTGTAGCAAAACTCCAGGTGGTATCCTTAGCTAAAGTATTACCTCCAATATCTTTAGCATCTTTAGTAATGGTTGCGGTATACACTTTGTTTGCAACCAACTTAGTCGCAGGCGTAAAAGTAGCTTTCAATCCGGCATAGCTTACTGTTCCGGCGACAAAGTTTGCACCCTGTTTTAGAACGAAAGAACTACCATTGATCGATGAAGCATTCATGGCAGTACTAAAATCTGCCGTAATAATCTTATTAAGTGCTACATCCGAAGCTCCTTCCGAAGGATCGGTCATAACAACTACAGGAATACCGCCGGTATTAAATCTCCATATTTTATTCGTTGTCACGGCATTGCCGTCAACATCCTTAGCACCGGTAGTTACCGTTGCCTCGTAAACTGTAGCTGGTAATAGCTGACTGGTTGGTGTAAATGTTGCGACAAGACCTGCGTAAGTTACAAAACCTAATACAGGTGTTAAGCCGTTCATCAATTTGAATGTAGATGAATTGATAGTAGCAGGATCCATTGTTTTGCTAAAGGTAGCAGTAATCACTTTGTTGAGTGGTACATTTATATCCTGATGTGTAGGGTCGGTTGAAACTACATAAGGCAATACAGGTATGATCAGCACACTGGTAGTAAATTTCCATGTTGAATCTTTTTCAATCGAATTATTATTCAAATCTTTCACGCCGGTAGTAATGGTAGCAGTATATTCAGTACCCGGCAACAGATTCATGGTAGGAGTGAATGTTCCTGTCATATCCTCATAGCTTACCAAACCTGATACTGCATTTGTTCCTTGTTTAAGTGTAAATGTTGTCATATTAATGGTTGACATACTCATTACTTTACTAAAGGTAGCAGTTACTTTTCTATTGATGGCCACATTTACCGCTCCATTCAGCGGATCTGTAACTGTGATAATAGGCATCACCCCTGTAGCAAAACTCCAGGTTGTATCCTTTGCCAAAGCATTTCCTGCGACATCTTTAGCATCTGTAGTAATAGTTGCAGTATACACTTTGTTTGCAACCAAATTAGCTGCAGGTGTAAAAATAGCTTTCAATCCGGCATAACTTACTGTACCGGCAACAAAGTTCGCACCCTGTTTTACAACGAAAGTACCACCATCGATGGATGAAGCATTCATGGCAGTACTAAAATCTGCCGTAATAATCTTATCAAGTGCTACATCCGAAGCTCCTTCTACAGGATCAGTCAGAACAACTGCAGGGATAGCTCCTGTATTAAAACTCCAGGTAGTGTCTTTGCGCATGATGTTTCCCATAGGGTCTGTGGCATCACGAGTAATTGTAGCTGAGTAAACCATGTTGGCATCCAACAAATCGGTTGGCGCAAAAGTAGCGGTCATTCCGCTATACGTAACAGCACCTGAAACCAGTTTTCCACCTTTTTTCAGCATAAATGAAGTTTCATTTATGCTTGATGGATCCATTGTTTCGTTGAAGGTTGCAGTAACAATTTTGTTGGTCACTACATTGATGGCTCCATTTACAGGGCTTGTTAAAACCACTTCCGGACAAACGCCTGCCACTTCTCCTGTAAAGTCATCTTCTTTACATTGCGTCGTAAATAACGCCAGAAGCATCAGCATGAAGCTCATTCCTAATAAGCCTGAAAACCTTTTCCGCCTTTGCGTGGAGGTTTTCTTTTTTTCTGATAAAATAATCTTGTTTTTCATTTGTTGTTCAATTTATTAAATGAGTAATCTTTTTTGATTTATTTTTGTTGAATATCAACAGTATACCGTGACAAAGGTGAGGTTTTATGTAGTTACATTCTTTACACATTATCGGTTATTAGTTATATATTTCACTGCTTTAACTTATGGGTATTACACCATAATAAAGCCGACCTGAAACATAAATTTCAAGTCGGCTTTACTATTAATGAAGAGTGAATAATGCCTTATCACAAAATCAATTTTCCAGTCTGAACAGATTTGTCTTCGGCAGTGAGTTTATAAAAATAAACTCCTGATGAAAAGTTTGTTTCAATAGTGGTCATTTCTTGAGTAATGATTTTGTTAATCATCATCGTTCCAACCGAATTATAAATATTTAATTGACTGTTATTAAATTTGGATAAATTGATCATAGTAATCTTGATTGAACGTGTCATTGGATCAGGATAAACAGTCGCAAAATCATTGCTGTTAGGTGAGTTTAATCCAGTATTAGTACATGGTTCAGGGATTGTTGCAGTTACAGCAGCGGTCGATAAAGCACCAGCTGTAGTAAACACCCTTCCTGTTAGTTTCACTCCCGATTTCAGGTGAGCAGATCCCGTGTTAGCCACCAATGTTCCTTTGAATTCGGAATACTCATTAATATCAACTGCCCCTTCAACCAGCCAGTATACATTTTTTGCCTGTGCTCCGTTGATTAATAAAACTTTTGCGTAAGTACTTGTAGTAAGTGCACCATTAATCTTGATAACAAAAACCGCATCAGCATTTCCCTGAGCATTCAGATAAAGTGAATCTGTGAATACTGCGGCAGCATCCATCGTGTAAGTATGTGGTGTTAAAACCAGATTATTTCCAAACTGAACGGGATACAACAACTTAGTATCATACGTCAGGTCTTTCAAGTAATTATATACAACAGTCAAATCAGCCGCAGCAATGCCGGTTAAAACATCCGGAAGTTGGTGAATAGTGCCATTTACATTTACATCTTCAAACCCAACAGTTGAACCTACGTTAGTTCCAATATCTCCTGTTATAAGCGAAACCCCTGTGTTTGTAACATCACCTGCACCAGAAAAGAAAGCATAACAAGCTGTTGAGGCAAGATCTGGAGCAGTGGGCCCTGTTAATAACGGACTTCCACAACCTATCGGTGTGCGGGCTGTTACTCCATTAACAGTAACGGCACCTGTGGTTGATAATGCTCTACCTTCCAGTTCAACACCTGTATACATGTTAATCGCAGCATTGTTAGCAATGATTGTTCCGACTATTTTAGTTCCGGTAGCAATACTTACCAAACCTTCTACTTTCCAATACACATTACAAGCTTTAGCGCCGTTTACCAAAATAACTTGTGAAAAAGCTCCGGTTGAAAATGCGCCACCAATTTTAAAAATAAATTCAGCATTTGCGTTTCCCTTACCATCCAATGTAAGTACATTATCTAAAGTTGTGGTTTCACCAATTGAATATATTCCC
>Ga0209800_10003971_pt1 | contig 11264 bp, 10 predicted proteins | sample Higcelweek8metaG_FD_187174 | JGI IMG/M metagenome (GOLD analysis project Ga0209800, IMG submission 187174) | Freshwater pond sediment microbial communities from the University of Edinburgh, under environmental carbon perturbations - High... | ecosystem: Environmental > Aquatic > Freshwater >... | reverse complement strand
ACATTCAAATGGTTTAGAAATATAGGTTCCCGCGGTTTTACAGCTATGGGAAGCATCGTTTCAAACGGTAAACCGCTGTCTCTTGGAATTTCACCTTCAATCTCTTCTGTTTATGGAAAGAATGGGTTTTTTCCAAGTTTACTTATTGTAAATAATTCCGGATTGGTTTACAAAGTACATGGACTGCTTCAGGGTGATTTTAATGGCGATGGTTCTGTCAATACAATTGACTTTGGTATATTTACCGATGCCTGGAGGACAAAACAGGGTGACAGTAACTGGAATGCAAAAGTCAATATGGATCTCACGCCCGATCCGGTTGCCGGACAGCAGATCATCAACATTTCTGATTTCTGCAGATTTGCCGAAATATGGCGAAATGAACAATAACCTTGTAAATGCGGAGGAACAGATGAAACTGACAAACTTTAATTGGCTGCTGCCGATTCTTACATTGATCGTGAATCTCTGCTATGCAGGTTCAAACGAATCGGCAGTGATTAAAATTGATTATAACGCTTTTACAAAAGAGATTGAATCGTATAAGGATGTCCACTCTGAGAAGTTGACAGTTGCTCTCAGAATTGAAAACGCACGGGATCTCGACGGTTTTTCATTTACAATCAGTTACGATACACTGTCAATGCGTTTTCTGGCCTGCAATCCGGTTATCAATGATTTTGATGAAAAACTGTTTCTAAAATCAATGGGAGGAAAGGTTGGTCCTGAGCTGATTCAGCAAAAGTCAGGATCAATTGAAATCGTTTCAAGTCTGATTGGAAACAGTAAAGAAAACGCACCGGATGGCAATGGAATTCTGGCACTGCTTTTATTCGAAAGAACAGGTTACAATTCATGTGAACTTCAGATTTCTCATGTTGAACTTGTAGATTCAGACCGTTTTATGGACAAAAAACAATAAGGACTTGATAATATGAAAAATATATTTAAAACTATAATCTGTATTGCTGTATTCTCAATCAGTGTCAATGCTGGTTTGAATCCGAATGCGGTGATCAGCCTGGATCTGGATCCTTCAACGATTGCCATTGATACCATATTGACAACTACTACTGACAGCGCTGCATTTTCAGCAGCGGTTCGCATTGACAACATAGTGAATTTAAAAGGGTATTCGATAAAATTCAATATTGATAATACAAAACTGCAATTCAGCAGTTTTGTATTAACTGATGCATACAACACAAATATTCTTGGATCAGGTCCGATGAGTTTTACAGATGATACAGAAACATCTGTTGAAATTGTCACAGCCATTTCATCATCAGTGACCGCTGCAGGCGGATATCTGGGTACAATATCGTTTAAATCCTGTATCAAAGCCGGACAAAGCATCGCAATTGCAATTTCATCAGCTGAAATTACAGATAATAATAATTCACTTGATCAGGTTTCAACTTTGAAAGGAGCTGCTTTTAAAATTGAGCCTGTGACACATTCACTTGCTTTAAGGCAATACAGCAACAGCAATTTGTCATGCAGCTACGCTGATGGAAAATTATGGATGGGAACTGCCGGAAAAGTCAATTTATTGGATATGAAAGGCAGAACATTAAAACAATTTACAATTACAAATAGCGGATATTATAACCTGACAAGTTTGCAGTCAGGTAAATATCTGATCAAAATAAATAATAATATCAGTAAACAAAATTATCTTATAACAGTACACTGACCGTTAAACGCATCAAATTTCTCCGGATACCCGGAAGTGACATTCAACTTGACCGGGAATCCGTATGAAACATAATGTGCTTTATTTTTCAGTATCAATACTCTCGTCCGCCCGATTCAGCCAGTATGTTTAAATTAAACGAATCAGACAAAACAGTTTAAGCATATTATATTTATTATTCATCCATGCATGGCATCCAGATTAATCCAACAATCAATCAATATGCAGCTAATGAAACACTAATAATAATACTCTATTTTTTTAACATAAGATTCCTGAACGGTTACAGAGGAATATGAAAAAATTAAAAAAGGAGTTTTTATGATTGACTGTTTTTGCGATCCGATGCTTCTGTTAGTGCTTTTTGCAGCGCTGGCTGTAATCATTGCAATGCCGAAGCCTAAAAAAGAAGAAGATCCTGATCTGGCATTGACAAGTAATGACTGATAAGTAGTTGAAAGGTCAGAACATTAAAAAAGGAGCAATTATGTTATACACTTTATTCGATCAGATACTTCTTATTGTTTTAATATCAGTTATGACAATTGTTCTTGCACTGCCAAAACCAAAAAAAGAAGAAGACCCGTTTCAGCCGTTGAAAAATATTGACTGAATTGCCTACAATAATGATAACGGAATCATTATTGAAGGAGTAGTTGACAATCAAATATTATCTGCTGTGTAAATCACTGCTATTTACACATAATAACATGTCATATCACAGATTAAAATATGTTCTGTCAACATTAAAAGATTAACGCCGACAGAACGATTTGTTATCACGTGTCAAAAAATTACAAAAATTATATATTCCTTGCTAATTCGTAAGCATCCCAGATTGAATACATAATGTTATGAACAAATCTCGAGTCTCCGATATTATGTACCGGAATATCAGAATTTTTTATTGCGTTGTAAAGTTTATCATCAGATTGATACCCGACAGCACTGATAATCGTATCTGCATCAACATGAATTTCTTTATTGTCATACGACACAGATATGCCTTTGTCATCAGATTTCAGCACACTGGCAGATGTCATGATTTTTATGTTGTGATACGGGAGCAGATCTCTTAGCATAAATTGATTCATATGAGGCAGTCCATGAGGGCCTCCTAAAATATCAGGCAGTATCTCAATGACAGTAACATTCTTTCCCTGCATGGCTAACCAGAGTGCTGTTTCGCAGCCGACAAGTCCGCCGCCTATCATGGCAACTGTATCACCGATCAATGCATTTCCTGACAGGCAATCAACTGCTGACAAAACATTCTTTACACCATCGATATTAATTGATTTTGGTATTGAACCTGTTGCAGTCACTATTACATCAGGATTATAATCATTTACAGATTCAGCTGCAATCAGGCAGTTTGTCTTGACAGAAACTCCAAGCAGTTCAAGCTGCCTTATATACCACTTGACTAAAGCTCTGTCATTGCGTTTGAAATCCGGCACTGCGCCGGGAATGAGATTTCCACCGGGCTGATCTGCTTTTTCGCATAGTGTCACCTTGTGTCCGCGCTCTGCGCATACCCTGGCTGCTTCCATTCCGGATATTCCCGCGCCGATTACCAGAACATTTTTGCTTTTTACAGCCGGTTTCAGACCATAAATTTCTTCTCTGCCGCAGGCTGGATTTACAGCACAGCATACAGGTCCCTTTGAAATATGACCAAGGCATCCTTCATGACACCCAAGGCAGGGTCTTATCTCATCTAAATGACCAATTCTGACTTTTTCCGGATATTGCGGGTCTGTCAATAGCTGCCGCCCATAACTTACGATATCACAGCATTTTCCCAGTGCATCAACTGCCATCTGAGGGTTTTCCATGCGGCCCGCCAGAATTATTGGAATGTCAATATTTTCTTTTAATATTTTACCGAATTCGCGGTACATTCCCTCTTCGAAATACATCGGCGGATGGTTCCAATACCACGAATCATAGGTTCCGGCATCTACATTAAAAGCGTCATACCCGGCATTGACAAGTATTTTTGCAGCTTCAATACCTTCTTCTATGTCACGGCCCGCTTCAGTAAATTTTTCACCCGGAAGTGCTCCCTTGCGAAGACCTTTCATAAAACTTTTCAGGCTGAATCTTAACGAAACAGGATAATCTTTGCCGCAGGCAGCTTTGATTCCTTTTACGATGTCAGTTGACAACCGCAGTCTATTTTCCAGACTTCCGCCGTATTCATCATTGCGTTTGTTAAAGAATGATATTGCAAACTGATCCAGCAGGTATCCCTCATGAACAGCATGTATTTCAATACCGTCAAAGCCCGACCGTTTTGAAATAACGGCTGACTCGACAAATTTCCGAATCAGTGACTGAATTTCATCTTTTGTCATTTCTTTATGAATAATCTTCGGATCAAACCGGTTTTCCTGTTCTGAGGGAGCAATGAATTTTCCTGTAAAGCCAGGCAGTGCGCTTCTGCCAAGGCCGCCTGTAAGCTGAATGAATATTTTAGTTCCATATGCATGAATACGGTCGTTCATCTGATTTGCAGCATGAATAAAGGCAAGAGGCGCCTGTGTAGGACTTGGCAATCCAGGCTTGACTAATTTCTCCGATTCCAGATCTACACTGCAGATTCCTGTAATAATCAAACCAATGCCATATCTGGCTCTTTCTACATAATAATCCTGAAGACGTTGTGAAAATGCCCCGTAAGCGTCTGCATATCCTACTGGACCCATAGGCGCCATAGACATCTTATTCTCAAGTTTCAGTTTTCCGATATTTGTGCTTTCAAAAAGCTGCTGATAACAAGTCATGCTGCTTAACCTCCGGCTGATATTTTAGTACATTTTGAATAAACAACCATTGAATATACTTGACAGATTTATATTACTTTCTTGTAAAAAATCATTTTTGAATATAATATTTTATTACATTACATCAGGCGAATTAATTTAACAATCGCCGCTTTATCGGGGCATTATTTGAGAGCTTGCTTTTAAACAGCCGGATTTGTATTTTAACATTAAGACAATGCTGCATTTTATCGAGACTGTATTTTAATTTACCATTAAGAAGAGGAAAGTATTGAAGACAATTCTAAGAACTGTTTTTCTCTGCTTACTGATAAATATTTCTTTTTATTCTACTTTATCAGCGCAGGATACCTTGAATCAATCAATAACATCTGACAATTCTGATGATCTGTCAACGTGGCTCGCAAAAATACAGGACTGGGGTTCCCGCAGAACCGCAAGTCAGACACATCTTGCCTGCATAGACTGGCTTTCAGAAGAATTTGAGAGAATGGGGCTTCAGGTAAATATGGATAAGCATTCTTTTTCACATTATAATCTGACTGAAGACAATGTGCGGTTGTCAATTATAAACGAAAAAGACACTGTAAATATTGTACCATCCGCAGCGTATCCATTTTCAGGTCTTACTGACAGTGATGGAATAACAGCTCAACTGGTTTTCATACCGGGTAAGCAGTACAAAAAAGCAGAGGGAAAAATCGCGGTTGTCGAGGTTCCAAACAAAGCTGTCCCGACAGATGCTTTATTTGATATTCATAAAGAGTTTCCGGAAAAGGCCGCTAATCTTCCGGAAAACATCTACAACCCCGTATTGTCAAGTACGCTGTTCGGCCCTGATCTTGTCAAGTACCACAAGGCCGGTGCGCTTGGTGTGGTTGCTGTATGGAAAAATATGAGTGCGGGTATGGCTTGCGGCCAGTTCTTACCATTCACTTTCCCCTATCGCTCAATTCCTGCGCTTTGGGCAGCTGGTGATGATGGCAGAAAACTGCTTGACGCATCAAAAAAAGGCAAATCTGCGAATATGATTCTTAATGGTACTTTAGATACCAATGTCCTGGCTGCAAACATATGGACAATGATTGAGGGAGAAAAACTTAACGAAACAATACTTGTGATTTCTCACACCGACGGTACAAATCCAGTTGAAGAGAATGGATTTATCGGACTGCTTTCCATTGCAAAAAAAATATTGGCAAGTGGAAAAAAACCGGAGCGGACTGTAATTTTTGCAGCAGTTGCAGGTCATCTCAGATTGCCTGACATTACAAATAAAAACAAGGAGCAAGCCACAACTGTCTGGCTTAATGAGCACAGGGAGCTATGGGATGGTAAAAAGGATCACAGAAAAGCAGTTGCCGGACTGATTCTGGAACATCTGGGAGCTGTTGAATGGGCCGATTCCAAAGAAGACTTCTGTTCTACAGGTAAACCTGAAATTGAAGTTGTATATGCAACAACACCGTCAATGCAGAAGATAGTTGACAAAAACTGGCAGTTGCGTAAAGTTCCGTTCAGATCAAGTGTTGTAACCCCAAGATCCATCCGTCATCTGGGAGAAGGTGAGCCGTTGTATGAGGCCGGCATTCCGGCCATAGCAATTCTTGGAATACCGTCATATTTACTAAGTGAGATAAAGAAACAGGGTCCGGGAATAACATTTGAAAAAGCACCGGAACTGATAAATACCGACCTTGTAAAAGATCAGTGCTCTGCGGCATTCAATATTCTATCGGATCTTGCCACCCTGCCAAGTGCTGAATACGGAAAAGTAAAGCATGTAAATTTTTTCGGTAAAATTAAAGATATACTGAAAGTGATTAAAGTTTTACGTGCAGAAGAGTAAACTGATACAATAACCCGTTCATCAGTTTTATTACTAAGTCAACTTTACAGCATGCACTTTCAACAGCTTTTTCAGCATTATATGTATTTGACAAAAATACACACCAGTAAAACTGACCGATAAAACCGGCGGACAGATTTACAATAAATTCAAATTGACTTCCCCCGGATGTCTACATCGGTTTTTTTATGTCCATAATCATTTCTTAATAAAGAGCTTTACCGGATTATGGCTGAGTTTACAAACACTTCGTTTTTTACCTTGTATATTATTGATATTATTGATATTATTGATATTATTAATATTATTAATATTATTAATATTATTGCATGAGGAGAATATATGAGATACCTGTATTTATTTATGGAACTTGTTTTGTATGCAATGGTTTTTCTGCTGTATTTTTCGATATTCGTCCGTTATCACTATCATCCAGTTTTAGAAAAAAAAATTGAACTTCAGCCCAAAACCAGTCATTGGAAATTTGCGTTAATGCTTACCCTGTTCACCATTGCAGTGATATTCATCTTCGTTTTATGGAGCCGGCTCTACCCCTGTCAATTTCACCACATTGGTTATTTTTCAGCTTTTTTTACAGGAACAATTGTCACATTTTTCATATTTCGAAAATGGATCATGCATATTGATCTCAAGCTTTGTTTCCCTGCCATGATTGTGGTATGGCTGCTTCTTCTTGCGTTCGAGTCTGTCCTGCTTTACAATAATGCGGGATGGATCTATACAGACAGTACTGTCTTTTCAATATCTATCGGTTCGAAGATAACCCTGATTCTTGAAAATCTTATTTTCTTCTACCTGTTTTCTCCATTTATGTCAATACTTATTTTTACTGCACTATCATATAACCGCTCTGATAAGACAGCCTTTTTTCTGACGAATATTATTATATGGTCAACCGGAGTTTTCTGGGAATATGTCTGTATCGGTAAATTCAACCTCTGGTATATGATAGAAGACAGAAGTATCCTGCCATTTAATTTTTTAGATTCACGGACTACGATAGAAGAAATGTTCTATTACGTTCCATTTGCATCAATTTCAATTCTTATTTATCTCCAGTTATATTACCGCAAATACAAATACCACTTCGGTCCCTGTGAAACGAAAGGCAATATATGATCCGAAGTATAACCAGATACGACACGTTATTTTTAATCGAAATACTTGTTGCTTTTATTTTAAATCACTTTATCATTAATCTTTCGGTAACGGTGTTTCTTATCCTGACTCTTACAGGTCTGCTGTTTGAAATTCTAACCAGTTCGTTCTGGACTTATTCCGATGAATTCAGACAGAGTATTTTTACAATACAAGGAACAGACATATCAATTTCAGCAGCATTTTCCTGGGCAGGCGTAATTATGATCTGTGTGAATCTCAGTGCACTAGCTGCGGAATTCATGAGTTTTCCATATAAGAATGCAGTATTGTCAATTATTATCATGGGAATTGCCGGTAATTTTATTGAGACTGTCTGTGCCAGGTGGGGAATGTTTACTTATAATGAAAATTGGGCAACTAAAATGATATTTTGTAAAAAACCAATTTTTATCTTAAGCGTACCGCTTATTGTACGACTTGGTTATTTTTCAACATTTGGAGTTATTTGTGCAGGCTTACTTCACTGGTCAAAAAGTATGTAAATCAGCATTTAAAACATTTTCAGATCAGAGCAGTGATTTGATTGATAGACAGGGGAACGACATATATATTACACTGAATTCATTGAGAATTGCATGCTCTTATTAATTTATTACATTAATTCATAACTGCCCGGGCAGGCAATTTTCAGGAAACAAAGGCAACGTTTTTAATGATACTTGTAAATACGTTAATATTGCTCGCATCGCCACTTTTCACCCTGTTTCTCTTTGCTTATGTCTTCGGACAGCGCAGAAAGAACCGTCTTAACTTCGCTTTTTTAACACTTATCGCAACATATTTCATTGATTCAATGTGCGATTTCTCCTTTCGTGTACTTGACTCTGTGATATTACGTCAATTTTTTCTTGCTGTGGCAACAAGTCTTTTCTTCGGTTCAGGATTTGCCTTTCTTAATTTCATATATGCATTTATCAACAAAAAAGCCGATTTCGTGTATAAGCTGTTTGGCATTCTGGGTATAATATGTGCGATTTCACCTCTTGTAAACATCACCCTTCATTCAACGATTTCAGGAAGTCCCGGTGAAATTTATACACCGCTGCCAAATACTTTTTTCGCAATTGTATTGGTATTATATATCTGCCCGATAATTTTATACGGGTGTACTCTGATGATCAGACGTGCATTTGTTTCACCGGATCCAGCTGAAAAAAAACGAATGTTTATCTGGATCAGCGGTATTGTCATTGCACTGTTTTATGTAATTCTTATCTGTTTTATTCTGCCGAAATTATTTCACATCACGATTTTTTCAACGTTCAGCTCACTGAGCCTGATAATTATTGACATTTTTACCTACTGGCTGGTACGCAGGCATAATTTTTTAACAGTAAATATAAACCAGATTGAGGAGATTCTCGAAAAAGTTTTCTCTGGAGCCGGTGAGGCAATAATGCTTATCGACCGCAGCCTGCACATTGTCCGTGCCAACAATGCAGCGATAAGTTTTTTTAATCTGGACCCGCAATCTATAGGCCGGATATTACTCTCATCTATAATCCCGGATCTTATAATCAACCATGAGAACAATACACTTGAAACTTCGATTACAGTTTCCGGCGAGCAGCGTTCTACACTGATAAATGTAACGGCTCTGCATGCCGCTGATGAAACAGTACACAAAGTGATAACCGTGCGCGATATAACCCGGATCAAGCAGGCTGAAGAAGAAATTTTCCGTAAACAGCAGCTGGAGTCGCTTGGACTGCTGGCAGGCGGTATAGCTCATGATTTCAACAATCTCCTATGTGGAGTTGTGTCAAGTTTCAGTTTTGCAAAAATGAATATTGACCCGGACTCGGAAACCGGCAGAATGTTGACAGAGGGAGAAAAAGCCGCATTAAGCGCGCGCAGTCTGACTCAGCAGCTTTTGACATTTGCAAAAGGCGGTGCACCTGTAACAACTGTATTCAACCCTATAGAAGTATTGCGTGATGCCAGTACATTTTCAACCAGGGGAGGAAAAGCCAGAATTGAATTCGAGCTCCCTGATGAAAGTATTCGCATACTTGCCGATGAGGGGCAGATCAGACAGGTTTTTCAGAACATTGTTATCAACGCCTCTCAGGCAATGCCTGATGGCGGTTTGATAAAAATCCGAGGGAAAAACATATCTGTTTTAAAGGAACAGATTCCGCCCCTTGTTGCCGGGCAATATCTAGAGATAATTTTTACTGATCAGGGATGTGGTATTTCACCGCAGATTCTTCCACGAATTTTTGACCCTTATTTTTCCACAAAAAATGGAGGAAACGGAATCGGACTTGCAATTGTTTACCGTATTCTGGCAAGGCATCATGGGCATATAACTGTTGCTTCAGAAGTTGGAAAGGGTACAACGTTCACAATATATCTTCCGGTTTTAACCGGAGATTCCAAACCAGTCCAGCAGACATCACAAAATACAGAAGCAGCTTCCGGCCGTGTGCTCATAATGGATGATGATCCAATTATAAGGCTGACGCTCGCAACTCTTTTACAAAAACTGGGATATACAGTTGACGCGACAAAAAATGGTGAAGAGGCGCTTGAGAAATTCGATCATACAGTAAACAGCGGAGAAAGTTATAAATTTATAATAACTGACCTTACAGTAATAGGCGGGATGGGCGGCAAAGAACTTGCTCGTGAGATTGCACTTCGCAATCCATCAATTCCGATAATTATTTCAAGCGGATATTCAGACGATATCGGTCAGAACCCGGTCAAAGATACCAGTGCTACGGCATTTCTGCGCAAACCATATAATCTCAGAGAACTTAAAGCAGCACTTGAAATTATTGCATGTTAATAATCCTGACTTTCGCAGATGTCTGCATAAGGATATTGTCTGAACAAATTTTCCAGTTTTATACTCCGGCAAACAGTATTTCCCGCAAATAATTTAAATTTGTACTATCTTTTAGGGTTGTTGTATTGACGTCCGGAAGAAATGCATAGATGTGGCTGTAAGGCATCCTCAGTTGCATAAATAAAGACTTTTAAACTGTGATCCGCTTCGTTAATTACTGTTTTTCTTCCTGCAAGGTCAAAAAAATGTACTGTTTTATTATATTTTTTAAATGATGATATACCACTGTTTTGTAAAGAGTGTCGGGCAACATTGGTTGTCAATCCAAATTCATAAGCTCCAGGATCCGGAGCATCACCTGTAAAGGGTATCCCGACATCGGTTCCTTTATCAATAAGTTTACTGCCGATTTTCAATTTGAGAAATGTAATATCCGGCAGACTGCCATCAGGTTGACGGGGCCCCATCCATCCGGAGTCTGAGACACTCACAAAATCACTGTTTGCAGGGGTGATATTCAGATCCCATGTGTTGAATTTCATATCCGATGCACCGGGATTGTTGATTTTCTTTGGAAAAGCCACATTGTTTTTCAGAATGTGAATGATACTTCCGGTGAGTATACTGTCTGAATACATGTCAAACTGGGCACCATTGTTATACGATGTATTATTGTACCAGTTTGTACCTCCCGGAGAGTGATTGGCATAAAAACCCTGTGCCCTGTTTTTCCATGAAACGCAGTTTCGGATTGTATGCCTGATACCGGGCATAAAGCTGTTGCCCATTTTAAAACCGCTTCCATTTCCGCTGGTTGCCTTTCCGCTGCTGAAATATCCATTTGCATACGCCCAGCAATTTTCTACAAGAACAGGGAACTGCTGTTTGAAAAGATCATATCCATCATCGGCATTATTCCACGCGCGGCACCCTCGCATTACAATCGTATCACCT
>Ga0209800_10003967_pt1 | contig 11277 bp, 10 predicted proteins | sample Higcelweek8metaG_FD_187174 | JGI IMG/M metagenome (GOLD analysis project Ga0209800, IMG submission 187174) | Freshwater pond sediment microbial communities from the University of Edinburgh, under environmental carbon perturbations - High... | ecosystem: Environmental > Aquatic > Freshwater >... | reverse complement strand
CCTTCACGCCTGCCTGGCAGATCTTGCCCACGATCTCCGTGGGCTTGGCCGGATTATAGGAGTCCTGCGTGTCCGCGGTCTTCACTTCCTTGCCGCCGATGACCAGCGGATAGGTCTTGCCGAAGTCCTTGCGCACCTTGGCCATGGCGTTGACCATGCCCGCGCGGGCGGCCGGGAGGGTGAAGTCCACCGCGGCCTCGTTGGCGAAGGCCGGGTAGCCGCCGGGGCCCATCTTGGGCGCGGCCGGGGCCTTCTTGGCCGCCACTTCGCGCTCGCGGGTGGCGATGGGATTCTCGAGCAGGCGCTCCAGTTCCGCGCCCTCGGCAAAGCTCTGGCGCAGGAAGCTCTCGTTGGCGGTGTTCTCCAGCAGGCGGCGCACAAGGTAGGCCATGCCGGGAATCAGGTCGCCGTAGGGGCAGTACAGGCGCACGCGCTTGGCCACGTTGCGCAGGCCTTTGCGCACGGGCTCGGCCATGCCATAGAGCACCTGAAACTCGAAGCGGTTGTCGGGCACGTTCAGCGCCTTGGCCGTCTCGATGACGTTGGAGATGGTGCGGATGTTGTGCGAGGCGCAGGCGAAGTGGCAGATGTCGTGGTTCTCCAAAATTTTGCGGGCGATGCGCTCGTGCGCCATGTCGCTCTCGGCCTTGATGGTCCACACCGGGACCTCCCAGCCGTTCTGCTTAGCGAGAACGGTCTCGGAATCCCAGTAGGCGCCCTTCACCAGACGGATGGAGATGGGCAGGTTCTCTTTGCGCGCCCAGCCGATCATCTCGGTCACGTCGGACTCGGTGCTCTTGAGGTAGCACTGGAACACGATGCCCAGATGCGGGTAGTCGCGGTGCTCCGGCGCGCTGCGCAGCCGCTTGTACAGCTCGATGGTGATTTCCTTGTACTTCAGCTGCTCCATGTCGATGCACATGAAGCCGCCCATCTCCTTGATCTTGCGGTAGATGGGCTCTACCCGGCGGTAGATGCCCTCAACGGAGCCGGCAACGTCCACGGCCTTGGCCTGGGAGTAGAAGGCCGAGGGCTTCACGGCCACGTTGACCTTGGGCGCGTTGCCCCAGTCCAGGTCGCCCTTGGCGTCAAGCGCGTCCCACTTCTTGTATTCGGCCTGGATGCCGTTCAGGATCTCCATGTAGCCGTCGAGGTACTCGTCGCATTCCTTCTCGTTCAGCGGCGCCTCGCCCAGCAGGTCGATGACGAAGGCGAAGCCGTCCTTGCGCAGCTGGCGGATGCCTTTGACGGCCTCCGACGCCTTCTCGCCAATGATGAACTGGCGGGCCATGCCCTCGATGTTGGTGCGGATGGCCTTGTTGAGCACCATGGCCACAAGCCCGCCGCCGAAGCCGGTCTTGCCCGCGCCCCACTTGAGCACGTCCGGGATGTTGGCGTCCTTGTCGCCGAAATATTCCTCAATGTGGCGGGAGAGGGACTCGCTGGTGGTGAGGTAGGGCAGAACGTCCACGAAGCGGAACATCTGGATCTTGAAGTCCTCGTTCTTCATGGCCCAGTCCATGACCTTGCCGGTCCACCAGCCCTTGTTGAAGATCGACGGGGCTTCGCCCGCGATGCTCTGGAAGAACTCTTTGCCCCTGGCGATGATTTTCGGATCAAGTGCGCTCGCGTCGATGGACATTGGCTACTCCTTGCTCTGGGCTTTTGTGCTGTCGGTTTCGGGGGCGTATCCGCCGGGCTGCGCATCGTCGAGGATGGGCAGGGAGCGGGTTTCCTTGAGGGTGGTGAGCACGACAGTGGTGCGCGTGTCGCGTACGCCGTGGATGGCGCCGAACTGCTGGAGGATGTGCTGCAGGTGCTCTGTGTCGCGGGCGCGCACCTTCACCAGATAGGAATCCTGTCCGGCGGTGTAGTGGGCCTCCAGCACGCCGGGCACCTGGGAAAGGGCCTTGCCGATGTCCATGGAGCCCACGCCTTCGTCCGCGCGCACAAAGGTGAAGGCGGTGAGGGTGAAGCCCACGTCCTTGGGGCGCAGCACGGCCTCGAAGCCGCGGATGATGCCCTTGCGCTCCAGCTTGCGCATGCGCTCCAGCACGGCCGAGGGGGCCATGCCCACGGTGCGGGCGATGTCCGCGTTGGAGGTGCGGCCATTATCCTGCAGGATGCTCAGGATCGTCATGTCAATCTTGTCAATCATTCTGTTAACCTTCCGTTTCGAGAATAAAATTCTGTTTCGCATTAGATGTCAAGTGAAAACTGCGGTGGACTGGTGTTGAAACAAGCGCATTTGCGGAAAAGATGCGGCGCCGCAGCGCTTTGCCGCGCCGCCGGTTGTTTGCGGCTGCTTCCCTTTGCGTTTCCCCTCTGTTTGCGCTAGCGAAGTGGGCATCATGCGACACAATACACAGACTGCGCCGCCCGAGGGACTCGCCCTTGCCGAGGAAGCCCCCGGCGCGCTCTCCGTGCGCCTCACGGGCGACCTGAACGCCGCCACTGTGGCCCGCTTTTGGGAGCCGTCCATGGCCTGGGTGCGCGGTCGTGCCTCCTCCTCTCTGCGCATCGATCTGGAAAACGCCGCGTACATCGATGGCGCGGGCTTGGCGCTGCTGGTGAAGCTCAAGGCCCTGGGCCTGGCGGCCGGGGCCAAGGTCGAGATCTCCGGCCTGCCGGAGCGTTACGCCTCGCTGCTGTCGCTGGCCGAACGCGCCGAAACGGCGGAGGCCGTGCTCAAGGACAAGCCAGGCAGCCGGTTTGCCCGTTTTACGCCGAATTTCGACGAAGTGCTGCGGGACATGCGCATGTTGGTGAGTTTCATCGGCGAATGCGCGCTGGTGGTCTACGAGTCCTTGCGCCACCCTGGCCGGGTGCGCTGGGCCGACGTGCTGCACTCGGCCCTGGCCATCGGCGTGGAGAGCTTGCCCATCCTGCTTTTGATAGGCTTCCTCATGGGGCTCATCATGAGCTTCCAGTCGGTCATCACCCTGCAGCGCTTCGGCGGCGAGATCTATGTGCCGAACATGCTGGGGCTCGTCATGTTCCGCGAGATGGGGCCGCTGGTGACGGCGATTCTGCTGGCCGCGCGCTCCGGCTCGGCCTTTGCGGCGGAGATAGGCACCATGCGCGTCAACGAGGAGCTGGACGCCCTGACGACCATGGGCATCAGCCCGGTGCGCTTCCTCGTGGGACCGCGCATCCTGTCGTCCCTGGCCGTGGTGCCCATCATGACGCTGTTCTTCAACTTCGCCAGCCTGGTGGGCGGGGCGCTGGTCATGCTCTCCATCGGCTTCCCGCTGGTGACCTTCACCTCACGCGTGTTCGCCAACGTGAAGCACGCGGATTTGTTCGGCAGCTTCGTCAAGATCATGGTGTTCAGCCTGCTGGTGGCCGGGGTGAGCTGTCTGCGCGGCCTGCGCACCGGCGGCGGGGCCAGCGCCGTGGGCCGCTCCACCACGGCGGCCGTGGTCAGCGGACTCATCCTCATCACCGTGGCCGATGGCCTGTTCGCCGTGCTGTTCTATTACTTCAAGCTTTGATACAAGCCGGGGCGGAAGCGAGAACCATGCCGAACACCGAACCCATCATCACCGTGCGCAACCTCACCTGCGCCTACGGCCCGGAGCCAGTGCTCAAGGACGTGGCCTTTGACGTGGCGCCGGGCGAGGTGTTCGTGGTCATAGGGCGCAGCGGCTGCGGCAAAAGCACGCTGCTCAAACACATGATCGGCCTCACTAAGCCCGTTTCGGGCAGCATACTTCTGGACGGCCGCGACATTGTGGCCGCAACGGGCGACGACCGCCTGACCATCCTCAAGAACATCGGCGTCATGTATCAGGGGGGCGCGCTGTTCGGGTCCATGACCGTTTCGCACAACGTGGGGCTGCCGTTGGAAGAATATACTGAGCTGCCCGAGGAGGCCATCGAGGTCATCAGCCGGGTGAAGCTCTCGCTGGTTGGCCTGGAGCGCTTCGGCGAGGTCATGCCCGCCGAGCTTTCCGGCGGCATGGTCAAACGCGCGGCCATTGCCCGCGCCATGGCCCTTGATCCGGCCATCCTCTTTCTGGACGAACCCTCCGCCGGGCTCGACCCCGTGACCAGCGCCGAGCTGGACCGCGTGGTGCGCAGCTTGGCAGAGAATCTGGGCATCACCTTCGTCATCGTCTCGCACGAGCTGCCGAGCATTTTGTCCATTGCCGACAGGGTGATTCTGCTGGACGACCACGCCAAGGGCATCGTGGCCGAGGGCGACCCGCGCGAGATGCACGCCACCAGCACGGACCCGCGCGTGCGGCGCTTTTTCGACCGCGAGGCGCGCGTGCCATCGCCTGCCGTCGCGCCGGGCAACGCATCTGCTGCCGTGGCCGCGCCAACCCAAAACGCGGAGATGCGGGCATGATCCGGGGCGGCGACTTTTTCAAGCTGGGGCTTTTCGTCATCAGCGGCGTGGTGCTGCTCTTCGTGGTGCTCTTCGCCCTCGGCGCGGGCAAGCTGTTTCAACGCACCTATCAGATGGAGACCTACATCAACGAGTCCGTCAACGGGCTTGAGGTCGGCTCCGCTGTCAAATACCGGGGCGTGCGCGTGGGCAGCGTGTCCGAAATCGGCTTTGTGGCCGGCAAGTACGGCAAGCACGCCGAGGGCTACCGCTACGTGTACGTGCTCTGCACCCTGGACAAGGATCTTTTCGGCACCATGGGGCCCAAGTCCGCCCGCGATCAGGCGGCCGAGGAAGTCTCCCGCGGTCTGCGCGCCCGCACCATTTCCCAGGGCCTTACTGGCCAGCTGTTCCTGGGGCTCGACTATGTCGCCCCGGACCGCAACCCGCCGCTGCCCATCGACTGGGAGCCCGCCAGCATCTACATTCCGGCCGCGCCCAGCACACTTTCCCAGGTGGAGCAGGCCGTGCTCGGCATCAGCAACACCCTCACCGGCTTGGACCAGGCCGAGCTGCCCGAGGCCGTGAAGAGCTTCCGCCGCTTTGCGGACAGCGCCAGCCAGTTCCTCGACAGCGCGGATCCCAAGGTCATCGGCCCCAAGCTGGCCGCCACCCTGGACCAGACGCGCACGCTGCTGGCGCGCATCAATGTCCTTTTGGCCAATCCTGCCGCCGAGACCATAGTGCCCGAGACGGCCCGGACCCTGACCGGGGTGCGCAAGGTGGTGGAAGCCGCCGGACCGGACACTGTGAAGCTGGTGCACGACTCCCGCGAGACCGTGGCCAGCCTCAAGGTCTCGGCCAAGGCGCTGGAAAAGCTGCTTGCCGACCCGGAAATGGGCCGGCAGCTGGCCGCCGTGCCCGGAGCCATGCAGCAGGCGCGCGAGACCGTGACCGAGCTCAAATCCGCGGCCAAGCGGCTCAACGCCGTGCTGGGCCGGGTGGAGCAGCTGACCGCCTCGCAACAGGCCAATGTGGAAGGCATTCTGGACAGCGCGCGCGGCCTTGTGGATAATTTGAAGGAACTCACCGGCGAGGCCAAGCGCTACCCCTCGGGCGTGCTCTTCGGCCCGCCGCCGGCCAAATCGCCCGTGGGCGGAAAGTAGACGGAGGCTCCATGCGCTTTGCCGCGATGATCGCCCTGTGCCTGGCGCTGCCCCTGGCCGCGTCCTGCGTGAAGATGGAGCGCCAGCCCCTGGACAAGCACTACTACGCTCTGGAGACCACGCGTCCCGGCGCGGATCGGCAAGCCGTGGCCGTGGCGCCTTCGTCGCGGGCCACGCTGCTTGTGCGGCGTTTGCAGGTGGCCCCGCGCGCCGCTGGCCGTGAGCTGGTGTACCGCACCGCGCCCTCGGCCTGGACGGCGGACTATTACAATCTGTTCTTCGTCAGCCCGGCGGACATGCTGACCCAGGACCTGCGCGCCTGGCTCTCCGCCTCAAGCGTCTTCGCCAATGTCGTCGATCCGGGCAGCCTGGCCGCCTCGGGCTATGTGCTTGAGGGCAATGTCTCGGCGCTGCACGGCGACTTTGCCGCCAAGCCATCCCAGGCCGTGGCCGAGATGCAGTTCATCCTGTTCAAGCCCACGGACGGCGAGCGCACGATCGTGCTCACCCGCGAGTACCGCAAGAGCGTGCCGCTGGCCTCGGATTCGCCGCAGGAGCTGGTGCGCGCCCTGCGCCAGGCCGTGGCGGGCATTTACGCCGACCTTGAGGCCGATCTGCGGAGCGCGCTGCCGCGTAAGTAAGGGGGCGGCAGCGCCCGCGCGACGGAACGCTGAGCTTCAAGAAGTCGGCCAACGGCCCCTTCGCTTCACGAACTGGGAGGCTGGCCCCAGACTGCGCCAAGCCGGTCCCGGCCAGCGGTTCAGGCATCGCCTGGACTGGCTGGTGTGCGGCTCCATGTTGCGCCCCCGGCCAGCAGGGCGTCGATTCGGAGCAAGGCCTTGGACTTGCCGGCCAGAGAGGTGCCGGAGCATGGCGGACCTCCCGCCACACTTCCGGCCCGCCTCTGTTACATCCTCCGGTCGCAGCCTCTGCGCGCGAATCGTTGGCGTTCCGACAACGGCGGCGCGTCACTGGCGCTTGCTCCGCGTCATAGGCCGTCACCTCGTCTTCTTCCGCATCGTGCGCGGCAACTTGGGCCATGCCCGGCGCAACCAATTCTCGCATTCTTCCAACGTATTCTTCCAACACATCCTTCCAGAGCAACCTTCCCGCGCAACCTTTCCGCAGAGCCTGGTGCGCACTCTAAAACAGCCCGCCTGGCAGCATATCCTTGGCCATGGGGACCATGCTCGCCACCAGCAGAACGGCCATGGCGACGTTGAAGGCCTTGAGCCTGCGGCGGTCCTGCAGAAAGCCGCGCAGGACGGAGCCGAGCATCGCCCACAGGGCCACGCAGGGCATGCCCGCGAAAAAGAACACGCCGGTGACGAGCAGCGCGCCTGCCACGGGCCGGTCCGGGGACCCGTAAGTGCTGGCGGCGGTGACGCACATCATCACGGCTTTGGGGTTCACCCACTGGAAGGCCGAGGCTTCGAAAAAGGTCATGGGCCGGGCGTTGGCTTTTGGAGCGGCATCGTGCCGCGTGTCCTGTGTCGCGCTGCCTTGCGCCGTCTCCGCAATGGAGGCGGGCGGCGTGGAGGTGGCGATGCGCCAGGCCAGGTACAGCAGGTAGACGGCCCCAAGGGCGCGCAAGGTGGGGTAGAGGCCGGGCACGGCCTCGAAAATATAGCCCACGCCAAGGCCAAGAGCCAGCTGCATGAAGGTGAAGCCGAGGGTGACGCCGAGCAGGTGCGGCACTGTGCGCCGGATGCCGTAGTTGACACCCGAGGCGAAAAGCATGGCGTTGTTCGGACCGGGGGTGATGGAGGTGACGATGGCGAAGAGGCAGAGCGAAGCGAAAAGTTCCGTGGTCATGGTTTCCTCCTGTTTTTGTGCCGGGTCTGGATCTGCTGCCGCATGGTGGACGCTCGCAATACGAAATGGATACAATGCGCTATTGTAATCATGTCGAAGTCTCCTGTTTAAAGCGTTGTCTGCGGACGATTCCGTTTGATCCAGTTTCTATGTTGACAGCTTATGGCGGTCAATGTAATTATTGTCACCATGACAATATGGACGCCACAGCTGCCGCGCGACCGGCCCAAATACCTTGCCCTGGCCGACGCCATCGAGGCAGACATCGCCAGCGGAAGCCTTGCGCCTGGCCAGCGCCTGCCCACGCACCGCGATCTGGCGGACACGCTCGGCGTCACTGTCGGCACTGTGACGCGCGGCTACGCCGAGGCGGCGCGGCGCGGCGCGGTGCGCGGCGAAGTCGGGCGGGGCACCATCGTCTGTTCGGAGCAGGAGGGCGCAAGCCCCTGGTGGAGCGGCGGCCCGGACGCCAAGGCGCAGATCGACCTGGGCCTGGTGACGGGCATGTACGGCCTGGACCCTGACCTGGGTGTTGCCTTACGGGAGCTTTCCGCCCGGCCGGACGTTCAGGATTTTCTGCGCTACCAGCCCTCGCGCGGGATGGCGCGGCACCGCGAGGCCGGGGCCAAATGGTGCGGCCGTTTCGGTGTTGAGGTTTCGCCGGAGCAGGTGCTGGTGACGGCGGGCGGGCAGCACGCCCTGCTGGTGCTGTTCTCCGTGCTGTTCCGCCCCGGCGACCGCATTGCCGCGGGCAACGTCAACTATCCCGGCCTTATCACCGCGGCCTCGCTGCTGGGGCTCAAGCTTGTGCCCGTGGCCCTCGACGCCGAGGGCGTCATCCCCGAGGCCCTGGACGAAGCCTGCCTGCGCGAAGGCGTGCGCGGGCTCTACTGCATGCCCGGCGCCCACAACCCGACCACGGCAACGCCCAGCCCGGCCCGGCAGGAACGCCTGGCCGAACTGGCGCGCGCGCGCAATCTGCTTGTGGTGGAGGACGCGGCCTATGCCCTGACCGCCTTTGAGCCAAAGAGCGGCTGCGCATGCCATGCTTTGGCCAGCCTTGCGCCGGAGCGTTCGTTTTTCGTCGCCAGCGTTTCCAAGGTGCTGGCCGGTGGCTTGCGCGTGGGCTATGTGGCAAGCCCGGCGGAATATGTGGAGCGGCTGGCGCTGGGCATTACGGGCACAACGTGGATGGCCTCGCCCCTGTGCGGAGAGATTGCCGCTGAGTGGATTTTGGACGGCACGGCCGAGGTTGTGATGCGCCGCAAGCTGGCCGAGGCCGCGCGCCGCAACGAGGTTGCCCGGCGCGTTCTGGCGGGGTATGAATTCGCGGCGCTGCCGCAGGGCTATTTCATTTGGCTGAAGCTGCCGGAACCCTGGCGCGCGGCGGACTTTGAACGCGCGGCGGCCCTGCGCGGGGTGGTGGTCATCGCGGGCGATTCCTTCGCCGTGGGGCAAACCCCGGCCCCGGCTGCGGTGCGGGTGTCGCTTTCGGCCGCGCGCAACCGCGACGAGTTGGAGCGTGGTCTCGCCGTGCTGGCGGACCTGCTGCGCGACGCGCCCCGGCCAGGGCGCGCCATTGTATGAGGAAGGTTAGAGGCCCGCGCGCTCTGCGGCCAGCCGCACCGAGGGCAAAAGCGCGAAGCGCGTGTCTTTGCAGCGCGCGGCCAAGGCGGCGGCGGCGTCCAGGGAGGCCACAGGGCTGTAAGGCGCAAGAACTTTGACCTTGCGCTCGTAGAACAGCAGCAGGGTCTCCATGCGGGTGAACAGACCCGGTCGGCTCTGGTCCACCATGTCCAGGGCGTCGGTGGTGTAGCCCTCGAAGTCGAAGCCCAGGGCGTACAGCCCATCGGCGTTGGCGTCCGCGCTGGCGGCGCACTCCGCCTCGGCGCGGGCGGGACCCAGGCAGCAGCACTTCCAACCCAGGGAGTCCATGGCGGACTGGATTGCGTGGCCGGGCAGGTCGGGCATGGCGTTGGCCAGCAATATCGCCCTTTCGCATCCGCGGGCGAACACGAGCCGGAAGGCGTTGCGCTGCTGTACCTGCAAGTTGCGGCCATGGGCGTTGGCGAGCTTGAATTTGCCCTTGCCCAGCACCTCGCGGGCCTTGTCCTTGTCTTCCGCCGGGGCGAGGAAAACGAATACGTCCGCGTCCACGTCCGCCAGGTTGCGCAGGGTGTCGCGCACAAGGGCCACGGCGAGGGGGTCAGGGGCTTCGCCCGGAGCGAGTTTGCTCAGCACGGGCAGGGGCTGGTCGAGGAAAAGCATGACTGCGGATTTCATGGGGGCTCCTGGCTTGCTTGGAATCGATACCCCGCAGAAGTAAGCCCAAGCGTCCCGGCTGGCAATGCCGCCATTGCATATTTCACGAAAATCCGTCCCCTTGATGCCCCCTGGCAAAGGGCGTAAAGACCAACCGGGCAGCCACCCCGCAAACTTTTGGAGTGCATGATGCGCAAAGACGTCACCGACGACCCCAAGGCCGTGGCCGACATTTTGGACCGGGCGGAATACTTGAACCTCGCCCTGGCGGACGAAGCCGGGCTGTACAGCGTGCCTGTGAACTTCGCCTATGCCGACAGCGTCGTGTACTTCCACTCCGCGCGCAAGGGCCGCAAGTTCGAGGCCCTCCGCCTGGCCGAGGCTGGCGGTGTGGCCGTGGCGTTTTCCGCCGCCACCGACCTGGAGATGAAGACTGGCGAAAAGGCCTGTCAGTGGGGCTACAAGTTCCGCTGCGTGTTGGGCTCTGGCCGGGTGAAGATCATGACGGCCGCCGACGGATACCGGACCGGGCTCGGCCTCATTATGAAAAAATACGCGGGCGCGGATACATTTCCATACGACGAGAACATCCTCGCCAAGACCGCCGTCATCGCCCTCCGGGTGGAGAGCGCCACGGCGCGGCTTAAACTGTCTTAGATCAGGAGATCAGCTCATGGTTGTTTGCTTCATCGGCGATTCGTTGACCCAGGGCATCGGCGACCAGCGGGCTCTGGGCTGGGTTGGGCGGCTGGCGCAGGCCAGCTTTGCGCACGACCCCGCGCGGCCCCGGAATCTCACCGTGTACAACCTCGGTCTGCGGGGCGAGTCCTCCGTGGCCATCCAGGCCCGGTGGCGCGGCGATACCGACCGCCGTCGCCGCAACGGCGAGGACATGGCCTTCGTGTTCAGCTTCGGCGCGGCCGACGGCCTGCACAAGGTGCCCCACGAGGACACGCTGCGCGCCTCGCGCGACATCCTCGGCACCGCGGCCAGCCTGGGCCGCACGCTGTACATCTCGCCCCCGCCGGCCTTCGACCCCGCCTGGTCCGCGCATATCAAGAACGTGGGCGGCGTGCTGCGCGGCATGTGCGCGGAGCTCAGCGTGCCCACCTTCGACTTCCACGCCCCGCTCGCGGCGGACGCCAAATACATGGCGTCCTTGGAGCCGGACGGCATCCACCCGGACACAGCAGGCTACGACCGCATGGCCGCGCTTCTGCGCGGATTCGGCCCCCTTGCCGAACTTATGCAGTTGTAGCCCCTGGATGCCCACGTCGCGGTGATTGTCTGCGGCGCGCAAGTGCGGTACTGTGCCCGTAGAGGGCCGGACTCCGACTTGCCGCCGCAGAGAGTCCGCCCCCAACCAGGAGCGACGCATGAGCCAGCACGCGACCCAGCCGGTTTTCATCGAACCCTTCGACCTTTACCTCTTTGGCAAGGGCGAGCACTGGGACCTGTACCGCATTCTGGGCGCGCACCCGCACGAGCAGTGGGGCGAGCAGGGCTACCGCTTCGCCGTCTGGGCGCCCAACGCCCGCAAGGTCAGCTTGGTCGGGCCGTTCAACAACTGGCTGGGCAAGGCGCACCCGCTGTATCCTGTGGGCTCCTCCGGCATCTGGGCGGGGTTCGTGCCTGGCCTGGGCGCTGGCGAGCTGTACAAGTTCGCGGTCAAGGCCCAGAACGGCCACACCATCTTCAAGA
>Ga0209800_10003966_pt1 | contig 11277 bp, 6 predicted proteins | sample Higcelweek8metaG_FD_187174 | JGI IMG/M metagenome (GOLD analysis project Ga0209800, IMG submission 187174) | Freshwater pond sediment microbial communities from the University of Edinburgh, under environmental carbon perturbations - High... | ecosystem: Environmental > Aquatic > Freshwater >... | reverse complement strand
CTATGACAAACTTTTTTTTGAAAAATTTAGCCTCTTCTCCTTTTTTGTGAAAAAACATGCCGCAATTCAACTGAAAAACATATTCCGAGAACTAAAATAAATACCAAAAACAACAAAAAATTTATTGGAAAAACGAATCTGTTGACGCTATACTTTTGAAAAAAGAGAATACAATGGGAAATAAAAAAACGAAGTATCAATGATTTTTTCGTTGATACTTCGACTTTAGGTGAATACTAAAATGTATGAGTCTGTCAAGGAATAATTACCTTATGCGATGTAGTAGTTGTACGATTTGATTTAGTCACAACAAAATAAACTCCGGAGTTCCAACCTGAAACCGAGAAAGCAAATTCGTTGCTGAGGGTTGTATTAGAAAACAGCTTGCGTCCATGCAAATCGTACACATCGAAACCTACTGTTTCTCCTTTGATAATAAGTTCTTTTTGAGAGCCGGAAAAATAAACTGCAATTTTACTTGACTGAGATTCGGGAGTAGATGCAAATAGTTTATATTCAAATGCACCAAGATCGGGAGCTGCTCCCCAAAAAGGGAGTCCGACATCCGTTCCTTTATCGATCATGCCACTGGTAGACAATTGGTGAAGAAAGGATATCTCGGGCAAAGATCCATCACTTGATCTGGCATTAAGTATTTGTAAATAGTCTAAACTAACGAAATCGGAGGTTACACAGGCAAAACCAGAATTCCACGAGTTGTGAGACTGAGTAACAGTTTTTGCATTCAATGCATTAGATTTAAGACTCCCGAGGGAAGCACAGTTTTTTATTATCAAACTCCCATAGCTACTATTTGAGAAACCATAATCAGGACTATTTTTGTAGCCCGTACAATTATATAATGTCATTGACCCACCATTATTGTTCTGATCGAATCCTTTTACTTTATTACCAACAGCCACACAATTACGCAATGTTGCATTGTTTGCCGTATAATTTCCACCTACTTTAAAACCGTTTCCATTGCCATAATTAGTTATAATGTATCTGCCTGAAGCGTTTTTAAATTGATAAAACCATGTTGCACTGTCTGTTTTGAATCGAATATGATCAGTCATGTCATAGTTGGATGGACCATTAGCATAACTCCAGCAACTATCATAAACAGTATTACCTATTTTTTCAAAACTATCCCATGCATCATCTGAATTAGCCCACGAACGACAACCTTTATATGTATTAGTACCAGTGTTGGTATATTGTTTATCGGCAAAGCCATCAGCATTACCGCCAAAATCAGGCGTGGCTATCCCTCCAGACTTATAATCGAAGTTTGAATATGAATCACAATTGATGATAAGATTGTTACTGCCAGTTTTAAGTTGCAAACCTGAATCACAATTCCATCTGAAGGTACAATTATCAATGGTATTATAACTACCCGTCACCTGCATTCCATTATCGCCCGCACCCTGAACGACAAGACCTTTTACATAAACATAGCTACCAGATAGTTTCACACCCTGATTACTACTATTATATGCCTGAGTTCTGAAATCGAAAACAGGTACTTCTCCCGGAAACGCAATAATTGTCAGAAATTTTGTGGCATTTCCCAACTTAGAGATGGTTTGCGAGCTACTGAAACTATACATTCCTCCCCGAAGAATGACCGAATCGCCTGCAGCAAGAGATTTAGACATGGCGGCGCTAAAAGTAAGCGGCGCCTGAATTGTACCCGCAGCTCCGGCAACTCCGTTTGGAGCAACATAATACGTGGCAGCATTAAGCAAATGACAGAATACGGACAATAATAAAAACAGTATAACGAAATTTAATTTTTTCAGCATATCATTTTAAATGAAAAATAACTGCCACAAAAGTAAAAATAGTATTTATTGCAGATGTGTCTAAATTGTTTTTAAATGGTAGTTGAATTGATTTACTGTATTAAACTCCCAAAACGATTCCAAAACCATACACAACAAAGACAAGGAGGCGCAATTGAAATAAAACATATCAACAATCCAGACTCCTTTAGCAGCTTAATATCCCAATGTTTTTCCTTTTTCGATAGCAGGAATACCTTTTATCATCCATTCGGGAGCTGGGGTGCCTTTAAGATAGTGATTAAAAAAACCAAACATTCTGGTACTCAGATCCACTCTGTTTGCCCAATACTTATTCTCGATATTATGATCCATTCCGTTATAATTGATGAGCCAAACCGGTTTTTGAAGCCGATAAAGCGCCATAAAAAACTCAATCCCCTGATACCAGGGCACTGCACCATCGTTATCGTTGGACATAATCAGCAAAGGAGTTTTTACATTAGGTGCCATAAAAAGCGGAGAGTTCTCGATGTAGTGCAAGGGTTTATCCCAAAGCGTACCTCCGATTCTGCTTTGCGTTTCCTCATATTGAAACATTCGGCTCATTCCGGTTCCCCAACGAATTCCGCCATAAGCACTTGTCATATTACTTACCGGCGCCCCAGCCATGGCAGCAGCAAACATATTGGTACGTGTTACAAGGTAAGCAATTTGATAGCCTCCCCAACTTTGCCCTTGTAAACCAATGTGTTTTTCATCGATGAACGAAAGATTATCCGTCAGTTTACGCACTCCACTTACAATAGCATCGTAAGCATTTTGTCCGGGGAAACCAGTACTATATGCAATATCCGGCACAAAAACCAGGTATTCGTTACTAACATAAAAAGGGATACTTATAATTGACCTGCTGGGTTGTGGATAATTGTAACGGTTGGCGGTTTCCGAACTTTTTTCGTAAAAATACACCACCATCGGGTACTTCCGCTTAGGATCAAAGTTATCAGGTTTGTACAACAGTCCTCTGAGCGAGTCACCCGCAAATGAATTCCAGTAAACCATTTCTACGGTTGGCCATATATATTGTTGCTGTTGAGGATTGGCTTTTGAAATAGTTGTAGTTGTAGAGAATTTCACATCGCTGAGTTTCACATCCGGAAATTCAGTCACTGTTTGTGTAGACCAGATCAACAAATCGGCATACTTTGCTTTTTGTACCTGCGCCAACATAAAATCACCCTCCACAAGCATTTGTTTATTGTCAGGTTTCAATATCTGCATCGAATAATATCCTTCTGCATTTGTTTTCTCGTTAAATGCGCTCAGCAGTATTTCTTTCGAAATTGGAATATGATTTATATCTTTATCAAGCGATTCGTATCGGTAACGCGTACGTTTAGCTCTGCCATTGGTAAGATTCAGCTCCATCTCTTTCCCTGTCGGGTCGAATTTCCAGATATCAAAACGATCATAGATCAGAATGTATTTATCATTTTCTGTCCAGCCTGCAATCCCATAAGGTGCAGGATCGTTAGGTGTATCGTGATTTTCATCGTAAAAACGTACAGAAACACCAGCTGTGAGTTGTGTGAGCTTATTATTTTTCAGTTCTATCGAATAATAGTTATTATCTTTATAGTCGAAATAAAAAGCATATTTACCAGTCGGCGATATATCAAGGTTGTTTTTAGCTGTAATCAATGGCGATCGATGACCTGTCTTTAAATCAACCAAATAATAATCATTCAAACTGCGTGAACTCCAAACACTTGACTTCAGGTATGCACGATTATCAACGCCAAGCGCTATTTCTGCATTTTTGTAATTATAAAGGCGGACAGACTCAATAGCAGTGTCGGCTAATTGCACACATTTTTTTTCATTAATGCGATAAACTGCCAGAAACGTTTGTTTTTTCTTCTGATTAAGTTGTTTAAGCTGTTGTGGTTGAATTATTTCATCGGTATGGCTCCACAAATCGAGCTTAGGCATTTCTTCCGCAAGGAGGCTGTCGTTAAGTTCTGGTTTGACTTTTGGCGCTGTGCAAAAAAACAACTTACTTCCATCTTTTGAGAAAACGACTTCTCCATTTTCGGATGGTGCCCATGAAGCTGGAAGCGCATTGGTAAGCGTATCTGCCACTTTCAACAATTGTCTCTTCGTAATATTATAGTAATACAAAGCGTAGTTTTTTGCCGATGCAGTGTCGGCGCTTGCCAAATAAGCAACCTGTTTGCCCGGTTCATCGAAAGTAAGACGTTTAAATGTGAGCGAATCCTTCAAAACTGTATCGGACAGATGCTTCAACGGATGAAAAAGAATTAACGACTTAAGCCTTGTGCTGTCATTTTCCCTGGCAATGTACGCAATTTCAGTTCCTTTTTTAGCGATTGTAAAAGTATCAACACTGTTAAATGTGTATCGAATATCCTTTACAGGCTCCCAAACAATTAATTGATACTTTTCATTTTTCCTTGTTGATTTGGCAGTATTCGGCTGTTTTTTGTTCGTCTTATCATTAATTTCAGATGTCGAACTATCCTTTATTGCATCAGGCACTCGTTTTAAAAACGTTAACCAATTGCTTTGCTCTTCAGGTATTTGAAATTTATTGACACTTTCGAATTGCGTAAGTTTTCTGTTCAGCAAATTAAAAACACCCAATCCGTCTTTGGGCATTAACTCTTTCTTCGTCTTTGCCAGTTTAAGTTTTCTCAGTGTGTCTTCCGGAGTTTTAAGCGAAAAGGCGATGTAATCTGAGTTTGGCGAGAAGCTGGCGTTATAACCATATTTCACCGTCTCACTTTTTTGTTGCTCTACATTATATATAATAAGCATCCCATCACCTTTTTGCTTATTGATTTCGAACGCCACAAATTTACCGTTTGGACTTATTAACCGATTTTCAATTCTATTCCAGCCAGCAAAATCAGCTATCTTCAACGATTTTTTTTGTGCAATAAGCGAAAAGGCAAAGAAAAACATGATAGCAAGTATTAATCTACATCTCATAATTATATGTTGAAATTTATTGTGTTATTATTCTCAGGAGTACATCGATTAAAATTCAACCCAACTTACAAAAATACAAATACTTTTCACTCTTCCCACAAAAATTACGGATTTATAGGATTGCTTACAGTCCAAAAATCAAAAAAAAAGCAAGTATTGAAGCATCAATTATTCGCTACTTACATTTTTTTGTATCGGCAGATACCCCAGAAGCAAACACATATATCCCTAATAAGCAAAATATTAAATAATAGTTAAATTTTATTTCTATTGGATTAACTTTATTTAACTTCAATTTCTTGCACATCATCTAAAATGAAAATACCTTTGCAGTGCACTATTATACTATTACACTAATAATGAAATGCAATAAATTAGAATAGAAACACAAATATCAAATTGATTAAAAAGCTGAATGAATACAGAAAATTATTGCTATAAAAAAAATAAATATCGTTTATCGATGTAATATTTCGAATATACAATCGTCATACATTAAACAGGAAACAAAATTCAAAAAAAAATAATACTCAAATGAAATCAAAATTAATCAAGACACTTTTGTTTATCACCCTCACTTTCAACTCAGTTTTTATATCGGCCGAAGTAATGACTGCCACCATCAAAGGTAAAGTTACCGACGAAAAAAATCAACCCATAGAATTTGCCACAGCTACCCTAATTAGCCCAAGTACTAAAGAAATTGTGAAGGGCGAAGTTTGCAACAATAAAGGAGAGTTTTCGATCAGCAAAGTTAATCGGGGCGAATACATTTTATCGGTAAGCATGTTGGGATACGACCGCATAGAAATAGAAAAGGTAATAGTCGATGGAAAGAAAACAGTGATCGAACAAAAGATCACACTTCATGAAAGCTCTGAACTACTGAACGATGTAGTTATTACTGCAAAAAAACAGTTCATCGAACAGTCGGTGGATAAAATGGTAATTAACCCGGAAGCATCTATCACATCAGCCTCAGAAAATGTGTATGAAATTCTACGAAAACTTCCCGGCGTTACTATCGACAACAGCGACAACATCAGCCTGAAAGGGATGCAGGGCGTAAAGGTGCTTATCGACGATAAACCGACCTATGTATCGGCAACACAATTAGCATCTTTGCTCAAAAGTATGCAGGGAAAAAATGTTGATAAAATTGAAATTATCGAAAACCCATCGGCCCGCTACGATGCCGAAGGAAGTTCGGGTATCATTAATATAAAAACCAAACACGTAAAAACCCCGGGATTCAATGGAAATATTAATGGAGGTATTAACGTAGCTGACAAATTCGGTTGGAATGGAGGTATAGATTTGAACATGAAATACAATAAGTTCAATATTTATGGTAACTATTCGAACTATAACTGGGCAGGATGGAATAGTATGGATGCTTCGCGCCGGTTCACAAGTACAGCACTTAAAGGAGCGTATCAATTAATATACAACGAAGGAGACTACGAAGGGAGTGGCCATAATTACAAAATCGGAGCTGATTATTATATAGCCAAAAACCACGTAATCAGCACTATGTTTAGAGGAAACAAAGGCTCGAACTCGAACATCGAAAACAGTACCACAACATTTACAGATAAAAACAAAAATATTGATTCTACATTGGTAACTAAAGCCAACTCAAGCAATAAATGGCTCAATAAAACTTATAATGTAAATTACAAATGGGATATTGACACTACCGGTCAGGCACTTTCATTCGACATGGACTATGCGCAATTTGACTTTAGCGGTCCGAGTACACAAAACGGTGATTATTATGACAAACAAGGTACAATATTGAATCATCCAATCAATGTAAACACAGTTCAGGGAAGCAATATAAAAATATTTACTTCGAAACTTGATTATGTGTTACCCGTAAACAAAAGAGTTAACATGGAAGCAGGGCTTAAAACCAGTACGGTAAACACCGACAGCCGTATCGACATGAACGGGTATATGACACAAAGCGATTATTTTAAGTACGAAGAGAACATCCAGGCAGCATATGTCAACGGACGCTTTCAGATGAACAAAACAACCTTGCAATTGGGACTTCGTCTCGAAAACACAATATCGAAAGGTACTTCGGTGACTACCAATCAGGTAAACGACACCAGCTATCTGAAATTGTTTCCCTCGTTCTTTGCACAACAAGAGCTGAACGACAAACATAACATCAATTTCAAATATAGTTATCGGATTGGACGCCCAAGTTATCATACACTTAATCCTTTTGTATGGATGGTTGACCCCTACACTTACAATGTAGGAAACCCTAACCTGAAACCACAGTTCACACACTCTGCCGGACTTAGCCACAGTTACAAAGGAGCATTAATTACAAGTATTGGAGCCAATTACACAAAGGGATTATTCACCGAAGTCATCCGTCAGAACGACGTATCGAAAACAGTATATCAAACCAACGAAAATATGAACAATTCATTGGATCTGAATATTTCCGAAACATTTCAATTTCAACCTTTCAAATGGTGGAGATTAAACGGAACAATAACAGGCATGTACAAAACCATTCAAATGGACGACAATGATAAAGATGCGATGAATCAAAAAAGCATCATTGCAAATATGAGTAACAACTTTACACTGCCCTACAGCATCGACTTTGAAGTGAGCGGACGCTACTCTTCCAAACAGTTGGTAAGTAACATTATTGTACTCCCCAGATACAGCATTGATTTAGGATTGCAAAGAAAAATTCTGAAAGATCAGGGAACAATAAAAGTAGCTGTAAGCGACATTTTCAAAACATCAAATGGTGGAGCTTATGCCAAAAACGAGAGTGTTGACATTGATGTAATGAACAGATGGGATTCGCGCCGACTAAACATCAGCTTCAACTATCGTTTCGGAAAAGATGATTTTAAAACCCGTGCCAACCGCTCCACTTCGTCGAGCGAGGAACAAAACAGAAGTTCAAAATAAAAACTACAAACTTTCAAATAAAAAAATGAAAACAAATAATAAACAAAAAATCAGCAGAATACTCATTCTTTCGGGATTTATGTTACTGTATATCGTATCGTTTGCAAAAGCAAACACAACAATCAAAGGCCGAATCCTTACCGACAGTAACCAACCAGTAGAATATGCTACAGCCACCATCCTTTCAACAAATTCGATGAATATCGTTGAAGGAGATATGTGTAATGAGAACGGTGATTTTATTATCGAAAACGTAGAGCCCGGAGAATACATTCTCTCGGTACGTCAGGTAGGTTTCGAAAAAAATGAAACAAAAAAGATCGTTATTGACGAAAAAAACCAAATGGTTGAGTTAAACACCGTAATACTGAAAGAATCTAACATTCAACTCGAAGAATTAGAGGTAGTTGCCGCCAAAAAGAATAAAACAATCGCAAAAAACTAAGCTAGTTAATTAGGTGTAAAAAAGAGAATTAGAAAAAGAAAGAGGGAACATCGACGTGATGTCGGCTAAAAATACTGAAAAAAGGAGCTTCGTTTTCGTATATTTTGATTTAATTTGCGCAATCAACAAAACAAACTATCCCATGAAAAAAATTTCATTCAGTATTTCCCTCTTTTTTATTTTCACATTTCCCACTGTAGCGCAGTCATATCGTACTTATTTCACAGACACAGCCTGTCGTATCGACTTTCTGCTTTGTGGAAATGCAACAACCACAGCTGCATTCGTTGATAAAATAAAAGAAGAACCATTTTGGGGCGGTAGGCGATCGAATTTGGCTACCGACCTAAACCTCGGCGAATACCGTTTTCAGGTAACCGACAGCGCCACCAATCAGTTGATATATACCGATGGTTTCAGCACTTTATATTTCGAATGGCAAACAAGCGACGAAGCTAAACGAGTGAACAAAAGCTATGAACAGACCATTCAGTTTCCTTTTCCGAAAAATCCGGTAAAAGTGACGATAGAAAAACGACTTGATTTTGACAAATGGGAAACACTGATTCAGTTCGGATTTTCGCCCGATGATAAACTCATCCGCAGAAACAAGCCAGAAGAAGTTGCAGTAAAAGAAATTTTCAAAACCACTTCTTCCGAAAAAGGCATTGACATTGCAGTGGTTGCGGAAGGTTACACCGAAGCAGAACAAGAAAAGTTTTTTGCCGATGCACAAAAATTAGCAGAGAGTCTTTTTTCCCACGAACCATTTGCAAAATACAGGAATCGGATCAATGTGTATGCTGTGGGTGCCATTTCGGAAAATTCAGGTATTTCCATGCCTCATTTAGACAAATGGATCAATACAGCCGTTGGGTCACATTTCTACACTTTCTATGAACCCCGATACCTAACGTCGCCTCATGTATTTGCACTCCGCGACCTTGTTGCGGCCGTGCCTTATGATGCTATTTATGTGCTTGCCAATACTTCGGAATATGGAGGCGGAGGTATTTACAATTTCTATGCATTTGCATCGGCCGATAGCAAACGTGCACAGAAAGAAGTCGTTGTGCACGAATTTGGACACTCATTTGCCGGACTTGGCGATGAATACTTCAAGGAAAATCCCGATGTACTTGACGATATGTACGACATAAAGCAGGAACCCTGGGAACCAAATCTGACTTCGCTCGTACGATTTGATACCAAATGGAAAAATGACCTCGCACCCGAGACCACCATCCCAACGAAAGTGAACAATGCCACTAAAAAACTGAAGGTAGGCGTTTTCGAAGGTGGTGGTTACCTCACAAAAGGTATGTACCGCCCAGCTTACGATTGCCGGATGCGCACCAACGAAGCATCTGCTTTTTGCCATGTATGCGAAAAAGCGGTTGAAAAAATGATCTTGTTTTTGACCGAATAGTTCGAAAGGAAAATGTAACTGAAACACTTTCAGTGCTCCTCTTCATTCAATAAAAAACACAGAAACCAAATGTTGGTTTCTGTGTTTTTTTGTTGAGTTTTAGAGAGAACAGTTGGCAATCAGTATCCTGATCACCAACTGCGTTTTAAAACCTCTTTGTTAACAAACTTCTAATTTATCAATAAAAAAACATCCCTATGAATTTGTATTATTTGTATGCATCGTTTTGGTCGCACAACTTATTTTTCAACAATTCCTCCGTTGGAATAGGCATATCCATTTTTAGCATATTAAAATCGAAGCCTCGATAAGTGTTCCACTCATCTTTTACTATAGGATTTGTATTTGGATGTCCAACACCTTTTGGATAATTATGAGTAATGTGATCTTCAATAAATTCGGAACGAATTAAATCCTGAGCAAGACACCATTCGGCATTAAATTCTTTACGTCGTTCCATGCCTAAAGCCACTAACCAAACAGGAGAACCAAAGCTCTTAGCTGCTTTTACCTGAGTATAGTATGCCTTAGCATCTGGAACTGTAACAGTAGCATCATTAAACGGAATAGGATATTGAGTAAGAGCCTTTTCTCCATAGAATGTAGCTAATTGTTGATAATAAGGAAGATATTTGTCAGTCAATTCAGCTTTCTTCCCAACCTCTTTGTTTCCAAAAGCGCGATCACGAATATCGCCAATTACACCCCAAGCAGTTGCATCATTTTCACCGTTCAGACGGAATAAACATTCAGCATAATCAAACAATACATTTGCATAACGTTTGTAATATATCTGCTGAGGACCCCACATTGCTTTCCAGTCAGCACGACAAGTACGTGAATATTTCAAACTCCAAATAGAAGGAGCTGCCTCGCCATCTTTGTAGAAATGGTAGTGTGATGTTAATCCATCTCCATCCACAATACTCTGTTGAAGATATGGATTATAGCCATAATTAGTAGCAGATTTCCATTCAGCAGAAATTCCCGGAACGGCACCGGTTATACCAGATGCATCACGACGTTTGTCACCCTGTTCGTAAGAACTCCACCATTCCCAGGAAAGGTACAATGAACCCCAGCCACCGACAGCGGGACAAGTAGTAAAGTAAGTAACCCAAGCGTGAGCATCTTTAAGATTGGCCCAGCTATTCCATTGTGAACCCTCATCCAGTACTTCTTCCCAAATACTTTCTTTAGTCCATACTGCTCCCGGATCCCACAATGTTGTAAATGATGGGTTTAATTCATATTTACCACTTTCTACAACTAGTTTAAGCGCATCTTTCGCTAATGTATAGTTTGGTTTTGAGGCACTTTTATTTTCTCCTAATCGGTATCCCTTCCACATGTACGCTTCTCCTAAATACGACAATGCAAATCCTTTTGTGCAACGTCCATATTCTCCATCGGCTGGATCCCAAGCAAGTTCATCTACCGCAATCTTCAGGTCATCAATAATAAAATCCCACATTTCGGTAAAATCTTTCGCGCGTGCTTTATTTGGAGTGTTTATGTAAGTTTCTCCTGCTTCAAGCAAAGGTACGCGACCAAAAGTTTTCGCCAACCACATGTAGAAAAATGCACGAATACATCTTGCCTGACCATCAAGCGATGTTTTCAGAGCCGGAGTAATATTTTCAGAAGCA
>Ga0209800_10003965_pt1 | contig 11278 bp, 8 predicted proteins | sample Higcelweek8metaG_FD_187174 | JGI IMG/M metagenome (GOLD analysis project Ga0209800, IMG submission 187174) | Freshwater pond sediment microbial communities from the University of Edinburgh, under environmental carbon perturbations - High... | ecosystem: Environmental > Aquatic > Freshwater >... | reverse complement strand
AGACCGAATCGCAAAAATAACTGATTTTGGCATCGCCCGCGCCATGTCTTCAAATCCAAATCATAAATCAGCCGATGTTGTGTGGGGTTCACCACAATACATGGCACCAGAATTAATGGCGGGGGCGATTCCTTCTCCTCAATCAGATGTGTATTCAATTGGATCAGTCCTCTACGAAATATTTACAGGCAATCCTCCGTTTGAGGGGGATACTGTGTATGAGATCCTGGATCACCAGAAGAATACAACTCCCAAATTGATCCGCTTATCAGTCAGCGATTTTCCTGATGAATTGGACCAGGTAATACTTAAGGTTCTTTCAAAGGAACCATCAATGCGTTATCGTTCCGCAGACCAGCTCGGGAATGTCCTAACCATGCTCCGTAACCACCTGGGGATTTATTCAGATGCCAATCAAACAAGTCTACCCCCGTCATTACCTATTCTTACGTCACCCCCTCCAATATCCTATGAAGATTCACCTGTAAACAAAGATTATAGTGGAAGTGTAGATTGGTCATTGATTGGCATTGAGTTGCTTTGTTTATTGATGGCCGGCGGTCTAATACCTTTTTGGCTTTTTGTCATTTATTCAATTCGTCCCTTGTTGAGGTAATCATGCCCTTTTTGATTTCCGCGTCGATTCTATCTGCAGATTTCGCTCAGTTAGCCAATCAAATCCACGAATGTGAAGCTGGCGGTGTTGACTGGATCCATATTGATGTGATGGATGGACATTTTGTGCCTAATTTAACCATGGGTCCGTTTATTGTTGAAACCTGTAAACGGATTACATCACTTCCCCTCGATTGTCATCTAATGATTGAGAAACCTGAGAATTTGATTGGTGCGTTTGTTAAATCTGGAGCGAATTCGATAACCATACACCCGGAAAACAATCCGAGGGTGACAGATACATTGAAGCAGATTAAGGACTCTGGCTGTAAATGCGGTCTGGCGTTAAACCCCTCAACACCACTTGATGCTGTTAGGTCGTTATTACCAATACTCGATCTTGTATTACTCATGACCGTAAATCCGGGATATTCAGGTCAGGGTTTCATGCCTGAAGTCGTCGAAAAAATCGTCCTAATGAGAAAGTTAGTTAATGATTATCCGAATATTTCCTATATCCAGGTTGATGGCGGGATTAACCAATCAACCATTGCATCTGTTGTAAAAGCTGGTGCAAATTGCTGCGTTGCAGCCACTGCAATCTTTAAGGACTCAAATAATATTGCCCAAAATATCAAAAGACTCCGGATTGCAGCTGATTAAAACAAAAATTACGGGGTTTCCCGTAATTTTCTGTCTACTTGATGGTATATCGACTAGTGGCTTTTCACCATTGTACGCAGGCACTTAGTGCAGAGCGTTTGTTGAACAGGGCGCCCATTTACCATTACCATTGTTTTTTGCAAATTCGGTTTAAAAGTCCTATTAGTTGAGCGCAATGAAAAACTACGATTATGACCAAAAGTTGTCGATTTTCCACATGATGCACACTTTGCCATTTTGTTTCCTTTCCTTACCAATCAAACAAAAGTTAGGTACAATACTTCCTACTGAATGCCAACAGTTTCAAATTCTATCATAAAACGTATCTTTTTTCAATGCAAATTGTTATACCTAAGAAGGACAAATGACTATGACATCTGCTTCGGTTTTAGGAAAAGTCTATATTACCCACCGTGCGATCGCTTCGGTTGCAAGTGAAGCCGCCCTTAGTTCGTATGGTGTGGTAGGTTTGGCTGCAAAGAACCTTGCCGAATCCATTTCTCAGGTATTAACCAAAGACCCCAATCGGGGTGTAGATGTGGTCTTAAATGACAATGAAATTTCTCTCGATGTGTACATCGTTGTGGAATATGGTACCAGGATTAAATCCGTGGCGATAAGTGTCGCCGAAAATATTAAGTACAAGGTTGAAAAGGCAACTGGATTATTAGTTAATGCTGTGAACATCCATGTTCGCGGACTTCGCATCAGTAATACTGATTAATTTTATGAACTTACTAACTACCCATCCAACAAAAACGAGAGAATCCGTGACTGAAACCTATCCGCAAGTTTATTCGATCAATGGTCAAGCATTAAAACGCATGGTTGAAGCCTCTCTCCTATGGCTCAAGGCTAATCAACTATACATCAATAGTTTAAATGTTTTCCCAGTTCCAGATGGCGATACTGGAACAAACATGCTTCTAACTATGCAAGCTGCTTACAATGAAGTAGTGCATTCATCCGAATCTAATATCGGGAAAATGGCAAAAGACATTGCCCAAGGTGCATTGATGGGCGCTCGCGGAAACTCCGGTGTCATTCTCTCCCAAATTTGGCGAGGATTTGCCCGTGCATTGGATTCTTTTCCTGAAATGGATGCCCAATTATTCTCCCGGGCACTAATCGAAAGCCGGAATACAGCTTATAAAGGCGTTGTGCGTCCTGTGGAGGGGACTATTTTAACGGTAATTAAAGACGTAGCTACTGCCATTGAAAATTCGGTTAATAAATCGACTAACCTCAATGACCTTTTATCTGACGCGGTTAAAGCTGCGGATACCTCTGTAAAATTTACTCCTGAGTTGCTTCCTATCCTTAAAACTGCAGGTGTTGTTGACTCTGGAGGCAAAGGATTGTTTATCATTTTGGAAGGAATGCTGCGCCAGGTAAACAAGGAGTCTTTGGAAACTTCAGCCGTCACATTGCAGAGCATATCCACTATGAACATGAAAGATACGATGGAAGCAGTTGAAGAAGGTCAGGATGTTGAAGTAGTCATCGATTTTGAACCAAAAGGCACTTTCGACTTAAACACTTTTTACAACGAATTATCTAAAATCGGTACCTCCGTCCAGGTTGGTGAAGGTGAAGGAATGTATCGCATGCATATTCACGTAGAAGTTGCCAACCAGAACCAACCTCTGGAATATGTAGCCAAAATTGGCACCTGGTCGAAGGTTGCCATGGAAAACCTTCAGCTACAAATGGATAGCGCTGGAAAAAAAGATTCTGGATATGTCTTGAATGAATTCAAACCCGGATCGATAGCGGTTATCGCCATTTCTCCTGGATTAGGAATTTCCAAGATTTTTGCAAGTCTTGGTGTAGCTGCAATCGTAGATGGTGGTCAAACAATGAATCCCAGTACTGAAGAGATCCTGAATGCATTTGAAAATCTTCCGACTGACCAGGTAATCTTACTACCCAATAACAAGAATATAATCCTGGCGGCTGAAAACGCCAGGAATCTTAGCGTGAAAAATGTCAGAGTAATTCCATCAGTGAATATTCCTCAAGGATTGTCGGCCCTTTTACGGCTTGATCCAGATGGCAATCTTGATGAAATTTCTGATGAAATGGTTTCTGCACTTGAAGATGTTGATGCCGGTGAAATTACCACTGCAACCCGAACCGTCGAACTTGACGGTGTCGATGTCGAAACTGGACAATTTATTGGATTGTTGAATGGCAAACTTCTTGTTTCCGGGAAAACAACTTCAGAAGTAACGCTCGCATTACTGACTAAAGCTGATATGAATATTAAAGAGCGAATTACTTTGTTTACTGGAAATAATATATCCGCGGAAGAAGTTGAAGAAATTAGTAACTTAATTCAAAAACAATATCCCAAGCACGAAGTGGAAATCCATGAAGGTGGTCAACCTCATTATCAATTCCTGATTTCGCTGGAATAGTAATGAATAATTATGCAATAATTACCGATGAAGCCGCCCAGGGAATGCGCAATGAGCTTGGTGGTAATGTAAATTTTGTTAACATTAATTATTATTACCCTCTTGAAAATAAGTTAAGTAAAGATTATTTGAGTCAATATCTTCCACTACAAAAACATCCAACAATCCAATTACTCGTTGAAGAGGATTTGACTAACTTGTTAGTGACTGTAAATGCTGATTTTGATGAGGTTTTTTGTTTACTTTCTGCCGGCGGAATTTCACACTTGTATTTATCAATTGAAGAATTATCCAAAAAATACAAGGGAAGAGCAAATTTTCATTTAATTGATACTGAGACACTTTCGGTTGGCCAGGGATTTCTTGTTAACCACATACTTCAATGGATACAAAAAGATGTTCCCGCTCAAACGATTGAAGAGAACATCCGAGAAATAATCCCGAATATTTATACGCTCCTTTGTACTCCTGATTTATCTTACCTATACTCCAATGGATTCCTGGATACTGGTCAGTTAATTGCAGGTGAACAACATTCCATCTATCCAGTTTTTTCATTGGAAAATGGTCGTGTCAATCCTCTGGAAAAATTTAAAAATTTTCACGGAATAGAAGAATTCTTAATAGAGTTCCTTGAAGAATATGAAAATCTGCAGGAATTAGCGTTTATTCACCCCAAAAATAATAACTTGCCATTTTTCCATGATATTAAGCAGTTCTCAATAGAAAATTTAAATATAAAATCCTATTCGGAAGTCAGATCCAATAACTACCTTACCAACCTAATTGGACCAAATGGATTTGCGATGATCATGATAGAGTGAAACTACTCGATTTTTTTACATCATGTAAAATTACCTTATGTATAAATCTCTTGAAAAATTTTGCCAAATTGTAAATATCGAAAGTCAGGGGCGATATCGCGATAGAGCCATTATTGGCGGGTTTGAACGTTATTTACCGAATGTTCTCTCGCTCATGCGATCTGAAAATGTGCCCCAAATTGTCATCGATTCTGTAATCGAAACTTTTACTGCTTACGGAACCCTCACTCCTGAGGAACGTGCAAAACAAATTTTTACCCTATCCGAAAAAATATTCCAAAATACTGGTCAGAAAACATCATTAACGAAAATTACTCCTCTCCCGCAAGTAGAGGTTAATGTTGAGCAAAAACACGTTGACCAGATTGAAACCTCAAAAACTCTTCAATCCCCTGTAGTTTCATCCCCGCACCAGAAACAAGAGATGCCAAATTCTGGTCTGAATGCTGATATCAGCGTACTTCCAGGGATAGGACCTTCAAAAAAAGCTTTGTTCGGACAATTGGGCGTAAAAACAATTGGAGATTTGCTATATTTTTTTCCAAGGCGTTACGATGATTATTCAAAACTTAAACCCATAAACCGTCTGGAATATGGCGATGTTCTGACGATAATCGCCACAGTTCAAAGTGTTTTATCCACAAAAATGCGAAACAGGGATCAATCCAGGGTTGAAGTTGTAGTCAGTGATGGGACTGGTTTTTTACGTCTCGTATTCTTCCGCGGTACAAAATACTTGCGTTCTTTTGAATCCCAATTCCCCCATGGGCGTCAATTGGTCATTTCAGGTAAGGTGGAAATGTACCTTGGTCGTCTGCAAATGGATAATCCCAGCTATGAGGACCTCGATCAGGCCCACTTGAATACGAATGGAATAATACCGGTTTATCCGCTGACAGCCGGACTTTCCCAAAAACTTGTCAGAAACACAGTCAGTGAAGCAATTAATTACAAAGTCAATCGCATTCAGGATTTTTTACCCGAGGTAATAAAACACAAAACCGGATTGGTCGATCTACCGGTTGCTTTACACCAGGTTCATTACCCGCAGTCCATCGAATTATTGAATAGCGCGCAAAACAGGCTGGCATTTGATGAGATATTCCTTTTACAATTGGGAGTTCTCCAACAAAAACGGAATTGGGTTTCACAACCAGCCGATAAATATCCAGTCTCGATTGACGAAAAACAATCCTTTTTTGATTCTCTCCCGTTCACTCTCACAAACGCTCAGATTAAAGTAATCGACCAAGTCACCAAAGACTTATCTTCAGGTTCGCCGATGAACCGTCTTTTACAAGGTGATGTCGGTTCAGGGAAAACTGTGGTTGCAGCTTTTGCCATCATGGCGGTGATCAAAAACAATGCCCAGGCTGCGTTTATGGCACCAACCGGTATTTTGGCTGAGCAGCATTACCGGTCATTAACTGGTATCTTTGCCAATATTAATAACGCTCTATCCCCTACAAAAGTTGAGGAAATCAGGTTATTAACCGGAGATACTTCGCAGGGTGAGCGTGAGGAGATCAAAACTGGATTAGCCAATGGAACAATAAAGATATTGATCGGTACCCACGCTTTAATTGAAGAGCCCGTTCAATTTAAAAAACTTCAACTTGTTGTGATTGATGAGCAGCACCGCTTTGGAGTCAGTCAGCGAGCATTACTCCGGCAAAAAGGAAAGAATCCTCACCTTTTAGTTATGAGTGCAACTCCTATTCCCCGATCATTGGCACTTACACTTTATGGAGATCTGGAATTATCCGTTATGGATGAAATGCCAGCGGGTCGAAAACCTGTAGCAACTCATATTCTGAGCCCTCTTGAACGCGAACGAGCCTATCAACTCATTCGATCTCAGATAAAACTCGGCCATCAAGCATTTATTGTTTATCCACTCATTGAAGGCGATGAAAATGGCGAGGTCAAAGCAGTAGTAGATGACTACGATGTCCTTAAGGATGAAATATTTCCGGACCTCGAAATAGGACTGTTGCATGGTCGATTGTCTGCCGAGGAAAAAGAGCGTGTTATGAAATCTTTCCATGATAAACGATACCCTCTGCTAATTTCGACAACTGTTATCGAGGTTGGAGTTGATATTCCCAATGCCACAGTAATGATGATCGAAGGGGCAAACCGGTTTGGTCTCGCCCAGTTACACCAATTGCGCGGCAGAGTTGGTCGTAGCCAGGAGCAGTCGATGTGTTTATTGATCCCTGAGAATGACGATGCAACAGAAAACGAGCGATTAATGGCAATGGTAAATACAAATGACGGTTTCATCCTCGCCGAAAAAGACTTGCAGCAGCGGGGTCCGGGTGATTTCATCGGCTTCCGCCAGTCTGGTTTCGCGGATCTAAAGATGGCGAAGATAACCGACGCTCGTCTCATCGAAAAAGCAAGAGAAACTGCAGAGGCTTTATTTAGTGATGATCCAATGTTGGAAAAACCGGAAAATGCGATATTATTACAGAAACTTGAGTCATTCTGGCAATCAGATAAAAGTGATATTAGTTAGGGAGAAAGATGATTAAAGCAGTTTTCCCAGGTTCATTTGATCCAATTCATAACGGTCATATCGATATCGCCACAAGGGCGGCAAAGGTTGTGGATGAATTGATAGTTGCAGTATATGATAAACCCCTTAAAAGCTTTTTATTTTCTCCTGAAGTACGCATGGCAATGGTTCAGCAAGTATTTAAAGATAATCCTAAGGTCACTGTTGTCGGATATAGCGGATTGACTGTCAAGTTCTGTGAACAAATTGGCGCACAGGTGATGATCCGCGGGCTCAGAGTCTTTTCTGATTTCGAATATGAATTCCGCATGGCTTTGGCTAACCATCGCCTTTCGCCTAATGTTGAAATGATGGCATTGATTACCAGTGATGAACATTCTTTCCTTTCCTCTACGACTGTCCGTGAAATAGCCTCACTAGGTGGTGATGTATCAACCATGGTACCAGCACATGTGGCAGCCATGTTGAAAGCTAAATTTGAATCTCTTGGGGACGATGAAGTCGTTATTCCAACTCAAAATGTACGCGATTAGATTGGCCCAATGCTTGCATCTATTTTTAATAAATCGGTATAATTAAAGCAGGAGTGGTCATATGGATATCTTACATCTGGTTGATCGTCTAGAAGAGTTATTTAACGAAAGCCGTCCGGTCTGGTTCACACATAGTGTGATTGTAGATGAAGACCGGCTCCTTGATCTGATCGATCAGATGCGTATCACAATTCCTGAAGAGATTAAAAAGGCTCAACAACTTTTAGCCCAAAAAGATCGCATTATAGCACAAGCTCAGGAAGAGGGAAATCGAACCATAGCCCTCGCACGTGAAAAAAGTGACAAATTAGTAGAAAAAGATTCAATTACCCAGGCTGCCCAGGTCAGAGCTGACCAATTAATTACTCAGGCAAAAAGTGAGTGCGCTCAGACCAAACGAGACGCTGATGAGTATGTTCTTCAAACTTTAATCGGTCTTGAGGGAGAATTGGACAAATCGCTGGCCCAGGTAAAAAATGGAATTCTTGCACTTAGTGCAGAAAAACAAAAAACGGAACCTCAGCAGCAATAAAACCAAACACCCTGAAAAATTTCAGGGTGTTTTTTTGCGATTATTTGCGGTGTTCTTGATTTTCCTTTTTCAATGCGTTCTTGATCTTTTTTATCGTCAAGTTTTCTGGTCCAGCTTCAGGGTGAAGCGCATACCTGATAACTTCGTCCATGTGCCGAACATATTGGATTTTGATATCCTCTAATACCTTTTTTGGCACTTCCACGAGGTCTTTTTTATTTTTTTCGGGCAATAATATTATTTTTAATCCTGATCGATGAGCTGCCAATATCTTTTCGCGTACTCCCCCAATCGGTAATACATTACCTCTCAAGGTGATTTCGCCGGTCATCCCAATTTCCTTGTATACTTTCCGGTCTGATATTGCAGAAAAAAGTGCCGTTGCCATCGTGATACCAGCACTCGGTCCGTCTTTGGGGATGGCTCCTTCAGGTATGTGAATGTGAATATCGAGACTTTCAAAAATTTCGGGGTCGATGTTCAGTGTAGCGGATTTGGATTTCAGGTAAGATAAGGCTGCTTGAGCGGATTCCTGCATCACATCACCGATTTGGCCAGTGACCTGCAGATTTCCTTTTCCCTCGAGGATCAATACTTCAACCGGCATGATCTCGCCGCCATTTTCTGTCCACGCAATAGCTGTGGCTACTCCCACTTCATCCTGTCGTTCCGCTTCTGTCATGAAGAATTGAGGAGGACCAAGGAATTTTTCGATCACACGTGGTGTGATAGTTTTGGTTATCCGCTTCTTTTCTGCTTTTTGCCTGGCTTCCTTTCGTAAAACCTGACCAATTTCCCGCTCTAGATTTCGGACCCCCGCTTCGTAGGTGTATTCCCTGATAATCTTTTGAATGGAAGCATCATCAAATTCAATATCTTCCGATGTAAAACCGTTTTCGTCCATCTGTTTTGGAATGAGGAATTTTCGGGCGATCTCTATTTTTTCTTCCTCGATATATCCGGGAAATTCGATGATTTCCATGCGGTCTAGAAGAGCAGGTGGAATGGAACCGAGACTATTAGAGGTAGTAATGAACATTACCTTACTCAAATCAAATGACAATTCCAGATAATGGTCCGAAAACGCATGATTTTGTTCGGGGTCCAATACTTCCAGTAACGCAGAGGAAGGGTCACCCCTAAAATCCGACCCAAGTTTGTCAATTTCATCTAACATGAAGAGAGGATTGAGGGTTCCAGCCCTGCGCATGGTTTGTAGAATTCGACCAGGCATTGCGCCTATGTAAGTCCGGCGATGGCCGCGAATTTCGGCCTCATCCCGTACGCCACCAAGCGAAAGGCGAACGAATTTCCTTCCCAAAGCTGCAGCGATTGACTGCCCTAGCGATGTTTTACCGGTTCCTGGTGGACCTGTGAAACATAGGATCGGCTGACGCTCTTTTTTGGGTTTCATACTTCTTACAGCGATGTATTCAAGGATACGGTCTTTTGCCTTGCCTAATCCGTAATGATTTTCATCCAATATTTTGGCAGCATGTTTTACGTCCAGGTTATCTGTCGTCATGGTGTCCCAAGGCAGATCAACGATCCAATCTAAATAAGTTCGGATGATCCCTACTTCTGGAGCCATAGCCGGCATCTGGGTGAGTCTTTCGATTTCCTTTTTGGCCTGTTTCTTTGCTTCTTCAGGCATTACAGTATCTTCGATTTTTTTCCGGAGTTCATTAATTTCCCGGGTCCAAACATCCCCTTCACCAAGTTCGTTCTGAATGGCTTTAAGTTGCTCCCTCAGATAGAATTCGCGTTGTGAACGATCAACTTCGCTTTGCACGCGATTCTGGATCTCATCTTCCAGTTGTAATACATCCAACTCCTGGGCTAATAACCAGTTGATCTTTTTAAGTCGTTCTTTGGGTTCAATTATGCGTAACAATTCAAGGCGTTCATTGAAGGGCAGAGAAATGGCCGTAGCAATCATATCTGCCAGCCAACCGGGTTCGGAAATATTCACGGAGAATAGATGGGCTTCGTCTGGAAGACTGCGGTCCAGTTGAACGCATTTTTCAAATAGATCTCGAGAAGTCCTCATCAGGGCTTCGATTTGCCTGTCGGAAACGGTACTCTCAGTTAAGATAAACCCCCGTACCCAATTGAAAAGCTCGCCTTCAACAACTTCTGTAATGCGGATGCGCCTCCGTCCTTGAACAAGTGCGGACGCATTTCCATCTTGGAGTGACAGCAATCTTCCGACAGCAATTTCCACTCCGACGTCTACAAAATCACCAGGTTTGGGTTTTTCAATTTCACCATCCTTGAGAACCAGGGCGATCATCGTTCCGCCATGTTTCTGAACGTAATTGATAGCCTCCATATTTGCACCGGGAGAGATAAAAATGGGAGATACCATGCGCGGAAAAACGACTATTTCCCGCATTATTAACAACGGGCAATAGATCAATCCATTTTCATCGGGTGTGGCGTCACTCACCTGGTACAGTTCATCGGTACGCTGGTAAAGTGCAGTGGTAAATTCTTCCGGGTTCTCTACTCGTTTCTTCCAATCGTCTTTCATGCTTTTTCCTGATTCCGTTTTTGAATGATTTCTTTTGCAGCCGCAGCCACAAAAATACTTCCTGTTACGAGAATTACATGCTTTCTTTTCTTTTCAAAAGCCAAATCCAACGCTTCTTCAATTTTTTCAACTGCAGAAACTTTCCTGCCAAATTCTTTGGCGATGAGTTCTAATTTTTCCGGTTCCATTGCACGTGGATGAATGCTCTTCGTCATAATGATATCATCTGAAATGGGAAGCAATGCATCGAACATTCCATTGATGTCCTTATCTTCCGAGGCACCAAAAACCAGTGTGATTTTTTGACCAGATAAATACTCCCGTACTGTGGAACTCAATTTCTTAGCGCTATCGGCGTTGTGAGCTGAATCAATTACAACTAAAGGCTTGTGCATAATAATTTCAAATCGGCAAGGCCAGTTTGCAGATGCAAATCCTTTTTTAATATCATCAATTTTGATTTTGAATCCCTTTTGTTTCAATTGATCCAAAACGCAATAAGCCGTTGCAGCATTTTCCACCTGGTGAAATCCAAGTAAGGAGATATAAAACGAATACGATTTCCTGGCATGTTTCCTGTCTCGAATTATTATCTCTTGTCCATCCAATGAGTGATTCTGTGATGAGTATTCAATTA
>Ga0209800_10003963_pt1 | contig 11281 bp, 8 predicted proteins | sample Higcelweek8metaG_FD_187174 | JGI IMG/M metagenome (GOLD analysis project Ga0209800, IMG submission 187174) | Freshwater pond sediment microbial communities from the University of Edinburgh, under environmental carbon perturbations - High... | ecosystem: Environmental > Aquatic > Freshwater >... | reverse complement strand
TGTTCGACAGGGCCATGAGCAGATTGCCCCGGATGCGCGACTGGATGTTCTCCTCGGTGATGTCCGCGCCCTTGCCCGGCGCAAGCTCCGCAAAGCTCCCGGCCAGGGCGGCCTCGAACCCCTGCATGAGCGGGCCGATGGGCACGGTGCGCGTTGCGATGCCGAGATGTTGCGCCAGCTCCAGGGAATCGTCCACGCTGCCGGCGCTGGACCAGGGCGAGGGCATGAGCACGCCCAGGACGTTCTCCGGCCCCAGGGCTTCGGCCGCCACAGCGGCCACCACGGCGGAGTCGATGCCGCCGGAAAGGCCCAGCAGGGCCTTTTTGAACCCGCACTTGTCCAAGTAGTCCCGCGTGCCGAGCACCAGCGCGCGCAGAGTTTCCGCCGGGGCGGAAAGATCGTCCTCGGGCAGGGTTTGCGGCGCGGTGCCAAACAGCTCCGCCACCAGCACGTCTACGGCAAAGCCCTCAGCACGCGCCAGCATGGCGCCATCCGGGCCGAAAAACGCGCTGCGGCCGTCGAACACCAGCTCGTCGTTGCCGCCCACCTGATTGCAATAGGCCAGGGGCAGGCCGCGCTTTTTGCAGATGGCCGCCAGCATGTCCTGCCGGAGCGCCTGCTTGCGCAGGCTGAAGGGCGAAGCGGAAAGATTGATGAGGGCCTCCGCCCCGCTGGCCACGGCGGACTCCACCGGGTCAACGGGATACAGGCGGTGCGGCCAGTAGTCCTTGTCGTTCCAAAGATCCTCGCAAATGGTCACCGCCAGGGCGCGGCCCCGGTACTCCACCACGCCGCTGCCGGGCTCCGGCTTGCCGGGCTCGAAGTAGCGCGCCTCATCGAACACGTCGTAGGTGGGCAACAGCGATTTGCGGATGGTCTTGCGCACGCAGCCGTTCTCGCACCAGAGCGCGGCGTTGTAGAGCGCCTTGCCCTGGCCGGAACGGTTCTGCTCCGGACAGCCCAGCACCAGGGCCGGGCCTTCGGGATATTTGGAGAACAGCCGCGCGATCAGGCGCTCGGCCTCGGCCATGGCGGCTACGGCAAAGCCCTTATACTGCAGCATGTCCCGCGGCGGGTAGCCTGTCAGGGCCAGCTCCGGGGTGACGCAAAGCTCGGCCCCGCGCTCCACGGCGCTCGCGTAGGCAGCCTCGATGCGCGCGGCGTTGCCGGGCAGATCGCCCACCACGGGGTTGAGCTGGAGCAGGCCGACGCGCATGGTGGACCTCCGTTACGGGCGGCGGTTCGCGGCTTCCGCGCCGCGGCTGGTGACGATCTCGCGCACCTTGAAGGGCATGGCCCCGGAAACCGCGTCGTGGGTGTTCACCAGAACCTCAAGAATAAGGCCGGTGCTCATGAAGCCAAGGGACGACAGGTACAGCAGCACCGCGCCCAAAAATGGCGGCCGGGTGCCCATGTGCTCGCCCAGGAAGAGCTTGTCGTACAAAAGCCAGCACATGAGCATGCTGGCGAAGAAAAAGAGCCACAGGCTGATGCGGCCGAAGAGATAGACCGGCCGCTGCTTGTAGGAGTTCTGGAACCACAGGAGCACGATGTCGAACAGTACGTCCACGCTGCGGCCGATGCCGTAATGGCTCTTGCCCGCAAAGCGCGGCGGCGCGCTGGTGGGCACCTCGCACACGGCTCAGCCCTGGCCGTACACCAGCGCGGGAATGAGCCTGTGCTGGCCCTCGCGCAGAACAAGCCCTCGGGCCACCTCGCCCCGGATGCAGGAAAGGCCGCCCATGTCGTGGATGTCGCACTTGCTGGTGGCGCGCATGAGATAATTGGCCACCAGGCTCGGTATGCGCCGCAGCACCAGGGATTCCTGCCGCTTCTGGCGCATGCCCTTCACCAGGTCGTAGCCCTCGCGGATCTTTTCGATGAGGCGGGGCACTTCTTCGGGCGGATGCTGGAGATCGCCGTCCATAATGACCACGTAGCGGCCGCAGGAATGCTGCAGGCCCGCGTAGATGGCCGTGCACTGCCCGCGGTTGCGCGCCAGAAACACGCCCACCAGGTTCGGGTCGGCCGCGGAAAGTTCGCGGATGATCTCCGGCGTCTTGTCCGTGCTGCCGTCGTTCACCAGAATGATCTCGTAGCTGACGCCCATGTCTTGAAGCGTCGCGCCCATGCGGCGGTGGAACTCGCGCACGCAGAGTTCCTCGTTGTGCATGGGGGTGACGATGCTCACCTCCACGGGATAATCGCCGGGGGAGCTGGAAGCTGCGGTTGCCTGCATGGTATTCCTTTCGTTGCGTGGAAATGCTTTATGTCCGGACTTCCGGCCGAAGGCTCCGGGTCGCGGGGTCGAGCTGCCCGTAATGGACCAGCCGGGCCGAAGCCTCGCGGAAAACCTCATCCCAGCCCGGAGCGGCCAGGGCGTCGCGCTCGGCCAGCCATTGCCCGCTGATGCGCATGGGCCCGTACTCCGGCGGCAAGGGGCCGTCTGCCTCGCCCGTTGTGGAGGAAGGCGCGCCAGGGTGGCACACAACCTCCAGCACATCGGGGCGCACCCGCTTCATATACGCGGCGAGCCGACTGGGCAACAGGTCCGCGCCCTGGTCGGCCACGCCGAACACGCTGTGCGGATGCGCCACGCCAGCCGCGCCGGGCACCTGGTGCGCGCAGGCGAAGGTGTTCAAGATGCGCGCGCGCAAGGCGCCCTTGTCCCAGCGGGAAAACGCCACGCGCTCCACGGGGCGGCGCACCCAGCCGATGCCGAAGTGCTTCGCCACGCGGCAGGCGGCCTCGAAAAGCCCCGGCCAAACATGGATGTGTTTCTCGGAATCCAGATGCGTGGGCGTGACGCCAAGATCGATGGCCCGCTCCACCTGGCGCGTCCACTCCCGCTCCACATCCGTGGGGGTGAAGGCGCGGGAAAGGTAGCGCCGGAAAAGGGCCACGTAATCGCCCAGAAAAAGGCCGTCGGCCCGGACAAGCCCGGGAATCTCGTGCGCAGGGCTTTCTGGCCTGCCGCGCAGAATGTTCAGGTGCACGCCGATTCCGATGGAGCCCGCGCTTGTGCTCGAGAGCTTGGCCCCCGCCGCCGCGTCCGGCCCATTCACCAACAGCGTCGATGAACTGACGCGGGAAAGCCCGGCCAGATCCTCGACCGCGCGACGCACAGCGGGGTGCAGTCCCAGGTCGTCCACGTTCACTACAACTAGCATGGGCGGCATGCTATCCCCTGGCGGCGTGAAGGTAAAGCAAGCCGGGCGCAGGGTCCGCAGAATTTCCTTCGGAGCAAGGCGGGCACACACTTTGCGCCACTTTTCACTAGCCAACTTGACCGGGCTGCGCTAGAATCACTCAAAATTTGCACCACACCGCCGGGCTGGGCCGCCCAGGCGGAGACCCCAAGGAGGAACCGCATGCTCATCGAGAATTGGATGACAAAGGACGTGATCACCGGCACCCCGGACATGTCCATGATGAAGGCTTCGAAGATCATGAAGGAAAAGAGCATCGGCCGTCTGCCCGTGGTGGACGAGAAGGGCGTGCTCCAGGGGCTCGTCTCCGACCGGGACATCAAGGAGGCCTCTCCCTCCAAGGCCACCACCCTCGATATGCACGAGCTTTACTACCTGCTCTCCGAGATCAAGCTCAAGGACATCATGACCAAGAAGGTCGTGACCATCCGCACGGGCGAGACCGTTGAGCGCGCGGCCCAGCTGATGCTTGAGCACAACATCGGCGGCATGCCGGTGGTGGACGAGACCAACAAGGTCGTGGGCATGGTGACCGACTCCGACATCTTCAAGGTGCTGGTGCGCATCACCGGCGTCATGGAAGGCGGCGTGCAGATAGGCGTGCGGCTGCCCAACCAGCCGGGCGGCATTGTTCCCGTGCTGGACTACCTGAAGGACAACGGCGCGCGGCTCATGAGCCTGCTCACTTCCTGCGAGCCCGCCGAAGTCGGCATGCGCGACGTGTTCATCCGCATCCGCGACATGGACAAGGGCGCGCTGAACAAGCTCAAGGCCGGCATGTACGACAAGTTCGACATGATCTACTGGGTGTAAGAGCCCAGACAAGGATTTCGGGAATCGAGGGGTCTACCCTTGGGGCCGGGGGGTTGCAGCTCCCGGCCTTTTTTATTGCCGGAAGCCAGGGCAAGGCTACTCCGCCATGATCCCATAGCCCTTCAGCTTCCGGTACAGCGAACTACGGTCCAGGCCCACGGCCTCGGCCAGCTTGGACACGTTGCCGCCGAACTCGCGCAGCTTGGCCTCCAGGAACTTGGCCTCGAAGGCGGCGCGGGCCTCCTTCAGGTCCAGCGGACCAGCCGGGAAGCTGCCGGGGATGAGCAGATCGTCGTCATCCCTGCCTGCCGGAGCAGTTGCCGCCGCGCCTGCCGCCAATGGCTGGGCGGCGGCGAAAGCGCCAGAGCTGGATGCGGAAAACGCGGGGCTGATGGCGGACGGCGTCATGGATGCCGACGAAACATACGGCGCCCCAGCAGTGGAGCATTCCTCGCGCTCCGCCAGGGCGAAAACCCGGCACTCGGCCAGAATCTCGCGCGGAAGCTTGTCCGGCGTCACCTCGCGGCCGTTGGCCGTAATGAGCATGCGCTCCACGAAGTTTTTCAGCTCCCGCACGTTGCCCGGCCAGGGGTACGTGGCCAAAAGGGCCAGGGTCTGCGGCGTGAACAGCGCGCGCTTGCACCCGCCCCGGCGCACCAGCTGGTCCACAAAGTCCTCGATCAAAAGCGGAATGTCGTCCGCGCGTTCGCGCAGGGGCGGCACGGTAAGCGGGAACACCTTGAGCCGGTAATACAAGTCCTCACGGAAATTGCCGCTACGGATCTCCGCCGCGAGGTCCTTGTTCGTGGCGGCGATGACGCGCACGTCAACCACGATGGTCTTGCGACCGCCCACATGCTCGAAACGCTGCTCCTGCAGGATGCGCAGAATCTTGGCCTGGGTCTTCAGGCTCATGTCGCCGATCTCGTCCAAGAACAGCGTGCCCTTGTGCGCCAGCTCGAACTTGCCTGCCTGGGCCTTGTCCGCGCCGGTGAAGGCGCCCTTTTCGTGGCCGAACAGCTCGCTTTCGATGAGCTCTTCTGGGATGGCGGCGCAGTTGACGGCCACCAGGGGCTGGCTGGCGCGGCGGCTCTGGGCGTGCAGCAGCCGGGCGGCTATCTCCTTGCCCGTGCCGTTCTCGCCGGTGATGAGCACCCAGGCATCCGTGGGGGCCACCTGGCCGATCATCTCCTTAAGCTCGCGGATGGCGGGGCTCTCTCCCGTCAGCTTGACCTCCTGGTCGGCCAGGGATTGGCGTAGGGCCTGATTCTCCTGTTTGAGGAGCGAAAACTCCAGGGCCTTGTGCGCGGAGAGCAGCACTTTTTCCAGCGAGAGCGGCTTCTCGATGAAGTCGAACGCGCCGTTCTTGAGGGCGGTAACTGCGGTTTCAATGGTGCCGTGGCCGGAGATCATGATGACGGGCAGATCCGGGCGGGTCTCCTTCACGCGCTCCAGCACGTTCAGGCCGTCCATCCCCGGCATCCAGATGTCCAGAAACACCAGGTCCACGGCCTCGCCGGAGTCCAGATACTCAAGCCCGGCCTCGCCGGTCTCGGCCTCGGCCACGCTGAAGCCCTCGTCCTCCAGAATGCCCTTGAGAGAAAAGCGGATGCCCGATTCGTCGTCAACCACCAAGACGCTGCCGCGCGCGGTCATTCCACATCCTCCCCGCGAGCTTTGGCGTTGGCCGCGCCCGGCTCGTCATCCTCGAAGCGGAAGGTTCCGCTCCGCATCAGCGCCAGGCAGGCGTCCACGGCCTCGGCGTCGTACAGCCGCGCCCGGCCGGAGCGTATCTCCTCCAGGGCCACGGGCATTCCCAAGGCCGCCCGGTAGGGCCGGTGGGAACTCATGGCCTCCACCACATCGGCCACGGCCAGGATGCGCGCCTCGCGGCTGATCTCGCCGTCCTTGAGCCCGGCGGGGTAGCCGGAGCCGTCCAGGCGCTCGTGATGCTCCAGCACCGTGCGGGCCACGGGCCAGGGAAAGTTCACCTCGTGCAAAATCTCGAATCCCACCTCGGGGTGGCTTTTCATAATGGCCATCTCCATGTGCGAAAGACGCGCGGGCTTGGATAAAATTTCGGCCGGAACATAAATCTTGCCCACGTCGTGCAGGGTGCCGGACATCTCCAGCCCCTCCTGAATGTCATCCGGTAGGCCCAGGGCCTGGGCAATGGCGCGTGCGAGCTTGGCCACGCGCTGCTGGTGCCCGGCGGTGTAAGGATCGCGTTTTTCGGCCATGCTGGCCAAGGCGCGCACGGTTTGCCGGAAGGTGGCGCGCAGTTCGGCCATGCTTTCGCGCAGGCCCTCCTCGGCGCGCTTGCGCAGGGCGACATCCCGCAGCACAATCACCCGCCCCTGCAACGCACCCGGCGTGCCTTCTTTGCCCGGACGCCGCAAAGACGAAACAGAGACGGCCACAGGCACTTCGCGCCCCTCAAGGGTCGTCAGCAACATGTCCTCGCACAGGGGATGCCCGTCGCGCGAGGTGCAAAGATCCTCCAGCCCGGCCACGGGTTCGCGGCTGGATTCATGCAGAATCTCGCAGAGCCCGGTCCAGTTCTGGCCCACGCCGTGCGTCGCCGCCACTCCCAAAAGCCGGGTGGCCGCAGAGTTCATGTAGGTCACCACGCCGTCCCCATCGGTGGAGAGCACGGCCTCGGTCAGGCTGCCCAGAGTTGTGGCGAGCAGGCGTTCGCTCTGTTTGAGGCGGGAGTCGGCCTCGAACTTCACCAGGGCCATTTCGATGGCCAGGGAAAGCTCGTGGTCCTCAAAAGGCTTGGCGAGGTACCCGGCCGGGCTGGTCTGCTTGGCGCGGTCCAGGGTGGCGGCGTCGCTCATGGCCGTAAGGTAGATGACCGGCAGGTTGTGGTGCAGAATGAGCTCGCCCGCAGTGTCGATGCCGTCCTTGGGGCCGGGCAGAAGCACATCCATGAGCACGAGGTCCGGGTGGCTGGATTCAGCCAGTGCAAGGGCCTCGGCCGCTGTGGAGGCATGTCCCGCCACCTCGAAGCCCAGCCGCGTGAGCCGGGTCTGGATGTCCAAGGCCACGATGGCCTCGTCCTCCACCACAAGAATTCTGCCCTTGCTCATGCGCGCCTCCCGCTCATGGCCTTAACCCGCCGCCAGCGCGGCTTCAAGTGCCCCGGCAAGGGTGGGATGGCGGAAGCGGTAACCCGTGGACAAAAGGCGGGCGGCGCTGGCGTTGACGCCGGAGAGCAGGACTTCCTCCGCCATTTGGCCCAAAAGCAGCTTGAGGGCGAAGGCGGGCGCAGGCAAGAACGCCGGGCGGCCAAGGGCGCGGCCAAGAGCGCGGGCGAAGGCGCGCGAATCAACGGCCTCCGGCGCGGCCAGATTATACGGACCGGACGCGTCCTTCTGCTCCATGAGATGCGCAATGGCGCCGGTCTCGTCGTCCAGGTGGATGAAGGGCACCATCTGGGTGCCCGCGCCAAGGGGGCCGCCCAGTCCCAGGCGGAAGGGCGGCAGCATCTGGGCCAGCGCACCGCCGTGTCCCAGCACCATGCTGGTGCGCACAACCACGCGGCGCACGCCAAGAGCCTCGGCGCCCGCTGTCGAGGCCTCCCAGGCTGCGGCCACGCGGGCCAGAAAAGTATCGCCGGGCGCGGCGGACTCGTCCACCGGCTCGGTTCCGCGCGCGCCGTAATAGCCCACGGCCGAGGCCTGCACGAGCACCAAAGGGCGGACGGCTGCGCGAGAGATGGCGTCCATGACCGCCGCGCCGGCCAGAAGGCGGCTCTGCTCGATGCGCCGCTTCACTTCCGGCGTCCAGCGGCCCCCCGCGATGTTCTCGCCAGCCAGATTCACGATGGCCGTGCCGGGAATGATGAACTCCGCCCAGCCCGCGCCTGTTTTGCCGTCAAAGGGCACGCCCACTATGCGCGCATGCGGCGCGCCCAGGCCCAGCGCAGCGGCGACTTTCTCCGGCCGGCGGGAGGGCACGACGACTTCGATGCCCCGGCGGACGAGCAGCCGCGCCAAGGATGAGCCGATGAAACCCGTGCCGCCGAGAATGATGGTGCGCATAATGAAATTGATACGCAGAATCCCGCGCAAGGGCAAGCAAGGACAAAGAGCTTCGAGTGCGGCGCAGACGCCCCCGCCCCCTTCTGCGCATTAGACAGGCGCGGGCAAATGCCGTACAAGCCCTGTTGCCCGCCAGGACTTTAGACGCCTTGCCGGGGCGAAAAACGCCACCCCGACACGCGGACGAGGACTATGACAGAGACCAAGCAAATCAGAAATTTCAGCATTATCGCGCACATCGATCACGGGAAGTCGACGCTGGCCGACCGCATCCTGGAAATTACCGGGGTGGTCTCCGCGCGCGACCAAAAGGCCCAGTACCTGGACAAGATGGATCTGGAGCGCGAACGCGGCATCACCATCAAGGCCCAGACCGTACGCATTCCCTACACCGCGCGCGATGGACAGAAATACATTCTGAACCTCATCGACACGCCGGGCCACGTGGACTTCTCCTACGAGGTCTCGCGCTCCCTTGCCGCGTGCGAAGGCGCGCTGCTCGTGGTCGACGCCTCCCAGGGCGTGGAGGCGCAGACCCTCGCCAACGTGTATCTCGCGCTGGACAACGACCTCGAAGTCGTGCCGGTCTTGAACAAGATCGATTTGCCGAGCGCCGAGCCGGAACGCGTAGCCCACGAGATCGAAGAAGTGATCGGGCTCGACTGCACGGACCCGGCGCTGGTGAGCGCCAAGAGCGGGCTCGGCGTGGCCGACCTCATCGAGCGCATCATCACCCACCTGCCGCCGCCCAAGGGCGATGCGAACGCCCCTCTCAAGGCGCTCATCTTCGACTCCTGGTACGACACGTACCTGGGCGTCGTGGTGCTTTTCCGCGTGCTCGACGGCACCCTGAAAAAGGGCGAGAAGATCCGCATCTTCTCCTCCGGCAAGGAATTCGAGGTCATGAAGCTCGGCGTGTTCTCGCCGGAAAGCGTGGAAGTGCCGGACTTCGGTCCCGGCGAGGTCGGCTTCTTGTGCGCCAACATGAAGGAGCTCTCCGACGCTCCCGTGGGCGACACCATCACCAAGGCCGAGAACCCCACGAAGACGCCCTTCCCGGGCTTCAAAAAGGTCAAGCCCATGGTCTTCTCCGGGCTGTACCCGGTGGAGCCCAACGAATACGAGATGCTCAAGGTGGCGCTGGAAAAGCTGCAGCTGAACGATGCTGCCTTCAGCTTCGAGCCTGAGACCTCCAAGGCCCTGGGCTTCGGCTTCCGCTGCGGTTTTTTGGGCCTGCTGCACATCGAAATCATCCAGGAGCGGCTAGAGCGCGAGTTTCAGGCCCGGCTCATCACCACTGCGCCTTCGGTCATCTACAAGGTGGACACCACGGACGGGCGCAATCTGCAGATCGACAATCCGAGCCTGCTGCCCGATCCCAGCACCATCGCCGCGCTCTATGAGCCCTTCGCCAAGGTGGAGATCCACGTGCCCAACGACTTCGTGGGCAACGTGCTCGGCCTGTGCGAGGAGAAGCGCGGCATCCAGAAGGACATGAAGTACCTGACGGCCAGCCGCGTGGTCATCACCTACGAAATGCCCTTTGCCGAAATCATGTACGACTTTTTCGACAAGCTCAAATCCACCACCAAGGGTTACGCCTCACTGGATTACGAGATCATCGACTACCGCCAGAGCGACCTGGTGCGCCTGGACATTCTCATCAACACCGAGGCCGTGGACGCCTTCTCGGTCATCGTGCACAGGCAGAGCGCCTATCCCTTTGGACGCAGCCTGGCGGAGAAACTCAAGAAGAGCATTCCCCGGCAGATGTTCGAGGTCATCATCCAGGCGGCCATCGGCAACAAGATCATCGCCAAGGAGCGCGTGGCCCCCTTCCGCAAGGACGTCATCGCCAAATGCTACGGCGGCGACATCACCCGCAAGCGCAAGCTTTTGGAAAAGCAGAAGGAAGGCAAGCGCCGCATGCGCCGCATGGGCAATGTGGAAATTCCGCAGGAAGCCTTCCTCGCCGTGCTCAAAGCCGGCAGCGACGAATAACGCACGGAACCAAACGGGCCCCCGGCCCGGCATAGCAAGGAAACAGCATGAATCCCAGATGGCTGAAAACGCTTAAGGAATATATTGAAGCTCTGCTCGTGGCCGTGGTTCTGGCCCTCATCATCCGCGCCTTTGTGGTGCAGGCCTTCAAGATTCCCAGCGGCTCCATGCTGGAGACCCTGCAGATCGGCGATCAGCTTTTGGTGAGCAAGTTCCAGTACGGCATCCGCATGCCCTTCACCGGCAAGGTGCTTATCCCCGTGTCCGAGCCGCAGCGCGGCGACATCATCGTTTTTGAGTATCCGTATGACGACAAGCTCGACGCCACCCGCCCGCAGCTCAAGGACGTGGACTTCGTGAAGCGCGTCGTGGGCCTGCCGGGCGACACGGTCGAAGTGCGCGCCAAAGAAGTTTACGTGAACGGCGAGCACGTCACCGGGCCTTACATCCAGCATGTGCGCGAAGACATTGAGCTGAACCCCATGCCCGAGGACCACCCGGCCATAACGGTGGACCCCAAAGCCTATTTCGACCACTGCGAGGACGCCACGAGCATTTGCCGCGCCAAGCGCGACTGGATGCCCAAGGTCACCGTGCCGGAAGGACACTACTTCGCCATGGGCGACAACCGCGACGAATCCTACGACTCCCGCTTCTGGGGCTTTGTGAGCCGCGACAGCATCAAGGGCAAGGCCATGATCATCTACTGGTCCTGGACCGGCCCCACCAATATCCGCTGGGAGCGCCTGGGCAGGATGCTCCACTAAGGCGCGCAGGCAAGGCCCGGCGGAGTCGGATGATCGAGCGCTCGGATGTGGACGCTGTGGCGCTTGCGCTGCTGCCCACGGGCGCTCTTTCAATGACGCCGCCTGAGCTGCCCCGCGGCGAGAGACTGCACCTCGCCCTTCTCCCCGCACCATCCCCATGCCCGGACCCGAAATGACCGGCCCGGCGCTCCTCCACAGCCCGGCCTCTTCCGACCGCGCACGGGCCATGCTGCTGCTGGCGGCCACGGCGCTCATCTGGAGCTCCGGCGGCCTGGCCATCAAGCTGGTGGACCTGCCGCCAATGGCCATAACCGGCGTGCGCAGCGCCCTTTCCGCCCTGACCCTGGCCGTGATCTTCCGGGGCAAGCTCAGCTTCCGGCTCACTCCGGCGCGGCTTTTGGCCGCCGCAAGCTACGCCGCCCTGCTCATCTCCAACGTGGCCGCA
>Ga0209800_10003962_pt1 | contig 11283 bp, 10 predicted proteins | sample Higcelweek8metaG_FD_187174 | JGI IMG/M metagenome (GOLD analysis project Ga0209800, IMG submission 187174) | Freshwater pond sediment microbial communities from the University of Edinburgh, under environmental carbon perturbations - High... | ecosystem: Environmental > Aquatic > Freshwater >... | reverse complement strand
AAGCGTACTGAAGTCAGGGCGTGGTATTGAGTTTTCAACATATAAAGATAAACAGCTACCTTTGGCGCGTGAAAAAGAAGGCGGTAGTTGGGCTCTCGGGCGGGGTTGATTCCAGCGTGGCAGCATATATCCTGAAGCAGCAGGGCTATGAGGTGGAAGGACTCTTCATGGTCAACTGGCATGATCACAGGGGTTTGCTCAAAGGGGACTGTCCGTTTGACGAGGATATTACCTTTGCCGAAATGGTTGCGAAACGTCTTGGCATCAAGCTTCGGACTATTGACCTCAGCGTCGAATACAGGGCCAGGGTGGTCGATTACATGTTTGATGAGTACGCCCTCGGACGTACTCCCAATCCTGATGTGCTCTGCAACCGTGAAATAAAATTTGATTCTTTTGTCCGCGAAGCGCTGAAGTACGGTGCAGACTATACTGCCACAGGGCATTACTGCCGGAAGGATGTCACTGAAATTGAAGGCAGGCCTGTCTCACGTTTGCTTGCCGGATTGGACCACAATAAGGACCAGAGTTATTTTCTCTGCCAGGTGAGCCAGGAACAGCTTAAAAACGTGCTGTTTCCCATAGGATCTCTTACAAAACCAGAGGTCAGAAAGATAGCCGCCGATCTGGGTCTGGCGACGGCAGAGCGCAAAGACTCACAGGGCATATGTTTCGTCGGGAAGGTCGATCTGCCCGTCTTTCTTCAGCAAAAGCTCGAATCCCGGACCGGCAGGGTCATAAATGTCAGTGACACTTATAATTTCGTGAGCCGGCAAACAGGACTGCCTGATGCTGATTCCTCAACTTCCATTTTGACAGGGATGTCAGCGCCTCATCTTCCGGGTCCGGGTGACGGGATCACGATTGGAAAGCACTCAGGGGCTCACTTTTATACCGTAGGACAACGCAAGGGCCTGAATATAGGGGGATTCAAAGAACCATTATTCGTGATTGCCACAGATGTGAAAGAGAATATCGTCTATGTTGGTGAAGGGCAGGCTCATCCCGGACTGCACCGCAAAGGGCTTTTCATAAAGAATAACGAGACTCACTGGATCAGGCCTGACCTGGCAATGACAACAGGTGAATGCCGTGACTATCAGGTAAGGATACGATACCGGCAGCCGCTTCAGCGGGCGCGGATTTTCGCCCGTGAGGAGGGTTATTATGTAATCTTTGACAAACTGCAGCGGGGCATCACTCCGGGCCAGTTCGCAGCCTGGTATGACGGGGAGGAACTGCTCGGATCAGGAGTAATCAATGCATGAGAATCTGCAATTTGCTATCCATTGACAGTGACCTGATCATATAGGATGGTAACAGGGAGCAATTGTTCGGCCCCGGATGTTGAATTTGTTTATTTAAAGTTTGACAGGAAAACTCTTTGCAATAATATTTGTTTTATTTTTACAGTTGTTATTAATTATTACTAAACTAATTAGATAACCATGAAAAAATTATTTCTTACCCTGACCTTTGTTGCCCTGGTTTTAAGCTTAAGTGCACAGAGCAATGTAGTCAAAACCAATCCTCTCGGAATGGCATTTGGAAATTTCAATGTCACCTATGAAAGAGTATTGGGTACCACATCATCTATTTTAGTAAGAGGGCAGTATATGTACAAACTGCTTGGCGTAGAAGTTAACCTGGCCGGATTCGGGCTTGGTTACCGTTATTATTTCACGCATGCCAAAAAGGCGGTGCCGGGCGGATTTTATATCAACCCGCAGGTAGCCTTTGCTTTTGGCAGCCTTACAAACGTTTTAGATGAAGAGATAAGTGCAAACACGATTGGCTTCGGAGCCGAGTTAGGCTATCAGTGGGCGTGGCCCAGCGGTTTTGTCCTGGATCTGGGTATAGGGCCGATGTACACTTTTGCCACTGGTAGTGGTCCTGACGCAGAAACAATCACCGGAATCATGCCGAGCGCTACACTCGCAATCGGATATGCATTCTAGCAAGAATCTTAAAAAACTATAACAGAGCAAGCGGAGAATATTGTTCATGTGGCAGAAGTACAGGTTCATCGCGTACTTAACCACAAGGGACTGTTGATAAGGGATCATGAGACTCACAGGATCAGGCCTGATCTGGCAATGACAACAGGTGAGTTTCATGATTTTCTTTTCACAATAAGTGATCGCCTGCCACCAGCAAACAGGGGTTTATGGCAAAGAAGACAGAGAACAACCGTTTTACAGTTATCTCCGGCGGCGGAAGCGGCCTGGGGATGGCGCTGGCCGGGGAGGCACTCCGCAGAGATAAAAACGTCATAATCACCGGAAGGGATGAGGCCAAACTGATAGATACAGCCGCCATACTTTCTGAAAGGAAGGGTACAGGAACAATCATCCCATTCCCCTGTGACATCAGCAACCAGGAAGAAGTTGATAATTTGGCCGGCTTCATTAAGGAAAATGACTTTTCAGTTGAATATCTGTTCAACAATGCAGGGACAGGGTCATTTGGCAGCGCGGCAGGCAACAGATCGCCACGTGTGGAGGAGATCCTCGGATCGAACCTGACCGGAATGATCCTGCTTACATCGGCAATTCTGAGCATCACGCCTGCAGACAGTCCCCTGACCGTTGTCAATGTAATGTCTACCTCTGCCCTTGTCGGCCGGTCGACTGAGACAGTATACTGTGCTGCAAAATGGGGTGCCCGTGGTTTTACGGAAGCCCTGAAGGCTGAACTGAAAGGTACAAACCGCAGGGTTGTCGCTGTTTATCCCGGCGGCATGAACACGCCATTCTGGGCAGAAGCTAAGGGAAAGGACGTATCAGCGTTTATGAATCCCGCAGACGTGGCGGAAGAGATAGCCCACGCAGTCTTCTCCGCTGCAAGAATCATGGTCACAGACATCACAATTAACCGCCCGTAAATAAGGTTAAGGTTAAGGTTAAGGTTGAGGTTGAGGTTAAGAAACAATCATTCCCGGCCTCGGCCTCAACCTCAGTCTCAGACCTCAGCTCAGGAGAGTCTCTCTTTGTAATCGCTGTAGCCGAACTTCTTCACCAGCCTGAATTTCTGGTCGCGGCCCCATATGCCGATTGACGGATGCGGTACTCCATTGAAAGTGGTTGTCTTGACCATTGTATAATGGATCATATCCCAGAAAACTATCCTGTCTCCCGGCTTAAGTTCACGATGGAAGGACCAGTCTCCCATCACATCACCGGAAAGGCATGAATTTCCGCCCATCCGGTAGACGGGTTTCCCCTTTAAAGGTTCAACAGCACCTAAAATCACCGGTTTGTATGGCATCTCGAGGCAATCAGGCATGTGTGCCGTAAATGATACATCAAGTATTGCCGTTTTTATTCCGTCTCTTACAATTATATCCTCAACAGTAGACACCAGTTCTCCTGTTTCCCAGGCAAAAGCACTGCCAGGCTCAAGTATTATATGAATGTCATGCTTCTCTCTGAACTTCTTCAACAGCGAAACCAGGTGTGCCCTGTCATAACCTTTGCGTGTCATCAGGTGACCGCCACCCATGTTAATCCATTTTACCTGCTTAAGCAGCTTTCCGAATTTTGACTCAACAACTTCCAGCACCTTCTCAAGGGTATAGGAGTCCGATTCAAAGAGTACATGAAAATGAAGACCTTCTATCCCCTCCGGCAAGCCGTTCTTCAGGTCTTCAGCAGTCACTCCCAGCCGGGAGCCGGGCGAGCAGGGATTGTATATTCCATGGGCGATCTCAGAGTATTCCGGGTTTATTCTCAGGCCTGCTGAGACGTGTGATGCTTCCTTCCGGATTATAGGCGCGAACTTGCTGTACTGAGCCAGCGAGTTAAATGTCACATGTGAACTGTAGCGGAGGATTTTACCAAACTCCTCATTACGGTAGGCCGGGGAATATGTATGTGCCGGCACTCCCATCTCCTCAAAACATAGCCTGGCTTCATGTATAGAACTTGCAGCTGCGCCTGAGACATATTCTCTGACAATCGGGAAAAAAGACCACATTGCAAATCCCTTGAAGGCCAGAATGATCTCAGCTCCTGACTGCAATGAAACATCCCTGATCAGTTCCAGATTGCTGCGAAGCCTCTCCTCTTCAATTACATACGCGGGTGAAGGTACCAGTTTATAATCAATCATTGTTTCAGAGCTCGAGATCAATGTCAAATTTCTCGTGCCACGGCAGACCCATCCGGTTAAGTTCTGTCATGAAAGGGTCAGGGTCAAACTGTTCGACGTTCCATACTCCGGGGTTCTTCCATAGTCCTTTCATGTACATCATTGCACCTATGGCGGCCGGCACACCCGTTGTATAGCTTACCCCCTGCGTACCAGTCTCGCGGTAGGCCTCCTCATGGCTGCAGTTATTCCAGATATAATAACTGCGTTCCCTCCCCTTGCTTATTCCCCTTATACGGCATCCGATTGAGGTCCACCCGGTATAATTCTCTCCAAGGTCTCCGGGATTTGGCAGTACCGCTTTCAGGAACTGGATGGGGACTATTTCCACTCCGTTATAGATTATTGGGTCTATGCGAGCCATGCCTATATTCTGTATCACCCTGAGGTGGGTCAGATATTCCTGGCCGAATGTCATCCAGAAACGTGCCCGTTTCAGTGTGGGGAAGTGCTTAACAAGCGATTCAAGTTCTTCGTGATAGATCAGATATGACTCCTTCGGTCCGATGTCGGGATAATTGAGGGGTTTGTGAATTTCATGCGGTTCGGTATAAATCCATTTTCCGTTCTCGAAGTATTTACCCTTCTGGGTCACCTCCCGGATGTTGATTTCAGGATTGAAGTTTGTGGCAAACGGTTTCCCGTGGTCGCCTGCATTGCAGTCGACAATATCGAGGTAATGAATCTCATCAAAATGATGCTTTGCAGCGTGCGCTGTAAATATGCTTGTCACTCCCGGATCAAATCCGCAGCCCAGGATAGCGGTTAGTCCTGCTTCGCGAAAGCGGTCATGGTAGGCCCATTGCCAGCTGTACTCGTATTTTGCCTCCTCAGGCGGTTCATAGTTGGCTGTATCGAGATAGGCAACTCCCGTTTCAAGGCAGGCATCCATAATATGGAGATCCTGGTATGGCAGGGCCACATTCACAACAAGGTCAGGCTTATAGGATCTTATCAGTCTTACAAGCTCCGGCACATTGTCTGCATTTACCTGTGCGGTCTGCACCCTGTCTCCCCCAATCCTGGAAGCAATATCGTCACATTTCGATTTTGTCCGGCTGGCAAGCATTATTCCGCTGAAGACCTCAGGCATCCCTGCCATTTTGTGAATTACAACTGTTCCTACGCCTCCGGCGCCAATAACCAAAACTTTTCCCATTACCTGAATTTGAAGGTTTATGTGCAAAGGTAAATTTTTTACGACATTTTTTTTGGCAGGCAGAACTCTTAAGAATAAAAGTTATACTTTTGCGACAAATCAACATTATTGTCTGGTATGGACGATTATCACGCGGATAACTGTATTAATTTCATTCTTCTGCTGAGGTAACTTGCGAAAGCAACCTCCGCGGAAAATAAAAAGAGGAGGTATTATAATGATTACTTACTGGCAGATGATCCCTAACGGTCTCCTTCCGTTAAATTCTTTCGAAAAAAGCTGCATTGTTCACGTTACTGATCCTACACCTTCGGAGATTGGCACATTAAAGACGGCACTCAAGGTCCCGGACGATTTTCTGGCCGATATTCTTGACGTAGATGAAAGATCCAGGATGGAGATCGAGGATGACATGCTTCTTATGATCTACCGAATTCCGTACCAGAACATGTCAAACGGGTTTCCCTTTACAACGGTTCCTCTGGGGATTGTCCTTGCGAAAGACAGTCTGGTTATCATCTGCCACAAGAACAACGAGGTTCTTGACGACTTTTTCAGCCGCAGCGGGAAAGGCATAATAATTGAGACGAAGATTGACCTGATTCTTCATCTCTTCCTTCGCACGACAATGTTTTACCACCGGTACCTGAAGCAGATCAACAACCAGACAGGAATGATTGAGCAGGAGCTGGAGAAATCGACCCGTAACAAGGAACTTCACAGGTTGCTTAAGATGGAGAAATGCCTTGTATATTTCACCACCTCACTGCGGTCCAACGAAATGATGATGTTGAAACTCAAGACTTCCAAATGGATCCGCGAATATGAATTCTCACAGGATCTCCTTGACGAGGCCACAATTGAGAACAGGCAGGCAATTGAAATGGCAAAGATATACAGCGACATTCAAAGCGGAATGATGGATGCATTTGCTTCGGTCATTTCAAATAACCTCAACATAGTGATGAAGCAGCTGACAATCATCACAATTATCCTTATGATCCCCACATTGATTGCCAGTTTCTACGGGATGAACGTGCCTAATAAATTTGAAGAAAACAAATATGCCTTCTGGTTCATTCTGGGCGGATCAGCACTGATCGCCACCATCGGCGCCCTTTTGATCAGAAGAAAGAAATGGATGTAGGCTACAACCTGAATCAAAGATTATATCCGGCTTAATATGAGATATATTAATTTCAGGTCCCTTCTGAAAATATTGAGCCTGATTCTTATAATTGTTTCATTTACCTACCTTTTATGTGTCCCGGTTGCCCTAATTTACAGTGAACCCCTGCGGCCGTTCCTTGCCTCTTTCCTTGTCACCGTTATCCCGGGTCTGTTGATTTATTTTCTTATGCGGGCACCTCTCGAGGAAAAGGTAACCACCCGCGAGGGCTATCTCAGCGTTACCCTTTCATGGTTCATGCTAAGTATAGCCGGGACCCTGCCCTATCTCTTCAGCGGGACCATAAACGATTTTGTACGCGCTCTGTTTGAATCGGTAAGCGGATATACTACTACCGGCAGCTCAATTCTGGCAGATGTTGAGATACTTCCAAGATCCATACTCTTCTGGAGAAGTCTCACGCACTGGATCGGAGGTATCGGAATCATTCTTCTGGTGATAATTGTCCTGCCGACTCTAAAGGTTGGCGGTTACAACCTTTTCTCGCTTGAATCCTCAGTAAAGCAGAAGATCCTTCCCAAGACCAAATCGATGGCCATTACCTTTCTGGTAATTTATCTCGGCATCAGTCTGACCGAAATAGTATTTCTGCTTATCGGTGGTCTGGGGCTTTTCGAAAGCATTTGCATCACCTTCGGTACTGTGGCTACCGGAGGGTTTTCAATCAGAAATACAAGCCTGACCGAATTCTCCCCTTACCTTCAGTATGTTGTGGCAGTCTTCATGTTCATGTCAGCAGCAAGCTTCATCCTCTATTTCTTCCTCCTGAAAGGAGAATTTAAAAGGATAAAACAGAATGAGGAACTCTGGTTCTACATCTTTTTCGTAACAGCATCGGTTGTATTTATTACACTGACATTATATTTCCGCACAGAGAGGGATTTCGCAACATCATTCAGACACTCGTTTTTTCAGGTAATTGCGCAAATAACCACAACCGGTTTTGCTACAACTGATTATATGAAATGGCCTGCCATCGGCTGGTTCTTCATGTTCCTCCTGCTATTTGCCGGAGGATCTACCGGGTCGACAACCGGAGGTATCAAGATGGCACGGCACCTCATAGCGCTCAGGAACATGAAAAGTGTCTTTCTGAGACTGCAGCATCCCAATCTGGTGATCCCGATCAAACTCAACGGCAAGGTCATACCTGATAACATTAACATGATGATGATGCTCTTCATCTTCATTTACTTATTGATTTTTCTGATTGGAACCCTGCTGCTTATAATTACCGGCTTACCCGTGAATGAAGCTGCAGGAGCCAGTGTAACGGCAATGTCAAACGTTGGCCCCGGCCTCGGGGCTTCCGGAAATATGGGAAATTTTTCAGATTTTAACGATGCAGCGCTGGGAATAATGACAATCCTGATGCTTATCGGCCGTCTTGAACTGTTTACATTCCTGGCCATTTTCACCAGGTCATTCTGGAAGAATTAGCTGGCTGCCAGTGCCTGTGAAAGACCTTATCTTCTCAAGATTCTGCGGCGTTCCGCAATCAAACCAGTAACCTTCATCATGCAGCAATGATGAGATAACATTCTTCCCGGCTACCATTAAAAGAAGGGAAATCATGGAGTATATTCCGGCTGGCATCATGCCAAATATTGCAGGTGAGACAACCTGTATTCCTGAGAAAGCTATCTCCTCCAATCCCTTACGGCTGTCAACCGTCAGTATCTCTTCCTTTGTCGCCTTGTTGCACCATCCGCGTACCCGGCTGTGCCGGTCGACAAGCAGAAACCTGTTACCCGGGCGGTGCCTGACTGCAAGTGTTGCCAGTGCTCCGGCAGATATGTGCTGATCATATAAAGCCTTGATATTAAGATCAGTAAAAATATCTACATTATAACATACAAACGATCCGTCTGTAAAAAACGATTGTGCTTTATAGAGTCCGCCGCCGGTATCCAGAAGTTCTTCGCTCTCGTCCGAGACTGTGATTCTGAATCCGTCTGTACGCAGCTTCTCAATCTCCTCCATCATCAGCGCAGGATGGTGGTGAAGGTTCACCAGAATATCATCAAAGCCATATCCGGTGAGCTTCTCAACAGCGATACGAAGAGCCGTTTTTCCATTTATGTCAACAAGCGCTTTTGGCCTCTCACGGCTTATTTCACCTAGCCTGGTGCCAAGTCCGGCAGCAAAAATCATTGCCTTCATTAGCGGTTCAGTTCTGTATGTGTTACTTCAACAGTCACCGCCGGCATTCCGCTGAGCATGGAGCCTACTTTGGCGGCGCACCATACAGAGCGGTGGATTCCGCCCACGCATCCGAATGAGACAAATATCTCGGTTACTCCCTTGCGCCTCATAAGCGGAAGTGAGTTGCGTATTATACTCATGCAGTCTCCTGCAAACGCAATGGCCTCGTCATCATTGCCATAAAACTCTGCAAGCTCGGGGTCCCTCCCTGTAAGACCGCTGAACTCGGGCATGGAGGCGGGATTTCTCAGCCCCCTGCAGTCGAAGACGAATCCGCCACCATTTACGTAATTTACCTCTTTGCCTTTCAGGTAGGAAAAGCTGGATACGCTTATCTTCATCAGCTCCTGCGACTGAGACAGGGCTCTGAATTTTCTCTGAAGCGGAACAGCCCGTGATGCGTTCCTGAGTTCAGGCACATCGATCTTCACCTCACCGCTCTCGAAGAGCTGGTTCATCAGTTCGACTGCTGGCACAATGCTTTCTGTGAAGGTAGGCTTGTTCTCATGGAGACCGCGGAACCCGAATGCCCCAAGAGCCTGCATCAGCCTTATAAGTGTAAATGCTCCTGAAAATTTTCCCAGCCGGGCTTTGGGTATGCCCGTCGTTTCCGAAAAGAGTGTAAGGTGGTGTTCCATTGTCCTGTTCCTGATGTGCTCAGGAATAAAGGCCTTGGCATCATATACAAGAGAGGCAATATCATACTGTGGAGCGCCGCAGCGCCCTCCCTGGTAATCGATGTACCACGGCTTGCCGTCGCGTATCATTATATTTGCGGTCTGGAAGTCGCGGAAAAGAAAATAATCCTGTCCGGCATCGAGCAGAAAGCGGGTAAGTGTCTCAAAATCACGCTCCAGTCTTATCTCGTTAAATGGCGCTGCAATGAGCTTCAGGAACATGTACTTGTAATAGTTCATGTCCCAGACGATGCTCTGCCTGTCAAAGCTTTTATGCGGGTAACAGAGAGTAAGGTCGAGCCCTTTTATGCCCTCGGTCTGTATCCTGACAAGGTCAGAGGCGATTGTCAGGAATAACGACTCGGTCTCACTGTTGAATCTCTCATCTTCGGAACGCAGGGCCAGCCAGGTGAAAAGATTTATGTCGCCCAGATCTTCAAGAAAATAGACTTTCTGTTCCGGATAATAGGTATAAATCTCAGGCACAGGGAGGTCTTTTGACCTGAAGTGATTTGAGAAGCCGACGAAAGCGTCATTCTCCTCCCTGCTGGGGTTATAGGCCCCGATAATATGATCTCCCCTGTCAATAAGCCTGAAGTATACCCTGTCCGAGCCGGACTGGGGCAGCCGGGTCATTGTCTCAGGAGACCTGCCTTTCCATTTTATGTACTCAGTTTCAACTGTCGCTCTTATATCCATTTCAGAACCTGAGGATTATTTTTCTGCGGTAGAGAATGTAGCCGAATAACCAAATAAAACAAACCTGCATCAGGGCGAACATGAGACTCGCAATTTTCTGGTCTGCAAACAGCGGACTGCAGAGATGTGTGAATATCCAGTTATATAGTGACACCTCTCCTATTTTGACTGCCAGCATTGTCTTCGTCCATATTCCGGCGAGCACATAGGTAAACATCGGGTTGGTGCCGAATGTATTAAAGAAACCGGTCCAGCCCCGGAGACCCCATATGTCAATTATGACGAAGAGCAATGAGAGCAGTATCATGCCGATCCCCCCTGCATACAGTACGTATGAGCTGGTCCAGAGTGGTTTATTGATCGGGAAGAATTGTCCCCAGACAAGGCCTGCTGCAACAAGTGCTGCACCTATGGCTGCCAGGTATCCCACAGTTTTCCATGAGGTACCGAAACTGCCGATGAGATTGCCTGCCATAAAGCCCAGAAGCACAGTCCCTACTGCAGGAATTGTACTCAGGAGACCCTCCGGGTCAAACGGTATACCGAATCCCTTATAGAGGTGATTGGCTCCCATGATGGCGGTATCAACCCTTGTTGCCAGATTGCCTTCAAGGCTGTATGGATCGCTTCCTCCAAGGAAATACATTAAAGCCCAGTATCCGAGCAGTATGATTGCAGTTACGATCCAGATATAGTTTCGTTTAACAAGCAGAACAATGATGGCTCCCAGACCGTATGCCAGGGCAATGCGCTGCAATACACCCAGTATACGCAGAGTGCTGTAGTCACGGTCAAAATGAGGGAATATATTTAAGAACAGACCTGCTGCAAAAATCAGTGCCACTCTGCGCAGAATGCGAAAGAGTGAGGGCCCGGAAAACTCGAAGTTGTATTTTTTGAGAGAATAATAGATTGCGACGCCTGCAATAAACAGAAAAGAGGGAAAGACAAGATCAGTAGGTGTGCATCCGTGCCATTTGGCATGCCTGAGCGGTGCGAAAACATGACTCCATGTTCCCGGAGTGTTGACTATTATCATAAATGCGATTGTCATGCCCCTGAATACATCAAGGGACATCAGTCTCCCGGTTTTCACGGAGCCGGACGTGCCTGAAGTTGCTCTTTTAGCCATTATTATTTATTTTGTTCCGTAAAAATAGCAAAATGCCACATATAAACGGATTAAGATTCATGAAGAAAAATGC
>Ga0209800_10003960_pt1 | contig 11288 bp, 8 predicted proteins | sample Higcelweek8metaG_FD_187174 | JGI IMG/M metagenome (GOLD analysis project Ga0209800, IMG submission 187174) | Freshwater pond sediment microbial communities from the University of Edinburgh, under environmental carbon perturbations - High... | ecosystem: Environmental > Aquatic > Freshwater >... | reverse complement strand
CGACTGCTTCGTGCTCTGGCGGAATCCGGAGTTCCCGGCTTCTCCGATCGGTTCCGAGACCGGCGAGGTGATTCCCGCCGCCCGAATCGGCGAACGGGTCATCGAACTTCTCCGCGAAGAGAAGTTCCTGAACTGAGCGGAAGTTATCCGGCACCGGCACCCTGCCGGTCTGGGTGCAGGGGCGAAGCGCCCTGCCCGCCGGAGGCTACCGGCGCGCAGCGAAACTGCTACACAGCAAAATTGAAAATTTTGCCGCGTAGCGCCGAGGCGGAGTTGACCGAAGAGGTCAACTCGCCGGTCCGCCCGGAAGGGCGGACACTCACCTTATAAAAACGTGGGACGCATTTTTCAATCGATTCCCGGAACTGGAGAAGCTCCGCCTTCGGCGCGAGCGGGTGAGTTGACCTCGCGGTCAACTCCACCGCTGCCGCTCACTGCCGAACTCGTTCGGCAATTGAGCTGTTTAGTGAGCGACAGCTCATGCCTCCGGCGGCCAAGGCGCTTCGCCCTTGGAACCCGACCGGCAGGGTGCCGGTGCCGGGTATTGTCAAGGGAGTCCATTCGTTTCTGCGCTGAGACGCCCTCCGCCGCGGCGGAATTTGAGCGGAGAAACGCCGCGGCGTCTCCGGAATTCGTGCGAGAAGCAGCGCGGGGAGAAGTAGCCGCACGCCTGCGCGATTTCGTTGACCGGGCGCGCCGACCCGGTGAGCAGCGCTTCGGCCTTGCGCATTCGCAGGTCGATCAGGAACGCTTTTGGCGTCATGCCGAGGTGGTGTTTGAAGAGGCGGATCAGTTTCTGCTCCGAAATCCCCAGCTCCCCGGCGACGGTGGCGAGTTCGATCGGGTTGCCGAGGTTGAATTCGAACATGCGGATCGCGTCGGCGATCTGCGGGTGCGGCGTCTGCGGACGCTGGCGGTGGAGTTCGGTCATCAGCTTGACCGCCAGCGCCGCCAGTTCCGGAATGTCTGTTTCATTCTTGTCGTGCAGCAGCGGCAACAGCGTTTCGATCAGCGCCTGGAACCGCCCGGGGTCGGCCAGTTCGAACACGCTGCTTTCGCCGGAAAAGCCGAGCGCGATCAGGAACGGCTCCACCAGGCGGCCGCAGAGCCCGAAGGAGAGCTTCCAGCAAAACCCGGCCGGGCCGGCCCGCACGACATTCGGCTCCCCCGCGGGCAGGATGCAGACGGTTCCCGGCTTCACAAGAACCTTCCGGCCTTCGCGTTCGATCAGGAGGTCGCCTTCCAGTGGAAACTCAAAGGCGACGGACGAGGTGCAGCCGTGGCGGAAATAAGTGTTTCCAAGGTAGTATTGTCGCGAGATGAACTCCGGCCACACCGGAAGGCTGTGAGTCCGCCCATAGTCCCAACCCTCGACGACACCGCGTCCATTTTTCTGATCAAAACGCAGAAAGGAATAGAGCTCGCTACCCCGATATTCGGCCATCTTTCCGTCCCTCCTGCCTTACGATACCCCCTCCGGTTGAAAAGTCAATTTGGGCAGATGAAATTTATGTGCCATTTTTGATGATTCAGATGTATAAAGCGGAACCTTCGGCTATTGTCCGCGCCATCACCTTCGGGTATAATATTAGCAGAGACGAAACCGCAACCACAGGAGGGACTTTTGATGAAACAGAACAAGAACAGCCGCTTTCACTCTTTCAGCCCGGTTTCACGGGAATTCACGCTCATAGAATTGCTCGTGGTGATCGCCATCATCGCCATTTTGGCGGCGATGCTGCTGCCCGCGCTGCAGAAGGCGCGGGCGCAGGCGCACAAGAGTTCCTGCCTGTCAAACATGAAGCAGATCGGGTCCGCCATGGCTCAGTATATCGGAGACAACTGCGATTATATTGCCCCGCCTCTCAATCAAAAAATTAATTTGAATAGTTGCTGGGATTACGTCTGGGGGCGCGGTTATCTCGGCGGGCAGGTCGGCGGGAGTGGTTGGCCGCTCACCTCCGGCGTCAGTTGGAAGCTGTTTCGCTGTCCGAGCGATAAAACCAAACAGCCTAAAGACAGTTTGCGCCTCAGCTACGGGATCGTTATGAATCTGGTCACCGGTCTCGACGGCACCGCAACCGGAGTTCTGGTCAAGGCGGCCCGTTACCGGAAACCGTCCTCCACTTATGTGATAGCGGAAGCCGATTACGCTAATCTGCTCGGCTGGTCCGGAAGTGAATTCACCATAACCGCAATTGGCGTCATGGCTGGATCTACCGGGAAAAACTGGATCGGCAGCTCCATGAATATCGGACCGAATCACGCGAATTCGGCAAACTTTCTTTTTCTGGATGGACGTGTGGCGAATCGGACCGGTTGGAAAGGACGCTCATCAAAATTATACTATGATTACGGCAGCTCCGATGTGGATATCCGTAGCGACGCTTTTGTCGAAAACTGAGAAGATGAATCGGAACCAAATGAACAAGAATTTTCTGTTATTTCTTCTGCTGGCCGCCACGACCGTGTTGCACGGGGCCTACCGGAATACCGAACTATTATGGGAGACCGACTTCAGCACCGCCGAAAACCTGAAGGCGTGGACCGACAGTACCGTCGCGACCTGGCTGCCGAAAGGAGGACCGGGCGGGAAGCCCGCTATCTCTTTCCGGCTCGCAAAGCAGGGAACGCGATGGATCTCGATCTCGCTGGATCCGGCAAAGGTCCGCGGCCTGATCCAGCTCGAAGCGACGGTGCGCGGACGCGACCTCACACCGGGCCCCAAGGCCTACCTTGGCAGTAAGGTGATGCTTGCGTACACGGTCGATGGCAAGACCCGCTACCCGGAACTGCAGCGGCGGTACGGCACGTATGACTGGACGACGGGGAGCATGGTTCAGAATATTCCGGGCAATGCGGAAAAAGTCTCCCTCACGCTCGGCATTCAGGAGGCTTCGGGTACCTTTGATGTGGCCGCCGTCAAAATCTACCGCTGCGTCGAGACCGACGATCCGAACCAGGAGAAGTCGGCGGTCAATCTCGAAGCGAAGGCGATTCCGCGCGGCCCCGGCAAAGGAGCTGATTACCGCGGCTTTATGTCGGGCGGTGACCTGTCGCCGGAAGCGTTCAAGACTCTTGCGGATTGGAACGTCAATTTGATCCGCTACCAGATGAATCCCGGACTCAATGTCAAACCGAAAGCGGACATTTCGACGCCGGAAAAGTACCTGGCCTGGATCGATTCCGAAATCAAACGGCTCGATGAATTGATGCCGCTCTTCAAACAGCATAAAATCAAAGTCGCCATTGATTTGCATACCGGGCCCGGCACTACGATCAATCAGGTCGCCAGCAACGTTCTCGGCAAATCGACCGACCTCAAGACGCTGGAGGAGGCGTGGCGGAAAATCGCCGCACACTATCGCGGCAATCCGCAGATCTACGGCTACGACCTATTGAACGAGCCGGTGGCGGAGAACTATCTTTCCGGCGTCGAAAATCCGTGGCTGGCGATTTCCGCCCGGCTGGTGAAAGCGATCCGCGCGGTCGATCCCGATACTCCGATCATCACCGAGCCGGATTTCGCCAACACCCGGTTGCTGGCGGACAAGAACATCATTTACAGTCCGCACTTTTACAGCCCGCACGCCTACACCCATCAGGGGGTGCTCGGACAGGTGCGCTGGTCGTATCCCGGCGTGATCGACGGCGTCTACTGGGACAAGGAGCAGCTCCGGGTCGATATGAAGCCGGTGATCGAATTCCAGAAAAAGCACAACGTTCCGATTTTCGTCGGGGAGTTCAGCGTGGTTAACTGGGCTCCTGGCGGCGATCGGTACCTGAAGGATGCGATCGAACTTTTCGAGGAGTACGGGTGGGACTGGACTTACCATGCGTTCCGCGAGTGGCCGCCGTGGAGCATCGAATACGAAGGGACCGCCTTTCATCAAACCCAACCTTCCGCCGACAACGCCCGCAAGCGCGTGGTGCTTGACGCGTTGAAGAAAAACGCGAAATAGGCGCGACCGGCACGGTTTGACCGGGCAGGTCAACTCGCCGACCTGCCTTGAGGGCGGACTTTCGCGTGGAATCATCATTGGGCGTATGCTTACATCTCGTTTCCCGGAACAGGAGAGGTCCCGCCTTCCTCTTTCGCCAAGGCTACAGAGGATCAATCGGTGCGGTGAGCGGCAGCCCTTGCCTCCGGCGGGCGGGGCGCTTCGTCCCTGCACTCCGACCGGCAAACGTGCCGGTGCCGGGTATGGGTTGCGTTCGTCAAGGGGGCCCATTCGGCCCTGAATTGAGCGGACCTTCTCCGCGACGGAATTCGAGCGGAGAAACGCCGTGGCGTTTCCGGAATTCGCGTGAGAAGCAACGCGGGGAGAAGTAGCCGCAGGTCTGTGCGATTTCGTTGACCGGGCGCGCCGACCCGGTGAGCAGCGCTTCGGCCTTGCGCATCCGCAGGTCGATCAGGAACGCTTTGGGCGTCATGCCGAGATGGTGTTTGAAGAGGCGGATCAGCTTCTGCTCCGAGAGTTTCAGCTCATCGGCGACGGTGGCGAGTTCGATCGGGTTGCCGAGGTTGAATTCGAACATGCGGATGGCGTCGGCGATCAGCGGGTGCGGCGTCTGCGGGCGCTGGCGGTAGAGTTCGGTCATCAGCTTGACCGCCAGCGCCGCCAGTTCCGGGATATCCGTTTCTTTCTTGTCGCGCAACAGCGGGAACAGCGCTTCAATCAGCGCCTGGAACCGCCCGGGGGCGGCCAGTTCGAACACGCTGCTTTCGCCGGAGAAGCCGAGCGCGATCAAGAACGGCTCCACCAGGCGGCCGCAGAGCGCGAAGGAGAGCTTCCTGCAGAACCCGGCGGGCCCGGCCCGCAAGGCATTCGCTTCTCCTGTGGGCAGGATGCAGATGCTGCCTGGTTTCAGGAGCGTCATTTTCTCTTCCCGCTCGATCAGCAGGTCGCCGTCGAGTGGAAATTCGAAGGCCACGGACGAGGCGCAGCCGTGCCGGAAATAGCTGTTTTGGTTGTAGAATTGCCGGGCTGCGAATTCCGGCCAGACCGGCAGACTGTGAATTCTGCCGTAATCCCAGCTTTCCACCGCGCCGCGCGCCTCAATCTGATTGTAATGTACGAACGAATAAAGCTCGTGTCCCTGCTGATTGTTCATCGTCGAAATCCTCCAACCTTACAAATACATCGTTTCAATTCGAATGTCAATTTCGCGGAGTGAGATTTATGTGCTTTTTTTGACGATTAAGGTGCATAAAAGCAACGTTTTGACTATTGCTCATGTCGTCATTTTCGAGTATAATATTAGCAGAGATGAAACCGCAACCACAGGAGGGACTTTTGATGAAACAAAATAAAGACAGCCGCTTTCGCTTTTCCAGATCGGTCTCACGGGAATTCACGCTCATAGAATTGCTCGTGGTAATCGCCATCATCGCCATTCTGGCGGCGATGCTGCTGCCCGCACTGCAGAAGGCACGGGAACAGGCGCACAAGAGTTCCTGCCTGTCAAACATGAAGCAGATCGGGTCCGCCATGGCTCAGTATATCGGAGACAACGGCGATTATATCGCGCCGGGTCTCAACCAGTCCTATCACCTGTTCAGTTGCTGGGATTACGTCTGGGGGCTTGGCTATCTCGGCGGGCAGACCTGGCCGGGAAGCGACTGGCCGAATGCCGACGGTACCAGTTGGAAGCTCTTCCGCTGCCCGAACGATAAAACCAAAATACCGCCCAAAAACAATTTGCGTGAAAGTTACGGGATCGTTCAAAATGTGGTCTACGGTATCGACGGCACCCCAACCGGGGCTCTGGTCAAGGCGGCCCGTTACCGGAAACCTTCCTCCACATATGTAATCGCGGAAGCCGATTACGACAATCTGCTCGGCTGGTCCGATGGTACATTCGCCGTAACCGCAATTGGCGTCATGGCTGGAGGGGGTGGGTGGAATTGGCTCGGCAGCTCCAAGAATATCGGACCGAACCACGCGAATTCGGCAAACTTCCTCTTTCTGGACGGACATGTGGCGAACCGGATCGGCTGGAAGGGACGCGCCTCGGTCGAATGGTATGCCTGGGGCAGTTCCGACGTGGTGACTCGCAGCCAGGCATTTGTCGAAGACTGAGAAAAGGGATGGAAATGACGAAATGCAGTTTGCTGCTGTTCCTGCTGGCCGCCACGACCGCGTTGCACGGCGCCTACAAGAACACCGGGCTTTTGTGGGAAGCCGATTTCAATTCCGCCGACAGCCTGAAGTCCTGGCAAGACGGGTCCGCCGCGACCTGGCTGCCCAAGGGCGGTCCCGCGGGGAAACCCGCGATCGCCTTCCGGCTCCCGACGCAGGGAGGACGGATGATCACGGTCGCGCTCGACCCGGCAAAACTGCGCGGTCTCATCCAGGTGGAAGCCGTCGTTCGCGGGAAAGACCTCGCACCGGGCCCCAAACCGTATTTCGGCACCAAGGTCATGCTGTCCGTGACGGCGGGCGGCAAGGCGCGGCATCCGGAACCGCTGCGCCGCTACGGGACCTACGACTGGACGACGGTTCACCTGGTGGAGAATATTCCGGACAACGCGGAACAAGTCACGCTGACGCTTGGAATTCAAAATGCCTCCGGCTCCTTTGAGGTCGCCGGTGTCAAGATCTACCGCTGCGTGGAAACCCACGACCCCGCCGTGGGGAAACCGGCGGTCAATCTCGAAGCGAAGGCGATTCCGCGCGGCCCCGGCAAAGGAGCCGATTATCGCGGCTTCATGTCGGGCGGCGACCTGTCGCCGGAAGCGTTCAAGACTCTTGCGGATTGGCACGTCAATTTGATCCGCTACCAGATGAATCCCGGACTCAACGTCAAGCCCGCGGCGGACATCTCGACCCCGGAGAAGTATCTCGGTTGGATCGACTCCGAAATCAAACGGCTCGACGAACTGATGCCGCTCTTTAAAAAGTACGGAATCAAGATCGCCATCGATCTGCACACCGGGCCCGGCACTACGATCAATCAGGTTGCCAGCAACGTTCTCGGCAAATCGACCGACCTCAAGACGCTGGAGGAGGCGTGGCGGAAAATCGCCGCGCATTATCGCGGCAATCCGCAGATCTACGGTTACGATCTATTGAACGAGCCGGTGGCGGAAAATTATCTCTCCGGCGTCAAAAACCCGTGGGGCGTGATGGCCGAACGCCTGACGAAGGCGATCCGCCAGGTTGACCCGGAGACTCCGGTCATCGTCGCCTGGCACCAGTGCGAACCGTTTCTGGTCGAAGACGCCCATGTGATTTATACGCCGCACTTCTACAGCCCGCACTCCTACACCCATCAGGGGGTGCTCGGGCAGGTGCGCTGGTCGTATCCCGGCGTGATCGACGGCGTCTACTGGGACAAGGAGCAGCTCCGGGTCGATATGAAGCCGGTGATCGAATTCCAGAAAAAGCACAACGTTCCGATTTTCGTCGGCGAATTCAGCGTGATCGTCTGGGCGAAGGGCGGCGATCAATACCTGAAGGACTCGATCGAGCTCTTCGAGGAGTACGGGTGGGATTGGACCTATCACGCTTTCCGCGAATGGGGTGGGTGGAGCATCGAGTGTGACGGCCCCGCCGTCCAGAGGATTGAGCCCTCCGCCGACAACGCCCGCAAGCGCGTAGTCCTCAAGGCGCTGAGAAAAAACGCGAAATAGGCATGGCGTCCCGTCAGGATTCCTTTCGTGTCAAATATCATGAACACCGGCTTTTGTCAATAAAAAATGAAAAAGGTCAAATGAGGTTAAGCAAAGAATGAAGAAAAGCGAACATAGGGCCGGAATGATCGAAAAAATGTCTCATTTCTTCGGTGGTAATAGCTTTTTGAAACGAAATTTCCATGTGAAATGTTTGATTGCAGCCGCGGTTGTGATTCTTTCCGCCTTCCGCGTCGCGGCGGGAACCATTTTCCTCGACTGGAAGACCGATAAGGAGCCGGTGTCCTATCGGGTGAATGAGCCGATCGTCTTCAACATCCAGGCGATGGAGGACGGCAAACCGGCGGCAGGCAAAACGCTCAAGTGGCGTCGGACCGGCGACGACGGTCAAACCGCCGACGGCCAGGGCGGCAACGACCGTCCGATCACGATAAAAACCGCAATGAACCGGCCCGGTTTCGTCCGGATCGAAGTCGAAGTCTGTCAGTCCGACGGCGCCGCGGTCAAAGGCGCTGACGGGAAGGCGCTGAAATTTGAAGGCGGAGCCGGAGTCGCCCCGAAACTGCTCAAAAGTTATCCGGAACCGGCCGACTTCGATGCGTTCTGGGAAAAGCAGAAAGCCCGGCTTGCCGCGGTGCCGGTGAAAGCCGAGCTTGTCGCGGCGCCTTCCGCCAATTCCCGGTTTGACGTGTTCGACGTAAAAGTGGATTGCCCCGGCGGCAAACCGGTTTCCGGCTATTTATCCATACCGAAAGGAGCGAAAACGAAAACGCTGGCGGCGCGGGTTTCGTTTATGGGTTACGGCGTCGACTCCGCGTGCCCGGAATACCGTGACGGCGAACTCTGCTTTGCCATCAACGCCCACGGCATCGAAAACGGCAAAGATCCCGCGTTCTATCAGGCGCTGCGGGTGGGGGCGCTGGACTTTTATGCCTTCAACAACAGAGAAAACGCCAAGCCGGAGACCTCCCGTTTCAACGGTATGATGCTGCGGGCGATGCGGGCCATGGAATTCGTCGAATCGCGGCCGGAATGGAATGGCCGGACGCTGATTGTTTCGGGCGGCAGTCAAGGCGGATTTCAGGCGCTGAATGCCGCCGCGCTCGACCGTCACGTCACCAAGTGCGAAGTCGGCAAACCGTGGTGTTGCGACCTGGGCGGGGTAAAGCTCAACCGGATTCGGGGCTGGCGGCCGGACTGGGAGAATGGGCTTGCCTACTACGATCCGGTCAATCAGGCCAGGAGAATCCGATGCGAAACTGATATTTATGCCGGGCTGGGCGACTATGTCTGCCCTCCCTCCGGACTCTCGGTCCTTTTCAACAATCTCAAGACCGTAAAAAGCATCACATATGCCCAGGGCAGTATGCATGGCTACGACCTGCCAAACCCGCAGACTCAAACGTTCAGGTAAGTTCCCAATCGAAGATAATAAGGACAACGACATGAGAGTAAATGCAAAAAGATTCCTGCTTTATGCGCTGGCGTTCGCCGCAATCACCGCGCAGGCTGCGTTCAAAACGACCGACACGGTTTATGAGAATCATTTCACCCTCGGTGAAATGGATGCCGCGCAATTGAATCCAAGCCAGCGGGTTCAAATTCCGAATGGCGGCGAAAAAAAAGACGGAGCGCTCTGGATAAAAGATCCGAAGGGCAAATACAACAACGCATACAGCATCAAACTCCCGGCGCAGATGTTTGCCGACGGCGGGTATTACGCCCTCGAAGCCGTATATCGCGGCAACAATCTCAAAGATGGGGAACGGCAGTATTTCCATGCCGCCCTCAGCCTGAGTTATAAGACGAATACCGGTGGCGATAAAACATTCTGGAGAGGTTCCGATCTGCAAATGGGAACTTCTACCTGGACCCAATACTATTGTCTGGTGAAATTCGAACCGAAAGACGTCAAGGAAATCACCATCCATATCAATAATCACATGGGGTCGGGGGAGTATTACGTCGATTGCGTGAAAATCAGCAAAGCCGTGGAGATTCCCGATTCGGAAGTCGTGGCGCCGGCCAATGAGGAGGCCAAAAAAATCCGTCGCGGACGTGACATTTCCACCCCCGGCTCCATCAAAACCTATCAAGGCCCCATCACGCAATATCGCGGCGTACAAGTATGCCCCGGGAGCATTACCCCTGCCGATATTAATGATCTCGGGAAATGGAAGGCAAACTTGATCCGCTTCTGTTTCAACGATCTGCCTAAAAATACCAACGCGCAGGAATATCTGAAATTTATCGACAACTGGATCGTGAGATTGGATTCATTAATGCCGGCGCTCCAGAAAAACGGCATTAAAGTCGCCATCTGCATCGCCGACATTCCGGGAGCGGAAAAAACCACGTATGCCAGTCTGAACCTTTCGAACGGTTTCGATTTCGACGCCCTCGAAAAAGCCTGGATTAAAATTGCCGAACATTATAAAGGCAATCCGAATGTCTACGGTTACGACCTGCTGAATGAACCCTACAATATCGATGTTACCGACTGGCACAAAATCGCCGGGCAGTTGATCACGGCTATCCGAAAAGCAGACCCCGAAACCGCCATCATAACCTCGTATCCGGACTTTTGGCATAATCAGAGAAACATCATTTACTCCCCGCATTATTACAGCCCGCATACACTCACGCATCAGGGCGTCGGCGAAAAAGGCGTCCCCTGGTCCTATCCCGGCTACATCAACGGCAAATACTGGGACAAGGAACAGCTTCGCGTCGAGTTGCGACCCATTATCGACTTCCAGAAACAACACAATGCCAGAATATACATCGGCGAATTCAGTTGCGTCGCCTGGGCGAAAGGCGCAGACCAGTATGTGAAGGACTGCATCGAACTCTTCGAGGAGTATGGATGGGATTGGACTTACCATGCGTTCCGGGAATGGCCTCCATGGTCCGTCGAAATGAAACGCATTGGCGACTTTGAAATCGAAGAAGCGAAAAAAGACACGCCAAGAAAAAAGACAATGCTCCAATATTTCAAACAGAATCATAAATAAAGGGTTGCGGGACGCGGTTGCCAAAAGTCCCGTCGCGCCTTTTTGTCCGCCGCTTTGCCGCTTCCTCACCGCCCCTCGGGCTTTACCGCTCTGGGTAAAGCCGCTTCGGGAGCGTTGAGAAATCGGCTTCGCGGCAGAACAAAAATTCATCGACGTTACTTTTGGCAACCGCGTCTTGCGGGGAAACGCACCGAAAAGAATCAAAAACGGGAGAGTGGAATTTACAACTCGCTTATTGTCAGTGTTTCGTGGAGTTGATGACAAAACCGCAACCACAGGAGGGCCTTTTGATGAAACAAAACAAAAACAGCCGCGTCAACTCTTTCGGCCCGGTCTCACGGGAATTCACTCTCATAGAATTGCTCGTGGTGATCGCCATCATCGCCATTTTGGCGTCGATGCTGCTGCCGACGCTGAACACCGCGCGCGAAAAGGGAAGAGCCACCTCCTGCAAAAACAACATGAAACAAGTCGGGTTTCTGCTCGCCAGCTATGAGGCGGACGCCGGAACTTTGCCGGCCGCCTGGTCAACCCATGACGGCGGCGGTCCCGGCAGTTATACGGACAACGGCTCATTGTGGATGTGGACAGCCAAATTGGCATATATGGGCATGCTGAAACCCGACGCCGGACAAACA
>Ga0209800_10003958_pt1 | contig 11291 bp, 8 predicted proteins | sample Higcelweek8metaG_FD_187174 | JGI IMG/M metagenome (GOLD analysis project Ga0209800, IMG submission 187174) | Freshwater pond sediment microbial communities from the University of Edinburgh, under environmental carbon perturbations - High... | ecosystem: Environmental > Aquatic > Freshwater >... | reverse complement strand
TATCCATAAAAAAGCATTTCTTTTTTCGGACAAGCGGCAGTTTGAGCAAGCAGTGGCACTATACAACCGAAATATCAAAACCTACTTATTACGCTCCAACGAACCAGATACAGGCCTCGCACTGGCATATAACGGCCTGGGCACTATATTTTTACTGCAAAACAAACGTAAAGAAGCACTACAGGAATATCAGCTCGCGCTCAACACTTACGAAGCTGCCGGGCACACCAAAAGTTCCGATTACGCCAGCTCGCTTCAAAATATTGGCATAGTACATTCTATGACAGGCAATTATGAAAAAGCAGAACAATATTTCTTGCGTTCACTTAAAGTGAAGCTGGAAGTACTTGACGACAATGACCCTCAACTGGCTTCTCTTTACCTTAATATGGGCAGGTTTTATTTAATTGTCCGTAACGATTCGAAAGCAATTGAATATTTGAAAATGGCTGAGCAAATTACAATTTCCCAAAGCCAGACAAATTCTATTACAGCAGGATCTCTTTTTCTGAACATGGGAGTTTTTTACATCTACACGGGTGATTACGAAAAAGCTCAAAGCTATTTCAATAAATCTCTCGAAATTATTTCAACAAAAGCACCTGGCAGCCTCGATAATTTGTCAACAATATACCTCAACATGGGCTTCATTGCCGAAAAAAGAGGTGATTTTACTGAATCGAAAGAATATTACCTGAAAGGGCTTTCGATAGGTGACAAGCTCCCTAATACAGTTAAAGTTTTAAGGGGGTTGGCCAATGTTTCTTTTAAAATGAAAGACACACTGAATGCTGACGTTTATTACAACAAGGCTCTCGAAAAAAGCATTGAAATGAACGGCGAAGAAAATTCTGAAACGGCCCTGGCATATTTGAGGTATGGCGATTTCCTTTCAGCTACAGGTAATAATCAGGCTCTTGATTACCTCAACAGGTCGCTCGAACTGTATAAAAAAGCTTTTGGACCCTTAAATATCGATGTTTCAACAGCTTACTATTATATAGGCAATAATTATTACAGGAAGAAAAATTACACCGAGGCAGTAAACTTTTTTCAACTCTCGCTGATTGCAGGTTTTCCAGGCTTTACATCAGGTAATATTTTCGATAATCCCGAAATTATCGCTAATAATCTTAACGACAACCTTTTAAACCCTCTAACGGCAAAGGCTACTGCTCTGCTGATGATTTATAAGTCGGATACAACAAAAATTGATTTCCTAAAAAACAGTGCTTCTTCGTTTGCACTTTCTCTAAAAATGATCGAAATGTTACGATCAACCTATCAGGAGGAGGATAGCAAATTATTTATCCTGGAAAAAGAGAAGAACACCTATACAAATGCAGTTCTTACTCACGTTAAACTGTATAACAAAACCCGTAACGAAGAAGCTTTAAATCAAGCATTTACCCTATCCGAAAAAGGAAAATCGGCCATATTGTTATCACATCTACGCGATAAAGAAGCCAAAAGTGTCGGACGTATACCTCCGGAACTACTTGCTCAGGATGCCAGCCTGAAATCGGAGCTTTATTTCTACAACAAGCAAATTCATGACCATAAACTCAAAAACAAACAGGATGATGAGAAAATAAAACTGTGGAACAGCCGTATTTTTGACCTCAGCCGGAAACAGGATGTGCTTGTAAAATCAATAGAAAAAGATTATCCTGCGTATTATAACCTGAAATATGATAATTCGGTAATTTCAATTGACGAAGTTCAAAAGAAGCTTCCGCCAAACCAGGCAATTATCGAATATACGCTTACCGATTCGTTGCTATATGTTTTTGCTATTACTGCTGATAAAAAGCAACTTATTACGAGCCCGATCGACTCAACGTTTTTTAATAATCTGCAAGCTGTTCGCCAGCAACTTACTGGAAAAGAGTTCAATAACTATTCGAGCTCCGATTTTAATATTTTCGTAAATGCTTCGAATGAGCTCTATCAGATACTACTGCAGCCATTAGCGCCAATGTTAAAAGGGAAAGACCTCATAATTGTTCCTGACGGAGAACTTGGTTATCTTTCTTTCGATGTGCTGCTAACTTCCATGCCCGACAATTCAAAGCCTTCATACAAAAAGCTGCCCTACCTTATCAAAGAATCTGCAATCAGTTATGCTCCTTCAGCAACCACATTTTTTGACGAACTGAGTATGAAAAAGCTAAAAAATAATGGGCGGATACTTGCATATGGGCCCGACTACAGCGATAAAAACAAAGTGCTTGCAGAGAAAGATGAACTCGGGAAAACATTCCGAAGCTCATTAACTGATCTTACCAATGCTAAGGATGAAATAAAAAGTCTGGATAAATATTTCAAAGTTAAAAGTGTAATTGGAGAAAAAGCCACTGAAACTTCTTTCAAAAAAATTGCCGTCGATTTTAAGGTTCTGCACCTGGCAATGCATACCATAATCAACAACGAAAATCCATTGTACTCGAAACTGATTTTCTTTAAGTCCGGTGCCGATTCTACGGAAGATGGAATGTTGAATGCTTCGGAGTTGATAAATATGGAACTTCATGCCGAAATGGCTGTGCTGAGTGCCTGCAACACCGGCACAGGTAAGATGCGTAAAGGTGAAGGAATAATGAGCCTCGCCCGCGATTTCTTTTATGCTGGAGTACCAGGTATAATAATGACATCATGGGCCGTTGAAGATCGCTCAGGCGCAAAACTTATGGATTACTTTTATAAGTTTATTGCACAGGGGAAATCGCGACATGAAGCTCTGCGTCTGGCTAAAATTGAATACCTCGATAACTGCGATAAACTCACAGCTCATCCGCATTACTGGGCTGCATATATGAATGTAGGAGATATCAGTCCTATTGATGGTTTTGGTAAAAAGAATTATACCATTTCTATTATCAGCGCGGTGGCAACCATACTGGTTATTGCAACATTATTGTTTATCCGCTCCCGTCGCAAGAAGAGCGACAAAGAATCCTCTGGTTAAGCAAGGCTTGAAATTACTTACTTTTGCAGAAAATTTCAATTGTGATTTCACCTGCAAACTTCGAAGAAAAAACCGGTTTTGATGTAATCAGGCGAATGCTGTCAGGATATTGCCTTGGAGAAGCAGGGAAACTACAGGTTAACAACCTGAAATTCAGCAATAACTCCGATGCTCTTAATACTGAGCTTGATCTTACCCAGGAGTTTCGTACCATGCTGGTAACCGTATTTGGATATCCTTCATCCGAATATTTTGATCTGGACGACGACCTCAATCACATTCTCATTCCCGGTACTTTTCTTGCTGCTGAATCGCTTATGCTGCTGCGTACTTCTTACTCAGCATATTGCGGCAGCGTATCGTTTATCGCTGAAACTACTCCTTCAAATTTCCCGAACCTGCATACGCTTATTACCGGCAGAATTTTAGAACCGGGAATTATTTCAGGCATTAACCGTATACTTGATAATGATGGGAATGTTCGTGATAACGCCTCCCCTGCTTTGCTTGATATCAGGAAAAGTCTTTCGCGAATGGCCCATGCCATCGATAAAAAAATCGCTCAGGCATTAACCCAGGCCAAACTCGATAAACTGGTATCATCCGAAACCGAAATTGCCATCCGCGAAGGTCATGCTGTAATACCTATTCTTTCAGCAAACAAACGGAAACTGAGCGGAGTTATCATTGATGAGTCTGCCTCAGGCCAGACTTCCTACATTGAACCTATCGAAGTTTTTGAACTCCGCAACAGCATCAGGGAACTGGAATTAGCCGAAAAGCGCGAAATTGTCAGAATCCTGATCGAATTTGCCGATGAACTTCGTCCGCATATTCCTTTACTGAAAGAGTCAATTATTTTTTTAGGACGGCTCGATTTCCTACGTGCAAAAGCGCTGCTGGCAATTGAAACCGGAGCGATGAAGCCAATTTTACGCAATCAGCAGTCGTTCAGCTGGATACAGGCACGTCATCCGCTTTTAATGCTTTCGCTGAAAAAGCAGAAACGGGAAATAGTTCCTTCGGAGATTTCTTTGGACGAAAATAACAGGATACTCATCATTTCAGGTCCGAATGCCGGGGGAAAATCGGTGCTGCTGAAAACGGTCGGGTTGTTACAATACATGCTTCAGTGCGGATTGCTGATACCTGTTTTAGATACATCAGAAGCAGGCATTTTCGATCATCTGTTCATTGATATCGGCGACCAGCAATCGATTGAAAACGATTTAAGCACATACAGCAGCCATTTATTAAACATTAAAAACCTGCTCGGGTTTGCTGATAAATCAACCTTATTTCTTATTGATGAATTTGGTGCAGGTACCGAACCGCAATCCGGCGGTGCCATTGCCGAAGCTGTGCTCGAATCGCTGAATGATAAAAAAGCTTTTGGGGTAGTAACCACCCATTATGCCAATCTTAAAATGCTTGCATCCAATCACCCGGGTTTTCTGAATGGGGCAATGTTATACGATACCAGGCATATGAAACCACTTTTCGTACTGAAAACCGGAAGACCGGGCAGCTCGTTTGCATTCGAAATAGCAACGAACATTTCGTTCCCGAAAGAAGTTCTCGACAAGGCAGGCGAAAAAGTGGGACATGGCAAACTCGATTTCGACAAACAGATGCAGGATCTTGAAGCAGAAAAACTCGAGCTCAATCTGAAAGAAAAACAGCTGCAGCAAGCTGACGATATGCTTGCCGGACTTATAAAAAGGTACACAACATTAAAAGAAGACCTTGACAAAAAGCAAAAGGAAATTCTCGAAAAGGCCAATTCTGAAGCTAAGGCTATATTGAGTAAATCGAATCAGCTGATTGAAAAAACGATTCGGGAAATAAAGCAATCGCAGGCCGATTCGCAAAAAACAAAACAATTGCGATCCGAAATCAAGGTGTTTACTGAAAAGGTTACAGAAAAAGAAACTCCTGAACCAGTTGAAATTGAAAAAGAAGAAATCATTCAGCCGGAAATAATAACCGGAGCTCCCGTACAAATTGGCAGCCGCGTAAGAATGATTGGTCAGCACGAAACCGGCGAAGTAACCGACCTTACAAACAATGAAGCTGTTGTTGCTTTTAACACTGTCACTTTGCGTGTAAAAACCAAAAACCTCGAAGTGGTTGCGTTAAATACTCCTGTGAAAAAAGTAGTAAATCGGGGCATTTCATACCAGAATATGGTTAACGATATGAATGCCCGCACAGCCAATTTCCGCATTTCCATTGATGTAAGGGGAAAGCGCGCGGAAGAGACAGAAACTCTGATTCAACGATATATTGATGAGGCTGTTATGCTTCGCGTTCCCGAGATCAGCATATTGCATGGAAAAGGAAATGGAGTGCTCCGCAGCGTTATCCGTAACTATCTTTCAGGAGTGCATGAAGTTAAAAATTTTGCTGATGCACCCCTCGAAAGCGGTGGATCAGGGATAACGATAGTAACTTTAAAATAAATACATTTACAAACAATTTACTTCTTCATTATGAAAAAATCACTGTTTCTTGCAATCATACTGACCTCGGTTTTACTTGGTATTTCATCCTGCAATAAAGGATCGGAAAATGGAGACATTACCACACTAACAACCGAAAATTTCAGCAGTGAAATTGCACAAGGTGTTGTAATGGTCGATTTCTGGGCAACCTGGTGTATGCCTTGCAAAGCTATGGCTCCTGTTATTGATGAAATTGCCGCCCAAACCAAAGGCAAAGTAAAAGTTGGCAAACTGGATATTGATAAAAACGGGCCGGTTGCAAATCAATATGGCATTCAGGCAATTCCGACAATTCTGATTTTTAAAGACGGTCAGCTAGTAGAAACCCTGGTTGGTATTCAATCGAAAGCAGCGCTGATTAACGCTTTGTCAAAACATGTTCCACTCCAGTAATCAGAGTTTGCCTGATAGTTCTTCAAAAAGCGCCTTCTCTTTTCTGGTGAATCCTGATACGATTAAATTGTAAGATTCATCAATCCATTGTTTTAGCAGGGAATCCGAAATTGAACCATCAATCATCACTGTTACCCAATGTATTTTATTCATATGATAACCGGGTAAAACACTGGGGTACTGTTCCCTGAGTTCGATAACTTTTTCGGGTGTATTTTTAACATTCATCGAAAAAGCATCAACCAGGTCGGTGAGTAAAAACATTTTGCCGGCAACTTTAAAAACAAGAGTAGATTCGTCGAAAGGGAAACTCTCGGTAACGGCAGGTTTTGAGATACAATAATCCCTTAATTCTTCAATATTCATGACGGAGGTTTAAAGTCTCAAAATTAAGCAATTAAGAAAACATGGCATACGTCAGCACACTAAAAATGCAATCCGGATAAACGATTAACCGATTAAAAGATTGTATCTTTGCCTATAATGACGGATTTTGCCACTTGGTAAAGCCACTATTTATTCACAAATCAAAAACCTATGTCCTTAAGCTCCAAATCATCTGATCTGAAACGCCGAATGCAGGAAGCGTTGCGTGGCGGAGGCGATAAAGCCATCCAAAAGCAAAAAGCCACCGGAAAGCTGACAGCCCGCGAAAGAATTATCGCATTGCTTGATGCTAAGTCATTTCACGAATACGACTTGTTTGTTGAACACGCCGGCCGCGATTTTGAAATGAGTGACAAATACCTGCCCGGAGATGGTGTAATTACCGGTACAGGAACAATCAACAATTATCCGGTCTGTATTTTTGCTCAGGATTTTACAGTTGCAGGTGGATCACTTGGCTATATGCATGCCAAGAAAATCACCAAAATCATGGATCACGCTATGAAACTTAAAATCCCCCTCATCGGGATTAACGATTCAGGCGGTGCACGTATTCAGGAAGGGGTAAACTCGTTGGCCGGATATGGCGAAATTTTCTATCGTAACACACAATCCTCGGGTGTGATTCCCCAGATTTCAGTAATTCTGGGCCCATGCGCCGGAGGTGCTGTATATTCACCGGCACTTACTGACTTTGTATTTGTTGTTGATAAGATTTCGAAAATGTTTATCACGGGTCCTGAAGTTATTAAAACCGTGCTCGGTGAAGAAATTTCGATGGAAGAACTTGGCGGTGCACGTGTACAGGCCGAAATTACCGGTAACGTTCATTTCTTTGCCGAAAGCGAAATTGAATGTTTCGAACAAATCAAAAAACTCTGCAGCTTTATTCCCTGGAACAACCTTAAGAAAGCAGATCCGTTCCCTAAAAAACCACCACGTGTCCGTCAGTACAGCCTCGACAAGGTATTCCCTACCAATCCGCGGCAACCGTATGACGTAAAAGACGTGATCCGTGGCATTTGCGACGACTCCGATTTTCTTGAAGTTCAGGATTTATTTGCCCAGAATATAGTTATCGGCTTTGCCCGTATGAATGGTTTCACTGTGGGATTTGTAGCCAATCAGCCATTAGTTTTAGCTGGTGTGCTTGATGTGGATTCGAGCGATAAAGCTGCCCGCTTCATACGTTATTGCGATGCTTTCAATATTCCTTTAGTCACTTTGGTTGACTTACCGGGATACCTGCCGGGTGTTGACCAGGAGCATGCCGGTGTAATCCGTCATGGCGCTAAAGTATTGTATGCTTACAGCGAAGCTACCGTTCCAAAAATTACTGTAATCACGCGTAAAGCTTACGGAGGAGGTTATATTGCGATGTGCTCAAGCCATTTGCGTGCCGACTTTGTATTTGCCTGGCCAACAGCCGAAATTGCGGTAATGGGTCCTGAGGGTGCAGCAAATATTATTTTCAGAAAAGAAATTTTAGAGGCTGAAAATCCTGATGAAATGCGCAAACTCAAGATTAAGGAATATAAAGAGAAGTTTGCCAATCCGTTTGTTGCCGCCGCGTATGGATATGTTGATGCAGTTATCAGCCCCGAAGAAACCCGCGACATGGTTATTCACGCACTTGCCATTTCAGCCGACAAAAAGGTTGATGTTCCTTTGAAGAAGCATGGCATACCTCCATTTTAATCTTTCTGAAAGTGCAAATAAAGATAGGGCTGACGCCAACCTAACCTATTGCCAGGCAGAATGTGAGTCTGTCCTTTATTTGCACTTCAGTTTTTTTTTAATAGTTGTTACAACTAAAAAAAATAATCATGCCAACAAGTGAAAAATCAAAAAGCCTGAATTTACAGGACATAAAAACAGAAATTGCACCTGAAAATCTTGAGTCAGAAGTATTTCAAACGCTGCTTATTGAGGATGTAAAGTACAAAACCAGGCTCACGAAAAAATACCTCAACCGCAAGCCTTATCAGCCTCTTGACCCTAAACAGGTACTTTCATTTATTCCAGGAACAATCAAAAAGATTTACGTAAAAAAAGGAAAGAAAGTGAAAGCCGGGGAGAAACTTCTTGATCTGGAAGCAATGAAAATGGTAAACACCATGTTTGCCGGGGAAAACAATCTGGTTGTTGATATTTTTGTTAAAGAAGGAGATATGGTTCCGAAGAACCAGCTACTGATTCTTTTTAAATAAACTTATTGTCCTGAGCCAAAAAGTGAAGCATTTTCGATATTTGAATTCGCAATAAACTCATTTATTTCGTTTTTCCCTTCACCTGATAATGATGACGTTATGAAAATGGGAGGAAGTTCCTCCCATTTTTCTGCGAGTACTTTTTTATATTCTTCAACATTCCGCTTCACTGCATTCCTCGAAATTTTATCGGCTTTAGTAAAAATCAGGCAAAATGGCAGTCCCTGATCACCCATCCAGTTTATAAGATCCTGATCACTTTTCTGCGCATCGTGGCGCACATCCAGTAAAATAAATGTATACAATAATGATTTCCGTTGAAGGAGGTATTCGCGGATGATGATCTCCCAGTTACGCCTGTGTTTTTTCGAAACTTTTGCGTAACCATATCCCGGAAGATCAACCAGATACCATGTGTCATCATCAACCATGTAATAATTCAATAACTGCGTTTTGCCTGGTGTTGATGAAGTTCGTGCCAGATTTTTGACTCCACTGATCATATTAATGAGTGATGACTTACCAACGTTCGAGCGGCCAAAAAATGCGTATTCCGGAACACGTGGGTGCGGACAGCCATTAACATCGGCTGCACTTATCATAAAAGCTGCCCTGCGATTATTCATTTCAAAAAATGTTAGATTATTAAGGTATATTTAGATGGCGGTCCTTTTTAATATCGTACACATCATCGAGGGTGACCAGGATGCCTGATTCCTCAACCTCGCCAAAACCTGGATTAAGTGAAGTGCCGAAATAGAGCATTGTGGATGAAAGGTTCATATACGCATTAACAAGCGGCGGAATATTTTCAAACCGTTGGCGCACATTCTGAACCAGTATTTTATAATCTTTCTCATAGGATCCACCAATAAACACTTCGGATAATACTGATTCATCAGTAGTTAGCACTACAGGTTCAAAAGGATATACAAGGTTATTTTTATCGCCAAAGTATTTTTTCAGAAAATACAGTATCATATCCCTGGCCTCAATATTATAATGAGGGTACATGGTTATTTTGCCAAAGTAATATTTTACGTCCGGATTAAGATTGAGTATAGCACCAAGACCGTTCCAGATATTATCGAGTGCATACATCCCCCGCCGGAGGTTCACTGTAGGCTGGTAAAGAGGCTGCACAAAGGATCGCCCAAGTTCTATAGTATTTGGCAGGAACTCACTGATAAACCGCTCCGAAAGCTGAAATAGCTCGCTGGTTGGAGTATTTATATGTCCGTCGGCTTTACGTTTCAACGTTTTGCCGTGAATAAACCTGTAACCTCCGATGATTTCCTTTTCGCGTGGATCCCAAACGAACAGCTGTTGAAACGGATTTTCCTCTTCTATATCAAATTCATCCAGATCGCAATCAAGACCTGTGCCGCCGCCGGCATCTCTAAAAGTAATTTCCCGTAAACGTCCTATTTCCCTGGTAACATTAGGCGAATTATGGTACGACACAATATAAATTTCATTGTTCCCGCTATTTGTAAGTTTTACAAACTTGTCGGGAGTAAGTTCCTTCTCTATTAAATCTCTGTCAATTGCGTCAATTATCGCCTGCATTGCCGTAGTTGTATTTAATCAGCGTTAAACGTGCTGTTTATATCATTTCCTAAATTATAAACATGGGTTTTCAGTTTTTGAGCCCATGCAGCATCTGAATTCTTTTTATCAAAGATAGTATAAGAAATCGGTTTCCCAAAGGAAATTATAATTTCTTTATCCCTTTGTTTGTACATTTCGTCAACCAGATAAAGCATCTCAATATTAGCTTTAATCCCAAATAAAGAACGCAGCCTGGCAAGGTTATAAAACCAATTTGAATTCCGGCCATTTATATGACAAGGAATAATATCGCGCTGATGTCCTTTGGCCTTGGATATAAAACTCTTTTTCCATTCGAGATCAAAAATTTCGCCCTGCTGTTTTCTCGAACACAGGCCAGCCGGGAAAAACAACAATGCTTTATCCGAAGCGAAAGCATTATCGATGAGCCTTGCATTTCCTGCATTGGAACCGTGTTTATTTATGGGGACAAAAAGCCCTTTCAGGTTTGGAATATTCATAAGTAAATCATTAACAGGGAATACAATATCTTTCCTCACCTTCCCCAAAACCCACATCAACGCCATTCCGTCGAGACCACCCAAAGGGTGATTTGCCGCTACTATCCAATGCCCTGTTACCGGAATGTTTTCAATCCCGTGGTAAACTATTTTAACGCCAAACTCTTTCAGAACAGCATCAAGGAAATCAAGATCATAGCGATCGCGATGCCTGATGAGAATTCCATTCAGATCGTCCTGATGAATTACTGTTTTAAGATATTTCAGCAAAAATTTTGGCAGAATTTTGGGCAAACGAGGATTTTTACCTGCAATCACTTTGTCGAGGTCGAGTAAGAATTGTCCATCCTTGTTGCTAACAAGCTGATCTTCCATAGAATGATAGTACTTATAAACAGTAAAAACGCTTACCGGATAATGCAAAATTAGTGATTTTCCGGAACATATGTAATATAAGGTATTTAAGAATTTAATAACATAAAGCTTCCATAATAGCACAGAAGTACTGCTAACATTGAACATCAAATTCATTTAATAGCATTTATACGTGCTACAGAACACAATTAAGCCAAAAGCCTTATAAAATAAGCATTCTGTGTATTGTTAATAAATAAATGTGGGAGTAAATGGTAAAAAGTGGGAATTCTATAGTAAATTTACGCCAAAATAAACGTACCCATGATTCCCATTCAAGGTGAGCACATATGCAGGGTTGATGCAAAAGGAAGATTTCTTCTTCCTGTTGCATTGAAAAACC
>Ga0209800_10003957_pt1 | contig 11291 bp, 8 predicted proteins | sample Higcelweek8metaG_FD_187174 | JGI IMG/M metagenome (GOLD analysis project Ga0209800, IMG submission 187174) | Freshwater pond sediment microbial communities from the University of Edinburgh, under environmental carbon perturbations - High... | ecosystem: Environmental > Aquatic > Freshwater >... | reverse complement strand
GAAAAACTCGGAACAACAACTTATACGCTGAGCAATGGCGCTGTAGTATGCATTAAACCTACCAATTTCAAAAACGATGAAGTCGTTTTCAAAGGCAGTCGCTTTGGCGGATACAGTGTGTATGCTGGCAAAGATTATCAGAGTGCCCAGTACTGTAACAATGTTGCCGAAGAAATGGGCTATGGCGAATTTTCATCGACGGACCTGACGAAATTTTTATCTGGCAAAAACGTAAGTGTTATCCCGGTTGTGGACGACTATTCCGAAAATATTTCTGGCAACAGCAGTGTGAAAGATCTCGAAACCATGTTCCAGCTCATCTATCTCAAATGCACCGAGCCACGTAAAGATATGGAAGCTTTCGGATCGTTTGTTACCCGCTCGAAACAGCAAATGATGAATCTGAAAGGCAATCCCGAATATCTGTATTCCGATACCGTGTACAATGTTTTGTATCAGAACAATCCCCGTGCACACCGCTTCAGCAGCCCTGCCGACTATGACAAAATCAATGTCGATAATGCCCTCGCTTTCTACAAAGATCGCATCGGAAATCCAAAAGGCATGTATTATACGTTTGTGGGTTCATTTACCGAAGACCAGATCAAACCTTTGATTGAGAAATATATTGGCGGACTCACTGTCGGTACTTCCGAAGCAAAATACAAAGATCTCGGCTTCACCACCAAAAGCGGTAAAAGCAGTTTCACACTGAAAAAAGGAAGTGAACAGAAAGCACAGTTGAATCATTTCTACACCAAAACCATTGCCTACAACCCCGATGAAACCTTTGCTTTATCGCAATTGGCCTCGGTAATCAACAACCGCATTATCGATACCATCCGTGAAAAAATGGGTGCCATTTATGGTGGCGGATTTTATGGCAACGTGCGCAAATACCCGAAAGAAGAACTCTTTATGCAGTCGAATTTCCCTTGCAGCCCCGATAATATTGCAGCGGTAAATGAAACATTCCTGCGATTGGTTGAAGAAACAAAAATTCCGGGAAATATCACCGACAGTGATTGGAAGCGCGTTCGCGAACCTGCTATCGAAACATACAAAGACAATATGCAGAAAAATAATTTCTGGTTGAATCAGTTGCAGACCGCCAATTTATATGGTACTGATCCGGAAAGAATTCTGACATTTGAAAAACGCATCAATGAATTTACGCCTGCCAAACTCTGCGAAATTGCCAATAAATATTTCAAGGACGTAAACATCTTCACAGGCTATTGGCTTCCTGAAACAAAATAGGACCCTTTACAACAACACCATAACCAAAAGGGCTGTCGCGCAAGTGATGGCCCTTTTTTGCATGCGGCATGAGGCATGAGGCATGCGGCTTGCGGCGGGCGCATCCCGACGCTGTCGGTCGTGACTTTCAGTACTGACACTTGCGGTCAGCACTTTCAGACGCACAACGCCTTACGCCTGTCGCCTTTCGCCTGACGACTTTCTCATATTTCATATTTCTGATTTCGTCCGCCGCGGCGGATTCTGATTTCGTATTTCTGATTTCGTATTTTCTGACGCCTTACGCCTCATAGAGCCGAAGGCATAAAACAAAGCTGCGAAGCACCATCGGATGCGCTGAAGGCGCTATAGATGTTAGCCCTTGGGCAACGCCCCAGGGATAAAGCCCACGCGAAGCACCTTTGAGATGATAGGTCACGCGGCTTGCCGCGCATCCGCCGCGGCGGACGCAAAGCAAAATAATTTGCATTTCTGTCCATTATTTCAAAACAATCGTATTTTTGTACAGCCCATAAACACCATCGAAACGACCTATCATCAGCTTCCAATGCGCATCATCACATGTATATTGTTGTTCTGTTCCATGCAGCTGAGTGCGCAGATTCCCGCGTTGAATCAGCGCGTGATTGATACGACAGTGCTGTATGGAAGCACCATTTCACCCACGTATTACAGTGCCGTGTGTACCGATTTTGTCATTGGTGTGCTGAGTCATTTCATCGCGCTCGACTCGGCCGATACCGTCAACATCCGTATTGATCAGCCACGCAGCCGTGCTGACGATATTTATCTGCAGATAGAAAATGGTTCGCCCGAACCCAAAGGCGTGTATTATGCGCTCATCCGCAAAGAAGCCGGTATCCCCATCGATGACTGGACACAGGTGAAGCGCGGCGATTTTGTACAGTTCTGGCACGACCACTCCTGGGGCCATTGCGGCATTGTTGACTCCATCAATGTGCATGAAAAAAAGATGTGGCTGCACAGTTCTTACCCATCGACCGATGGATATGGTATTCAGCAATTCGATATTCCGCCCTACTCCTGGTTTGTACGCCTTGTGAAAACCGATAAGCAGGCATCACAAATTGCTGCTGATCAAACCAGCACCGGCATACAATCAGCGCCCGCCAAAAACAAACACGGTAAAAGGAAAAAGAAAAGCTGCTGTAAATAGCAACGTAGCAAACAATCCGCGCGCGTTTCAGATTTTGCTAAGACCTGTCACAGCTTGTCGCGTTTTACGTGATTTCACGTGAAGGCACACGAGAATTCATATTTAAAACGACCAATCCCCCAGACGGTACCGTCAGGGGGTCTCTTCTTCGAGGCACGCAGCCTCTTCACTATCTCTTCCGCGAATGAACGCTAACCTGCCTGTTGCAGACAGGTGCACGCGAAAGATTTCCCTTTCCCCGGCAAGTCCTATTCACGCGAATATGAATCACCCACAATTCAAAGGGGTCGAATTCGGCTCCTTTCAAAAATAAAATAAATATACTCCTGAACGCCTTACTCCCTCTCCCCGCATAAAACCTAATCTTTTCGGAAAAATATTATGACATAATGCTCGTTGTTGAATAAATTAATGTCATTTTCTTTTGTATTTGTGAAATATTTGTATTTTTGGAAATAATATGACTGTTGTCTCACATGCCCACCTAATTTTAAAACAGTGTGAATCAGTTATAAATCAACAATTATTAGACAAAATCAAAAAATAATGGCAGTGAAACAATCCAATTAAGCTCATCAAAAGCAATATGATTTTAGTATTAAATATTCATAGCAATTGTATTCTGAATTGCCCTACACGAATCATCGCATTTTTGCTATTTACGTTTTTTGCTACGAACAATTTGGTTATCTGGAATTTTAAAGAATACTGAACATCAATAATGGCGAAGACTTTTTTACAAATTGCCGAAATAATACTTAGAGAAATTAAAAAGCCTTTAACTCCTCAGGATATATATATTAAAGCTGAGGAAAAGAGACTGATAAATTCAACTGGAAAGACTCCTGAGTTATCAATGAAAGCTAGAATTTCAACTGATATTAGAAATAATGGGTTCAATTCTAAATTTATGAGAGTCGGACCAAATAGGTTTGCTTTAAGAGAATTTGGATTAAAAGAACATATTTCTCAACCGTTTAAAAAGAGTATTCCAAACGAGATTATTACTTGTATCGGACATGACAAATTAGAGTTAATTAAATCGAATTTTGGGTTATTTACAGAGTTGGGTGACTTATTTACAATAATTGATGATAAAAATCTAACATATCTTAAACGTAAAGATGCTGAAAATAGCATGAAGTATAAGCAGCTTATTTCTTACGTGCTTTTAACAAATGAACGAGATGAAGTGTTGACTTATCGTAGAGGTTCCTATACAAATGCTCATGAGATGCTTAAAGGCTCAGTATGTTTAGGTTTTGGGGGGCATGTTCAGAGTTTAGATTCTACTGGATTATTCACAAATGGGTATGCTGGTGTATTTGATACTGCGGAAAGAGAAGTTTTTGAAGAACTTAAAGGGATTAGACCAAATAATTTAGAAATAATTGGATATATAAATGAAGATTCATCACCTGAAGGCGTTAAGCACCTAGGTATCATATTGAAAGGCAAAATCCCTAAAAAATTTGATATTAATAGCGTTGGGAAGGAGTTGTCTGTTAATGGTTTGAAATTTATGACACCAAATGAACTTTATGATCATTTTTATGAGTTTGAGTTTTGGTCTCAGTTAGTTATTAAACATTTTTATAATGTGCCTGATAATTACAATCCTGTTGTTATTAGACCAAGAAAATTCAATATAAATTCAAACATTATTTTATTTGTTGGTGAAATAGCTACTGGAAAGACAATAATTTGCGAATTACTTTCGGAGCGCCTTGGCTTTCATTACGTTTCCACAAGAAAGTGTGTTGCGAAATTAATTGAAATGAGAGACTTTGGAACAAATGATCGAACTCAATTTCAAAAACATGCTGAGAGGTTTATTACTGCAAAAGATGGCCCATTCATATTAGCTCAAGAAATTAAAAAGGAAGTTGAAAAAAGTAGTGACATCACTGTTGTAGATGGAATTCGGCAACTTGCTACACTTAAAGAACTAAAAAAAATCTATCCAGAATTAACTCTTATATATGTTGATTCATCAAGAGATGATTCTTTTAGAAATTACAGTATCAGAAGCAAAGGGAAGGCAAATTTAGATCAATTCAGAGAGGTTCGATTCCATCCTGTTGAAAAAGAAATTAGATTAATAAAATGGGAAGCTGATGCATACATTTTTAACGGAGGAGATAGAGACCAATTGTTTGAAACATTCATTGACTGGTTTAAAACGAATAAAAAATGAAAGATGGCGGTTATGACACAGGTTACAAAACCTGTCAGAATTTTTGGGGTGACTCACCTGGTAGTCTAATCATTAGGCTTGATAGCATGATAAATAATTATGAGGGGTTAAAAGTCTTGGATTTAGGGTGTGGAGAGGCAAAAAACTCAATATACTTGGCAAAAAAAGGCTGCATCGTTGATGCCTTCGATATTTCAGAATATGCTATTGCTAATGCTGAAACAAAACTAATTGGCTCTCTTCGAATTAATCTTGCACAGAGTGATGTGACAAGAATGAATTATTTCCCAAATAAGTATGACCTAATAATTTCTTATGGTCTTTTTCATTGTTTTGAGAATATAAAACAAGTAGAAGAAATTATTACTAATTGTTTATGCTCAATGGTAAAAGGTGGTTTTTTTGTCCTTTGCGCATTTAATTCAAGAAAACACGATTTATCTGCTCATCCTGGGTTTAATCCATTACTACTGAATCATTGTGACTATAAAGCTTTTTTTAAGGATCACATAATAGTTTTTGAATCGGATGAAAACTTATTCGAGACTCACCCACATAACAATATTCCTCACATGCATTCAATGACAAGGCTAATAATAAAAAAATCATGATATTAACGCTAACTGATGCTGTTTGTGAATTGAAAGAACAATATGCAGTTCAAAGACTTATACCTTTTATAGGTGCAGGGTTTTCAATTCCCTTAGATTTGCCTAGTTGGAAGCAATTGATTATTGATCTTGGAAAAGACTTAGGCTATGCCGATGATTTGTATTTATTACATGGAAATTATCAACAATTGGCGGAATATGGAAAATTGGTAGACGAAAAGAAATGGAATGCATTTATTCAAAAGGTTAGAGTTGGTTTTGATAGTAACGAATCACACGAAAAAAGAAAATATTCTAGACAACACGTATCTTTATCAGAACTTAAAGTTCGGACAATATACACGACCAACTATGATCCACATATTGAGAAGGCATTTGAGGATAAAGGATGCAAAGTTAAGACGATAATTACATTAAAAGACTTTATTCAACCAGATGCAGAAAACTATGATCTTGAAGTCATTAAATTTCATGGATGTTTAACTGACCAAAACACAATAATTCTAACAGAGAACCAATACTATAAGAGAATGGAACTTGAACATCCTCTTGATCAAAGATTAAGATCTGATGCGTTAAGTAATAGTTTTCTCTTCATTGGTTATAGTTTTGACGATCCCAATATTAGATACATCTGGTATAAAATTCAGCAACAAATCAATAAGTACTTATTAAATGGTAGTAGAGCAAAACTAAGACCTTCATATATAGTTTCATTCGGAAGTAATGAAGTGCAGGCGAGGATTTTAGAAGAACTTAATATCAAATTAATTGCGTTGAATCCTCTTGATAAAGAAGCCCAAATTTGCGAACTACTTGACCAAATCGTTAGATAAAATGGACCTATATTTTAATACAGTTAACGGTGATAAAATTAGAGAGATACAGTTCGTTTTCTCAAAACATCGTAATATTAGTACTAAATTTCTAAATAGAGAAATTGTAGAAGTGCTTTCTTACAACATAAATATGGTTGTTAAACAAAAAGCTATTGACGCATATAATTATTGGCGTTTACCGGTGATAGTAGAGCATGGTGCTTTAGAGATAGAATATTTGAATCATTTCCCTGGTGCATTATCAAAACCGATGTGGGATTTAATGAATGATAAAATTTGTTCTTTAATACCAAATGGCGAAACAAGAATGGCAAAAGTTATTTCTGCGGTTTGCTATTGTGATGGGAAAAAAATTGAAATTTTTATTGGAGAAACGATCGGAACAATATCTCATAAAGGGTTGGGCTCAAATGGATTTCAATTTGATCCGATTTTTATTCCCGAGGGTTGTTCAAAAACCTATGCTGAAATGGATTTAGATGAGAAAATGCCGTATTCTCAAGCAACAAAATCATATGAAAAGCTGATTTCTTATCTCAACAGAAAATGATAAAACCTTTTTTAAGATGGGCCGGTGGCAAAACTTGGTTTACTAACCATATTGATAATTTTTTACCCCAAGCTATCAATAACTATTTTGAACCATTTCTTGGTGGAGGGGCAATATTCTTTTATCTTAAATCTAAGAATCTAATTAAAGGCAAATGCTATCTGTCTGATACAAACGAAGAGTTAATTAATACTTACAATATCTTAAAAAATAAACCTGAAGAACTTATTGAAATTCTCAAAAAACAAAATAATACTGAGAAAGAATATTATAAAATTAGAGAATTTCAAAGTGATGACAAGATTGAAAGAGCTGCAAGATTTCTATTTTTAAATAAGACTTCCTTTAATGGAATTTATAGGGTAAATAGTCAAGGTGCCTATAATGTTCCATATGGATACAGACAGATAAAGCAAATGTATGACTATGATAATTTACTTCAAATTTCGAATTTGCTTACAAATTGCTATTTCAGCGTTAAAGATTTTAAAAAAATAGCGGAAAAGATATGCACTTCGGACTTGGTATTCATAGACCCCCCCTACACTGTAGCACATGAGAACAATGGCTTTATTCAATACAATCAATCGTTATTTTCATGGGATAACCAGAAAGAATTAGCAAAGCTTTTAATTGAAATTGAAAATAAGAAAGCATATTACATAATGACAAATGCTTCACATAAAAGTATTGAAGAACTCTATAGGGATAGTGGTCAAAGGTATACTCTAACGAGAGCCAGTTCCATTGGAGGTATCGGAGCAACCCGAACCAAATACAAAGAATTAATTTACACAAATCAAAAAACGCTATGAAGGATTACCACAAATCAGCTTTAGCAGAGACAAGCTTAATTATTACATTTACTGTTATGCCAACTTTATTTGGCTTAATGAGAATATTCTTTAGTACTAATTCTGATGACACTTTGTCTGGTTTGTATAAATCGGGCGAATTTTTTCTATACGCAGTTTCTTTATTAGGATCATCATTTTTAGTGTATAATCATTTCAAAATAAAGAAAAGTGATGCATTAAGTTTGTTTAGCATTTTGACTATTATTTTGATCTTAATATTTTCTTTAGGTTATACCGGTTTAGCTAATATTCAATCCCCTGATATTTATCGTATCAAAGTTACATCAATTTTGGCACTTGTGATTTCTGTTCCTTTGTTTTATTATTCACAGGTAATTAACAATAAAAATTCACCAGATATTGGTGAACAAAGAAGAAGCGAACAAGAAACAATTGAAAATGCATTGAAATAAATATAATGATGACAAGTTCAAAACAATACATAACATTTGACTGCTTAGAAGTAGTTCAACCAATTGGTACAATGTATGTTGGCGCTATGAATTGTGCCGACCTTGAAACTATTACATACGCTGATGTTAGGCGATTAGAGATTGGTAACGACAATCGTGAAGTAGAAGATTATATTGGCATTCAAAGGCACTTGGATCCCAAAAGGGAAAAGGACATAGGTAAATATGTCAATCTTGTTGATGCCACCTTTCCAAATAGCATAATTATCGCTATTTCTTCAGAGTTTGCAATGTTTGACAAATCAAAAAGCTTAATGACAATTGTTTTTAAAGATGATATTGCAAAAGTTCTTGATGGTCAACACAGGATTGCGGGATTGAGGCATTATGAGAAAGACGCAAATTTATTCCAACTAGTAGTGACTATATACATCGATATGGAATTGGAGGATCAGGCAATTGTTTTTTCAACTATAAATAAAGAGCAGAAAAGTGTTTCTAATTCTTTAGTTGCTGATTTATTTGCATTTGCTGAAAGCCGTAGCCCACAAAAAACAGGACATAATATTGCTAGAGCATTAGCAAAAAAAGAAGGTAGTCCATTATATAATAAAATTAAAATACTTGGAAAAGCAGAATCGTTGACTGAGACAATAACTCAAGACACATTTGTGAAATCTCTGCTTGATTACATTACTAAGGACAAGCAACTTGACAGAGATTTCTATAAACGTAATAAAAATGACAAAAACGCAAAACTTCCATATGTAAGCGACAAAGAATTGCAGCGATATTTTTTGAGAAACATTTTTATTGACGACACTAGTGACATTAAAATAGCTCAAATTATTTGGAATTACTTTTACGTAGTTCAGCAGAAATGGCCGATGGCATGGAACGAAACTATGAATGACAACATATTAAATAAATCAACAGGTTTTGTGGCTTTAATGAAGTTCTTCAAAGATGCATATTTGAGTTTTAACAAAATAGGCCAAGTAATTACTAAGGAAGACTTTAAATCTTGCTTCGACAATATTAAGTTGACTGAAACTGATTTTAATACAACAAAATATGTTCCTGGTGGTATCGGTCAGGGAGCATTATATCGTGACTTAAAATCTCAAAGCGGACTATGAAAATGGTAATATCTCCAAATGTGGGTACAGCCTGCATTCAATTAAACAATGTTATTCCATTTTTATTTTTTAGAATTTAGGAATGATTAGTAATATGCTAAACTGATCACTCCCCCATCCCCCGCGCCTCACTCACCGAAACCCTCTTCCCATCAACAAAAGCCACCACAAACGCATCAGTCAAACCTTTGGCGTTGAGATCGGTTTTTCTGGCTTCGGCGTCGGAATATTTGGCGAAATTGCCGACAGTGTATACGGTCAAACCCGCATCATTTCTGGTGGTTTCGATGCCCTGCCCGGCTAAGGCTATCAGTTCGTTCACGACATTCACCGGTACATCTTTGCTGTAGGCGCCAATCTGTACTTTGTACACAGGTTTTGCGCCTGGTGTTGTATTGTCAGGTGTGGTGTGGTTTTGCGGAGTTTGTGTGGTCACGCCGGATGGTTTCAAGCCACCGCCGAACGTAGTTCCACCGGCCTGCAACTGAGCTGCTTCGGCCTGCGTGATTTTCTTTCCCTTGTACAGAATAACAACAAAAGCATCGGGCACGCCGTTGGTGCGTATTCTGTTTCGCGCTCCCACAGCGTCGTTCATGTTGTTGAAAGTGCCGGCGTAATAGCGGTAATAACCATTGGTCATGCGTTCTTCAATCAGCGGGCTGATGCCAAACAACGAAGTGCTGTTGCGGGTTTTCGCATACACACCCACCTGCACCGAATACACCAGACCTTCGACATCGGTCATGGCAAAATTGCCGGAAGCCGCGCCGGCATTGGCCGCCGTGGTAGTTGCTGCAGGACCGCCGCGCTCGATGTTGCGGGCTTCGTACACCGGCACCCGTTTACCATCGTAATAAGCCACCACAAATGCATCGGCATAACCATTCGTGCGCAGCCGCGCCAGCTCTGCCGCAGCGGGATTGTACGAAGTGAAATATCCGGTCATATACTGAAGCCAGGTGCCCGTGCGGTCTATCACTGGATTCAGGCCTTTGAAGAATTTATTCGTATCGATTTCGTTGCGCGATGCAGCAATCTGAATCCGGTAATACAGATTCACAGCGGGCTGCGCGTTGGTGTTACCGGCGTTTACATCGCGGTTGGTGACATTGTTCTGCTGATTATTGTCTGCAACCTGCGAATTATTTACATTGTTGCTGTCGCGCCCCTGTTGCTGGTTTGCGTCCTGTTGCTGATTGATATTTTGCTGCGTATTATCCTGCTGATTGTTGTTCTGATTATTGTTTTGTTGATTATTGTTTTGTTGATTATTGTTTTGCTGATTGTTATCCGCAACGTTGGTCTGATTGTTTGCGTTTTGTGCGTTGGTGTTGTCAGCAATATTCTGTTGATTGCCGGCTGTGTCTGCATCGTTGGTCACCGGCGATTTGGTGTAGGCATCCATCACATTGGCATTGTCGCTGTACGATTTTGTCAATGCCGCAACATCCGATCCGGTGCTGTTTTCGATATCGCTGATGGTTTTACGGATAATAAATTTCGCATTCAGATTGCGTTCAGTAATCAGCGTCTGCTGTTTGGCAATGGCTTGTTTTTCCTTTTCCTGAGCCTGTTCCAGCAGATTTTTCTTTGCTTCGAAATCGTTTGAACGGAAGGCCTGGCTGCGCAACTGACGCGCTTCGGTCATGAGCTGTTTAACCTCACCATCCGGAGATCCGCTTTCAGCGCTGTTTTCAGCCAGCACCACATTATTGCTTTCAAATTCGCTGTTGTTCCAGACGCCGTAAATGTCCGATGCCATCAGGTAATGACGTTTTGCCGATTCTTCAAGATTGGCGGCGCGTTGTTCAAGCGATTGTTGTGTATTCGCGTCGGTGGCAGCAGCAGCCAGTTTGCGCAGGCTGTCGGCTTTCTGCATGTCGGTCTTATACGCTTGTTCGTGATAGCCAATCATATCCACAGGACGATAGTCAGGAATGTCTTGCGGAATTGTTTTGCCTTGCAGTTTCAGATTGTTCTCCGCATTGTTTTTATACGCATCCGACTCGGCCAGATACGCATTCATGGTTTGTTCCAGCATGCGGATTTCGTTGCGTAGCTGTGCGGAATCGGCCGGTTGTTGCGCAAGACGTTTTTTCAGCGACGCAATACGAATCAAAAACGATTCAGCACCCGATTCATACATCGACGACTGAATCAGATCCTGTTCTTCGTCACTGGCCGTAACCTGCGCCAGTGGCTGATTCTGGTTGTTGTCTGCGTTCTGATTGTTGGAAATATGCTGATT
>Ga0209800_10003956_pt1 | contig 11298 bp, 9 predicted proteins | sample Higcelweek8metaG_FD_187174 | JGI IMG/M metagenome (GOLD analysis project Ga0209800, IMG submission 187174) | Freshwater pond sediment microbial communities from the University of Edinburgh, under environmental carbon perturbations - High... | ecosystem: Environmental > Aquatic > Freshwater >... | reverse complement strand
CGAATAATGGTCCCACGGATACCGATTGTAGCTGTTTTCGTCTCTAAGGTAAAGTTTTCGGGGGCACGTTTGCCGATTTTCCCCGTAATGGTTTTAAATGTTCCCTGCGCGAAACTAAATTTTGCTTTTGGTTTTTGTTCTTGGTTTAGGTACTCTTCGATTTTAAACGTACTGCTATTTCCGAGAGTAATAACGGTTTTATCCTCAAATACGATTTGTATTTGTCCAGTTTTCTCTGTTGAAACGGTATCTTTTTCCTCTATTCTTGAACCTGTCTGTAATGGTAAAGTTTGTGAACTGCGGAGGACAAAAGCCCCACCCTTAAGCAAGGAAACTTTTCCTACACTTGCATGAAGAACAAGTGTAAAAATAATAAAGAGAGAGAAAAAACGGATAAACGACATTATAACACCTCTTGTTAGGGCAATGTCTTAATAATAAAGTAAAAAGGCTTAAAATGAAATTTAAGAATGGATTCACAAATAATGTAGTGGCTCCGAATGCTGGATTCGAACCAGCGACCAAGTGATTAACAGTCACCTACTCTACCGCTGAGCTAATTCGGAATGTAACAATGGAGAAGTCTCAATAAATGGCTCCGAATGCTGGATTCGAACCAGCGACCAAGTGATTAACAGTCACCTACTCTACCGCTGAGCTAATTCGGAATGTTTATGAGGGCGCAATTATACGCTATATTACATCCATTGTCAATATAAATAGACTTATTTGAAGCGTTTTCGGTTAATATTTTCGGTAGGAGAGAAAAAAATCACATTCGAACGCTCATTTTTGGTTATTTTGCCTTGATGGAGCATGTTTTGAAAGCGTTGTTTGGAATCCGTATCAAAAAGAGCATCAATATCGTCCATACTCAGAGGACGTTTATCCAACGTTGTTAGTATCTCTTCATCGCTATAGATACTTGCAATGGCAGAGGCATGAGTACGTGAAACGATATGAATCGGCAATGAAGGGTCAAAATGATGTGATAGCGCATACAGCTCTTCATAGTTCAGACCTTGAACAGCATAGGCGGGAGGTCGGTCGATGGTACCTACATCGATACGCTCGCAATGGATATTAAGCAGAGCATGGTTAAGCGCTTTTACCTCGTTTAGTGAGTCATTGACTCCCTTAACAAAGAGGATCTCTAAAAATAGTTTTCCCTCATAAATATGTGAGAATTGGGTAATACTCTCAATGATGGTTTCGATGTCGATCCCCTTAGCCGGACGGTCGATTTTTTTAAATACTTCGGGTGTTGCGGCATCGATGGAGAGTTTCACTTGATCGAGTTTCAAAAGAGTATTAAAGACATTTGAATCATTGAGGCAGGCACTGTTCGAGAGTATTAGGGTTTGGATATTCCCTTTGATCGTATCTATTTGTGCTATGAGAGTACTCAAATACGGATACATCGTCGGCTCACCGTTCGCAGTAATCGTGATTACATCGATAGCAGGGTGTTTTACTAAAGATTCTTTTAAATCGGTAATGATAGTCTCTATGGGAGTTATAGTATGTTGATGAGCCATGGCAGGTGCAGGGGCAAGTTCACAATAGAGACAATCAAAGTTACATTGTTTTCCTGAACTGGAAAGATCGATCCCGAGCGACGCACCAAAGCGGCGTGAAAAGACGGGACCAAAGATGGTGGACATGGTTAGCCTTTTTTACTCACACGTTGACATTCACGAACGAAGTGTTGAGCATTTTCAACCGGAACGTCAGGGAGAATCCCGTGACCGAGGTTGAAGATGTGGCGTTTGCCGCCCATGATCTCTTGGATCGCTTCGACACACGCGGTCGTTTGCTCTTTCGAGTATAAACGGCACGGCTCCATGTTCCCTTGAAGGACGTAACGATCCCCCAATTTCTCTTTCGCCAGTGCCATCGGAGTGCTCCAGTCAACACCGAATACATCGAAATTCCCGTACACTTTATCTAAAAAGGCAGGAATCCCTTTTGGGAACATGATAACAGGGACATGAGGATATTTTGCTTTGAGATATTCAGCGATTTCCACCATATAGCTCCATGAGAACTCGTCGTATTTACTTGGTTCGATGGCTGCTGCCCAACTGTCGAAGATTTGAACGACGTCGATCCCCGATTGGATCTGTTTTTCCATGTAAAGTTTGACCACATCGGTCACTTGGCGGAGGATTTTATGGAGAAGCTCAGGGTTAGAGTACATCATCTTTTTACAGATATTATAGGTTTTAGTCCCTTGCCCCTCGATCATATAGGTGGCTAACGTCCACGGTGCTCCCGTAAATCCGATGAGGGCTTTGTTATCACCGCGTGCATCGAGCTGAGAGCGCAAAATTTTGATTGTTTCATAAACGTAGGTAAGTTTCGATGCCGCTTCTTCGCCACCGATAAGCTCATTCAAATCTTCTTCGGATGCGATCGGTTTTTCGAAAACAGGACCTTCCCCTTTGATAAAATCGAGTTTCATCCCCATCTCATTCGGAACGACCAAAATATCGCTGAACAAAATCGCTGCATCAACATTGACGATATCGACGGGCTGGATGGTCACTTCGGCTGCCATATCAGGAGCGTGGCAAAGGTTGAGAAAGTTTCCGGCACGCTTGCGCACCTCCATATACTCAGGGAGATAACGTCCCGCTTGGCGCATCATCCATACGGGGGTATAGGGGGTCTCTTTACCGAAACACGCATCAACGAAAATCTTACTCATGGTGACCTACTTTGCTCAAAAAATAAAGACCGACGGCAACCGCTGTGATGGAGAGGGCTAAATACAAAAGCTCTAATGCTCCGGTGAATACGGTATGACCCACTTTCTGGAAAAAACCGACGACGAGAACCATCACGATAACTTTAGAGATTTTATCTTTGAGTTGATCGAGAGAATGGACGGCAAGAAGCTGATTCTCTTTACCGTGTTCATCTTTTGCCGCATCAATGTCGGAGATAAAGAGCTCATAGAGTCCAAATGAGAAAATAATCATAACGACACCGATTAGATACAAATCAACTGCACCGATGATACCACCGACTATCTCTTCATGAAAATGGGCAGGATGGGCATGGGTTATATAGGTACGAAGAACATATGCCGCAGTATTATAAACATCAACACTAGCAACGACAAAGAGGACAAAAGCCCCTATAAGACCGAAAACAACAGCAAGAAGGATGATGAAACGTGTGCTCCACAATCCATGCTCGAAGAGTTTTTCAAAAAAAGTCATCGTTATACTCCTTGCATCTCTACCCATTTTTGGGCAATACGTACCGCATTGGTCGCAGCACCGACACGAAGGTTATCGGCAACCACCCACAGATGGAGGACATTCTCACGATAAAGGTCATTACGGATACGTCCGACGAATGTTTCGTTTTGATCCATACACAGCGATGGCATAGGGTAGATACTCTCTTCAGGTACATCCATAACGATGATGTTTGGTGCTTTACGCAAGAGCTCGCGAGCCTCATTAGCATCCACTGCACCATCAAACGTGAGGGTAAGGGTTTCAGCATGACCGCGTAGTGTCGGGATACGGACACAGGTTGCACTCACTTCGATATCTTTGTGCATGATCTTTTGGGTCTCATTCACCATTTTGAGTTCTTCTTTGGTGTAGCCGTTGTCGGTGAACGAGTCGATTTGCGGGATAGCGTTGAGCGCGATACGGTGAGGGAATTTTTTCGGTTCCATGTCATCGAGTTTGAAGGCAAAAAAGGCTTGCATTTGTTCTACGAGCTCTTCCATTGCGCTCTTACCCGCACCCGAAGTCGCCTGATAGGTACTTACATCGATACGTTGCAAATCGTACGCGTCATCGAGCGGTTTAAGGGCTTGTACCATTTGAATGGTTGAGCAGTTCGGGTTCGCGATAATCCCCGTATTTTTCCACTGGGCGATATCTTCAGGGTTTACTTCAGGGACAACGAGGGGAACATTCTCATCCATCCGGAAATGGCTGGTATTATCGATCACCACCGCACCTGCTTCTGCTGCAAAGGGGGCAAATTTAGCGGATACGCTTCCGCCAGCACTGAAAAGGGCGATTTCGATCTCTTCCTCAGCAAAAATGGTAGGGGTTAACTCTTTGATAACGAGTTCTTGATTATTAAACGTAACAGTATTACCTGCACTGCGTGCACTCGCTAACGGGACAAGTTTAGCTAATGGGAACTCAATCTCTTCGAAAACACGTAAAATTTCTTCTCCGACAGCACCGCTGGCACCGACGATTGCAACGTTATAAAGTTTCATAGGAAGCTTTCCTTGAGAGGGGACAGTATCGCCTCTGAATATTTTTCCGCGATTATAGCGAAGAGGGGCTTGAAAGTGATTAAAATTTTATCCGTTCGTGGTGAGCCTGTCGAACCATGAAGTAAACACCCTTCGACAGGCTCAGGGTGAACGGGAGTGTTCTATATTCTCCCTAATCCTCGCGCCTCTAAAAAGAGATCTTCCGTATCAATACTCTCACCATCGCTCAAAATAGCGGAGCGTTCAACGACCGATATCAGCTCACGGATATTTCCCGGCCAGTTGTAGTTTTCCAATGCGTTACGTGCCGAGGTGGTAAACGATTTATTCTCATACCCATATTGTGAACAAGAACGCGCCAATGCTGCTTCGGCAATGCTGAGAATCTCTTCTCGACGTTCTCGAAGCGGTGGGATATTAAGCGGGATAGTGTTGAGCCTGTAATACAAATCTTCACGAAATTTACCTTCGGTGATTTTAGTGTGCAAATCGGCATTGGTAGCACAGATGATACGAACATCTATTTTGGTGTTTTTGGAGGCTCCCAAACGGCGAATTTCACGCTCTTGCAAGACCCGTAGCAGTTTGGCTTGGAGGCTATAGGGCATTTCTGCGATTTCATCCAGAAAGAGCGTTCCTCCCTCCGCTAACTCAAATTGACCGGTTTTGGCTTCGGTTGCATCGGTAAAGGAGCCTTTTTCAAAGCCGAACAGTTCACTCTCGATTAGGTTATCGGGGATAGCCGCCATATTGATCGCGATAAAGGGTTTGGCTGAGCGAGGTGAGCTTTCATGGATATGACGGGCAAAGACCTCTTTTCCGACTCCGCTCTCCCCTAAGAGCATCATACTCGCATCGGTAATGGCTGCTTTGGCGATGCGACCGAGGAGTTGATCAAGAACAGGAGAGGAACCTAAAAAGTTGTCACTTTTAGGGAGCTCTGTTGAGGGAGATTTTGGTGATTTTTTGGCGAGGGTAGCCGTTCTCTCGATAGCGGTGACTAACGTCTCAATCTCGAAGGGTTTAAGGAGAAAATCTTTAACCCCGAGTTGGATCGATTCGATGGCACGGGTGAGGGTGGCATTGCCGGTGATGATAATCACCTCGTATTTTCCTCCGAGAGTTTTGACGAATTCGATTCCGTCCATCCCCGGCATATTGATGTCACTGATAACGAGTTCAAAGGTATCGTCGAGTTTTTTGAGAGCATCACGGGCATTTTTGAAGGTATGAATTTCATATTTTTCATAGTCGCTCATCGCTATTTCTAGCGATTTACGCATATTGATATCGTCTTCAACAATCGCAATCTTCATCTATAACCCGCCCGCTATTTAGTTGGGGTTATTGTAACAGAGTCATCATTAAACTCGACTGCATAGCATCGTGTGGGGAGTGTCATAGAATTAAGGGTTTCTGTAAGGTTTGAGTTAAAGGTATCGTTGCTTTTAATGCGTAATTCATACGAAGCGGAAAACTCTAAAAAAGCATTTTGCTCCCGTTTGAGGAGGAGTTCTAATGGCTCATTCAAAGAACGTTTTAATATAAGATTTTCACTTTTGGGTAAAGTAGTACATGGACGCATTGCTTTTGAAATGGAAAGAGTTTCGTTGATAGCTTGGGTGTTTTTAGCGGTAAACCGATACCCTATATAATAGTGATCGGATCCTGCGCAGAGAGTCGTGATTACTGTAAGACTCGAGAATAGGAAAGAGAAATTTCCATTTCGACTTCGCACAGACCCTCTTTAAATGAAGTATTCATCACATTCGCACCGCGTACAAGTGCCTCTACCGAAGTACGGGTAGTTGATTGTTGTAACATCATGTTTTTAATGCTGTCTTGACCCTCAACTTGTACCCCTTTAACCCTCTCTGCAATCAGACGGTATCCATCAACCATTGCGGCACGTTTAGCCAATGCGTAGGCTTGTGCAGGTGATGCTGTAACCGATGGAGCGACACCTTGCCCTGTAACGGTGATAACAAGTTCGTGACCTGATTTTAGAATAGGCTCAACACAATGACCTTCCGTGCCACTATAGACACATTTTACGTTTGGTTCATTGCTGGATAAAAATCCCGCATTGAGTGCGGGAAAGGTGAGAAACAGTGCAAGAAGAGCAGAGATTCGCATTAGGGTTCCTTCGGGTAAGTTTGGAATAATTAGATCATTTTAAGCAAATACTATTCCAATCCTAAGGTAGGTTCAATCTCTTCGTTTTCATCTTCTTCATCTTCTTTTTTCGGACAGCGTGAGATACTGGCGACGTCATCCCCTTTAATGATATAAACCCCGCTGGTATTACGTCCCGATTTGGCAATCGTTTGCATATCGACACGGATCATTTTACCCGCTTTGGTGAGAGCCATCATATCCATGGTTTCATCCACCATGAGACAACCCACTACAGTGGTTCCCGTTTTTTGATTGAGTTTCATGGCTATGACACCGGTTCCGGCACGGTTTGTAAGGCGGTATTCTTCTGCTGTAGTACGCTTCCCGATCCCTTTTTCACTTACCATTAATATCTCTTCTTCATCCGATTTAATGATGTTAGCATCGACGACGACATCTCCGTCGATTTTGAATTTAATACCGCGAACCCCACGGGTACTACGTCCCTGATCACGTGTTTTTTCGATTTCAAATTTGATACATTGCGCATATTTTGTCACGATAAAGAGGTATTTAGTCTCTTCATTTGCGATGTGTGCGGTAATGAGTGCATCATCGTCATCGAGAACGATTGCACGGACACCGTTGCTGCGGACATTTGAGAATTCACTGAGAGCCGTACGTTTAACAACACCGTTTTGGGTGAAGAAAACCAATGATTTACTCTCGTCAAAATCGGTTGTCGGGATGATGGAACGGATTTTCTCATCGGCCTCGAGGTTGATGAGGTTAACCACCGCTTTACCTTTGGCGGTACGAGAGCCTTCAGGGATTTTGTATACTTTGAGCCAGTGGAGTTGTCCGCGATCAGTTACGAACATGAGTGTATCGTGAGTGTTACAGGTATAGAATTTCTCAATAAAGTCATCATCATAGGTGGTTACGGCAATTTTACCTTTACCGCCTCGGATTTGTTTTTCATATGCAATCAGAGGAACCCGTTTGATGTATCCACGGTGAGAAATGGTAACAACCATCGGCTCGTTCGGGATCAAATCTTCGATATTGATGTCATCGTAGTTATCTTCGATATCGGTAACGCGAGGAATATTGAACTGTTCAACAAGCTCGACGAACTCCCCTTTGATGATATCTTTGAGGACCTGTTCACTGCGGAGGATGCTTTCAAGATACTCGATGTGTGCCAAAATCTCTTTGAGCTCATTTTCGATTTTATCGCGTTCCAATCCGGTAAGGCGTTGGAGACGCATATCCAAGATCGCTTGAGCTTGGATCGGTGAAAATCCGAATTCAGAAATAAGACCGTTTTTAGCTGCTTCACCGTCATTGCTCGCACGGATAAGTTTGATAATCGCTTCGATATGATCGAGTGCTTTTTTCAAACCTTCCAAGATATGGGCGCGGGCTTTTGCTTTTTCAAGATCGAAAATAGTACGGCGGATGATGACCGTTTTACGGTGATTGATGAAATGACCCAACATCTCTAAGAGGGTAAATACACGAGGTTCTTGGTTGAAGACTGAGAGCATGATGATCCCGAACGTCGTCTCCATGTTGGTCGATTTATAAAGGTTGTTAAGGACGATTTCGCTCATCGCATCGCGTTTGAGTTCGATAACAACGCGGATACCTTCACGGTCGGATTCGTCGCGGATTTCAGAGATCCCCTCGATGAATTTGTCTTTGACCAAATCGGCAATCGTTTCGATCAAACGGGCTTTATTGACTTGGTATGGGAGTTCATCGATGACGATAACGTCTTTGTTCGATTTTTTCTCGATATGAGTTTTCGCACGAACACGGATACGACCGCGTCCGCTCTCATACGCATCCAAAATCCCTTTTTTACCGTAGATGGTTCCCCCCGTCGGAAAATCGGGAGCTTTGATAAACTGCATAATCTCGATAAGAGAAGCATTCGGATTATCCATAAGATAAACGAGAGCACTGAGTACTTCATTTGGATTATGAGGAGGGATGTTGGTTGCCATCCCGACAGCAATACCGGATGAGCCGTTGATAATAAGATTGGGTACACGGGTAGGAAGGACTTCGGGTTCGAAAGTGGTACCGTCGTAGTTTTCAATCATATCAACGGTGTCTTTTTCAAGATCTTTAAGAAGTTCCCCTGCATAACGGGTCATACGTGCTTCGGTATAACGCATCGCTGCTGCGCTGTCTCCATCGACTGAACCGAAGTTCCCTTGTCCGTCTACCAGCGGTGCACGCATGGCAAAAGGTTGTGCCATACGGACGAGTGCATCGTAAACCGAAGTATCACCGTGTGGATGGTATTGACCGATAACGTCACCGACGATACGAGCTGATTTTTTGTACTTGGCACCTGCGGATAAGCTAAGTTTGTCCATGGCATAAAGAATACGTCTATGTACAGGTTTAAGACCGTCTCGGACGTCAGGAAGGGCACGCCCGATGATAACGCTCATCGAATAATCAAGATAACTGCTCTTGAGTGTGTCTTCTATATTAATGTCATTTATTTCGCTGTTGTCAAGCAGATCGTTCATGCAGTCCCCAAAAGTGAAGATAATATGGCTGATTATATCCAACCGCGCCTTAAAGTCTAAAATCCATTTTATTTGATAAATTAGTTAAATAAGGTTACAATATGTCTTAGACATCGTGATTATGGAGTTCAGTATTAATGAAAAAAATTGAAGCGGTTATCAAACCATTTAAACTCGAAGACGTAAAAGACGCATTGGCGGAGATTGGGATTACCGGAATGACGGTAAGTGAAGTAAAAGGGTACGGACGACAAAAAGGGCACAGCGAGTTATATCGCGGTGCAGAGTATGTGGTTGATTTTCTTCCAAAGATTAAAATGGAGATGGTAGTGGATGAGACAATGGTGGATCAAGTAGTGAACACGGTTGTTGAAGCGGCACGTACCGGAAAAATCGGTGATGGTAAAATCTTCGTCAGCGATATCAATAAAATCGTCCGTATCCGTACGGGTGAGACAGATATCGAAGCCATTTAATACCCTCCCGTCATCCTGAACTTGATTCAGGATCTTAGATTGCGGATCTACCCAAAGGGCACGTGAAGTCCGCAATGACGAGAATGATTAAAAATTAATCAATTATCCTTCTCAAATCCATTTAATTGGATATATAATGCACACCTTTATCTTAAACTAAAGGTGCTGCATGGATACTGCTTACGTTATAGACACCCTCTTTGCCCTCTTTTCAATCACCCTGATTATATTAATGGTTCCCGGTTTCGCGATGCTCGAAGCAGGCTTGGTTCGGACGAAAAACGTCTCTAGTGTTTTGACCGTCAATGTTATGATTTACGCGGTGGCGTCGATGGCTTTTATTTTAGTTGGTTTTCACCTCGCATTCGGTGATTTTCATAGTGCTACCATGAGCCAATGGGCATTTTTTATGTTCCAAATGGCGTTTGTCGGTAAAGCGATTAATATCATGAGTGGTGGAGTGGGTGAGCGCGCCCGTCTTTTGCCGTTAACACTGTTTACAGTGATTATGGGTGCATTGATCTATCCGACGGCGGTTAATATTAGTTGGGGAAGTGATTGGATCAAGGATACTATTTTTGATTTGAACTTTGTCGATTTGGCAGGTTCAACCGTTATCCACTCGACAGGCGGATGGGCATTACTTGCGGCAATTTTGGTGATTGGATCGCGTAAAGGGCGCTATGTCGGTAATCAAATCCGTGTTATTCCCGCTTCCAATATCCCATTGGTCGTATTGGGTGCGATGCTCCTTTGGATCGGATGGTTTGGGTTTAACGGCGGTTCTGTCGGCGGTATTTCGACGAAAGCGTTGGCGGACAGCGTTGCTTTAACGGTGTTTAATACCAATACAGCTGGGCTTGCTGGAGCTATTTCTGTTGGGGTATTGATTTATATACGATATAAGCTTTTTGATATTACGATGATTCTCAACGGTGCATTAGGGGGGCTTGTGGCGATTACGGCTGGACCTCATTTATATACAACTATGGATGCAATTATCATCGGAGGTATTGGCGGTGCTTTGGTTGTGTTAGCTGTACCGTTGTTTGATCGTTTCCGAATTGATGATCCAGTTGGAGCATTATCGGTACATTTGGTTAACGGTATTTGGGGAACTCTTGCTGTAGGTCTTTTTGCTGCTGATACTGCTGATACTGCTAATAATGTTACACTATTAAATCAGCTCAAAGGGGTTGGTGTAATAGCGGTGTTCGTCTTTAGCGTATCATTCAGTATTATCTATCTTCTTAATAAAATTATCCCATTTCGCGCTTCGGATGAAGATCAGGTACAAGGGCTAGATGTCAGTGAATGTGGATTGGAAGCCTATCCTGAGTTTAAAAGGGCGATCTGATTTATCACGCCATCGGAACACGTCCCGATTGGCTACGTTAACACTAGGTTTCCCTCGGCGGGAAGCCCACGCGCAGAATCCGCGCTTAATTTAAACCTACTTAACACTTTTGTAACATTTCTTCACTATTCTTCTTCGGGGCATTTCGCCCCGCAAAAGACTCTTTTAATCACCTCGTTGTATAATTTGTTAATGTTGCTTAAAAAGGGAAGATATGTCTATTTATCGTGAGTATGATATCCGTGGAATTTATGAAAAAGAGTTGAATGAAGAGACGATTACCCGTTTGGGATATGCGTTAGCGGAGGAGATAAAAGGGTTTGGAGAGTACGTTGCGGTTGGATATGATGCGCGAAGCCATTCTCCTGTTTTGTTCGAATATCTCACTGCTGGGTTGAATTCTGGAGGGATGAAAGTTTTAGGAATGGGGATGGTTCCGACTCCCGTCAACTATTTTTGTAACTATCAGGAGTTTAAGGTGAATTCCGAAGGAAGAGAAGACCCCCTGGGGGGTGATGGGATAACCCCGTGTGCTTCGGT
>Ga0209800_10003955_pt1 | contig 11300 bp, 10 predicted proteins | sample Higcelweek8metaG_FD_187174 | JGI IMG/M metagenome (GOLD analysis project Ga0209800, IMG submission 187174) | Freshwater pond sediment microbial communities from the University of Edinburgh, under environmental carbon perturbations - High... | ecosystem: Environmental > Aquatic > Freshwater >... | reverse complement strand
ATGAAGCGTATGGTTTTGAAGGAGTTGGTATCAGATAATCCTTATTTTGTGGCCAAAGTCCAGCCGATACCGGAGGTCAAACCCGACATTAAGAGCAAGGATTTTGAGGCAATTATCGGTTCGTTGAGGGATCTCTCCATGAAGATGATCAAGCTTAACCAGAATTCCGGTCACGATGCCTCTTTCGCCATAAAAAACATTGAGAACAGTACATATTTAATAAACTTTATCTGTTCAAATTCCGATATTAAGGTGCAGGACAAGCAGAAGCTTCTTGAGGCCAACAGTGTCCGCGACAGGGGTTTTTCGCTTTTGGGTTACCTTGTTCAGGAGATCCAGGTCATTGAGTTGAGAAACGAGATGCAATCGAAGGTCAAGGATACCATCAACCAGCAGCAGAGGGAATTTCTGTTGCAGCAACAAATCAAAACTATTCAGAACGAACTTGGCGGCAACCCAATAGAGAAAGAGATAGAGGAGTTCAAGGAAAAAGCGAAGAATAAAAAGTGGAGCGATGAAGTCAGGGAGGTTTTCGAGAAGGAGCTGATGAAGCTTAACAGGCTAAGCCCCGCCGCTGCCGAATATTCGGTGCAGATAAATTATTTGCAGACGATAGTCGATCTTCCATGGGGAGAGTATACTGTTGATAATCTTGATCTTAAAAACGCTAAGAAGGTGTTGGACGCCGACCATTTTGGGCTCGACGACGTGAAGGAGAGGATACTTGAGTACCTAGCGGTGTTAAAGCTGAAAGGCGATATGAAGTCGCCCATCATCTGCCTCTATGGCCCCCCCGGAGTGGGCAAGACATCCCTCGGGAAATCTGTCGCTAAGGCCTTGGGGAGAAAGTATGTCAGGATGTCGCTCGGCGGTTTGCACGACGAGGCGGAGATAAGGGGACACAGGAAAACCTACATTGGTGCCATGCCCGGGAGGATAATCCAAAACATTAAACGGTCGGGTTCCTCCAACCCAGTGTTTATACTAGACGAGATTGACAAGGTAGGCCAGGATTTTAGGGGCGACCCGTCATCAGCGCTGTTGGAGGTGCTTGATCCTGAGCAGAACAGTACATTTTTCGACAATTTTTTGGAGTTGGAATATGACCTCTCCAAGGTGCTCTTTATTGCCACCGCCAACACGCTATCTACAGTTAGTCCCGCCCTAAGCGACAGGATGGAGAAGATAAACATCTCGGGTTACATTGTAGAGGAGAAGAGCGAGATTGTTAAAAGACATCTCTTGCCTAAACAGCTTGAAAACCATGGCGTGAAGTCGGAACAGTTGGTGATAGACAATGAGATAATAACAAATATTATAGAGAATTATACCAGAGAATCGGGTGTCAGGGAACTCGACAAACAGTTGGCCAAGGTGGTAAGGGTAACCGCCAAGAAGATTGCTCTTGGGGAGAAATACGAAGAAAAGATTGATGCTACCGCTTTAGGGGAGATACTTGGGCCACCAAAGTTTATACACGACAATTATTCGGACAACGAACAGGCAGGTGTGGTAACTGGATTGGCGTGGACATCCGCGGGGGGAGAGATACTTTTTGTGGAGTCGAGTGTCAGTCCGGGTAAAGGTATGTTGACCATGACCGGCAACCTCGGGGAGGTGATGAAAGAGTCGGCTGTCCTAGCCCTGGAGTATCTGAAGGCCAATGCCGGGATGTTGGGGCTTCCCGAAAACTTTTCGGAGAAATGGAATATCCATGTACACGTTCCTGAGGGGGCGATACCCAAGGATGGACCGTCGGCGGGAGTAACAATGGCCACCTCTATTGCTTCGGCTTTTACCCAGAGGAAAGTACGCAAATACGTTGCCATGACCGGGGAGATAACCCTTAGGGGAAAAGTATTGCCGGTTGGTGGTATCAAGGAAAAGATCTTGGCCGCTAAGAGGGCTTCAATTAAGGAGATAATCTTGTCGGTTGACAACAAAAAAGATGTTGGGGAGATTAAAAAGAAGTATATTAAAGGGTTGAAATTCCATTACGTGGCGACAATAATGGACGTACTTGGGATAGCGCTTTTGCAACAGAAGGTGGACAACCCTAAGAAGATAGAATTTAACTAAAGCGGCTAAACCCCGGAATGTGTTGTTTGCCATAGAGTTACGTAACGGTGTTGTCGCAAATAATATTTTGATTATGAAGAAGATAGCAGTATTTCCCGGTTCATTCGACCCATTTACTGTTGGCCATGAAGAGATAGTAAAAAGGGCTTTGTCGCTTTTTGATGGTATCATAATAGCTGTAGGCGCGAATGCTTTGAAGAAAAATTATTTTTCGTTGGACGATAGGAAAGATATGATCACCAAAACCTTCAAGGGAGATGCTAGGGTGAGTGTCGACCATTTTGAGGGGTTGACCGTTGATTACTGCAAGAGGGTAGGGGCTTCCTATATTTTAAGGGGGTTGAGGACCTCTTCCGATTTTGAATATGAAAGGGCTATTGCCCAGGTGAACAGGCAGTTGATATCCGAAATTGATACGGTGTTTTTGCTAACGAAGCCCGACCATACGCCGGTAAATTCGACGATTATTCGCGATATAATAAGGAGTGGTGGCGATGCCTCCCAGTTTGTGCCATCGGCAGTTAACCTCAAGGATTATAAGGGTCAAGATTAGTGGGTGTTAGCCCTCTTTAAGGGCGAAATCAATAAGTTGGTTAAGAGATGGCCAAATAGCTGTACGGATACCCGACAACTCCGTTGGGGTGAGCCATTTCAACTCGGTAATTCCCTCCTCTTTTTGTGGAGTGCCCATTATATCACCGGTGTATTCCATTAAAAACCAATGGGTAATTTTTAAACAATTTTTATCCTTTAGAGGGTAATAATGGTAGCTCTCGCGAAGTTTTTTTAATATCGTCTGGCCATTGATGCCGCACTCCTCGCTAACCTCCCTAAGGGCGCAGTCGCGATGCGACTCACCGTTCTCCACGTGGCCTTTGGGCAGGTCTACCATGCCGTTTCGTTTCATGACAAGATATCTGCCCGAGATATGGCGCACCAATCCGCCAGCGGCCTCGACAACCTTAAAAAAACTCCTAAAACTCTTCCATAGAAATTCAATGTCGTTGCCATAGACATTCATAGAGGGAATAGATCGGTCGTTTATAAACTGTCGGATCTCACAATAAAGTCCCTCTTTACTTTCGAACTTATAAAATAAGCCATATTTTTGCAGTCGATCCGGTTCCCTGGAGATAGAGACCGGTCTGCTATCAAAAAAAACTTTGTACATTGCGCCTTGTCAATTCAATTCTTTTCCGAAGGTACTCCTTTTTTGGGAATTTTTTGGCTAAGGCCGAAAAAATGGATGGATACCTTTTGGTTTTTTTTGCGCCCGCAAAAAAAATTGGGCGTATGGGATTAAACGACGATTAGTGTAAATTTTAAATACTAAAAAATATTATGAACGACAGTGCAAATAAAATAGCTGCCTATCTACTTAAGATTAAAGCAATTAAACTTCAGCCAACAGAACCTTTTACATGGGCATCAGGATGGAAGTCGCCTATTTATTGCGACAATAGGAAGACACTCTCATACCCTGAAGTTAGGAGGTATATTCGCGATTCGTTCGCGGAAAAGATATCTGCCCTTTATCCGGGTGTAGACCTTATAGCCGGTGTTGCTACCGGTGCTATAGCCCACGGAATGTTGGTGGCAGATAAGATGGAGTTGCCGTTTGTATATGTCAGGTCGACTCCCAAGGAGCATGGACTGGGTAACCAGATTGAGGGCTTTTTTAGGCCAGGACAGAAGGTAGTGGTTGTGGAAGATCTGATATCAACGGGTGGCAGCAGTCTGAACGCCGTACAGGCGTTGCGCGACTCGGGTTGTGAGGTATTGGGTATGGTTGCCATTTTCACCTATCAGTTCCAAAAATCTGTTGACGCTTTCGCCGCCATGGATTGTAAATTGGATACTTTATGCGATTATTCGGTGTTATTGGAGGCAGCGGTGAAGGAGGGGTATGTCGGTAAATCCGATCTAGATACCTTGGGCGAATGGCGCAAATCGCCTTCCACCTGGAAACAGTAAGTGTCTACCTTAAAAAAGCGATAGCCTACATTAGCCGCTCGGTATACTCCCTTTCCAAGGCCTCTTGATCGCCGTACAACAGATCAAAGTATCTTGAGTCGAGCGCTGATAGAAGTCTGCGCAGACAACTGTCGATATTATGTTCGGTGCCGGTGACCATCTTGAGGGAGACCGCGTTGGGTATTTCTGGCGCAAAAACCGTCTGGTTCACGTTTAAACCTATCCCTATTACGCTACTCTTCATCATTCCGTCGATAATCCCGTTCTCTATCAGTATTCCTGCCATTTTGTCCTTACCGAAATAGATGTCATTCGGTTTTTTGATCTTACTCCCCGGAAAAATGGAGTCGATAAAGTCGCATATTGCCAATGAGACGAACATTGTAATGAAGATTTGGTTTTCGGGGCTGATCTTCTCCGGGTAAAGTATAACGCTCAATAACAGGTTTTTACTGTTTTCACTTTCCCAAACATTATTACCTTGCCCCTTACCGGCGGTCTGGTATCCTGCAACAATTACCGTACCCTCCAAAGGTTCGCCCTCCTTAACCAACCGGTTCGCCAACGTGTTTGTAGATGGCAGGGAATCGTATCGCATTATGTTTGATCCTATAATCATGACTAGCAGTATTTTATAAATATTTTACAATAATAACATGACAAATCAATAATTGGCATTGAAATTGAAAAAACAATTATAAAAGCAAAATAACGGATAAAAGTATGTACTTTTGCGGGTTATTATACATTTTAACAATAATTGATGAAGAATAAAAGTGACGAAACCGAGATCCTCGTAGAGGCAATTATAGAGGGTATATTTGAAAAAAACGGGAATGATGTCGTTAAAATTGATCTAAGAAAATTAGACAACAGGGTATCAGATTATTTTATTATCTGTGATGCGAGGTCGACTACCCAAGTAGATTCGATATGTGATTCCGTTGAGGACACGGTAAGGATAAAGGCAGGAGAGAAGCCGTTACATGTTGAGGGGCTCGACAACTGTTTTTGGGTTTTATTGGATTTTGGCAATGTTCTGGTCCACATATTCCAACAAGAGTACAGGAGTTACTATAACCTTGAGTCGTTGTGGGCAGACGCGGCGATTGAAAAGGTTGTTGACAATAAATAACATAGAAAATTATGCCGGAAGAAAGCAAAAATACCTCCCCGGAAAACAACTCAAACATGTCGGATAATAAATCGACTAAGTTTGATGGAAAAGGAAATTTACCGGGCAACAGCAGCGGTAACAAACCAAAGAACGCCCCGTTCAACAGTAATTGGATATTCGCGGGAGTGGCTTTGTTGCTGATTGTGATGCAGCTGGTTTTTAATAGCCAGCCTGTAGCAAAGACTACCATGACTGAGATCAAGGATATGATTGTCAACCACGACATTGAAAGGTTGGTAGTTATAAACAAAGACCAGGCACAGATATTTTTGAATGAAGATGCCATTGCATCGGGCCGTTACGAAGAACTGGCAAAAAGAAAGCCAGTAACCGGATTGCAGGGCGCAAAACCCCATTTTACCTTTAATGTGGGCGATGTCACTAGTTTTGAGACATTCCTTCAGGAGACGCAAATTGCCGCGGGGTACACCGACGATCAGTTGATTTATCCTGATTATGACAACCAACCGAACTACTTCGGAGAAATTCTTTCATGGATTCTCCTGCCGTTGTTGCTGATCGTTTTCTGGATTTTTATGATGCGTAGGATGGCCGGCGGAGGTGCCGGTGGCGCCGGTGGCGGGATATTCAACGTAGGCAAGGCCAAAGCACAGGTATTCGACAAGGATGGCAACGTGAAGATCAATTTCAACGATGTAGCCGGATTGACAGAAGCCAAGACCGAAGTGATGGAGATAGTTGATTTTCTTAAAAACCCCAAGAAATACACCCAGTTAGGCGGTAAAATACCTAAGGGAGCCTTGCTTGTTGGCCCTCCCGGAACGGGAAAAACCCTGTTGGCAAAAGCAGTAGCCGGAGAGGCAAACGTGCCCTTCTTCTCGATATCGGGATCCGACTTCGTGGAGATGTTCGTAGGGGTAGGAGCCTCGAGGGTGAGAGATCTGTTCAAACAGGCCAAGGAGAAAGCACCTTGTATAGTGTTTATCGACGAGATAGATGCTGTTGGTAGGGCTAGGGGCAAAAACGCCAACTTCGGCTCAAATGATGAGCGCGAAAACACCTTGAACCAGTTGTTGACCGAAATGGACGGTTTTGGGACAAACATGGGGGTTATTATTCTTGCCGCCACTAACCGGGCCGACATTTTGGATAGGGCCCTGTTGAGGGCCGGCCGTTTTGACCGCCAGATCCACGTGGAGTTACCCGACATTACTGAAAGGGAGGAGATATTCAAGGTTCACCTGCGTCCCATTAAATTGGAGGAGAGATTCAACATAGAGTTTATGGCAAAACAAACACCTGGATTCTCAGGTGCCGATATAGCGAACGTTTGTAACGAAGCGGCCCTTATTGCCGCCAGGAAAAACAAAACTGTTGTTGAACTGCAGGATTTTCTCGATGCGGTCGACAGGATAGTGGGCGGACTGGAGCGAAAAACAAAAATTATCTCCAAAGACGAGAAAAAAGCTATTGCGTTCCATGAAGCAGGCCACGCCACAGTAAGCTGGTTACTGGAATACGCCAGTCCCCTTGTCAAAGTCACCATAATCCCCAGGGGCAGTTCACTTGGTGCCGCTTGGTACCTGCCCGAAGAACGACAGCTAACCACCCGCGAGCAGATTCTCGATGAGATGGCCTACGGCTTGGGAGGAAGGGCAGCTGAAGAACTTGTCTTCGGCAGAATATCTACCGGGGCGTTGAGCGACCTTGAAAAGGTGACCAAACAGGCTTACGCGATGGTGACCTACTTCGGTATGAGCGATAAGATAGGGAATATGAGTTTTTACGACTCTTCAGGAAATTCCGAATATGGCTTTACCAAACCTTACAGCGAGAGAACAGCGGAAATTATCGACCTTGAGGCCAAAAAGATTGTCGAAGAGACCTACGAAAGGGCCAAAGAGATACTTAAGGACAATATGGAAGGACTCACTAAACTGGCCAACAAGTTGCTTGAAGTGGAGGTAATTTTTAGCGACGACCTTGTAAAGATATTTGGCAAGAGAAAAGCCGATATCATAAAGGAAGAACGCGAAGCCCTCGAAAAACTCAACGAACCTGTTGCCGATCCAAAACCGGAAGAGCCGAACGGTGCTCCTGAACCGAAAGAGGAAAAAACAACTGAACCTGAAATTTCACTGTAATACATTTATCGGATTGAAAGAGCTTATTAAAAGGACTGTCACAGGCGCTGTTATTGTGATATTTGTTCTGGGAGGATTTTGGCTCCATTACGTCAGTTTTTATTTGACGGGACTAGTGGTGCTGGTGGGGGCGCAGCTCGAATATTACAGGATGATCAAAAATACTGGGGTTAACCCCCAGATAGTGACGGGGATTATAGCCGGAATTATCACCTATTCATTGTCGACCCTCATAGCTTCGGGTTTGTTGCCGATGGATTGCTTGGTGTTGGTGATCCCTGTTTTAGTGATAGCCATGATTACTGAACTTTACAGGAAACAGGCAAAACCTTTTGAATCACTTGCCTATACCTTCTTCCCGCTGGCCTACGTGGTGCTGCCAATCTCGCTGTTTCCCTTTTCGGCGTTCCTGGAGACCGGGTTGAAGCCTTTGATAGCCCATGAGGCGGTTGTCTTTTCCCCCGGTATAGTGCTCGGTTTCTTTGTGCTGTTGTGGACAAACGATACCTTTGCCTATCTTGTGGGCACGGCAATTGGCAAACACCGGTTGATGGAGAGAATCTCCCCAAAGAAATCGTGGGAGGGCTTTTTTGGCGGACTGGTTTGTACCCTCTTGGTGGCCTGGCTTATTTCGGGTTGGCTAGGGGTGGTGAGTACCAATATTTGGCTGTTAATTGCTGTAATAGTTTCGGTTATAGGAACTTACGGCGATTTAACAGAATCACTCCTAAAGCGAAGCATGGGCGTCAAGGACTCCGGGACAATCATGCCCGGACATGGTGGTTTCTTGGATAGGTTCGACAGTTCATTGCTATCCTTTCCAATTGTTTATTTAGTTTTCTTATTCCTTGGTTAAAATGAGATACATCCACAAAGAAGGCAGAAATATTTTACTCTCAGGTTTTTTGGTTTTAGTTGTAATAAACCTTTTAACCATTTATACGGTCTCTAACGTTTCTATCACACGATGGGTGATTAGCGGGGTCTCTATCCTCTTTTTTGTCTTTTTACTTTTTTTCTTTAGATCGCCAAGAAGGAACATAGAACCTGTCTCTAACCTTATTTTCGCGCCAGCCGACGGAAAGGTGGTTGTAATTGAGGAGACGGAGGAACGGGAGTATTTCAACGACAAAAGGCTGCAGATCTCCATATTCATGTCGCCTTTCAACATGCACAGCAACAAATACCCTGTTTCAGGCAAGATCAAATATGTCAACTACCACCCCGGAAACAAAATGGTAGCGTGGCACCCCAAATCTTCGCAACTTAACGAAAGAAGTACTACGGTAATTGAGACCGTATCAGGGACTGAGATTTTGGTCCGACAGATCGCGGGGGCTGTAGCCAGAAGAATTGTTACCTACTCCGAAATTGGCGCTGAGGTTGTTCAAGGCGATGAACTCGGCTTTATTAAATTTGGATCGAGAGTCGATCTCTTCCTGCCTGAGGGATCGGTCATCAACGTAGATATGTTCGACAAGGTAAAAGCCAATAAAACAGTAATTGCCAGTATAATCTAAAAAGAGAGGGGGTACCCCTTTAGGATACCCCCTCTTCTAGAAACTTTTTGGGATTTTAATCTGCGACTACCGGGGCTTTGAGAGCTTGAACCCCGACTATTCCCGGAACTTTATGAGATTTTAATCTCGCGGTTCTTTGTTAACTTCTCCTCTTTCTCCTTGGGAATTTCAACATTCAATATCCCATCCTTGTACTCCGCTTTGATATCCTCAATCTTCACGTTCTCGGGAAGATAGAAACTCCTGCAAAACGAAGTGTAACTGAACTCTTTCCTCTTATAACCATCCCTCTCCTCGTTCACTTCATTCTTGGATTCCGAAGATACCGTCAGAACATCGTTCTCAACGTTAATCTTGAGATCATTCTTGTTCATTCCCGGTACCGCCAACTCAAGGGTGAAACACTTTTCTCCCTCCTTAATGTTCACTGCGGGCATTGTGTTTGCCTTACTTATTGTCCCTAAAAAAAGATCGTCGTCAAAAAGATTCGACAAAAAGGGATTAAAACTTCTTCTGCTTACTGTTGGTAACATGGCTTTGTCCTCCATTATTTTTAGTTATACTTAATTATTAATTCGATTACATCCCTTAAATATCAATTCCTATACCATTAGCGAAAAACGGACATAATGACACACAGTTCAACTTTAAAGATGCCATAATGGCATACGGTATTTGTGAAATTCAAATGGATATTGGTGTAATGCTTTAATAATTAAGAATATATAATAGGCATGCCCTGTTTTTCAGATTTATTATTTTTAAAGTCGTTTTTGAGGGAAGCCGATGTTTTGGCAAAAGGCTGGACCGTATTGACAGTGGTCTTTTTGTATTTTGTGCAAATGGTCTTTATATGTTGGCTCTACCCCAAATAATTGACAACGGGGTTACAGTGTCGAAAAAAATGGTAGTTTTGTGGTAACTAATAAACAGGTATGAAGATTACGATAAAGAGTCTGGTCGCGTTTTTATCCGCCCTGGTGTTCCTCTTCCTTGTCTGGTATTTCAGGAATATAGTCACTTATGTTCTTATTTCGGGTGTGTTATCTATAATGGGACGACCGTTAGTGGAGCTACTCTGCAAAATCCATATCAAAAAGCTTAAGTTTCCGAGGGCGTTGAGCGCATTGGTAACCCTAGTTGTTATCTGGGGTTTAGTAGCCCTTTTCATGTGGATTTTTGTTCCGTTGATTTCTAAGCAAATCAACTATTTCGCCACGATAGACAGCAGCAGGATAGTCTTGCTAGTCGAAGAGCCCCTGGCGAGGTTGGAGGAGCTTTTTAGGACTTACAGTGGACAACTGTCGAACGGAATGACAATAAGTGAGTTTTTGAGCAGCAAAGTATCATCGATTTTAGACGTTGATCTTCTCCAGAGTTTTCTTGGTTCGGCTGTTGGCATAGTTGGAAATGCCGCTATAGGTATAGGTTCGGTCTCCTTTATAACATTTTTCTTTTTAAAAGACCAGTACCTGTTTTTTGATTCTATATTGATGTGGATACCCGATAAGTATACTGAAGGGTTTACAAGGGCGTTGAATTCAATTTCCAACCTACTTACCCGTTATTTTGTGGGAATCCTTTGTCAGAGTACATGTGTAATGATAATCATTGATATTGGGATGGTTATTGTTGGGATTGAACCACAGCAGGCTATGGTAATGGGATTGATCATAGGTATCCTCAACATCATACCTTATATTGGTCCGTGGATTGGTTTTTTCATCTCGATAGTTATGGGGTTGGCTTCCCATATAAACATGGATTTTTCTACCGTTGTTTGGCCTTTGATGGTTTACATGGCGCTAGTTGTAGCCCTTACCCAGGTGATCGACAACATGGTTTTTACCCCAATAATCTACTCCAATAGCGTCAAAGCCCACCCACTTGAAATTTTTATTGTGGTGTTGGCCGCCGGTTCTTTCGCCGGTATTGGTGGGATGATAATTAGTATACCAGCCTATACAGTAATTAGGGTCTTCGCGAAGGAGTTTTTCAACAATTTCAAGGCAATACAGAAAATCACCTCAAACCTAGAGGAGGCAGATACAGAGAAGCGGCCGCTTTTTAAGGGCAAGGGCCGACGAAAAGCAGAAACTCCCAAAGAGGAGACTAATGGGTAATCTTGGAGCAAATTGAAATGCCTAAAACTAATAGTTTATTGCTAGGGGAGGTATTAAAATAGATTTTTTACCAAGAAAAGGTGTTTATTGGATAGTCTTGGGCGGAAAAATCAGGGAGATAATTAAATAGAAGGGGATAATCAACAGGGCTCCCCCCATGCCAAGAATGGCCAAATCGGCGATCACTAAAAATATCAGGATAAACCTACCGGCGTTTTCTTTAAAGCGAAGGTTATGGAATTTGAGCGATATCATGGGTATCCCGCAGACCATTAACAATGATAAGCAGATCGAAAGGAGTGAAACAGCCCATAGTGAACCC
>Ga0209800_10003954_pt1 | contig 11301 bp, 6 predicted proteins | sample Higcelweek8metaG_FD_187174 | JGI IMG/M metagenome (GOLD analysis project Ga0209800, IMG submission 187174) | Freshwater pond sediment microbial communities from the University of Edinburgh, under environmental carbon perturbations - High... | ecosystem: Environmental > Aquatic > Freshwater >... | reverse complement strand
GGTTGCCCCGGGCGGAGGTTCCATATCGGCCTCAATGGGGGCAATGGGTATTGCACTGGGAACGATGGTTGCCAACCTTTCGTCGCATAAAAAAGGGTGGGACGACCGCTGGGAAGAGTTTTCCGGTTGGGCAGAAAAGGGAAAAACCTATCTCGATCAACTTTTGAGACTGGTTGATGAAGATACCAATGCGTTTAACGCGATCATGACTGCATTCGGTTTGCCACAGAAAAGTGACGAGGAGAAGCAAACCCGCAAAGAGGCCATTCAACAGGCAACCCGCTTTGCCATGGAGGTTCCGTTAAAGGTTATGCAGTTGAGTTGCCAGTCGATGGAAGTTCTTAAAAAGATGGTTGAAATTGGGAACCCCAATTCGGTTACCGACGCCGGAGTTGGAGCATTGGCTGTACGATCGGCTGTTTTGGGCGCTGCCATGAATATTAAAATCAATTCGAAAGGGGTTACCGATAAAGAGTTTGTTGCTTCAATTCTGAAGGAAGTTCAGGAACTTGAATCGAAAACCATTCAACAGGAAAAGGAGATTTTGGAGATGGTAAACGGGAAGATTGAGGGGAATTGAGAAGATGTGGAAATTTGGGAATTTGGGAATTTGGGAATGAGAAAATGAGAAAATGAGAGAATGAGAGGGTCAGTGAGAAAATGAGAGGGTCAGTGAGAGAATGAGAGGGTCAGTGAGAGAATGAGAAGACATGAAAATGAGAATGTGAGAAGATGAGTTTATTATTTGAGTTTCTGAACATATAAATAAACACAAACTAATTAATTTTAGTAATTTAGCTGCTGACAATCTCAAATAAACATTGCCATGAAGACTAAATTGCTATTCATTCTTTGTCTGGTATTGAGTAATTATTTAATGGCTCAAAACTCCTGGACACTATCAAATACCGGTTTTGAAGAAGGATTTTGCGTTAATGATTTTGTAACTACAGAATCAAACAACTTGTTTGCGGTTGGTGCAAAAACCATAAATGATCCAAATTTTAAATTAACGTCCTTCATTTATCAGTCCTCAGATAATGGAGTTAGTTGGCATAACATTGACACCTTTAATTATTTTAGTAACCAGTATATTAAGAGTATTTGTTCCGTTGGAGACACTTTAGTTTTATATGCTAACCCTGCAATGTATAAATCGGGAGACAACGGAAATTCTTGGACACAGATAAATAAATATCTTTATGATTATGACGATTATAATGATTTTACGGCTTTAAACAAGAATACAATCTTTGCTGCCTGCAGAGTCAATATGTGTTGTCCAACCTTAATATATCCAGCGATTTATAAATCAACAAATATATGGAGAGATTGGTCAATGAATACACCTAGTGGTTATAACGATAACTACTATTATAATGAGATTTGTGCAATTGGTAACACTTTATTATTAGGAGTATCAAAAAAGGATAATAGTTGCTATATTTACACCTCTGTAGATGAAGGATCTACATGGACTATTAATGATGATTTTGCACTAGATTTTAAAATTACGGGGTTTGCAGTTACTGAATCCAATGTAGTATATGCAATAGGTACCCAAAGTTCTTCTCCTGCAATTTATAAATCTGCAGATACGGGAAACACATGGGAAAAGGTCGACACCACCGGATTATCTACTTATAATTATACCTTTAATGGGATCGGTGCTGTTGGTAATACCATTCTTCTAAGCGCGGAAAACAAAAATAAAAATTATGCGGTTTTTCGTTTTCAGGATAGAACAAGTATAAATAATTTAATGGAAGCAGATGATTTTAAGGTATATCCCAATCCGTTCAATGATTTTATTACCATTAAAAACAATTCACAGAGCAGTCAAAAAATAAAGGGAATTGAAATCTTATCGATAAACGGTGCGATTCTGAAATGTTTCTATTCAAATTTCGACCAGTTAAATATTGCTGACCTGACATCTGGAATTTATTTCCTCAAGGTGAATACAGATAATAAATCGCACCTGATCAAAGTAGTAAAGATGAATCGGTAAACTAAGATTGAAATATTGCCGGGCACATTTCTGATGGACTTTTTTCTCTAAAGTACAGACTTTTTATTAACTATGCATCAGGTAAACCGGGTGAACCGTTGTCTTATTCAAAACAAACCGCTATGAGTTTCGATTTCTTTTCAGCTTATTTCCTGATTTTATTTGTCGCAACAATTATTCCGGGGCCGAGTATGCTTTTAGCCATGAATCACGGTGTAAATTACGGGATTGCCCAATCCATCTATAGTGGTTTAGGCAATCTGATCGGAAATATTTTAATGGCTTTTGTCTCTATCATCGGGCTTGGCGTTGTGCTCATTGCATCGGGTATTGTTTTCAACATGATTAAATGGATAGGAATAGGCTATCTTGTTTTTATTGGTCTGAAAATGATCTTTTAACCCGTCAAAAATGAAGATTTGGGCCGCCTGGGGGAAAAGCCAAAAGAAAGAAAAAAATTCTATCGGTTATTTGTTGATGGTTTACTAATAGCCATCGGCAATCCAAAGGGAATTTTGTTTTTTACGGCCCTGTTTCCGCAATTCATCAATGCCAAATCTGCGTCAACAGGTGATTTCATCATCATTTTTGCAACCCTGGGATTTGTGGCTTTTGGATGCTACATGCTGTATGCCATATTTGGGGTAAAAATGAACCAATTCTTTCATCTGGTATCGTTCCGAAAAGCATTTAACCGCATTACCGGGTCAATCTTAATTGGAACCGGTCTTTCCCTTGCCTTTTCGAAGAAATAACCAATAAACTCAACCGTAAAGACCTTTCTCAACCATTGATCATTGATGTTGAAACTCTATTCATACACTTTGCAAATCAATTCATTGATGTTGAAACTCAATTTGTACACTTTACAATTCAATTCATACACTTAACAACTCATTTCATGCACTTTAGATGACAAGTTGTCCAGTTGATATGACAGGTTGTCCAGTCTAGTCGACGATCTATGCATTTCATAGGGCGATTCATCAACTTCATAGGTCGTTTAGACAATTTTATTGGGCGATTCAACAACTTCATGGGTCGTTTAGACAAGTTTAAAGCTTGATTAATAAGTTTCAGTTGTCGTTTCGACAAGATGAAAGGTTGTTTCGATGATTTCTAATGGCAACCAGATAGTTTCATTACTCAAGTAAATAATTTGAATTGAAGAGTAGGAGTCTATTTAGTAAACTGTGTCAAGTAAAACATCATTAAAAAAAACTTAGAGCCGTAGGCTCGTTGAATTTTGTAGAGATGGACTTTAGTCCATCTCATTTAATAAAGTTCTTAATCAATGAGAGTCTTAGGCCCGGGGCATTTGTATGCATGAACTACTTCGAATTTATTCTTTTCCCAAAATGGTTCGTTCCGATGGAACTCACGGAATATGTTGTTGCGTCTATCTCCCGGATTGAAATCCGGCGTTATAAAATTCTCCGTTCCTATGGAACTTTAAATTGATTGGAGAATGTTAACCGAAAAGAAAAGCCTGAAAAAATAATTGGGGGTAAATTCAATCACAAGCAAATTCAGTGGATCGCAATTAAAAAGCAAAAACCCAATTTCTACTTTTTCAGGCGTTCTGTTGGGATTAGTTAGCAGGATTTTCGGCTGCAGGCGTTTCAGCCTTTTTCTTAACCGTTTTTCCTTTCCCATAATTGATCACAATTCTCGATGCTTTGTACCGTGCAATCATCTCTTCGTCGTCGATAAAACCTTCGACCATATCGTCGAGTAGAGTGAGCCGTTTGTCAAGGGATGCTAATCTTCCCGAGATGTCCTGTATCGAAACCGATTTATTGGTTTTAATGGTGGAGCGAGTCTCAAGCTGTTGGTTGTAAACCCCAATCTGCTGACGGATTTGCATCAGTTCGTCGGCAGTGATTTTATAGGCTGTCAAACTTCGAAGCATCGATTCTGCTTTGATAACAATAGCAGTACAGCGGCTGATTGCATCTTTTTCGATGCCAGCAGAGAGCGAATTCATTGAATGATCGGCAAGCTTTAACAGAACCTCATCGTTCTGACGGCGTGCATAAATGCAAATTTTCCTGCAAAGTTTGTAAGTAGAGCTAATGATTCGGTCGAAGGCTGTGTTTTTGGTTTTTGTATAACCTGTTGGGTCGAGACCCGAAACAATGTTCTGGTTCCCGATAATTAGGTTATATTCCGACTCAATCGCAGCAACCTCCGTTACAATCTCAGGTTCATCTGACCAGTACGACTGGTCATTTTTCAGGTCGGCCAATGTAGCCTGCACCATGTTCATGTAATTTGCTTCAGATTGTTTCATATTTGTTGTTTTTAAGTTTAACTAACTGAATAGCTTGTGAATCGAAAACTAAATTAAAAAAGAGAAATATAATTTGCAACGAATAATTGTTGAAAATAAAACAATTATGATGAATGGATAGAAACAAACTGTATAAGGGTGGATTTATGTGACGAAAGTATGGAATGGGTTGATTTGGGTTAAGATGGCAAGGTGGAAAAGATGAAGGAAGATGGGAAGGGGAAATGACAATTAAATATACCACAATATTAGCGGCTGGGCTATTGTCCAATGCAGTGTCGAGTCAAGTTTGTTACTCAATATCTTCATCGTTTATCTCATTTGTTAGTTGCAGTCGCTTATCAATTCTGCTTGCAGTTGTCCAAATTGTTTCAGACATACTTAAAGTCATTATTTTGCTCTTATAATTTGCGTAGGAAAGATATTGCTTTATAGGTAAGTCTGAAACAAAGAGAGGAAAAGAAAAAGACCGCTGTACTGAAATGTATAAAGCAATAACTCCTTTTTCGTAAAGAACTTCCTCTGAATTATAATTAGGTTTTTGTACCTCCTCATAATTATAATCAAGGTAGAAACATAAAAATATCCTTGCTTCAATCTTGTCAAAGAAAATGAACTTGCTATCATGGAGCAAAGTCATAATGCAAAGCAAGATGTCGTCACAATTTTCTTTTATGAGGTCAATATATTTTCTGTCAATTCTAAATTTGTCAATTACTTGTGTAATTGCTATTAGAATTTCGTTGCGAAATGTTGCTGTTTCAAAAACAGAATTGAAAAAAATCGCTCCTCTGATTACTTTTTGAATTCCGTCCATCGTGGACTTGACCTCTTTAGCTGCATTCTCTGCCTGTCGAAGTTGCTCTGCTATTTCAACTTCCTCCATTGGATTATACTTTGAAAGCGGCAAACTCTTGAAAGCATTTATTAAATTTTCTGTCTTTTTAGTGGTTAGGTAATAAAAGCCATCTTTTTTTTCGTAAAACTTTTCAAGATATTTTTTCACTTCATTTTTTTTGAAGCCGGTATACTTTATCAAATGGTTTTCAGGTAGGTCGTCTAAACCGTCTGAGTATAGAATGTGGAACAGTTTGGCTTCTATCTTTTCTACTGAAACACCACCTAACATGAAATCACTTAACTCTTCCTCAGTTTTTATTGTTTTAAGTAACTCGCCAATGTTAACTTTAGCCTTTTGCTCATTTACAAGTTTATATTTTGCGTATCTGCTATTAATCTTCTTATGAAATATTCCTTGGTTTCTCTCTGAATGAGCAATGAAGTGAGCCAATTCTTTTATCAGTCCTTCAGTATTGAAATGTTCTCTTGAAACCATTAAGAGTGTTCTTATAGTGTCTTCGTCAAAAGTTTTGTTCTCAACTTTAGTAAGACAGTTGATTATGGCTTGTTTTACTTTAACTGACATTTATAAAATCGATCTTTGAGTTGTCTGTTTGTTTATTACAATAATGTTTGGGTTTGCACAATCGTCAAGCCTTGCCGCTAATATAGGAAGCTACATGCAGAGACGGATTGCGGGCGATTTAGCTATCGCTGATCTTCGATTCCTGTCAAGCTGATAAGCCGACCAAGCGGAAAGATGCACAAGAAAACCTCTGCTGCCGAACTTGCTATTAATAAATATTGTTATTAGTTTATTATTCATCCAATTTATAAGAAATTATTTTATTTCCGTTACCTATTTTAACGTAACCAGGCATATATTTAATCTTCTCAATTGAGTTTGACTTTATTGCAATAATTTTTGGTAAAGTAGTTGAAGTAGTTTCTAATGGACTTACATAAGTGAAATTATCACCCAATTTCCACAATACAAATCTTGAAGAATTCGGGGTTGACTGAAAAAATATTGTATCATTTTTTGTTATAGATAATTCTACAAGTTTAGGTTGTCCACCTCCAATGTTGGTTTTAATATTCGGATAGACTTCAATTCCATAATTTACAAATAATAGTGGAATTATTACAGTTAACACCCCTAACAAACAACCAAATTGAAAAGGATTTTGAGGTATGAATATTTCTTTTAATTTTGATAAAAGGGAAGCATTTTTTTTTCGATTTATAAAATAATTTATAATACAAAATAGAAACAGAAATAAAAAGCACAATTTAATTTTAGGATGTAAAAATCCAAGCCTTAGATTGTCTATTGCGGCAGTAATATCTTGTTTCAAAAAAGAAAGAGTCCATGCTGTTTTTGTAAAAAGATTACTTTCATCTAATTCCCTACCCCATGGAAACATAAATCCTAAAAATACACCCAATAAATAAGGAATTAAAAGAGTTGCAGGGATAAAAAAATAATTGAAAAAAGTTCTCCATTTAATTATAAATAAAGGTGAAAAAATGAGAAATAATAATAGAATAAGTGATATGAAAAATAGTGAAAAAATGAATAAATAAGCAATAAAACCTAATCCTATTAAAATGCTTCTTATTTGAAGAAATGAATCAGTTGTTACGCCAAGTGATTCGTTTGAAATATTTTGAATTAATATCCCAAGTATGAAAAAGAATCCCAAAATAATTGTAATTACTTTCAAGAAAGATTCTGCTTTATCTTTAATATTTGAGAGATTGTTCATAAAGAAAAATGTAATTTTATTGTTTCATATCAAAATATAGAAGAAGGTAATAGTACTTATAACGATTTCATTCAGCCATACTGGTTCATTTTTTTATTTGTTAAATGTAAATGATTGTATTTCAAAATCAAAGTTATAGACTGCTATTTTTCTATCTTTTTTTGTATTTAACTGCGCTGCATTCATTTTTCGAAAGTACTGTTCCTTTTTTTTGCTGTTGCCAGGGTAATTTGGGTATAAATAATCGGGGGTTTACTACTGCGGTAAGGAATAAATTCAATAGAAATGAAAAACAGATTTAACCTTTAAAACCTTATTTTTCAAAGGGCAACCTCCATTTCTTCGGGCTGAAAGCCCGGTTTAATTTAGCCCAATCCCGAGGACTCGGGATTGGGCTGAAACAACGTTCATCGACCAAAGGGAGATAATTTATTTGTCCCTTCAGGACGATAAAGCACTCTGTAATACCAAATTTATAAAATATTCCAATAAAATCAGGTATTAAATACTCATTTATCCGGGCTGAAAGTCGATGAACATTGTTTCATTCATTTTCCCAAGCGTTGCCTTGGGCTGAACTAAGCTGCTACTTCGTGGTGAGAAAAGATACCTGCAACCGGACGATTGTACTTTCCCCCGATTATTTTAAATTTACAATTCGAAAAAACAAAAACGAAACTGAAATTATTGTCGTATGAAACGAACATGTTTGCACACAATCACAAACACTCATGAATTGAAAATCGGCGTTAGCCAAAATGAGTCATGTGATACCGATAGCTATCGGTACCATCCGGCAATTAAAAAAAAATATTTTCGGATGAAAAAGAAAAACGTTTCTTGGATATATCTGTTTGTGATATTGGCAATATCGTTTATAGGTATCGAAAGTTGTGACAAAAATGGATTCTCTGTTCCTCTCATAAACACCGCAGGTATAAGTGAAATTGCACAAACTTCATTCACCTGTCGGGGTAACATTCAGTCTGACGGCGGTGAGCCAATAACAGACTGGGGTGTTTGCTGGGGTACAAACCTAAATCCTTCAATAAGCGACAACAAAACTACAGGCGAACTGAACGATAGGACATTTACTTGCAATATTACCGGTCTAAATCCCAACACCCATTATTATGTAAGGGCTTATGCAACCAACAGCGTCGGAACCGGGTATGGAAATGGAGTTCCTGTTATAACAAAAGAAATCCAGGTACCTGTTTTAACAACTTCTGCAATAAGTTTAATTGCGCTAACCACGGCGACCTGCGGCGGGACGATAAATTCCGATGGAGGTGCGCCGGTTACAATTTGTGGTGTTTGCTGGAGCAATAACCCTAATCCAACTGTAGACGACAAAAAAACGTCCGTTAACTCTGACCCTACATTTACATGTACTATCGATGGACTTAGCCCTAAAACAACCTATTATGTCAGGGCTTATGCAACGAACAGCGAAGGAACCGGTTATGGCAATGAACTGTCGTTTACCACAAATGGCTCACAGGTTCCGGTTGTAACCACATCGCCCATAGTAGATGTCACCCAAACTTCGGCAACCTGTGGTGGTATAATTACATCTGAAGGAGATGTACCGGTAACAGCTTATGGTATAATTTGGGACCCTGGGCTATCTCCTACGCTATCGTATATTAAAGCCTCCGACAACCTAAATAACGGAACTTTTACAGTTAATCTGGACGGACTTACGCCCAATGCAACGTACTATGTAAGGGCTTACGCTACCAACAGCACTGGTACTGGGTATGGAAGCCGGATTTCGTTTAAAACGCTGGAACCAGAGGCGCAAATTCCGGTTTTGAACACCTCTTCTGTAAAGGATATTTCACAAACTTCGGCAACCAGTGGGGGAACAATCATCTCCGATGGTGGAGCATACATTACATCCAGCGGTGTTTGCTGGAGTACCCTGCAGCATCCAACGATATCGGACAGCAAAACTTCTGAGAATATGAATATTGGAACGTTTACCAGTAATTTAACCGGATTACTCGCAAATACTACCTACTATGTCAGGTCGTATGCAACCAACAGCACTGGTACCGGGTATGGAGATGAAATATCGTTTCAAACACTTGAGGAAGTTATTGAAAATAAAGAGTATCGTATTCATGTTGATTTCGAATGTGGTGAAGCGTTGTTGCCATCCGACTGGCCGAATATTTATGTGATTTGGATGGAGAACGAGTCATCTTCCTTTATTCAAAACATGTTTATCTGTAAAAAATTAATTTACGGTGGATTAACCGGTACTGCCTTACCCTTCTGGAAGGTCAATAAATACCCAAAATCATTAACAAGCGAGGTTGACGCCGTAACATCGGCAACGGTTCCAAACCAAAATTTCACCGTATCAGCAACATTAAAAGACAGCAACATTAAAACCTTTAAGTTGTACTTTGAGATTGACCACTCGTTTGATCAGAATGATTGGTTTTCAGATCAACCAGCCTTGTTGTATTCGGCCGATATTAATCTGAACGACACCATTTTTGAGTTATCTCCTGTTGGCTGGACTCCCAATGAAAATACCGAAAACCAGGTTCCTAATACGTCAAATGGCAAGTTGGAAAGTGAAATGAGATACATTACCAATCTGAAAAGTGGATCAACCTTTGGAGCGATCGATTCACGCAGTTCAGCAAAAATGGTGAAGAAAATAAAGGTTCGTATAGAAAAGTGATAGAATAATAACTTTATCCGATATTTCGGCATCACGGTTAATCAGTCAAAAAATTGAATCGACCGGAATTGCATCTGCGAAATAATTTGTTGCATGGATGAAATCATGTTTACTTCTCTTTATTGTTGGTATCCGGGCCAGGAATGTTTGATGTTTTGGTAGAAGCCTCATCGAAGGATATTTTACTGAAAGGCTCTTTTGAATTGGCCGAATAAACCCGAAAAATACCTGAACAGCTTTGGACTGATATAAAATCGCACTTGGTATAACAATATAAATTTATGTATCAGGTTTATATTTTTTTTACAAGGTACTTACAACATTATGTTGAAAAAAATTGAAAACAATGGTAACCTTTTTGTTAAAAAGAGAATAAAGAAGTATAAACATAATTATTATTAACCAATCTAAATTTTAGGACTATGAAAAAATCAATCAATCAATCAATCAATTTAGCTTAAGAACTATTCTCTTTCTTGGTTTATTCTTTATTTGCAGCTGTTTTGTGAATGCACAAATCACAGTAACGAGCGATGGTAAAATTGGTATTGGCACAAGTGCCCCTTCAGAAACTATTGAACTTAATGGTTCAACGATAAAGGTAGCTTTTCCAAATACCACAAACCATATCGATATTTTTCCTTATAATGGTACGACTCCGTGCATTGATCCAAGTTCAAATGGAAGTGGCACATTAGGTCTCAATTATTACTGGGGTACAGTAAGAACTATTACTATTCAAAGGACAAATGAGCAATCCTTGTCAGATAAAAATTTTAAAACCAAAATCAGGGAAATCGACAACTCTTTATTGATAATTAATAAACTCAACCCGGTAATGTTTGATTTTATACCCGAATTGTATAAAAATGTTGAAAACATGACAGAAAGGGAAAAGTTTATTAAACAAGGAACGGATAATTACGGATTAATCGCTCAGGAAGTAGAAGAAGTGTTGCCCAGTATCGTTTCTTACGATTCGGTTATGGGTGCAAAGATGATGAGTTACAGTCAGATTATACCCATTTTAATTAAAGCAGTTCAAGAGCAACAAAAAGAAATTGAAACCCTGAAAAACAGTAACAACGAGAAATCGGCAACTATTGGGAATTCCTCATCTGATGAATTAAAAACAGCTTCTCTGAACCAGAATATCCCCAACCCGTTCAGCAACAATACCACCATAAAGATGTACCTTCCCGCAACCGTTTCGCGTGCCATTCTCTATGTTTACAACATGCAAGGTGAACAGATTAAACAGATAGCCGTAAACGAACGGGGCAATGCTTCTGTTATCCTTGAAGGCCACACACTGAAAGCCGGCATGTACCTTTACACCTTGATTACTGATGGCAAAGAGATAGATACGAAAAAGATGATTTTAACGAATTAATCGATAAATCATTGCGGTTAATTACAAGCACTCTTTTGTCAATATTTATGATAAAAAATATGTTTTGCTATGTACAAAAAAATAATACTGAAAGTATCGCTTATAACAGTAACCACATTGCTTTTACAGTGCTGCTTGTTTACAAAAGATGGTTGCAAACTCACCAGTGCCGATAAAGAGTGGCTGCTTGAAGAGCACGATAGCCTTACCTATCTCAGGAACGGAAAAGATACAGTTGCAGTAAAAGTTGAAACACGCTTTGGGCAAGATGAGTATGACTATACTTTTGGAATG
>Ga0209800_10003951_pt1 | contig 11309 bp, 25 predicted proteins | sample Higcelweek8metaG_FD_187174 | JGI IMG/M metagenome (GOLD analysis project Ga0209800, IMG submission 187174) | Freshwater pond sediment microbial communities from the University of Edinburgh, under environmental carbon perturbations - High... | ecosystem: Environmental > Aquatic > Freshwater >... | reverse complement strand
TCTCGTTATCGTTGGGAATAAAGACGTCGTTCAATACCACACCACCTTATGCGTGACGGTTCGGGGTCTGTACACAATCAGAGCGCGGTTGTATAAAACGCGCCAAAATCAGTCATCCCCCCGGGGGTTATTCGTCACAAGATATCCGTCACGATCAAAAAAGAATCCTTCATCAATATCATTCGCCATGTGTTCAGCATTGTGACAGTCCAGACAGAGAAGCTCTAGGTTCTCCCATGCTAAGGTAACCCTTGCGTCATCAACGTTAGCCATAGTCAGCTTGACCTTGTGATGCACAATGTATCCAGCCTTGCCACATCGTTCACACAGATTAAACTTGCTATTGATGTATGCTAACCGGCATTGCTTCCACGCTGTTGATTGATAGAATGTCTTAGCCCAGGCCTGTGCCATAACTCAATCAGTCCTATTGTGCGTTTCCATGCCAAACTCATTGCCATACAGCGTCGCCCTGTTGATCGTAATAGGCGTTGGCCTATACATTCCCCTGACTGCATAGCCTACAAACTCAAGCCATGCAGTACATATCATGATCTGGTAATCACGCTGTACCATGGATCCCTTGCCGCCATCAAAGATTAAGCGCGATCCTGCATATGTAGATGGCTTATGTACATGTCCCATGATGAACAGATCGGCACCTGATACAGCCGCTTTATAGTCAGCCGCATTGATGCCTGATCCTGCCAGTTTCCCGCCTCCATGCCCATGTACTACATTGACGCAGTACCTTGGCGGCCTTTTACTGTGATTAGCTCGCTCGCCCACGGCTATGTTCAGGTATGATTCGTTACGAGCATACCTGTCTACTATGTCCAATCGCTCGGCTATAAGCTCGACTGGGTTAGTGTCTGTTTCCTTGTCAGATCGTTCGCAATGATTCCCTGGCAGGATAGTCAATATCCTGTCCCGCAAAGGCGCGAGTATTTCAGCAGCCAGTTTCCTTTGTTCGCTTGGCCGCATGGTTGCCTCATAAGGCGAGCCTATAGACGACTTAATCGCATTGTCTATCAGGTCGCCATTAAGCACGACAAAGTTGTTCGGCTGGGCAAGTATCTGTCTTGACACCTTTTGGAAAGCGGCCTCGTTGAATCCCTCGTGGCCTATGTGTAAATCCGAAATGCCGTAAATGTCGATCTGGTCGAAGTCCGGATAGTTATAATTAAGCGTCTTGATCGTCTTTGTCGACATCTTTACCCCCTTGTGGACAGCCGCCCAAATGCGGCAAACAATAAATCTGGACAGGCGTAACCTTGTCATCTGCGTACATCGTCACGTCAGCCCATACACACCCTATACACCTATCTGGCACACCTCATCCCTTCTTTCGCGCAACAAAAAAGCGGGGCAGTCATTCGACCGCTCCGCCTCTTTATGCTACTGTTCATACTATCATTTTACCCTATTTTGTTTGGACAAAGTTGGACATGATTTTGTAGATTGCCCGCTCGTGTAGGCGTCTGACCTGCCTTTCGCAATAGTTCATCTTCTGCCCGATAATCTCCCATGATTCATTGAGCATGTACCGCCTTGTCAGCACCGTATTATAGTCGCCAGTCACGCTATTGACCAGCTTTTCCAAATCCTCAAAAGCTAATCGCATTTCGCATAACGACCTCTCCATTCGCTCACGCTGACTTAGCCGCCTGTCTGCCCATCGCTCGACCTCGTACGTCACAGTTGGCGCTTTTGGCATGTCAGTTAATACTTGCGTCCCTGACGGATACAACTGATCATACAGCTCTTTACAGGCTTGATAATTGGCCACCATTGAGCGATAGTGTCTAAGCCTCTGCGTGATCTCGGCAAATGCGTCCGCCTCTCGTGATGATACCCCTATCTTAGTCATCGTCACCCCCTGCTAACATCTGCATCAATGCCGGCACAACCTCCACCAGATCGCACAGCTCGTCAATCTCAAGCCCGTCCTCCCTAAGCCCGTCAACGTCCTCTGGAGATATGTCGATAATGTAGCCGTAGGTTTTGCCGGAGCGACCGTGGACGATTAGCTCATAGCTGGTCATCTACAAATCCCCCTCGTACAAAATCCGCTTGTTGTGCGCCCTTGCATACCCCATTTCCATTAGCGACCCCTCGCTATTTCCCCAGCCGTCCAGGAACATCACAGCATCGCATACTTGGATCATGGCAAAGCATATGCTCACATACTCCGCATGGGTAATGGCTTCTGGCTGGCAAATGGGAATGTTGTTCGCCGGTGACAAGACTGTGTGGCCTTTTAGCGATAGGTCGGCCTCATTGGCGTCAAACGCTTCTTTGTTCCATGCCCTAATGCCTGTCATGGGTCCGCTGATGAAAATCTTCACTCGCTCACCTCTTTCAGCCATTCGTAGTATTTCTTCGCTTTGGCGTAATCCTGATCGGTGTTGCCCTTATATGGCGCTCTCTCGCGGTATTTTAGGATGTTGCCCTTGAGATAGCCCCTAAACTCTTCAGGCGTCAGCATCGTGCGGATAATGTCGATTGTTTCAATGCCGCCATGCTGATAATGTGAAGGTGAGTTCACGGGATCTTCTTTGGTTTCTGCTGGTTTTTCGTCAGTATTGCAGGTTTTGGCGATAAACTGGGTACATTCTGCGATCACGCCGTTTGCAACCAGAATATCGTCTGTACCAGCCTGGCATTCGTACGCCCAATAATTGTCGTTTTTGCACTCCATGCACTTACTCATTCTCATTCACCATCCTTCGCTAACTTTTTCAGCTTTCTTCTCGCCACCCTTGTGGTCAGTCGCTTCATTTTGCCCACAAACCGGTAGGCGTTGCAGTAGAATCGTCTGGCGAATTTGTCCTCGGCTGACAGCTTTTTGTATTGACTTTTCATGTGTCACCCGATTGAATCAATTTGGCCAGCCATTCAACAAACCGGTCAATTCTAAAGGTTTCGGCGATAGCTATCAATAATCTGTGTATTGGTCTGTTATCCATGCTCATTCTCCTTTCTTCCCCAGAGCATAGGCTCGATCTATCAGGTTCATGCCAATATCAAACGCTTCGCTATAGATGTCATAGTCAATTTTCCCGGTCGAATTTAGCCCGTTCAGGTAATCGCCATACTCGGTTTTGATTTTTTCAATCTCCGGTGCGGTCGGAGCAATGCCCCAGTTTCCCATTGCTCATTCTCCTTTCGGCGGCTCTGCCTGTTTTAGAATTTGCAGAATCCTTGATTGTGCATACTCAATTCCGTCATCTTCGCCCTCGTCTTCGCCGTAAACGTCCTTTTCGCACCATGCCTTTGCTTCGGCAATGACACCACGCAATCGCTCGACCTCGGCGGCAAGGTCACACGCTAGGGCGGCCTGCTTATTGAGTGCAAGCACGGCATGATCACAATCGTCCATAATTTCGTGATGTGGCAATTTGCTTAGAATTAGCATTGCTCGTTCGTGTACTTCCGCTTTCGTCAGCATCTTACTCACCGCCTTTCGTGGCCTCGCGGCTAAGGTCTCTGCCGCAGTTGGCTCTTTTTTGATTGGCAATAATTCTCCAAATGTATGAAGAACATACACCGTAGTTCTTGGCTATGGCGTTTGTGCCGTGTTCTTTGCTAAACGGAATGTATCTTTGTCGAATGGCAATAACGTCAGATGTTGATAACTTTGATGGATGATGAACCATTCCGTTGGCATGTGCGTGGCGAGCGTTTTCTTGATGCGTAACCCACTCAAGGTTGTCAATAGAATTGTTAGTCTTGTTCCCGTCTTTGTGGTTTACTTCTGGCAGATTCCGCGGATTATCAATAAATGCCATAGCTACTTCCCTATGAACCTTGCAAGTTCCGTATCCAGCCAAGTCACACCTTCTGTATCCTGTTAGATCGCAATGGGGCTTCATGATTTTTTCGTGAACCGGCATGGGCTTTCCGTCGATCCTAATGGTTATGCGCTCGTTGCTTCTAATTTTTCCGGTTTCGCTCACAGAATACCTGCCGCCTGTTCGTTCGATGATTTTCCAGTTTTCGTTATTCACGGTGTAAAATCTCCTTCCCGCAGTTGGGGCAGAAGGTAGCTTTTTCTTCGACGCATATTTCAGGGTTTGACGTGTAGTAGCTACCTGTTATCAGATCAACATTTTGGCATCTGTCGCACGGCTCCGGCCGCATCTGGCGCAGGGCGGCAAGAAATGTCTGGAAGTGTTTTTCCCAAAACTGGTAGTTACTAAAGGCTTTCCCGCTCATTCGCGCCAGCTTTTCCCCCATGCTGAGCACCCGTTTGCATTTTTCAATTGCCTCCCGCACCGCCTCGTCTGTCGGCGGCGTCATGGCCGCTATGGCGTGGGATAGGGCTTCAATGTCGTTCATTGTCGGCAACAGATTGATGGCTTGGTCGATTTTCTTCGCATTTTCAAGCCATGCCTCGCCTCTTTTTTTCATTTGGTTCAGCCTCTTAATCGCCTGTTCGTTCGTCATTTCGCTCACCATCCTTCACGGCCTATGTATCGCCCGCAAGCAGGGCAGTAAATCGCATAGACCGGCTCGCCAGAATGACCGCGCCAGTACAGTTCAACCTCTGGCTCGTCTGCCGGCACAATGCCCTCGCAAAACTCGCACGGTTCAGTCTGCCGCGCTATCTCGGCATCGAGCAGGGATTGCAGTATTTCGGTCAACGCATAGGCTGTTTTAATCCCAATATCGCCGCCAATGCCAACCCGATCAATCAAGTGCTGTAACTTTTCAATCGATACCCCGTCTAGTTCTTTGCGTGTCATGGTTGTTCCTCCATTTCTATCTGACCTTCCATTTCGTCTTTTGTGAATTCATTAAGGCGCAACCACCAATCAAAGCACTCCTGCGCGTTTGTGTAGTACGCTTTAGTCATAACGCCATCAGCGACGCGCTTGTCGATCATTTTTTGGAAGGCTTTCATGTATGCCCGTTTGTATGTCGGCCATCGTTCAAAGTCAGCCAACCTGATTTCTGGTTTCGCCATCGGACAACCAATACACCCAAGTCGTGTTCTGCCCTCATCATAAAGGCAGCAATAGCGAATATTGTTAGCGCGGATAAACGTCCACACGTCGTTATCTTCCCAGTCGATAATTGGATTGACTAGGGTTTTTTGCGTGCGGTAGCAGTTTTCCACGGACCGGCGCGATATGTCGTTATCGTCGTTATGAACGATTCCTTTTTTGCCACCAATGTCCACGAGGTGTCTGCCATTTTTACGCTTTACCGATTCAGCCCATCGAATACCAGTTATAGTCACGCGTCCTTTGCCGCCTGATTCTTTCAAGGCTTCACAGCAATACCGCTGGATCATTGTTGGCGGCATTCTCTTGCGGACAATTAACTGCCACATGGTTTCTTTTGGCCGGTCAATGATCACGTCTGAAAAAGTCTTGATAAATTGGACCAATTCGGGCGGGTCAACGTTTGTCAGCGAATAATGCGCCTCGTATTTCACCCCGGCCATGTCTGCAAGCGCTTTGATGGTCACGCTGTCCTTCCCGCCAGAAAATGCCAGCCAGTATCCGTCAGGCGGTTCAAACGATTTCAGCCTTTGAATTGCCACGTCGACCTTGTTATACTCGACAATCTGGCCGTCAATAATTTGATTCTCGATCAGCACCCTTTTTCCTCCATAATCTGGTAAAGATCATCTTTACCATTTTTTTGTTGCTCACTTGATTACCTCCAGCCACATGTCCGGGTACAATGCCGCCCAGATTTTCTGTTTGATCCGAAATGCCTGTGTCGCCACGCCTTTAACATCTTCCACCCAGATTCGCCCATCGTTGCCGCAGACGATGAAGTCCGGGCGATACCGCACGCCGCCAGTCAGCAGGAATGACGGTTGAAGGTTAAACCAACGAATTTCCCCAGCCCGCTTGAGCAGGACCAGCTCGCCATATCTGCGCGCTTCTGCCTTGCTGTCGAACGTGATTCCGTCTACTATGGTTTTCACATTGTGGTATTTATTTGGCTGACTAAGTTTTGTCATGTTGCCTCCTGTAACTTTCCCACGCACCCGCCAATAACGAACAGGGCGCACGGTATGGCGAAGCTGTTGCCCAACGCTTTGTATCGTGCCGAGTCGCTTGCTCCGGGTATGTTGGTCCAGCCGTCCGGATAGCCTTGTAGTCGCTCTTGCTCTAATGGCGTGAGTAATCTGACTTTTTGTTTGTCGTATTCGTATACAAGTGTGTCTAGTTCTTGACGGTCGTATGCGCCAGTTCTCGTAGATAAGCAGCCAACAATTGTTCTTCCTCGCCCTCTAAGTTTTCGGCTGAATATCGTCTGATTATTCCCGCCACAGCCCTCTCGCTCAAATAGTATTTTGGGTGCGGATTGCCCTCCAAAATCTGCGACAAGGTAGATGCGCCTTCGCCTCTGCGGAGTCGGTCGAGTACCAGGCCACACGCCTCCCCAGTATTGGGCATCAATCGTGCGCCATGATATGCTAAAGTTGTTTCCCAGGATGCTCCCAGCGTTTGCCCAGCCGTTGACAGATCGAGGAATTGATATTGTGGGGTCGGCAATTCTCGCGGTTTCCTCAAGGACCGCCCGGAAATCTTCGCCGTCGTTGCTGGACAAGGCTCCAGGGACGTTCTCCCAGACCATGAATCTAGGCTTATTTGTTCCATGCTTTTTGTGCGCCTCCTTGATGATGCGGATAACTTCCATGAACAGCCCCGATCTGGTTGCCGTATCGTCGCCCAATTCGCTGTGCTTCATGCCTTGTCTTTTGCCGGCGACCGACATATCCTGACAAGGTGACCCGTTGACAAAGATATCGACCGGCTCGACCGATGCGCCGTTGATCTTGCAAATGTCGCCATAGTGCTTCATGTTTGGGAAATGAAATTTGGTCACAGCGATAGGAAACTTCTCAATCTCACTTGCCCAGACCGGTTCCGCTCCGCACAAGGTCGCACATAATGGAGCGCCGCCGATTCCGTCAAACAGGCTGGCCAGCGTTATCACCTCGTCACCCCCTCGTACTGTCTGGCGATCTCCGCCCACGGCTTACCCTCGGTCTGCTCCCGCCATTCGCGATAGGTCATAGCTGCAAGTCGTGACTGTGATTGGCGAACCGCTGGAAACAACATGCCGTCATCTACCTTCTGGTACATCCAGCCACCGGCATAATCGACCTCTATCCATGTCGCGGTGTCGATATGGTCCAACCCTTCAATCATGCCCTTCCCCCAATCTCAAAATCCCATCCGCTAAAATGCGTGAAACATTTCCGCTAATTTGTGCTTGGTTCTTTTGTTTCTTTTGGTGTGCCGTGAACATCCGCAAAAATCTGGCTTTCTCGTTCGGTAGTTGATCCTCTGGAAGTGTGCAGTAGTATTTCCAATCGTCCCCCACCACAGGCCAGATGTCCGCCAGCGCCTTTTCCGCGCCAGCCGGGTCAGTGTGTCCGAACCTCTGCACCGCCCGTTGCAGTCTGGACCACGTTTTTTCCGGCGTGTCGTCCGTCTGCCGGACGGTGACGATCTCGCGAATGTCTGCGATTGTCGGCGGGTATCTGTTTGTCTGCGCCCATGCCTTAGTTGCCGCCAGCACCGTTACGCCGTTCAGGTCCTGCAATAAATCTGTCCAGAGGTTAATTGTGTCAGAATCAATCGCCAGCATCAGGTTTGGCGGATATGCCTTGGACAGAGCGGCAAACATGACTTTGATTTCATCTCGTGTCATAGGCTCAAAATCCCCTTCACGTCTAGTTGCTTGCGCGGCTGTTTTGATTGCTTCTCCTTGACTGCATCAATCACCCAACGGCGGATTGTCGCGTTGTGCGTCTTGGCCTTGCTCTTGTCGCCCTTGTCGGCCAGCCAGAGCGATAGAAATTCAACCGCCTCGTTATACTGGTTGGGAAAATCAACGGCCAGTCGGTCCAACTCCTCGCTTGTCAGCTTGACATTGTTTTGGGAACCGTATGTTAGTACCGGCACGGAGTTCGTATTGGATTCAGATTCGGATTGGATTCGGATTGGATTGGATTGGATTGGATTAAGAGAACACAACCGTTCTTTTTGAGAACGACACCGTTCTATTTCAGAATGGTATGATTCTATTTCTTCCTCACTCGGTACCGGATACTTTGACCGCTTGTTTTTGATCTGCTGATGCTTGGTCCAGTTCAGAAAGTAGAAGTAAGCCTTTCCGTCTGCTTCATACGGCATCAACAGCCCAGCATTAACCAATTCGGTAAGCATTTTTTCGACCTTTGCCGTGCTCATGTCCTTGAGCGGGTAGCACATTGACTTGATGATGCGCGGGTCTGCCTTATAAGCCCCGTAGTCGTCGCATTGCACCATAAGGCGATAATACAAGCACTCTGCGCTGTCGGATAACATATCAATTTTTTCAGACTGACATATGCTGTCTTTGATAATTCGATTTGGCACCCTATTCCCTTCTTCCCCATTCCTTGAGCAATAAGTCCTTTTCTGCCGGAGTGATCGTGTCCACTCCAATAGCCTTTGCCTCTGAGATCACGCCATCCAGCAGAATGCTAAACTCGCGGCTGTCGTATGTGTGACTGCCGTAATAGCAAAGCAGTTGCACGCCTTCCTTGCCGCCAATGTTGCCCCTTCCGATCTCCTTAACCGTTCGCCATTCTCGCTTTAGCCTTTCAACCGCTTCTGGCTTGCAGATGACCGGCGCGTACTGGCCATACCTTTCGAGCATGGTCAAATACACATCATCTTTATCAGCCCGCAGCACCTCCGCCATTTTGCCAAGAATGACCCATAGCATACCGTTAGCGTCCAAGCTCCGATGTGGCCTATAGACCTTGATCTCCGCAGACAGCAGTTTTCCCGCCGTTACTGCCGATTTCAGGTCGGCAATGTCTTGGCCGGTCTGCAACGTCAACACGATCTCCGGGCGGCGATCCTCATTGAATTGCAAGCGAATGTTGGTTGCGATTGCTTTCATAGATAATTCCGCCCCATAATCTTCAAAAATTCCGCTCTGCTGTGATCAGCCTCGAAAATGCGCTGATACCTTTGCTTCAACTCCAAACTGACCGCGGCATTGACATGGACGGCATCTTTGCCAAATCTATGACATTCTGGGCATAGATTTGCCACAAGGCCATATTTTTCGGAGTGCTTACGATTAGCCGAATTAAAAACGTGGTGTCGTTCGGTGTTGGCGTAGCGGCCGCAGAGTTCGCATTGCTTCATATGTCAAATGGCATGGCCGGGAAGGCGTCCGGCTCTGCCTGCTGCTTTGGTTGTGTTGGCGCCTTGATCCGTGCCGCCATCGAGTAATACAGTTTGCCGTTATACTCGCGGCATTCGATGCTTTCAATTCCCGTCAGCACAACTTCGTCACCATCTTCAAGCTCCAGATCATCAAAAACGGTCACGTCATAGTTGATGTATTTGGCCGGGTCACTGTTTTTGATTTTGTCGCCAATGCTAAATCGAGTTACAAGCGTGCCGTTGGTCAATGTTGTTTTTTTAATGTATTTAACCCGGCTTGGATACTGTGAATTTACTTTAATCATTGTTTGTCCCCGTGTCGAACGGCAAGGCCGAATCGACAAACTCCCTTCTGATATTTTCGTAATCCTCTGGCTTGATTTCCTCGGCTTTTTTGTAGCCGTAGCGTGTGTAAATGTCTTTAAGTTTGGCAATTTGTACCTGATCGGGTTTACCGTCAAGGCCCACGCATTCACGCTTAAGCACGTTCAGTTGCTGGCTGTCAATATGGCCGTCAGTCTGTTTGGTTTCCGGTTTGGGCTTGCTGGCTGTTTTGTCAATCACATCGTTTTCGGTGATCTCAAACGCATTAGTGTACAAATAGCGCCTGATATACGTTTGCACAGCGCCCAAATTTTGCACGGCGTGCATACCCTTGAGTTCTGCGGTTGACATCGGCGAGGCGAATACGATCTGGCTGTCCGGTTTTTCCGCGTCCACGATGGTCAGCGTGGCGACATCGGCGAACGACACAATACAACAGAATTTAAGCAAGCCCTCCTGCTTGACGATCTCGGGAATAAAGTCGCTCAGCTCAAAATAGTCGTACTTGGCGAAGTCGTTCTTGCCAGACTTTTTTAATCCCTTCTCGTGCAGGGCAACCCTTGCAGTAGCGAGTTTTTCATATAGATTCATCATTTCACCTGTAAGTTCTGGCGTTCTTCAATTCGTGCGCCAGGCACTATGATCCCCGCCTTGAGATCGTCCGATATAGCCGTCTTGCTGATTGTCGGCGCAAGGGCGACAAGGTACTTTTCGGGGATCTTCGCCTCGTCATCAATGACCACACCGACCGACTTTCGAAAGCCGACCTTGACCTTGCTGGTTTCCAGCGACAATTCCCCGCTCTGGATCATGCTGTCCGCCAGAAACGCCTTGAGGTTGTCCGCGTGCTTCTCGTGGGCTTTCTGGCGTTTAGTCAGGTTGTACGCCTCGTCATTGAGCATCTTCGCCGTTGCCGCGTGTTCTTTAATCAGACAAGCGATAGCCTCATACTTGACTGACCGCGCCGCGCTCAATTCGGTAAGATTGTCAAATGCCGCTTCTGGCAACTGGCCGTCCTCGTCGATCTGGTCGAGAATGTCCCTGATCTGCTGATCTATCTCGTATAGTTTCATCATTCACCTCGTCCTCTGGTAGCGTGTCGCGCCACCTCTCCCATGCTCTCATGGCCATTTCACAGTCGCTTGCTATGTCCGAGCTATACATGTCTTTTTCCCGCGTATGTACCGCACAAAGTACGCTGCAAACAGACAGCAAGCCGCAGATCGTCCGGCACGATGTACGTCATTCTCGTGGGCTTGTAGTCCGCAGGAAACGCCGCGTACCGTCTGCCCGGCTCGTGCCGTTGCAGCCGCCTTAGGCACAGCTCCGACCGCTTCATAGCGATTGCCATTGGCGAACGTCCGGGAAGTAGTTCAGCAAGACCCTTGTCTGTCATGGCGGTGTAATTGCGGAAAATCGTCTGTAGTTCTGTTGGTGTCCAAAATCTGCTCATTCGATCACCTGCCCATTTTCCAGCCGATAAAATGTGTTGGCCTTGATCTGCTCTCCGTCAACCTTGACCGTTTGCACAGACAAAATGTGCCCGTTATCGTCGCGCTCGGCCAATACCAGCCAACAACCGATAGCGCCTGCCGCCTTGCATTGATACCCCAATGCGCAAGCAACAGATTCTTCGCCTGTAGCGCTGGCCGCTCCCTGATAGCCCGTAGCGCTGGCCGCTCCCTGATTGCCTGTAGCACTGGCCGCTCCCTGATAGCCTGTAGCGCTGGCCGCTCCACGATCGCCCGTAGCGCTGGCCGCTCCACGATAGCCCGTAGCGCTGGCCGC
>Ga0209800_10003949_pt1 | contig 11314 bp, 11 predicted proteins | sample Higcelweek8metaG_FD_187174 | JGI IMG/M metagenome (GOLD analysis project Ga0209800, IMG submission 187174) | Freshwater pond sediment microbial communities from the University of Edinburgh, under environmental carbon perturbations - High... | ecosystem: Environmental > Aquatic > Freshwater >... | reverse complement strand
GTTGCCAGCTTAATGCCTGCACAACGGCCTGAAATGATGCAACCCCTGTAAAATAGAGATACCTGCCGATCTTTAACTCAACAGACGGTATCACCCCCGTATAATAGAGAGGGCTATCCCCGGTTTCTCCTCTGCTGGTTGCGGTTCTCTCCTTTTGCCTTACACCGGTCTCACGGGATCTAAATTGAGCAGTATATGCAGGATTTGTCCTGGCTTGCGGACGACAGTTCAAAAATGCGGACAATTCTCGATATGCAGCAGAGACAGTGGAGAATTCATGCTTCAGGCTTTGCAGCTTTGCTTCGTCAACCCAGGGATGTGCATCGGGATGACTTTCGCGGGCTCTTTTACGGTAGGCACTTTTGGCCCCCTCAGGCTGCAGGTAGGCCAGAAAATCATTATCAAGCTGCACATCCGGTCCAAACAGCACCCGACATGCCAGCAAAACTTCAGACGTTTCCATTTCTGCTGCAGAGTCCCAAGCACTCATTGCTTGCCTCCTGTGGCCAGTAATGCCGTAAATTCTTCCTCAGAAAGAACCTTTAGCCCCAGCTTACGGGCTTTTTCCAGTTTAGTTCCAGCTTCACTGCCCGCCACTACATAATCGGTCTTTTTTGAGACTGAGCCGGTTACATTGCCCCCCTCAGACTCAACCAGTCTTTTTGCCTCATCCCGCCCCAGGTTGGTAAGTGTCCCGGTAAAGACAAAGGTCAGACCGGCCAGTCGGCCACCAACCCGTTTTTCTTCCACGGTTGGAGCAACACCGGCCTCCTTGAGCCGTTGCAGCACCCCCTGGTTGGCCGGGGCATCAAAAAAAGAGCGGATACTGATCGCCACAGTCGGGCCAACATCACGGATACTGGTCAGCTCTTCCTGGGTAGCAGTCTGCAGGTTATCAATACTGCCAAACCGTTCTGCCAGAGTCTTGGCAGTCCGTTCCCCCACATGCCGGATACCCAGGGCAAAGATGAAGCGGGACAGTTCCTGCTGTTTACTGGCAACTATGGCTGCCAGCAGGTTTTCCGCCAGCTTGTCCCCCATCCGCTCAAACCGCATGAAGTCATCACGGGTCAATCGGTAGAGATCGGCAATATCTTTGACCAGCCCCAGGCTGATCAGTTGCTCGATATATTTACTCCCCAGCCCGTCAATATCCATGGCATCGCGGGAGGCAAAGTGAATGATCGATTCTGCCAGCTGGGGCGGACAGGCCAACCCGCCCTGACAGCGCACCGCCACCTCCCCTGCTTCACGGGCCGCCCTGGAGCCGCAAATCGGACAGGTTTCCGGCTCCGGCAGTTCCTGCTCTGCACCGGCACGCTGATCAAGCAGCACCCTGACCACCGCCGGGATCACGTCCCCTGCCCGCTCCACAATCACCCGGTCCCCTACCCGGATATCCTTGCGCCGGATCTCATCCCAGTTGTGCAAGGTGGCCCGGGATACGGTTACACCGGACAGCTCCACCGGTTCCAGATTGGCTACCGGCGTGATCACGCCGGTCCTGCCCACAGAGAGGATGATCTCATTGATCCGGGTGGTTGCCTGGCGTGGGGGGAACTTGCAGGCAATGGCCCAGCGGGGTGACCGGCTCTTTTCCCCCAGTTCCTGCTGCAGGCGCAGGTCATCCACTTTGATCACCATGCCGTCGATCTCGTACTGCAGGGAATCCCGACGCTCTTGCAGATCAAGAAAGCAGGCAACCGCACCTTCAATACCGTTGACCTGTCTGGCCTGATCACTGACCGGCAGGCCCCAGCCGGCCAGTTGTGCCATTAGTTCGGTTTGCGTCCTGGCCTCTGTTTCTATCATCCCTACCCCATAACAGACCATGGCCAGCGGACGTCTGGCCACCACAGCAGGATCAAGCTGGCGGATAGACCCGGCTGCGGCATTACGGGGGTTGGCAAAGGGTGGCGCTCCCTCTTCTTCCCGCTGCAGATTCAACTGCTGAAAGGCGGCCAGCGGCAGATAGACCTCGCCCCGCACCTCAAGCAGGGCAGGCAGCTGTTCACCTGACAAACGCAGCGGCACATTACGGACTGTACGGATGTTGGCGGTCACCTCTTCACCAACCTCGCCATCCCCACGGGTTGACGCCTGCACCAGCAGACCATCCTGATAGACCAGCTCCACGGCCAGTCCATCCATCTTCGGCTCACACTGATACTGCAGCAAAACAGTATCAGGAAGTGCCAGCAGACTACGGATACGCTGTTCAAAACCCCGTATTTCATCCTCCTGCATGGCATTTTCAAGCGAAAGCATCGGCATCCGGTGCCGTACCTGTCTAAAACGGGCCTGAGCTTTGCCCCCCACCCGCAGGGTAGGCGAATCAGGGGTCAGCAGGTCCGGGCGCGCTGCCTCAATCGCCTGCAGTTCACGAAACAGGGCATCATACTCGGCATCAGTTATTTCCGGCGTATCAAGTTCATAGTAACGATAGTTGTGGTAGACCAGCAGACGGCGCAACTCTGCTGCCCGCAACTGTTGTTCATCTACCGTAGCAACGGTATCCAGAAGTGAAAGTTGATCCATCGAAGCCCCCCATTTAATAGCAAGTTTGAGACTATACCAAAAAAATGAAACTCACCCCTTGATTTTTAACCATCCCCTCGCTATATTCTTTTTCGTTAGCACTCACTACCGGCGAGTGCTAGCAAACACAGCTTACAACACCACACACCATAGCAACGAAAGGAGAAGCACTAATGAAACTGAGACCACTGCACGACCGTATTATCGTCAAACGCCTTGAGGGCGAAGAGAAGACCGCTGGCGGCCTGTTTATCCCCGATACCGCTAAAGAAAAGCCCCAAAAAGGTGAAGTAGTTGCCGTGGGTAATGGCAAGAAAAACGACGAAGGCAAGTGCGCCCCCCTGGATGTTAAAGTTGGCGATTCAATCCTGTTCGGCAAGTATGCCGGTACTGAAGTAAAGGTTGACGGCGACGAGTTCCTGATGATGCGTGAGGACGATGTCCTGGCCGTTATCGAGAAGTAATTAAAATCCTAACACAGAGAGGCATGAGGGGCAGGGACACAGAGAAAACCAAAAAACTTTTTGCTTGTTTTTCTCTGCAACTCAGCATCTCTGCGACTCTGCGTTAAAAATCAAAACTCAAACTAAAATCTGGAGGAATAGTACATGTCTGCAAAAGAGATCCGTTTCAATGAGGAAGGCCGTAACGCCATCCTGCGTGGCGTCAATGCACTGGCTGATGCGGTTAAGGTAACCCTGGGCCCCAAAGGCCGTAACGTTATCATCGAGAAGTCCTTTGGCTCCCCGCTGATCACCAAGGACGGTGTTTCCGTTGCCAAGGAAGTTGAACTGGAAAACAAGTTTGAAAACATGGGAGCCCAGCTGGTAAAAGAAGTTGCCTCCAAGACCTCGGACGTTGCCGGTGACGGCACCACCACTGCTACAGTACTTGCTCAGGCCATCTATAAGCAAGGTTCCAAGCTGGTTGCTGCCGGCCACAATCCGATGGAAATCAAGCGCGGTATTGACAAAGCTGTTGAGGCTATCGTAGCCGAGCTGCAGAAAATCTCCAAGCCGATCAAGGACCATAAAGAGATCGCTCAGGTAGGCACCATCTCTGCCAACAACGACAAGACCATCGGCGACATCATTGCCGAGGCCATGGAAAAAGTCGGCAAGGAAGGCGTTATCACCGTTGAGGAAGCAAAGGCTATGGAAACCAGCCTTGAGACCGTGGAAGGGATGCAGTTTGACCGCGGTTACCTCTCCCCTTACTTCGTGTCTGATCCAGAGCGTATGGAAGCAACCCTTGAGAACGCTACCATCCTGATCTACGACAAGAAGATCTCCAACATGAAGGATATGCTGCCGGTACTGGAGCAAACCGCCAAATCCGGTCGTCCGCTGATGATCATTGCAGAAGATATCGAAGGTGAAGCACTGGCAACCCTGGTGGTCAACAAACTGCGTGGCGTGCTGAACGTCTGCGCTGTCAAGGCCCCCGGCTTCGGCGACCGTCGCAAGGCGATGCTGGAAGATATCGCTGTGCTGACTGGCGGCACTGTCATCTCTGAAGATATGGGCTTCAAGCTCGAAAACGCCACCATGGATATGCTGGGTCGTGCCAAGCGTATCGTGGTTGATAAAGACAACACCACCATCATTGATGGCGATGGCTCAGAGGCCGATATCCAGGGCCGCGTCAAGCAGATCCGCGCCCAGATCGAAGACACCACCTCTGACTACGACCGCGAAAAACTGCAAGAGCGCCTGGCCAAGCTGGTTGGCGGCGTTGCCGTAATCAAGGTTGGCGCTGCAACCGAAACCGAGATGAAAGAGAAGAAGGCTCGTGTTGAAGATGCACTGCATGCTACCCGCGCAGCTGTTGACGAAGGGATCGTCCCTGGCGGCGGCGTTGCCTACATCCGCGCCCTGAACGCCCTTGACAGCGTGGTACTGCCTGCTGAGCAGCAGTTCGGCGTGACCATCATCAAGAGCTCTCTGGAAGCCCCGATCCGTCAGATCGCCGACAACGCCGGTATCGACGCCTCCATCGTGGTTGACAAGGTTAAGCATGGCAAGGATGCCTTCGGCTACAACGCAGCCGACGACACCTATGTTGATATGCTGGAAGCCGGCATCATCGACCCCACCAAGGTATCCCGCTGCGCACTGCAGAACGCCTCTTCCGTGGCCGGCCTGATGCTGACCACCGAGTGCATGATCGCCGAGAAGCCCAAAAAGGATAGCGGCATGCCTGCTATGCCCGGCGGTATGGGCGGCATGGGTGGTATGGGCGGCATGGATTACTAAGAAGCAGGTGGCCTCTGGTCCAAGGGACCAAAGACCAGACAGAAACAAAACAAACGGGCGGGGGATTATTCCTCCCGCCCGTTTGTCATATGGCCGCAAAAACAATCATAACCACTACTCAGAAATACCAATCTCTGTCGTTTCATCAAGCAGTTGTCGCCCATGCCGTACACACAGAATCTGAATCCCGTCATGTAGCTTGTAGATCACACGGTAGCTGCCGAAAATGAGCTCACGAATATCCTGACGGTTAAGCTCAGGAACGATTCTGCAACTACGCTGCTGATCCGGCAGTTTTGCCACAGCAGCAAACAGCCTCTTTACCCATTTTTCAGCAGCAGAGGGCTTGTCCCTTGCTATGTATCGGGCTATGTCTCGTACCTGTTCAAGCGCCAGCGGCGACCAGACAAGCTTCATGCCGAAATATCCGCCAGCAGACTCTGAAGAGCTTCCGCATGTTGCATACCTTTGTCATCGGCAAGCTGCTGTTCAGCCGTGTGAATTTCCTGTAAAAGCGCAAGTCGCTCAAGGAGCTCCTCATACTTGGACACGTCAAGCAACACGGCAGCACTCCGCCCGTGACTGGTTATAACCAGAGGTCTATGCGTGGTCTGAACCTGTTTGATAAAGCCGGTTACGTTACCTCGGAATACCGAGAGTGGCTGAATATCCTGCACCAGAGAAAGTTGCGCCATAAGTACGCCTCCTTTTTTGTACTATATTATGCACAAAAGATATGGTTGGCAAGCTGGCTTTCCAGTATCTGCTGCATTCTTTACATATCGTTCAATCTGATGCCTACAACACCCCTGTTGCCACCGTACAAATCAGGTTAGGGAAATCCTCCCTACCCCTCCTGTTTCCGTAACTCCTCAATGGCCGTATGATCCTCCAGATAATCAGCCAGTTTTAAAAAATCGGTACGGGGATGGTTTTTACCCCGCTGTTCAGAGAAGGCCAACTGCGGTTTGCTGCCATCAATCAGGTGAAAGCCCCAGTACTGCAGGGTGGTGCTAAAACGGATCACGGCATCATCAGGATGAATAAAACGGCAGAGTGGATCGGTGCGGATATAGCTGCTTAAATGGCTGGAAAGGTGCTGCAACAGTTTATCATTCTTTTTGGCAACCGCTTCCGAGGGATCATAGCCGTTGATCAGGGCAAACAGGGCCGCATGGGTATTCATCTGGCGGATATGCCTGAAGGTACGGGTGATCACATCGGCGTTTTTAGCGATTCCCAGCGGGGTCAGGGTGGTGGGGACCACACAGTAATCAAACCGTTCCACCAACGCAGCAGGGTTCTGTTCCAACACCGGTGAACAATCACAGATGATGATCTGCATGTCACGGTACTGGGATGGTTCCCATTCATCATGATTCAGCACGGTAATGGTGGAGCCGGGACGCCCCTTGACCTGTGACGGCACATACAGGGAAGGCGCTTCATCATCCGGTCCCTGCATAAACAGCTTGCGCAGGTTTTTTTCAGGATCAAGGTCAAGCAGCACCACATCATAGCCCATCAGGGCAAAGGCTCCGGCCAGATGGGCCGCAATGGTGGTCTTGCCAACGCCCCCCTTACAGGTGAATACCCCGAAATACTTCTGCCGTACCGGCTTGTCAGATGGTGCCGGATCTGGTGGAGCCGCCTCAAGCAACGGGTAGGTACGCTGCAGCTTGTTGTCAATGTGGGTCCAAAGATACAACTTCTTTGATTGCAGACTCTCCAGATGGGTTATGGCCGGTTTGCTGAAACCACTGGTGGATATGAACCAGCCCCCCTGAAACCGTTCTGATCCGGGCGCATCCAGAAAATCCAGAAACTTTTCAAGCTGGGCCACATTGCACTTGGCCTTGTGATTCTTCAGCAGCACCGCAAAACGCCGCCCTTCCTTTTCAACCTCCAGGGTATGACCACGACTCCCCACCGGCGGTTGCGACACCGAGTAGCCGTAACGGGTCAACATCCTGGCAACAATTTCGGCGTACTGTTCAGGGTCAACAGGGATGATCATATCTGCCATGGGAAGAACCTCACAAAAAAAGGACATGGTTACTGTTGCAGTTATAGGGTATATTTCAGCGTCTGACAACTGCCTGCATGAGGATACACCATGACTGATACCGCTGTACTGTTACTGCAGATGGGGGGGCCTGATTCGCTTGAAGCGGTCAGACCGTTCCTGCTCAATCTGTTTTCTGACCGGGAGATTATCAAGATCGGCCCTGCCTGGCTGCAACCGTTCATTGCACGAATGATTGTCAGGCGACGCGCCCCGAAGGTTGCGGAAAAATACCGGGAGATCGGTGGCAAATCACCCATTCAGGAGCTGACCCAGGCCCAGGCTGATGCACTTTCAGCAGCGCTTGGCATCCCCTGCCGTGTGGGAATGCGCTACTGGCACCCCTTTACAGCAGAGACGCTGGCCCAGCTGCGTAAAACCGGCATCAAAAAGCTGGTGGCCCTGTCGCTCTACCCCCACTATTCCCGCGCCACCAGCGGCTCCAGCTTTAACGATCTGACCCGCTGTCTGGCTGATCTGGACGGAGATTTTGAGGTTGTGCGGATTCCTCATTTTTACGATCATCCGCTGTATATTGAGGCTCTGGCAGAAAAAATCGAGGCCGGGCTGGCCGGTTTCCCGGATCGGGCATCAGCACAACTGCTCTTTTCGGCCCACTCCCTGCCCCAGTCATTTATTGATGAAGGAGACCCTTATCTTGACCATATCCAGACTACCGTCCGGCTGGTGATGGAACGGTTTAGCAGCACAAGTCATCATCTGGCCTTTCAATCCAGAGCCGGGCCGGTCAAATGGCTTGAACCATCCACCGACGACAAACTGCGGGAACTGGCTGAAGATGGCTGCAAGGAGCTGCTGATGGTGCCGCTTTCCTTTGTGTCCGACCATATTGAAACCCTGCACGAAATCGATATTGAGTATGCTGAAGAGGCTCGCAAACTGGGGATTGGCGACTTCCGCCGGATTGAATCACTGAACAGTTCACCAACCTTTATTCATTGTCTGGCAGAGCTGGTTCGATCAACGCTGCAATCTTCATAATTGTTCACAGTCTTTTCATAACCTCTTCTTATTGGATTGGTAAGGTGGAATCATCAATAACGGGTTGGTCACCAACCACTACCAAAACACGGAGGAACAGATCATGAAAAAATCCATTTTAGCACTCACCGCAGCAGCAGCCCTTACCCTTGCAGTTTCAGCCATCGCCATGCCCGGTATGGGTGCAGGTCAGGGCATGGGACCTGGCATGGGGACACAGATGGGGCAAGCCGGTACTATGACCCCGGCAATGAAGAAATTCATCGCCGACACCATGCCGATCCGTGAAGAGATGCATACAAAACATATGCTGCTGCAGAAGGAGATGATCAAGGACGCCCCTGATCAGGAAGCCATCAAGAAACTGCAGGGAGAGATGGTTGAGTTGCGTAAAAAAATGATGGATGCCCGCGTCAAGGCTGGACTGCCAATGGGCAAGATGGGTAAGCGCGGCCACAAAGGGATGCGCGGTGGCGGCATGGGTATGATGCAGATGGATTGTCCGATGATGCCCACTCCCCCGGCACCTGCCAAGTAAAGACTGATGCAATCTCTTTTTTCTACATACCTTTTTGTCATTCTTCTGCTGCTGCCCACTTTGTCGGCAGCAGCAGAAGAGCCGGAACCGGGCCAAGGCCGGGGCTGGCACGGCGGACGTAAAGCCGGTGAGATGGCCCGCCCTCCTTTCGGAGATTACTGTCCACGCAGGCACGCCGACCATTATGGTGCCAGTCAGCCGCTGCAAACGCCGGAAGAGGCAAAGGAACGGCTGGGGCTTTTCTTCAAAGTCCTTTCGACACAAATAACCCTGCGTAAAGAGTTTCGAATGGGGTATATTGCCGATATAACCAATACCGATGGATCGCTACGTGACCGGGTAATTATTGATAAACGCACCGGTCGGATCCGCTCCATCCGTTAACGGAAGTATTCACCATGCAAGCTCCCATTCTTATTGTAGAAGATGACCTGAAGATAGCCCGGATCATCAAGGCCTTTCTTGAAGGGGCTGATTTCCGGGTAGTACATGCCGATACCGCCCGTTCTGCACTGGAAAAGGCCGAAGCAGAACTTCCACTGGCCGTTATCCTTGATCTGGGCCTGCCTGACCGCAGTGGTGAAGAACTCTGCCAGGATCTGAAGGAGCTTGGCACCTTCCCGGTGATCATGCTGACGGCAAAATCCTCAGAAGAAGAGCGGATAACCGGCTTTGCCCTGGGGGCCGATGACTATGTGGTCAAACCTGCTTCACCCAGGGAGCTGGTCTACCGGGTAAAAGCGGTGTTAAAGCGGTATGATGGAGCAGGTTCAAACGAGCGACCAATCAGCTTTAATAACGGCAAACTGGTGCTTGACAGCCGACGCCATGCCGTTACCTGTAGCGGCGAACCCTGCTCTGTAACCCCCACCGAATTCAAACTGCTGCAGACCCTGGCTGCAGCGCCGGGCCGCACCTACAGCCGCGATGAACTGGTTTCCAAGGCACTGGGATATCAGTTTGACGGCTATGAACGCAGCGTTGATGCCCATATCAAAAACCTGCGCCAGAAGATTGAGTCGGATAGCCGTAAACCGGAGTTTATCAAAACCGTCTATGGCATCGGCTACCTCTTTTGCGGAGAACGGGATGCGCTTTAGCCTGCAGTACAAACTGCTGCTGCTGTTGCTGCTGGTGATCCTGATCGCCCTCTCCTCCTCCATCCTGCTTAGAAATCTGGTGATCCGCGACTTCAAGGCCTTTGGTGAGGGGCGGATGCTTGACCGGATGTATCAGGTTCAGGCGGTACTGGAGGGCCGTTATGAACAGTCCGGGGGCTGGCAGAAGCAGCAGATTGCCAACGACCTGGCCTGGGCCTGGCTGTCCGGAATCGAGTTACGACTCTACGATACCGACAACCGGTTGGTGCTTGACACCGCACAAGCCCTGGCAAGCCTGTCACCGGTGATGCGGCAACGAATAGCTGCCTCAACCAACAGACGTCCCCCTTCTCCAGAATCAACCGAATTTCAGAGCTATCCGCTGTTTCTGCAGGGAGATGAAATAGGCCATCTGGACCTGCGCCTTCCCCGCCCGGTACATGAAACCTTCTTTATCAGCTCTTCAAACCGCTTTCTGGTCTACAGCATACTGGGGCTGGGGCTGATTGCCGTTATCCTCAGTTTTTTCGCGGCCCGACGGATTACACGTCCCCTGCAGGATCTGACAACAGCGGCAGAGGGACTTGCCAGCGGCGATCCTGGCTGCAGGGTATTATCTGAAACCAGTGATGAGATCGGACGCCTCGCTGCCACCTTCAACCGGATGGCTGACACCCTTGCGGCTCAGGAACGGCTGCGCAAACAGCTGGTCTCCAATGCTGCCCATGAACTACGCACCCCGCTGATGGTAATCAGGGGTGAGCTGGAGGGGATGATTGACGGCCTGTTGCCCACAACGCCTGAGGCGCTGCAGTCGCTGCATGATGAAGCGGCCCGGCTGGCAGCCATTCTGGATGGTGTTGATGAACTGACCAGGGCGCAGGCTTCCTCGCTTACCCTGAACCTGCAGCCTACCAGGCTGGTTCCGTTTTTTCAGCAGATTGTCTCCCGATTTGCCACCCAGGCAGCCGAGCAGCAGATCAGGATCACCGTAGAAGGAGACCCGACGCTAACGGCCCGGATTGACCGCGACCAGTTTACCCGGATCATCATCAACCTGGCCACCAATGCCTTCCGTGCCATGCCGCAGGGGGGGCAATTTGATCTGCTGGTTACGAAAACAAACGCCCATTCTGTGTATATTGAGATCATGGATACCGGTTGCGGCATTGAGCCGGATCAGCTGCCCCATATTTTTGAACGATTTTACAAAGGCAAAAATGGCGGCCTGGGGCTGGGTCTGGCAATCGTAAAGGAGCTGATCGATGCACATAACGGAACTATTTCAGTACAGAGTGAGTCTGGCAAAGGGATCTGTTTTCTGCTAGAGTTGCCGGAAAGCAACGGAGGAGATACTCAATGAGCATGACAGACGAACTGGTCAGCTGGACCTGGGAACAAAAATGTCAAAAGGCGGTTGAAGCACTGGGCAGCAACGGCTTTACCGCAGTCTACTGCCAGACCGCTGCAGAGGCCCGGCAGTATATTCTTACTGCTGCTACCGATGCTGCAAGCGTAGGTTTCGGCGGTTCCATGAGCATTTCAGATCTGGACGTTCAACAGGAACTGGCCACCCAGGGCAAAGAGATTCTCAACCACAGCACCCCTGGACTTTCTCGCGATCAAAAGTTGGAGATCATGCGGCAACAGCTGACCTGTGACCTGTTTTTGTCCGGCAGCAACGCCCTGACCATGCGTGGAGAGCTGATCAACATCGACGCCACCGGAAACCGGGTAGCCGCCATGTTCTTCGGCCCCAAGATGGTCATTGTGGTGGTGGGCCGCAACAAACTGGTGGATGGTACCCCCCAGGAGG
>Ga0209800_10003946_pt1 | contig 11320 bp, 8 predicted proteins | sample Higcelweek8metaG_FD_187174 | JGI IMG/M metagenome (GOLD analysis project Ga0209800, IMG submission 187174) | Freshwater pond sediment microbial communities from the University of Edinburgh, under environmental carbon perturbations - High... | ecosystem: Environmental > Aquatic > Freshwater >... | reverse complement strand
CCCTTGCCTAACCGTTCCCGGCCTAGGTTTCAAGCCCCAGGGAGCAGGCGGGGTCCGATGCGCCCTCGGCCATGACATAGCGGTTCTTGCCGCTGCGCTTGGCGCTGTACATGGCCTTGTCCGCAAGCGACATGATCTCGGCGGAGGTTCTGGCGGCCATGGGGGCCAGGGCCACCCCAACGGAGGCGCCCACGCGCGCGTCGGCGCCGTTGATGCACACCGGGCGGTTCACGGCCTCTATGACCTGAACGGCGAGCCGGCCGGGGTCATAGTTCTCGCACGGCCAGGTTTCCATGAGCACGAACTCGTCGCCGCCGAGCCGCACGCAGTTTTCCGGCATGGAAACGCAGGCGCGCAGCCGCTCGGCCACGGTCTGCAACAAAATGTCGCCCGCCTGGTGGCCCAGGGTGTCGTTCACGGCCTTGAACCCGTCCAGGTCGAGGAAGAGCACGCCCAGCACATGGCGCTCCTCCAGCGCCCCGGCCATCAGCTTTGGCAGGGCGTCCGTCAGGAAGAGCCGGTTGGGCAGGCCGGTCAGGGTGTCGTGGTAGGCCGCGTGGTGCAGGTCATGGACATTGCTCAGGTCCTTGACGATGCAATAAAATATTTCCGTGTCCGGCGAGAACAGGACGTTCCAGTTGAAGCGCTTGAACTGGCCTTTGTCGCAGCGGAAGCGGAACTCGAAGGTGGTGCTCGCCGCGTCGCTGGTGATGAGGCTTTGGAAGGCGGCCAGCACGCGCTCACGGTCGTCAAAATCCATGAATTCAAGGAGATAATGCCCGCGCAGGGCCTCGGGCCAAAGCCCGGTGGAGCGCTGCCAGGCGGAATTGACGGCCAGAATGCAGCCGTCCATATCCACCGCGACGGCCATGTCGTAGGACAAGGCCATCCAGGCGTAGCGTTCGATGTTGAAGAGCCCCGCGACGAGTTCGCAGTCCGCTCCTTCTTCCATCAGTTCCTTTACATTCATGGGAGTAATCGCTAGCATTTGTCCCAGCATATGTCCACGGGCTAAAGAAAATATACATAATCGTCATACTTTCTGGGGATCTGGCAATGACCGGCCAACCGCATTACGAGACTCTCTTTGTCGCCCGGCAGCCAGTGCTCGACACAGCCCATCACACCTGGGGCTATTTCCACTATTATCGCCGCTGCCAAGCCCACACCTACTCGGAGTTTTCCGATCCGCTCCAGGCGACCCTCTCCGTCATCCAGTGCCTGCCCGCCTGCCTGGACGCCTGCTCCCAGCCACACAAGGCGCTTATCCACCTGCCCCAGCAGGCCCTCATGACAGGCATTCCCAAGGCGCTCGGCCCCGACTGCGTCATACCCGTGCTGAACCTCTACCCCGGCGACGGGCCGGAATACATGGCGGCGCTGCGCAACCTCAAGGCCGAAGGCTACGAACTGGCCCTTGACCTTGCGCCCCCCTTCGACCTGGATTCCCCGCTCCTGGAAGTCTGCACCATCGCCATCCTCGACATGCGCACCCCGGAGACCCTGCACGGCGGGCTGCGCAGCATCGTCTCCATGCTGAAAACGCGGGGCCACACGCTTTTGGCCAAGCGCGTGGAAACCCACGAAGCCGCCGATCTGGCCCTCAAGCTCGGCTTCAGCCTCTTTGCCGGGCATTTCTTCCGCGAGCCGGTGACCCTCGCGCAGCGCAAGATTTCCGCCGCGGAGTCCACGCGCCTGGCCATGCTCGACCTGCTGGCAAAACCCGAGCCGCCCACGGACATGCTGGTGGCGGCCATCGAGTCCGACGCGTCCGTTTCCTACCGGGTGCTGGCGCTGCTCAACTCCGCCCACTTCGGACTGCTGAAGAAGGTCTCCTCCGTGCGGCAGGCCGTGCTGCTGGCAGGCTGGGTGCAGCTCTCCGCATGGCTCAGGGTCCTGGTCTTGGGCGATGTCACGCCTTCGAGCAAATCGCGGGAGCTTTTGCACCTTTCCGCCCAGCGCGCCAAGTTCTTTGAAATGCTGGCCCTGGCCTCCGGCCGGCATGAACAGGCCGACAGCCTGTTTTTGCTGGGGCTGTTCTCGCTTTTGCCCGCCATGCTCGACATGCGCATGGCAAACATTCTGGAAAAGCTCGCCCTGTCCGACGATCTGCGCGGCGGGCTGTGCGGGCAGCCGGGCCCCTACGCCGCGTGGCTCGGCATGGCCCAGGCCATTGAGGACACCCGCTGGGACGACATGGCCCAATACGCCCTGGAGCTTGGCCTGCCCACCGGCTCCGTGGCCACCGCGTACAACGCCTCGTTCCAATGGGCCGACACGCTGATGACGGCCCTGCCGCATCCGCAACACAATCACCACGGCGGCGCGTTTGGCGGCGCCGGGGGAACGGAGAGGGGCTGACCCCCGCCAAGCAGCAGGCCAGTCCAACCCCGCGCAGGCTTTCGCCACGAGGTGCCCCATGCCCCCGTCCACCGACCAAGACACCATGACCCTGGCCGGACTGGCCGCCGCCAACGGTCCCTGGCTCGGCGTGCGCCTGAGCCGCTTGGCCGAACATACGGGCCTGCCCCTGCCCCGGGAGGTTGTGGAAGGCGCGGTGGAAAGCACCTCACGCGTGCTGGCGGAAATAACCAACGCCGAGGGCCGGCCCGCGGCCAACGCCAGCGAGACGACCGACCCTGCCGTTGCCCTGGGGCGTGAGCAGGCAAAGGCCCATCAGCAGGCCGGGCTGCCCCTGGCCGCCTCGCTCAAGGTGCAGCGCCTGCTGCGCCGCGCCTACGACGACCTCGTGCGCGAGTCGTGGGTGGAGCACGATTCCCGCGCCCGCGCCCACGAAGACGTGGAACGCTTTTTTGAACGCGCCCTGGCCGGGCTGGTCTCCGCGTGGACCGGCCAGGTTTCCCAGCCCGCCACCGCCACGGACGACGCCCGGACAAAGCTCATAGCCCAGCGCGAGGACGAACTGCGCCGCGCGCTTGAGGCCGGGCACAGGCTGACCATGGTTGTGCGGCAGACCAGGGCCCGCGCCGACGAAGCCCTGGCCGAGCTGGCCCTGGCAAAAGAGCAGGAACAAACCAAGGACACCGAGCGCGAATCGCTCCGCAGCCAGTTGGCGCAGCTCAAGGACCAGTCCGGGCAGAGCGCCTCCAGCCTGAGGGCCGAATTCGCCCAGGCCCTGGCGCAGACCCAGGCCAACGCCCAGGCTGAAAAGCAGGCCCTCAACTCCCGCATCCGCGACATGGAGGAAGAGCGCGCCGTGCTCGGCGGCCGCCTGGCCGACATGGAGATGGCGCTGGCCGCCCACGGCGATGCGGAGAACGCCCGCATCGAGGCGCAGCAGGAGCTGGAGCGCGCCCACGCGGAGGCCGACCGCGCCCGCGAAAAGGCCGAGAACGCGCGCGAGGAATTGCAGAAGTTGCAGCAGGACGCCCAGGACCTGCGCCGCCAGGCCGAACAAAAGGCCCATGGCGCCCTGGCCCAAACAGAAGCACTGCGCGCCGAGCTGCACACCCTGCGCGAGTCGCACGCGGCCCTGGCCTCCGAGGCCGAGGCCATGCGCGCCCGCCTGGCCGAGACAGGCTCGCGCCTTTCGGAAATGCGCCACGCCGAGGAGCAGGAGATCCAGGACCGGCTGGACCGGGCCGCAGACGCCCAGGCCCAGGCCCAGGCGCGCATCGCCGAGCTGGAGGAGGCCGCGGAGCGCACAACGCGGGAGAGCCAGGCGGCCCTTGCCGGAATGGAAGAGCGCCTCGCACGGGAGGCCGAAGCGGCCGCACAGGCCCGCCAGGAGCTGGCCGCCATGGCCCAGGCCAAAGCACAGGCCGAGGCCCAGGCAAAAAAAGACACCGCGGCGCACATCCAGGAGCTGGAGGCCCAGCGCGCGGCCCTGGCCTCGGAACGCGACAGCCTCAAGGCCCAGGCGGCAGATTCCGGCGGGCTGCTGGCCCGGGCGCAGCAGCAGTTGGCCCACACCGCGGCAGAGCGCGACAAGGCCCTGGCAATGGCCCAGGCCGAGGCCCAGGCCCTGCGCACCCAGCGTGACGATCTTGCCGCGCGCCTCAAGGACGCCGAGGCCCGGGTCATTGTCCAGACCGAAGAACTTGCCCGCACCAAGGTGGAGCTGCTGAACGCCCGCGCCACTGGAGAAGACGCCGGGGTCCAGGCCCAGCGCCTCGACGCCGAGCGCGGGGATCTCGTCGCGCGCCTCAAGGACGCCGAATCGCAGGTCATCACCCTTTCCGACAATCTGAACCACGTGCAGGGCAAGCTCATCGAGGCCCGCGCCGCCAATGAAAGCGCCAGCGCCCAGACCAAGAGCGTCAACGCCGAGCGCATGGACCTGGCCGCCCGCCTCAAGGACGCCGAAGGGCAGGTCATCGCCCTGACGGAAGACCTGACCCGCACGCAGGCCGAGCTGGCCCAGGCCCGCGCCGCCAATGAAAGCGCCAGCGCCCAGGCCAAGAGCGCCAGCGCCGAGCGCATGGACCTGGCCGCGCGCCTCAAGGACGCCGAAGGGCAGGTCATCGCCCTGACGGAGGACCTGGCCCGGACCAGGGACGCCCTTGCCGACGCCGACGCCAAACGCCAGCAGGCCGAACGCCGCGGCACCGAGGCCGTCACCCGCGCGGGCGAGGTGCTGGAGGAGGCCAAGGCCCAGGCCAAGGCGCGTCTGGACGAACTCAATATGGCGCGGGAAACCTGCACGCGCCTGCTTGCCGCGCACCTCGCCCTGACCCCGGACGCCGTGGCCGCCCTGGACGCTGGTGGGGCCTTCACCGCCTGGAACAAACGCTTCCCCGCCCTGTTCGGCCTCACGGACGAGAACCTTTCCACGGACATAAACGCCGTGCTGCCGCTGCTGGCCGCAAGCATCCAGCGGCCGGAGGCCTTCCTGGCGCGCGTGCAGGAACTGCTGTCCAAGCCCGCCCTTGCCGAGGACGGACTGGAGCTTGCCACGGTTCACGGCGAAACCCTGGTGTTCCGCTCCGTGGCCACGCGCTCAACCACAGGCGCAGGCGGCCGTCTGCTCAGCTTCCGCAACATGAGCCTGGAACACGACATGGAGAACCTCGTGCGCCAGATCGAGGGCATCACCCGATATGAGCTGGGCCATGCGCTCACGGCTTTCATCCACCTGCCGCAAGAACTTCTGGACGACCCCGCGACCTCGCCCGCCCAGGCCAAAAAGCTCACCCTCATCCGCGACTCCGGCTACCGCATCGTCAACACGGTGAACATGGCCGTGGATATCTTCCGCATGGAGCGCGGGCTGTATAAAATGCCGCCGGGCCGCACCCTGGATCTGGCCGTGGTGGCCCGCCGCGCGGCCAAGGACGTGGCCCAGCTGGCCGCCAGCCGACACGTGGACCTGGAACTTTTGCTCGACCAGTCGCCCCTGCCGCAGGACTGTGTGCTGCCCGGCCCCGGCGACGCCATCCTGGCCCACGCGCTGGTGGTGAACCTTCTGCGCGACGCCCTGGAGGCCGCGCCAAGACAGTCCGCCGTTTGCGCCGTGCTGCACAGCGACAATGCGGGCCTGCACCTGGACATAACCCGCCAGGGGGCCCTGGCCGTGGACGAGGCCGCCTGCTACTTCGACAAGCCGCTCGGCCAGGACGGCGCCGACGGTCTGCGCCGCGCGCGCTACGCCTCGCAGCTCATCACCAAAAGCCTGGGCGGGGCGCTCTCTTTCGCCTCCACCCCGCAAACCGGGTCGACGTTTTCACTGCTGCTGCCAAATAGCTAGCCGGAAGCTTGCGCGCGCAAACCGCGCGTTTCCATTTGACAGCGCGCTTCAACACCAGCTACGTATTCGGGAACGATGAAAACCGCGAACAACTTGCAGCGGGTGCTCACACGCGGACCAGCCCTCCGCAACCTCCCCACCCCCTGGACCAGCAGTAGGACGATGCTTGCCACCACACTGCTTTGCGCCGTGTGCCTGGCGCTGGCGCTGGCCCCGCAGCAGGCCTGCGCCCAGGACCTCAAGCTGACGCCCAAAGAACTGGCCTATGTTCGGGAGCACCCCACCGCCACCATTTGCGTGGACCCCGACTGGGAGCCCTTCGAGCGCATCAACGAGCAGGGCGAGCATGTGGGCATCGCCGCGGATCTGCTCAAGCTCGTCAGCCAGCGCACCGGCGTGCGCTTCATCCTGCACCCGACCAAAACCTGGGACGAAAGCCTGGCCGCCAGCCAGACCGGGCGGTGCCAGATTTTGAGCTTCCTCAACACCTCGCCCAAGCGCGAGGAGTGGCTGGCCTTCACCGAACCGCTGCTCAAGGACCCCAACGTGTTCATCACCCGGGAGGAGCATCCCTTCATCGCCGAGCCGGAGTCCCTTGCGGGCGAGTCCATCGCCCTGCCGCGCGGCACCTTTGTGGAAGAAATGATCCGCCGCGACTACCCGAACATCAAGGTCATTGCCACAACCACCGAGGGCGAGGCCGTGGATCTTGTTTCCGAGCACAAGGCCGACATGACCATGCGCTCGCTCATCGTCTCCGCCTACACCATCCGCAAGCAGGGGCTCTTCAACCTCAAGATTTCCGGGCAGATTCCCGATTACGCCAACCGGCTGCGCATGGGCGTTGTGCGCGAGGCCCCCCTGCTGCTGGGCATTCTGGACAAAGGCGTGCGCGCCATAACCCCCAGGGAGCGCGAGGAGATCACCAACCGCCACGTGGCCATCACCGTGCAAATGGGCGTGGACTACGGGCCCATCGTCAAAATGGCGGCCCTGGGCCTGCTGCTGCTGGCCTGCGGACTTTACTGGACCCTGCGGCTGCGCAAACTCAACCGCGAGCTGAAGCGCCTGGCGCAAACCGACCAGCTCACCGGACTGAAAAACCGCGCCAAACTCGACGAGCAATTGCCCGCGGAGCTGGAGCGCGCCCAGCGGTACAACCGCCCCCTCTCCCTGCTGATGTTCGACATCGACCGCTTCAAGAACATCAACGACGAGCTGGGGCACCTCATGGGCGACAAGGTGCTGGTGGGCATAGGCCGCACCGCGCGGCAGCACATCCGCTCCACCGACATGCTGGGACGTTGGGGGGGCGAGGAGTTCCTGGTGCTCTGCCCGGAAACCGAACTGCCCGAGGCTCTTGTGCTGGCGGAACGCATCCGCAACGGCATTGAGGCCGCCAGCTTCCCCAGCGGCCTTCAGCACACCGTGAGCGTGGGCGTGACGCAAGCCGCCCCCAGCGACAGCGTGGACACCCTGCTGCACCGCGCCGACAACGCGCTCTACGCCGCCAAAAACCAGGGGCGCAATCTCGTCCGTTCGGCCTAGGGCCACCGGAAACGCACGCCAAAAGCCCTGTGCCCCCATCAGGCGCAAGCACCGCCTTGCCATCACCTGTGCAACCGCAAGGTCCCCGCGGGGCCGCACGGCGAACCCCTGCCCACGCGGCGTGGAAGAGGGGGGCAGGGGCGCGGCCCCTGGGGCAATCAGCTGTACTCGGCGGAATCGAGCAGAATGGTCACCGGCCCCCAGTTGACGAAATCCAGGTGCATCTGCGCGCCGAAAACCCCCTGGGCGAAAGGCCCGGGAGAGCGGGCGGCAAGGTCGGCGGCGAGGCGGTCGTAAAGGATTTTCGCAACATCGGGCGGGGCGGCGTTGCTGAACGAGGGCCTGCGCCCGCGCCGGGTATCGGCGTAGAGGGTGAACTGCGACACGAGGAGCAGCCCGCCGCCGGCGTCGCGCAGGCTTACGTCCATGGGCCCGGCGCCGCAGCCGTCCTGAGAGGGAAAGAGGCGCAGATCGAGCACCTTGTCCAGCAGGGTGCCCCACAGGCGCGCGCCCGGAAAATCCAGCGCGTCCCCCTTGCCGAACCCCGCCAGCACCAGCAACCCCTGGCCTATGGCGCCCACGCATTGGCCCTCGACATGCACGGCCGCGCGTGTGACGCGCTGGAGCAAAAGGCGCATGGGCCTTACGCCTCGTCCTCGAAATACATTGCGCGCGAGGTGCCCTTCTCCGACACGCTGACGCTCTTCAAACGCGTGTGGGGCGCTATTGCGGCCAGGCGGTCCTTCAGGTCCAGGTACAAATGCCGGGAGATGTTCTCGCTTGAGGGATTGCGCACGGCAAAGGCGGGCAGGTCGTTCAGGTGCGCGTGGTCCAGGGTCTGCACAGCCTCCCGCGTGATGCGCTTGAGCTCGCCGAAATCCACCAGGATCTCCACCGCGGGGTCGAGGGCGTCCCCCTCCACCTCAACGCTGACACCGAAGTTGTGGCCGTGCAGGTGCTCGCACTTGCCGTTGTAGTTGCGCAACTGGTGCGAGGCGCAAAACGCCTCGTCGATGGTAAGCCGCCATTTTCCGGCCATGAACCCTCCGTCTTGCCTGTTTGGCCCGTATCGGCCCGTGCTCTGGATATTGGCGCTGGCCGGGGTTTTGTCAACACGCGCGGGGTGCGCGGCGGTTGGCGGGCATGCGCAATGACGGCGCCGGCGTTGACTTCCCCGCACAAAGCCCTACCTCATTGGTCAGCAATGGAGGATTCATGAATGGTGCGCAATTGCCGGCCGCGACCTTTGCGGGCGGGTGTTTCTGGTGTTTGGAGGCGGATGTCCGGCATCTGCCGGGGGTTTTGTCCGCCACTTCGGGCTACACCGGCGGCGACGAGCCAAGCCCCACCTACGATCAGGTTTGCGGGGGCGACACAGGCCATTACGAGGCCGTCCAGGTGCGCTTCGACCCGGAGCTTGTGAGCTTTCGCGCCCTGGTGGACTGGTTCTGGCGGCGCATAGACCCCTTCAACCCCGGCGGGCAGTTCTGCGACCACGGCCCACAATACCGCACGGCGATTTTTTTCCACGACGAAAAGCAGGAGCGTGAGGCGCGCGAGTCTTTGGCGGCGCTCTTGGCCTCCGACGCGCTGGAGCAGGCGCCCGGCGGCTCTGCCCGGCCCGTGGCCACAGAGTTTCTGCCCGCTGATGCGTTCCACCCGGCGGAGGCCTGCCACCAGGGCTACAGCCTGTTGAATCCCCGGCGCTACCAGCTCTACCGCATGGGCTGCGGCCGCGACGCCACCCTCGCGCGCCTGTGGGGCGGCCAGGTGGCGGACCCGCTTTTCGGCTACGTTCCGAAGCTGCCGCGCGCCACCCCGCCGGAAGCCGAGCTCAAGCGCCTGCTGACGCCCGAGGTGTACCGCGTGGCCTATGCCGACGGCACCGAGCCGCCCTTCAAGAACGCCTATTGGAATGAGCACCGGCCCGGACTCTACGTGGACCCGGTGAGCGGCGCGGCCCTGTTCGCCTCGCTCCACAAGTATGATTCCGGCACGGGCTGGCCCAGCTTCACGCGGCCGCTTTTGCCGGGCAATGTCATCACCCGCACGGACAGGTCGCTGGCGGTCCCCCGCACAGAGGTGCGCGCCTGGCACTCCGGCATCCACCTGGGCCATGTGTTCGAGGACGGCCCGCGCAACCAGGGCGGCCTGCGCTACTGCATGAACTCCGCGGCCCTGCGCTTCATCCCCCTGGCGGAACTGGCAGGGGCAGGCTACGGCCGCTTCGCCGCACTCTTCGAAACGTCTGCGGGCTAAGGCGCGCCGTTCACCTGCGGCGGGTGTCCGTTCCCCGGAAATGCGTTGCGCCTTGACGCGCGCGCGCGCATGCCCGTTGCATGGACAACCGCGCCAACACCCCGCCCGCCCACAACGCCGCACCTCCCGGCGCTGCCCCTGCCCCCGGCGTTGCGCCGCGCGCCGTGGTGCTGTCCACCGGCTCGCTGTTTCATCTGCCCTTGCCGGTCATCGCGCGGGTGGCCCGAGCGGCCGGGTTCCACGGGCTGGATCTGGTCATGGGCTCGCCCGCCATTGCGCCAGGGGCCGCCGTTGATGAGGCCCACTGCCTGTGTCCGGTGCGCGTGGTGCATGCGCCCTTTCGCAACTGGAGCGCCTGGGGCGGGCACAAAGGCGCCTGGTGCGCCGCAGTGGACCTGGCGCGCGCGCTGCTGGCCCCCGCCAACGATCACGCCGTGCATGTGACCCTGCACCCCCCTGCCGGCACCTTGCACGACGCCGTGCAGACGCGCTGGTTCTCCCGCGCGGTGGATTTGCCCCGGCTTCTGGACGCCCCGCCGGGCGTCAGCCTGTCCCTGGAGAACCTGCCCTGGGCCGCGGGTTCGGCCGGGCTGGGGCTGTTCAGCCGCGACCCCCTGGCCGTGCTCATCCACCAGTGCCAAGAAAAAGGCCTGGGGCTGACCCTTGATGTGTGCCACCTGGGGGTTTCCGGGCGCAGCGTCCTCGACGACCTGGCGCGCGTGCCCGTGGAGCTTGTCCGGCACGTGCATTTCTCCGATGCGCTGGGGTTTGCCGAGCACCTGCCGCCCGGCCGGGGCGAGCTGCCCCTGGGCCCGTTTCTGGCCGGGCTGGGAGCCGCAGGGTATGCGGGCACGGTGAGCCTGGAACTGGACCCCGCGCATTTGCCGGAGGATGAAGCCGGGCTTGTGCGCGAGCTGGCGCGCCTGCGCCAGGGCATGGAGCGCGCGCTGGCCGCAGACGCCCCGCCGGACTGGTCCGGGCAGGGCGCGGGCAATGTGGCCCGGTCCGCACGTCCACGGTCTTACGCGGCCCTGGGATAAGACCACGGCCCGGACCATGCGGCCAGCGCCTGCGGCTTGCCCCGCGCGCGCATACGGGCTACAGCAAGCGAGACACGCAATCCCATCCACCTACGCCAAGGAGCGCCCCATGCGCCAGAACCTGCTGGGCGGCCCCCTTTCCGCCCGCCTGCCCGAAGCCGACCGCTACGCCCACGGCGGCAACATCTGGAAAATGGCCGAGCGCGCAGGCGTCACCCCGGAGGACCTGCTCGACTTCTCCGCCAGCATCAATCCTCTGGGGCCGCCCTCCTGGCTTGCGGAAACCATCGCCGAAGCCCTAGCGCAGGTGGCCCACTACCCCGACCCGGAGGCCGCGGACCTGACCCTGGCGGCCTGCGAACTCTACAAGGTGTGGCCCACCCAGGCCCTGGCGGGCAACGGCGCCTCGGAACTTTTGCCCGCCGTGTGCGCGCTGGCCGCGCGCCAGGGGCTCACGCGCGCCATCATCCCCGTGCCCGCCTACGTGGACATGGACCGCTGCTGCCGTTTGGCCGGGCTTGCGGTCGAGCAGCTGGCCTGCACCGCGCAAGACGGCTTCGCGCCGGATCTGGAGGCCCTGGCCGCCCGGCTGGACAACCCGGCCCTGGTGCTTTTGACCAGCCCGAACAACCCCACCGGGGTTTGTGTTCCGGCGCGCCACGTGCGCGACCTGGCCCGGGCCTTCCCCCAAAGCCTGTTCGTGGTGGACGAGAGCTTCGCCGACTTCGTGCCCGGCATCGACGGCGAGGCGGGCTGCGCCAGCGAG
>Ga0209800_10003944_pt1 | contig 11323 bp, 11 predicted proteins | sample Higcelweek8metaG_FD_187174 | JGI IMG/M metagenome (GOLD analysis project Ga0209800, IMG submission 187174) | Freshwater pond sediment microbial communities from the University of Edinburgh, under environmental carbon perturbations - High... | ecosystem: Environmental > Aquatic > Freshwater >... | reverse complement strand
TTCGCACAATCGGCAATGGGACGGTCTTGGCCTTTGGTCATTTTCGGCGGTGTATTCAAAACAACTCTCCTGCAAACAAAGACGATGCCTTCCGATAGACTGAAGGATCGGTTCAAGCGCGTGCGCTCCAATAAATGATAAGGACTCTACACCTAGCATTTTTACGGGCTCGGGCAGAATGATTAGCCCCAGCGCGGGGCAAGATGCAAGGAGTCCGTTACCTTAAAGCAACAGAAAGAGGCGGTATTACTGCGCTGCAGCGAGGATTAAATGGTCGAGCCATTGGTCTTGCAGCTTCCAGTTTCCCCTGAGAATAAAGCTGGGGTGATAGGTCGGAATCACGGGAATGCCCGGCGCAAGACGGCAATCGAACGTCTGGCCAACTTTGCTCAAAAGGCCCCCTTCACCAGTCAAGGCCCACAGCGGCGTGCGGCCCAAGGCGATGATAATGCGCGGAGACATCGCTTGAAGAGTTTCGGCTAGGTTTTTGATATCATGAGTGAATTCTTCAAGACACCACGAGCTGCCAAAAGGACCATAGGCTTCAACGATGGGCTTGCCCGCGAGCAAAGCTGCGCGGCGCGAGGCAAAGAAATGATCGACCTTATTACCCGGAGGTTGGATGCGGAAGACATTAGCCACAAGACAAGAAGGGCGATCAATCCCAGCCTTAACCAGCATTTCGTTGAGGAGCTGTCCACTGCGCCCGACAAAGGGGTGGCCTAGCCGCGCTTCCTCTTTTCCGGGGGCCTCGCCGACAAAGGCAATGCGCGACCAGTTTTTGCGGTCGGTGGGAAAGTCATATTCGACATGAGGGAGGGCGGCTGCGGCATCGGTGGGCTCAAAGAGGGATGGCGCAGCGGAGCGAGGAGACATGTTTTTTACTTACTTAATGGTGGATGCACCGTGGAAAGGGGCACTGCCGACAATCAAAATGAAAAACTTCTTCAGGATGGATCTCATTGGCCCCATCTTGAGGGCCGCCGTCGCCATCGCTGGCAACGGAGCATAAAGGGCCGCACGGAAAGCCGCAAGTGATGCGGGCATTGTACTGAAACATAGACATAAAAAACTCGGAGCCGTTGAACGGAGCTAAGCCATACCACGCAAGTACGATATAGCAAAGACCATTTAATTTGATTAAAGGGTCTTTGCTATGAAAACCGCCAGAAGAGCGGTTTTGCGCCGCGAAGTGAGCGGAATCTGCCCTTTAAAAGGATTCATTTTAAAGGGCCTAAGCTATATCGTAAAGAGGGGTTCACAGCCCTTTGTGCAATTAAGGTAAATAAGTTAGGCTCATGAAATCAAACCTGAAGCCGGAGGGGCTTATGCGTGTGCGAATCTTTAAACCGTCTGTTTCCGTGATGCAGTCTGCGTGTGGTTGCAAGGGGCGGCCATGGCTGCTCGAGCCGGAACGCGGTCCGCGTGCGCCGGAACCGCTGATGGGATGGATCGCAGCGGATGATCCTTATTCAGCCATGGCTGGGCGGCTGCGATTCGCCAGTCAGGAAGAGGCCGTGGCTTTCGCAGAAAAACAAAACTGGGATTTTGTGTGCGAGGAACCGAACGAACGCCGTTTCGTCCCGCGCAATTATCTTGAAAACTTCAATCCCGACCGCCGCCGCGACGGGCGGTAAAAAACTTCCGTCATTGCGAGGCGCAAAGCGCCGTGGCAATCCAGAGTCACAAGAACCAGCGTTCATTCAACTGACTCTGGATTGCCGCGCGACCAAGCGGTCGCTCGCAATGACGAGAATTTATGGGGGGGCGTCCCCTTCCTTCAAGGCCCGCGCCCGGCGTCTGGGGTGCAAAAAGAAAGAAAACCAAACGGGATGCCCGCTTTCGCGAGCATGACGGTGGGGGTGTTGGCGCTGTTCTATTTTCTTTAAGGCCCGAACAGGGCCCGCTCGCTAATGCGAGCGAAGCCAAGCGGGCGGAGGCCCGCGCCCGGCGTCTGAGGGCTTTTACAAAAAGCTGATGCCCGCTTTCGCGAGCATGACGGTGGGGGTGTTGGCGCTGTTCTATTTTCTTTAAGGCCCGAACAGGGCCCGCTCGCTAATGCGAGCGAAGCCAAGCGGGCGGAGGCCCGCGCCCGGCGTCTGAGGGCTTTTACAAAAAGCTGATGCCTGCCTTCGCGGGCATAACGATGAAGGTTGTACTTTAATACAATTCCAAAAATCATCGTCATCCCGCCGAAGGGCGGGATCCAGAGTCGTAGGGGACACCGTTTATTCTGATGATTTTGGATTACCACGCGACGGACGGATCTTTGAGGACGCTAGCCTTCTTTCCTCAAGCTTCACTGGCCAAGAGGGCGCGTTTGATCTGTAGTCCTGCCGAAAAGCCGCCGATTTTGCCCTGTGCCGCGATCACACGGTGACAGGGCACCAACCACGGCACAGGATTGGCCCCTAGCGCCCCACCAACAGCGCGGGCGGCCTTGGGTTTGCCGATGCGCCGCGCCATCTCGCCATAGGTGATGGTTTCGCCTGTGGGGATGTTCAAAAGCTCTTGCCAGACCGCAAGCTGAAACGGCGTCCCGACCAGCTCGATCTTATGCGGCAAGCGGGCGAGCGGCTCTTTGCGTTCGGTAAAAATCGTCGCAGGCCATTCTTTTTGCCAGCGCTTCAGGGAGGGGCCGGTCTTGCCATCAGATAAAAATGACAGGCGGCACAAAGCGCCCCGCGCCGTAAGCCCAAGCAAAACGGGGCCAACGGGGCTCTCGGGCCAGAGACAAACGAAGACAGTCTGGGGTGGTTGAGGCGAGCAGGTAATCATGATAAAAAGATTAGCCGACTTTTCTCATAAAGCAAAAACTTTGATAAGGAGGATGCTTCATGCGTATTATTTCTCGACCTTTAGCTTATAAAGAACTTTTGGAATCTGAGACGGTTTCTAATTCGATTCGGCGGTTTGGTCGTTTGGCTTACAGCCTTGCGCGCCGTTATAAAGCTGATGCCAATGTTCTGCTTGTTACCGCAGCTTATCCGCTTGGTGATCCTGCGGCTACCGAACTTATTGTCGCGCATCTTTCGAAGAACCCGCCAAAGGATATCCCCGAACTTTTTGGTGGCGTGCCTGTGCGACCCGCTCTGGCTCAGGCCTATATTGATATGACCGATGCTCCTTCGCAAACGATGCAATGAAACCCGCCGCCATCGATAACCTCTTCGCACGGCTCGCCGCGCAAAGGCCTGAGCCGCAAAGTGAGCTTGCCTATGTGAATGCCTATACGCTTTTGGTGGCAGTGGTGCTTTCGGCGCAGATGACGGATAGCGGCGTGAACAAAGCAACGGCGTCTTTGTTCAAAAAAGTGAAAACACCAAAAGCGATGCTTGCTTTGGGCGAAACGGCTTTGCTTGACGTTGTGAAAAGCGTGAATCTTTATAAAACAAAAGCCAAACACATTATCGGTCTTTCACAGCGGCTTGTGGATTCCTTTGGCGGCACAGTGCCGCAGGATCGGAACGCGCTGGAAAGCTTGCCGGGCGTGGGGCGTAAGACGGCCAATGTGGTTTTGAATGTCGCTTTTGGCCAACCGACGATGGCCGTGGACACGCATGTGTTTCGCGTGGCTAACCGCACAGGCCTAGCTCCCGGCGCAACGCCGTTGGCTGTTGAAGAAAAGCTTCTCAAAGTCGTGCCGGAAAAATGGGCACGGCATGCGCATCATTGGCTGATTTTGCATGGCCGTTATGTGTGCAAGGCGAAAAAGCCCGAATGTCCCACCTGCCTTTTGCGAGACCTGTGCGCGTTTAAAGAAAAAACGGAGAGATAAGCGGGCCGTATCGTCTAGACTTCAGCCCGTAAGGGTGAAGCGTGGTGCCCCCAACACGATTCGAACGCGTGACCTACTGATTACAAATCAGTTGCTCTACCAGCTGAGCTATAGGGGCACTGGGCCTCAGGCGGAAGGTTTCATAGCAGAAGCCGAGGCCTCTTGTCATCCCCTCTGTTAAGCTTTAAGTCTTAACTATGCACTCTTTTTGTCGCCTTATCCCTTTGATCTTCCTTTTGGCCGGTTGTGCGGCGCAGATGCCTGCCGTTACGCACTATGAACAGCCGCCCAACCCGGGGGGGCGGATGTGTGCCGCCCAATGCAAAGAGGCCATGAGCTATGCGCGGGAAGGCTGTAAGCTAAAGCAGCGGGCTTGCACAAACACCATGCAAGAACAGGCCATTAAAGATTACGAACTTTACACAAGCGATCAATTTAAGGCGCGGCAGCCGGTTGAGCTGCGGCCCCGTGATTTTGAGCGGCCGGAAACTTGTGTGCCAGCCGCGTGCCAAGACGCCATGCACGCCAAGTATGATCGTTGTTTTGAAGACTGTGGTGGGCATATCGTAAGCGGTGCCGCGCCCGCACCAGAGACTGCCGGAGGAGCCGAATGAAAACACCTCATCGTGAAAGACAGACCAAGATCGTAGCGACACTCGGCCCGGCTAGTTCAAGCAAGGCGCAAATTCGCGCGTTGTTTGACGCGGGGGCGGATGTGTTTCGTTTAAACTTTAGCCACGGCACAGCAGACGATCACCGCGAGCGCATGAAGCTGATCCGCGAGATTGAAGCCGAAGTTGGCTGTCCCATCGCTGTGTTAGCCGATATGCAAGGGCCCAAACTGCGCGTGGGCACGTTTAAGACTGGCTCGATTGTTCTGCAAGCAGGGCAGGCTTTCCGTTTTGACCTTGATCCCACACCGGGCGATGAAACGCGCGCGCCTTTGTTGCATCCTGAGATTTTTGCTGCGCTCAAGCCGGGGGCTTTGTTGCTTTTGGACGATGGCAAGGTGCGCATGCGCGTTGAAGAATGTGGGCCTGATTTTGCTTTGGCTATTGTCGAAGCGGGACACAAGCTTTCGGATCGCAAGGGCGTGAATGTGCCGAATATTATTCTGCCGCTTTCGCCTTTGACGGAAAAAGACCGCGCTGATTTAGCCATAGCGCTCGATCTTGGCGCGGATTGGATTGGCCTATCTTTTGTGCAGCGCCCCGAAGATATTATGGAAGCCCGCGCCTTGATTAATGGGCGGGCCTCGATTTTGGCGAAGCTTGAAAAGCCGTCGGCAATTAAAGCTTTGGTGCCGATTTTAGAACGCGCCGATGCGGTGATGGTGGCGCGTGGTGATCTGGGCGTTGAGATTCCGCTTGAAGATGTGCCGCATACGCAAAAACGGATTTTACGCGAAGCGCGCCGGATCGGTAAACCGGTGATTGTCGCCACGCAGATGCTTGAATCCATGATTTCCAGCCCCACGCCAACGCGGGCTGAAGCCTCAGATGTTGCAACAGCCGTGTATGATGGCACCGATGCTGTGATGCTTTCGGCGGAAACAGCAAGCGGCGATTATCCGCTCGAAACAGTGCGGATGATGGATCGGATCGTGCGCCGTACGCAAGACGATCTCTCCGAATATGGCGGGCTGCTTCATGAGCACCAAACGCCGCAGCACACGGGCGCGGATGCCATTACGGCGGCAGCGCGGCAGGCGGCGGAAACTGTGGGGGCTAAGGCGATTGTGACCTATACGACGTCTGGCTCAACGACGCTACGTGCCGCGCGAGAAAGGCCGCTCGTGCCGATCTTGGGCGTGACGCCAAATATGAAAACGGCGCGGCGGTTGGTTTTATCTTATGGCGTGCGCGCCATTCATAGCTCGGACGTGCAAAGCTTTGATGAGATGATTAGTAAGGCCAACGCGATCGCGCTTGAAGAAGGCTATGCTAAACCCGGGGAACGTGTGGTGATTACAGCGGGCGTGCCCTTTGGTATATCGGGCAGCACGAATGTGTTGCACATTGCCACCATTATAGATCCAGATCTTTGAGGATATGAGCCAGTTATGAACGCAGACCCCCTTCATCAGGCGCTCGAGGCGCACAGACGCGGCGATTTCCAAGTCGCAGAGCAAGGATACCGTGCGGTGTTAGCCACGCAGCCGAAGAATCCTGATGCGCTTGCGCTCCTGGGCGTTGTGCTTGATGCGCTGGGTCGCCGGGAGGAAGCTTTGGCGGCGATCCACCGCGCGATTGAACTTGATCCTAAGGCGGCGCTTTTTTACATCCATCTCGGCAATGTGCTGTGCGCGGCGCAAGATTGGCCCGCCGCGATTGAGGCGTTTACGCAAGCGGCGGTCTTACAACCCAACTATCCCGATATTTATTACAATCTCGGCAATGCGCTGCGCGAAGCGGGCCGCTGGGGTGAGGCCGAAGTCGCCTATCAAAAAGCGCTGGTGCTGACCCCCGCGCATGTTCTTGCGCGCAACAATTTGGCGCTGGTTTATGAGCATCAAGACCGTTTACCTGAGGCTGTCGCGCTTTTGGAACAGGTTGTCCAAGATGCGCCGGATTATCTGGATGGGTGGCTCAACCTATCGAGCCTGACCGAAAAAAACAAAGACTACGAACGGGCGCTTTCTGCCGCACTTAAGGCGCAGACGCTTGCGCCGGATCAGGCGAAGCCGTGGCTTGGGATGGGCGTTGCGCTCAACCGCATGGGCCGCGATGCCGAGGCGCTGACCGTTTATGAAAAAGTTGTGCAGATCAAGCCAGATTGGGAAGAGGCGTGGGACAATATCGGCCAAACCTATCAAATGCTCAATCGTCTCGATGAAGCCGCTGTGGCTTTGCGTCGCTGCATTGCCTGCGCGGGGCAAACGATTCCCGATGAAGATACGCGCGTGGTTGACGAAAAAGAATATGGTGATCGTCATTGGCACCTTTCGCTCATTGAATTGCTCAAGGGTGATTTAAAACGAGGCTTCGCACGTTATCGCTCGCGCTTCGAATGCGTTGGGGGTCTTGCGCGCGAAATATGGCCGCGTCCCCTGTGGCAAGGCGAGGATCTGTACGGCAAAAGAATTGTCGTGATGGATGAGCAAGGCTTTGGCGATTGCTTGATGATGGCTCGTTATTTGCCCTTACTTAAAGAGCGCGGCGCGCAGGTGATGTTTTATATCTATCCGCCGCTTGTGCCCTTGTTTCAAGGGTGGGACGGCGCGGATGAGGTGATCGTTCATGACGAGCGCATTCCCGATTTCGATTATTACACCTCCGTATTCGACCTACCTTATGTGTTTGGCACGACGCTTTCCACGGTGCCCTCGGCTGTGCCGTATCTGCCGCTTTTAGAACCTGATGCCACAACGACGCTGACTGGCGATGGCCGGCCCAAGGTGGGCGTGGTCTGGGCGGGTTCGCCGTTGCACAAGCACGATACGAAACGCAGCCTGTCGCTTGATATCTTCAAGGAACTTTTCGAAGAAAAGAACGTGCAGTTTTTCAGCTTCAATCGCGACCGCCGCGATGGCGATGAAGCGCTGTTGGCTTCGTATAACGTGGTCGATCTTGCCGCGCAGATTACGGATTTTGCTGCGAGCACGCGCCTCATTCGTCAAATGGATTTGGTGATTACCTGCGATACTTCTACGGCGCATTTGGCGGGCGGGCTTGGGATTCCGGTTTGGACACTTTTGCCTTTTGCTCCGGATTGGCGTTGGATGCTCAACCGCGAGGACAGCCCGTGGTATCCCACGATGCGTCTGTTTCGGCAAAAAGAGCCGCGCGATTGGGAAGACGTGATGCAAAGGGTTCGCGCGGCGTTGTCGCGTTGGTGAGCGCAGGGCGCTCTCGTCATTAAAGACGGGTTATCTTAACCTCTTTTTGACCCTACACCTACCCATAAGGGGTAGGAGTTTGTCTAAATCAACGCAATTATATCAATCACTTAAATCAGTTTCGCTTTTCTGATATTATTGCTTTTAGAAAAGAATATGACAAATAAAGGGTAGAAATTAAATAGTCAGCAACCATGACGAGTATAAAATCATTTTAGTGAAAGGGAGGCTCTTATGTTACCGAAAGAAAAAGCGATAGCGCTGCGTGAAATCCTCTTTTCCCATCTGTTGTCCTTGTGTTCGGTTCTGGGTTTTCTGCAAACCTGTTTTCTGATGCGTCATTCTCAGTTTGTCACCGCTGTGTATGAAGATTTTTATGGAATCAAGCGGCCGATTGGCATGATCCATCTCGTCAAGATCCACGGCCAGTTGCGCGAAGTTTTCACCTTTTGCGGCGCGAGCCAACGGCAGCCTGATATGGCGCTTTTCGTGAGAAAGCGCACCGGCAATCTCGCCGATGATGTGGCGCTGAGCTTTGAAGAGCAAGACAGTATTCCCGCTTATCTCAAACATTTGCCTGAGACGTATCGCGCCACCCATCTACAAACGCTTCACGCGGCAGGCTAAACCGCTCCAGGGGGGAGGAAAGAGGGCCGGTTCCATCCACCGGCCCTTTTTTTGTTTAGGCCCGTGCTGCGAGTGTGCGTTCATAGGCTTGCCAATCCGTCACTGGTTTGCGCGCGACGCCCGTGGCCACGGCGGCTTGAGCCACAGCAACAGGAATACGCGTCAGTAAGCGCGGATCGAACGGCGTGGGGATAATATAAGCCGAGCCAAAGGCGAGCTGACGCCCTTCATAGGCGGCGGCCACTTCAGCAGGCACAGGTTCTTGCGCGAGTGCGGCAATGGCCTTGACCGCCGCAAGCTTCATGGCCTCGTTCACACAACTGGCGCGCACGTCGAGCGCGCCACGGAAGATATAGGGGAAGCCCAGCACATTGTTGATCTGGTTTGGATAATCCGAACGCCCTGTGGCCATGATCGCATCGTCCCGCACGGCGGCCACTTCTTCGGGTGTGATTTCAGGGTCGGGATTGGCCATCGCGAAAATGATCGGCTTGGCGGCCATGGTGCGAACCATGTCTGCTGTTACGGCACCCTTGGCCGAAAGGCCGATAAACGCATCGGCGCTTTGCAAGGCTTCGGCCAATGTTCGCGCGGACGTATCGACGGCGACGGCGTCTTTCCAACTATTCATATGGCTTGTGCGGCCCTTGAAGATCACGCCTTGCGTATCGCACATCACGAGATTACCAGTGGGCACGCCCATGGCATGCAGTAATTTGGCGCACGCCATGGCGGCTGCGCCTGCGCCGTTCATCACAAGCTTGACCTGTTCAATCGCGCGTCCTGTGAGCTTGAGCGCGTTTAAAAACCCAGCGCCCACGATGATTGCGGTGCCGTGCTGATCGTCGTGCATCACGGGAATGTCCAAGGCTTCGATCAAGCGGCGTTCAATTTCAAAACATTCCGGCGCTTTGATATCTTCCAAATTAATGCCGCCGAATGACGCACCTAAAAGGCTAACGCAGGCGACAAACGCATCGACATCTTCAGTGCTGACTTCAAGGTCGATGCCGTCAATGTCCGCAAACCGTTTGAATAAAACGGCCTTGCCTTCCATCACGGGTTTGGAGGCGAGTGCGCCCAGATTGCCAAGCCCCAACACCGCCGTGCCGTTTGAGATGATCGCGACGCTGTTACCCTTGGCGGTGTAGGTATAGGCGGCATCGGGATCGGCTTTGATCGCTTTGCACGGCGCGGCAACGCCCGGCGAATAAGCTAAAGATAAATCGCGCGCGGTGGCGAGCGGCTTGGTGGGGGTGATTTGTAATTTACCGGGACGGCCAGAGGCATGAAGGGCCAAGGCTTCTTCATCGGTCACGCGCGCTTTGTTTTCGCTCATTTGAAAGCTGCTCCTGAAAGGGATTAGAGGGCCAAAAGTAAGGATTTCTTAAGCTTCAGCGTCATTTTTAGGCCTAAAGGGTTGATCTGTCACGCTTCGCGTTAGGAAGATCTTAGCGAGTTAACCATAGAATGAAAAGCAAGATTGAAATCAAAAAAGGACGCTCTTCGCGTGCGTTTTTCAAAGGCTTTATCTATCCCACAGATTATCGCTTTGCCGTCCGCGCTTGGCAAGGTCGGGGGCGTTTGTGCTCTGTTTTTTGCCTTTCTTTTTCTCACTGTCGCTCACGCTTGGGCTGCCACGACTCCCGGCGGCGCGATGTTGCCCATTCTTCCGCAATCACTTGCGCAAAGCGATCCGCATTTACCCGTTTCGCCTGATATCATTTTTGGCTTGTTTATCGGCGTGATGCTTACGGCTTCGCTGTATTTGTTTTTCATTTGGATTGTGTTACGCGAACGCGCGCAAATCTTTTTGATGCTTTTGCTGGTTTCGCTGGGCCTCAACATGGGCACGACGAACAGTTCCATGTTGCTGTTGTTGGGCATTGAGCACCAAACGATGACGACGGTGCTGCAAAGTTACAGTTTGATTTTGGCTTTTATCTTCAGTCTTTTGTTCACTTCGTCTTTTCTGGAGTTGGATACAACAGCGCCGCTTATCAAATTGCCAATGTCGCTAATTGGCGGACTTTTGGTGCTTTTGCTTTTTGTCACAGCCTTCGATCAACGTGCGGCGGTCTTTCTTTTGCCGACGCTGGGCAGCCTTGCCATGTGCACGATTTTGCTCGCCGGGCTTGTGGCGCTGTGGCGACGCGTGAGTGGAAGTCTTTCGCATCTCACCGCGTTTTCGTTCTTTTTACTGGGCAGCACCGCTGGATCGCTTTACGACCTTGGCTATCTACCCAATGAAGCCATGAGCCAAAACTTGACTTATGCGGGTTTTGCGATGGCCACGATTATGTTCGCCATCGTCATTGCCGGACAATTCGCTGCGCATCAGGAAGAAAAGGAAAAGGCGCTTCAGCTCAGCAATGAGCGTTTTTCTTTAGCCGCGCGTGGTTCGAACGAAGGGTTGTTCGAATGGAACCGTTTGACGGGGCAGGTCTATTTCTCTGGCCAGTTCCGCCGGATCTTGGGCGTTGCGCTTGAATCCAATCTACGCGGGCTTAAGGAATGGATCAAGCTGGTGCATCCGGGCGATCGCCGCGCGTTATTCTCCACGTTGCGAAAATTCCGCAACCATGCCGAAGCCTCAACCGTAAGCTTCGAATATCGTATTGTGCATGGGGCACACAGCTGGCGCTGGATTCACACAAAGGCCGTGGCGACCCGAGATCCGGCCAGCCGCCGCATCACGCGCTTTGTCGGTTCTATCGGCGATGTGACCGAGCGCAAGCACAGCGAAGCGAAACTTCGCGCCAGCGAAGCACGGTTCCGCAGCATTACAGAAGCGCATCCAGTTCCTGTGCTGATTGTCAATTTGGAGAGCAATGACATTCTTTATGCCAGCCCGGGTTCTGAAACGCTTTTGGGCTTGCCGGGTGGTATTTTACTGACGCACAAACTGGATCGCTTTTTGCCGCACGGCTCTGAACGGCGTGAGTTAATCGCGTCCGTGACCGAAGGGCATGATGTTGATATGCGCGAGGTTACTTTGGCTCGTGGGGATGGCGAAAACATCCCGGCGGCGCTTTCGGCGCGACGCATCAATTATCAAAATGCGATGGCGATGGTGATCG
>Ga0209800_10003943_pt1 | contig 11323 bp, 8 predicted proteins | sample Higcelweek8metaG_FD_187174 | JGI IMG/M metagenome (GOLD analysis project Ga0209800, IMG submission 187174) | Freshwater pond sediment microbial communities from the University of Edinburgh, under environmental carbon perturbations - High... | ecosystem: Environmental > Aquatic > Freshwater >... | reverse complement strand
AGACTTCCTGGCCGCGCGCGCCGCGTATTACCGCATCCGTGGCCTGACGCCGCAGGGACTGCCAACGTTGGACGAAGCCCGGCGTCTGGATTTGCCTTGGCCCGCCATGCCCGTGGGCGCGACGGAGGGCGAATGATTGATCCTTTGGCAAAGTATGCCGGCAAGTTGGCGGAGTCCGGGCTCTGCGCAGCGGGTGAGCCGCTTTTCGCCGCGCTGGACGCGGAGCTGACGTTCAGCCATGCGGATGACCCGCGCGCGGCCTTGGCGAGGGAAGTCATCCAGGCCCTGGGCGCAGGCGCGCTGCTGCTGGCCCGGCCCGTGGGCGCGTGCCAGGCGGCGATGCTGGCCCTGGCGCGGCAGGCGCTGGCGGAAGGCTCCAAGGCCGTCATCCCCGGCGACTGCGAAACGCGGACGTTTTTGCACGACCTGCCCGTGGTGCAGGGGCTGGACGCGGCCCGGCTGACGCAAGCCCTGGCCACGCGCAAGGGTTGCCTCGTTTTGACGCAGGACGGGGTGCTCATGGCCGCCAGCGGTTCCATCAGCCCGGAACAGCCCTTTGTCACCGCCAGCTCCATGGCCTTTGCCTGTTTTGTGGCCTACTTCGCCAACCATCTGCGTAACGTGCGCGCGGGCGCCATGACGCAGGAGCGCCGCCGGGAGTTCGCGGACATCCGCACCCTGCTTGAGGCGGATCTCGTCCGCCAGCCGCAGCGCCTGCCGGACCTCATGGCCGGGCCCTTCGCCAGCGAGGACCAGGCCCGCGCGGCCATGGCCCAGGCCGGCCGCGCCGTGGTGGAGTACGGGCTGGTGGATTCGTCCTTCGGCAACGTCTCTTGCCGGCAGATGACGCCCGGCGGGGAACTGCTGCTCATCAGCCAGACGGGCAGCTCCCTGGACGAGCTTGGCGGCTGCATCGACCCTTGCCGCTTCGACGGGGCCTCTTGTGTCGGGCTCACGGCATCGAGCGAGCTGACCGCGCACCGGGCCATCTACGACGGCGGCCCGGCCCGGACCATTCTGCACGGGCACCCGCGCTTCTCCGTCATTTTATCCATGGATTGCGAGCGGCTGGACTGCCCGGGCCTGGGGCAGTGCCACCGCGCCTGCTCCCAGCCGCGCGCCCTGTGCGACGAGGCAACACGGTTCGACATCCCCATCGTGCCAGGGGAGGTGGGCACCGGACCCTTTGGCCTGTGCAACACCCTGCCGCCCGCGCTCAACGCAGAAGGCGGCAGACGCGGGGCCATCGTTTACGGGCATGGGCTTTTCGCCACTGGCGCGCACGACTTCCGCGACGCCTTCGCCACGCTGTTTGAGGTGGAGCGCTTCTGCCAGGGCGAGTATTTCCGGCGTGTCGCGGCATTGGACACGTTGGTTGCGCCGGGCGATTCGCCCGCTGAGCGGCCCGGCTCCTGAGCGGAGAAAGGCGTTCACTTCCACCGCCAAGGGTGGTACCCCAGCCTTCCGGTGACGGGCGCACGGGGCGCTTTTCCGGGGGACCACGGCGCAGCGGGCAAAAGGCAGGGGGCGGCACAGTGATGACGGAACAGCGGCGCGCGGCGCTCTTGCCCATGCTGGCGCTTACCGCGGCCAGCATCCTGTGGGCCAGCGCGTTCATCGCCTTCAAGCTGGCCTTCCAGGCCTACGACACCATGTTCGTGGTCTTCGGGCGCATGCTGGTGGCCTGCCTGTGCTTTCTGCCGTTGTACCCGCGCTTCCGCTCCCAGCCGTACCGCCGGGGCGATTGGAAGCCCATCGTGCTCATGGGGCTCTGCGAGCCCGGCCTCTACTTTCTCTTCGAGACCGAAGCCATCCGGAACACAGAGGCGGCCCAGGCGGGGATGATCGTGGCCATGCTGCCGCTCATGGTGGCGCTTGGCGCACACTTCCTGCTCAAGGAAAAGGTCACGCCGCGCACCTGGGCGGGGTTTCTTGTGGCCGTGGTGGGCGCGGCCATGCTCTCGCTATTTTCCACCGCGACGCAGAACGCGCCCAATCCGACGCTTGGCAATTTCCTCGAGTTCCTGGCCATGTGTTGCGCCACAGGCTACACCATCCTGCTCAAAAAGCTCTCCGCGCGCTATTCGCCCATGTTCCTTACCGCCACCCAGGCCCTGCTGGGGTGCGTGGTCTTCTTTCCGCTCATGTTCCTGCCGGGGCAGCACCTGCCCACGCAGTTCGTGCTCATTCCGGCCCTGTCCATCATCTACCTGGGGGCTGCCAGCACGCTGGGCGCCTACGGGCTGTATAGCTACGGCGTGAGCAAGATCCCGGCCTGCCAGGCCTCGGCCTTCGTGAACCTCATCCCCGTGGTCACGGTCATCATGGCCCGGCTGGTGCTGGGCGAGGTCTTCACCACCTGGCAATACATGGCGGCCGGGCTGGTGCTGGGAGGCGTGCTCCTGAGCCAGGACCTGCGGCCCGCCAAGCCCGCGGTCAAGCCTTCCCTCATCATAAAGCCCGCGGCCAGGGGCTGAGCGAATCCCCGGCAGAAGCGGCGGGCCTTCCCATGGCGGACACCTTCGACATCTTCGCCGCTGACGAGCGCATCACGGTGCTGCTGGAGTTCGACCGCTTCCGCAGCCTGCGCATCGCCGTGCGGCCGGAAGGGCTGGTGCGCGTGCGCGCGCCCTTTGGACTTGCCCGATCCACGGTGCAGACGCGCGTGCAGGCCAAGGCCCTGTGGATTGCCCGACACCTGGCGCGCTTTCGTGAACGCGAGCCCGCGCGGCGGCCCGCGTTCGTCCAGGGCGAGGCCCACGCCTATCTGGGCCGCGAGTATGCCCTCGAGATCCGGCAGGCCTCGCGGCAGCAGCCTCGTCAGCCTGTGGCCCTGGTCGACGGCCGCATGGAGATGACGCTGACGCGCCCGCCCGACCCCGCCCGCGTCCGCCGTGTGCTGGAGACCTGGTACCTGGAGCAGGCGCGCGAGGTCTTCACCCGGGTGATCCGCGAGCTTTTGCCCCGTTTCGACGCCCTGGGCGTGCCCCGGCCGAAGCTGCTCAAGGTGCGCGCCATGACCACCCGCTGGGGCACCTGCTCGCGCGTGGGCGTCATCACCCTGAACCGCCGCCTCGTCGAGGCGCCCCTGGCCTGCGTGGAGTATGTGGCCGCGCACGAACTGTGCCATTTGCGCCACCATGGGCACGACGCGCGGTTTTACGGGCTGCTGGCCCTCGTGCTGCCGGACTGGAAAGCCCGGCGCGACGCCCTGCGCCACGCGCCGATCCTGTAGCTTCTTTCCTTCACGTCCGGCCTGTGGTAGGCGCCAATGCATGAGCAACGATCCTGGCTTCTCCCTTGCTGCGCTCTACCGTAAGGTTGACGCGCGGCTTTTGCCGTATCTTTTCGTGCTGTATGTCGTGGCCTATCTGGACCGGGTGAACGTGTCCTTCGCGGCGGCGGGCATCAGCCGCGATCTGGCCTTTTCCAGCTCCGTGTTCGGCCTTGGCGCGGGCGTGTTCTTCGCGGGGTATGTGCTTTGCGAGGTGCCGAGCAACCTGATTTTGCGCCGTGTTGGCGCGCGGTTGTGGATAGCGCGCATCATGATCAGCTGGGGCATTGTGGCCTGCGCCATGGCGCTTGTGCATGCCCCGTGGTCCTTCAACGCCATGCGCTTTCTGCTCGGCATCGCCGAGGCGGGCTTCATGCCCGGCATCATCTACTACCTCACCCTGTGGTATCCGCAGAACCGCCGCGCGCGCGCCGTGGCCCTGTTCATGGCCGCAACGCCCGTGGCCGGTCTGGTGGGCGCGCCCGTGTCCGGCCTGCTGCTCGACCTGGAGGGACTGCTTGGGCTTGCGGGCTGGCAGTGGCTCTTCGTTCTGGAGGGCGTGCCAGCAGTGTTGCTGGGCATCTCCGTGCTGCGATACCTGCCGAACGGCCCCGCCGATGCGCATTGGCTGAACGCGGCCGAGCGCACCGCCCTGGCCGGTGAGCTGCGCCACGATGCCGCCGAGACTGACCAGCACAATCTGCGCGCGCTGCTGCTCGGCCTCGTGCGCGACAGGCGCATCTGGCTGCTGAGCTTCGCCTACTTCGCCCTGTGCGTGGGCATGTACGGGCTGGTCATGTGGATGCCCACGCTCATAGGCGAGGTGTTGGGGGCGCAGTCCACCCCGGTGCGCGTTGGGCTCTTGTCGGCCATTCCCTATCTTGGCGGCGCGGTGGGCATGGTGCTTGTGGGCCGCCACTCCGACGCAACGGGGGAGCGGCGCTGGCACACGGCCGGGCCGCTGTTCGTGAGCGCTGCCGGTTTTCTGCTGTGCCTCGCGCCGGTTGGCCGCTGGCTTGGCCCCTCGTGGGGAATATGGGCAGGCCCCTGGTGGAGCCTGTTCTGCTTCACCGTGTCCACCATCGGCATTTGGGGCATGCTTGGCCCTTTCTGGACCATCCCCACGGGATTTTTGACCGGAACACTGGCGGCCGGGGGCGTTGCGCTGGTGAATTCCCTGGGCAATGCCGGGGGCTTTGTGGGGCCGACCCTTGTGGGCTATGTGCGAGACGCCACGGGCAGCCATGTCATGGGCTTTTTGTTCATCGCCCTTGTGCTGGTGCTGGGCGGGGCGGCCGTGCTGGCGGCCACCCGCGCCAAAACCGGCTAGGTTTCGTTTCAACGAACGCCCGTGGTTGGGCTTGGGCACGGAAAAGGCCGGAGGTGCGAACCTTCGGCCTTTTTGCGCAAAGGGGGGAACGGGGCGAAAGATAGCGCCGCACCGAAAGTATGGAAATCGGTTCAGTGCGGCGAAGGCGCCGTCATCGAGGGCCTGGGGTCAGGCGCCTGATGCGTTGCGCCGCCTGCCGCGCCGCAGCACAAAAAGCCCGGTGATTGCGCAGAACGTTCCGGCGGCGGCCAGCGTCCAGGCGATGCTTTCTCCGTCGCCCGTGGCGGCCCCGGCCAGCACCACCACCGGCAGAAGCGCGCCGCGCACCAGGCTGCGCGCCCAGGGCCGGTCACGGATGGCCCCGGCAATGGGCGGGCTGGTGTGATAGTACGCGGAAACCAGCTCGCGGCCGATGTCGGACCGCACGAGGATGCTGTCGCGGAAGCGGCGCAGGGTGGTCACATGCGCGTCCCAGGGCTCGCCATAGGCTGCGGTGGCGATGAAGCAGTCCGTGGGGCTGGCGTGGTAGGCCATACTTTGGGCAACGCTGCCCTGGCGCAGCAAAAAGCCGTTGCCGCCGAAGTTTCCGCCGGAGGTGCGCCAGTTGGCCGTCACCGGGATGGTGTCCAGATCGCCGGTGAGGTCGGCCACGACCTCGGCCGTGCCGCTGTAGAACAGGCCGGAGATTGCCCACTCGAATCGCAGTTGTCTTCCGGTGAAGCGCACATTGGTTACCTGGCCCGGGTCGTAGCCGCCGCCAGTGCCGGCGAGGCCCTCGCCCGCACGGGTGAAGGTGACGGTGCTGGTGTAGGCGGTGATGCTTTTGTCCGGTGCGGTCCAGTAAAAGGTGCCGACCAGCCTGCCGCGAATGTCGACCTTCTTGGCGAGTTCCTTGGCATAGTCGTTTTCCTCCACGGGCGGCACCAGGGAGCGGTATTCGTCCATGGACTTCTTGGCCTGGTCCAGTTCGTTTTTTCTGGCGGCGGCGGTGGCCATTGCCAGTTGCACCAGCGCCCTGTCCGCGCCCTCCTCCAGGGCCCGGTTGAGCTGATAGGAGCTGTCGGCCTGCTGGCCTTCCTCGGCGAACATGAAGCCGCGGGCGAGCCTTGTGCCCGCCGTGGTCTGGCCGGATTCCTCTATGCGCCGCACGTGATACTTGGCGTCGGTGGAGCGGTTGGTCAGCATATAGGCGATGGCGAGGCCCGCGCGGGCGTCGGCGTTTTCGGGGTGGGTTTGCAGCTCTTCCTCGAAATAGCGCTGGGCGTCCATGACCCGGTGGCGGGCCAGCATGGAGAAGTAGGGCGCGTTGGCGGCGGTTTCGGCCTTGACCGCGGCGGCGGGCGGCGCCTGCTTGGGCCTGCTGGCCATGGCCAGCAGCTTGGCCTGGGCGATCTTCTGCCGCTCGGCCTCCATGTGGGCCTTTTCCGCTTGCAGGGCCTGCAATTGCGCCAGCTCCTCCTTCTCGCGCTTCAGGCGTTCGGCCTCCTCGGCCATGCGCTTCTTTTCCGCCTTGATGTCCAGCGCGGGTGCCGCGGGGGCCGGGGGCTGCGCCGCTGCCGCACTGGCGGGCTTGGCCGGTTCATTTTCCCCTGCAAGATAGAAATAGCCGGTAAGGGAGCTGGATTCCCACGGCACCTGCTTTTTTGCGGTCTCGCCCACCACGCCCATGCGCACGCGCATGAACACATCGGTGATGGGCAGGCCGGGGGTGCGCATGGCCTTGAGCAGGTGCTTGGTGTAGATGCCGTTGTCGCCGGTGCCGTCTGAGGCAACGGACCCCGGCGCGGTGGCGTAGGCGATGATGGAGCCGGTGGGCGCGCGCATCTCCGCCAGGCCGCGGTCGGCCGAGCGGAAGCTGCGGCTGAAGGGATTGTTGCGGCAGGCGTCGAGCACGACGATGTTCAGGGAGTTGTTGGCGTCCTCCATCTTGCCAAGCACGCGGCCGGCGTCGACGCATTCGAAGCGCACGTCGCTTTCGGTCTGTATCTTGGCGTCCACGGGCACAAGGTAGTTGTTGCCCTGCACCTGCACACCGTGCCCGGCGAAGTAGAACAGGCCCACGCCGCCCTGGCGCAAGTCGAGCCCGAACTGGCGCACGGCCTCTTCCATCTCCTTCACGCCGACATCTGTTTTGAGTGTGACGCGGAAGCCGAGGGATTTGAGCAGGGCCGCCATGTCCCGGGCGTCTTTGGCGGGATTCTTGAGCGGTGCGGATTTGTAGGCGCCGTTGCCGATGATGAGGGCCGTGCGATGTTCCCCGGCCGCAATGGCGTGTTGCGCCAATGCAAGGCTGAGCACGGCGCAGACCAGCAGGATGGAGAAGAAGCACCTTCGCATGGCTGTCTCCAATAAAACTATTTCAGATACCTATCCCCTAGCAGATGTGTGCGTAAATGCAAGAGGCGGCGCCTGCCCCTTTGGGGCGGTGCTCATTTTCCGCAGGCGCGCTTGGTTTGCCTGTCAGCAGGTTCCTGGGCCTGGCTGTTCAGGCCCTTTCCTTGCCGCCTTGCACGGCGTTCGCCGGGGTTGCTGTTTCGTCCCGCTATTTGCCGAATTGGCACTTGGGGTAGACGCAGGTGCGGCAGTTCAGGCAAAAACCGCCCTCGCCCATGCGCGCCAGGTCCGCCCGCCTGAACTCCACCCCGGCCAGCACGCGCGGCAGCAGGATGTCGAAGCTGGTGGCCTTGTGGAACAGGGCGCAGGCTGGCACGCCCATGACGCGGGCACTGCCCGCCGGGGTTGCAAGCCGCCCCAAAAGCGTCATGGCTCCGGGCAGAAGCGGGGCGCCGTAGAGCATGTCGGTAAGGCCAGCGGCAAGCAGGCCCTTGCGCGTCACGTCGTCGGGATCGACGGAGAGCCCGGCCGTGGTGACGATGAGATCCGCCCCGGCGGCGAGCAGTTTGCCCACGCTCTGGCTTATGCGCGCGGCGTCGTCGGGCACGATGTCCACGGCCACGACGGATGACCCCAGGCGTTCCACCTTTTCGCGGATGACGGGTGCGAACCTGTCTTCGATGAGCCCCTGGAAGACCTCGGTCCCGGTGACCAATATGCCCACGCGCGCGGGCTTGATGGGCTTGATGGTGAACAGCGGTCCGGCGGCGAGCACGGCCTGCGCCTTGCGGAAGTTCTCGGCCGAGAGATAGAGCGGGATGGCCCGCGCCCCGGCAAGCTCCTTGTTCTTCTCTATCAGCACGCCGTGTTGGCGTGTTGCGCACATGACCTCCGGCACAAGGTTGAAGGCCTCCAGGCGTTCGCGGTCCAGATCGAACACGCCGGTGACTGTGGCGCGGAAGTTCACCTTGCCCTCGTGCGGGGCCTCGTCAAAGGTGATGTTCCCGCCGGCCATGAGTTTGGCGAAGGCCAGCGCGGCCTCGTTCTCGTGGATGAAGCCGTCGGGGGTGTCCTGCTCCAGGTACACGTGGGCGCGGCCCATGGCCTGCAGGCGGCACACGTCGCCGCCGCTGATTGCGTGGCCTTTGTTGAACTCCACGTTCTTGCTTTCTCCGGGGACTATGCGCGTCATGTCGTGCAGGGTCTTTTTGCCCACGGCCTCGCAGACGGGCACGGCCACAAGCTGCGGCCCGGCTTTGGGGGTGCGGGTTTCATCGGGGCCTTCCGCGTCATCGCGGTGCTTGGCCGTATGCGCGTCGTATGGTTTGCCGTTTGGCCTTTCTGCCGGCTGGCAGCCTGCGCTCTCAAAGGGGGCCTCTCCCTGGCAACCGCGGCAGATGCCGCCGTCGGAGGCGGGGTAGGCCTCGGCGCAGATGGGGCACACGCCGACCCGGCCCATGCTCTTGTGCTTGCGGGCGCGGTCGGTCATCTGCACCGGGGCCATGGAGCACAACGTGTCGCCCGCCTGCTCAATCTCCCGAAACAGCCGCTCCGAGTCCTGGTCGGCCTTCTTCTTGAGCTTCATGAACCAGGCGCGGATCTCTTCGTAGGGCGCCATTTTATCCAGGTCCACCCAGACGCGGACGCCGACGCCGGTATACTTGTCGTAAAGGTTCACGGCATAGCGGCCCAGGTTCAGCACGCGCATCCAGCCGTTGCCCATGGTGCAGGGCGTCAGGATCTGCACGGCGTCGGGCAGGCATTTGGATGTTTCCACCACAGCATCGAAGAGCGTGCCCTCTGGCAATTGCCGGCGCGCCATTTCCACCATATAGCCACCGATGAGCAGGCCCGGGGCGGGGTAGCCATGGAATGACGCGGCCTTTGTCTTGAACTCTTCAAATGTGTAACTGCCTATGTTCATGGATGATCCTGCGTTATTGTTGTTATGCTGAAAAAAGCATAGGTACCCCCTGTAACGGGCCAGACATTTTAGGTCAACAGATAATGCAAAAATCGTGACCAGACACCAGACGGACATGTCAACCTTTGGCACAGGGGGCGGGACTGCAATGAAGCGCTCCGGGTGCGATGGCAAAACGACGCGCAGGGGGCTTGATGCGGCATGTGGGCCGACTGGCTCTGTGCCGCCCAAATGCATACCTCCCTGCCTGGGCGGATTGCTGCCTCTTGCCAAGCACGTGCATTAGTGACAAATATTTAATTTGAAAGCCACGCCGCACCGTGGGAACCCCAAACGGGCAGGGGGCATGCTGCACGGGGCGACCTGCCGGGGCAGTGCGAAAATTTTGCAGGAGGCGGGCATGGCAAAGGAAGTCAAGGATCAGGAAGCGCTCAAGAAGGATGTCATGGCCCGCATGAAGCGCATTGAGGGCCAGGTTCGCGGCATCCAGCGCATGATCGACGAAGGCAAGGAGTGCGAGGACATCCTGGTGCAGGTGCGCGCGGTGCGTTCTGCCCTGCGCGCTGCCACCACGCAGATTTTGCGGCGCTACCTCTTGTGCTGCAACGAGAAAGCCATGCGGTCGCATGAGCCCGACCAGCAGTATGAGAAGCTCATGAAACTCGTCTCAGACTTCATCGACGGCTGACCGCGGCGTTTTCCCCAACACCAGAGCGTACTCTTTGGGCCTTTCCTGGCGGCGCGGGTCAGGCGTCTCCGTCCGGGGCGCTTCAGGCGGGATATTTGTCGGAAGGCGGCAGGTGTTTGAGGGCGCTCACGGAAAAGTCCGTGATGTGCCGTGCCAGCGCCTCGATGCCTGCCTCGTCGAACTGCATGGCCGGCGCGAGCTTGTCGACGACGGCGCGCGAGCGGAGAATGTACTGGCACTGCCCGATGACGCTCATGGCGCAGTAGAGGCTGCGGCGGTCCTCCGGTTTGGTGCCGTCGGCCAGGTTGTCGGCCACGGTGCGCCGCAAGAGCATGGCCAGCGGCATGATGTACCGCTCGACGATGTGGTCCAGCGCGGGAGTTGGCTCGTGCAGTTCGCGGGCCATGATTTTTCCGCACCAGGCGAAACGCTCGCTGCCGAGCATGCGCAGCAGGAAGGAATGCACGAAGGCGTAGAGGCGTTCCTCGGGCGTTGTCTGCGGCCCAAGGCCCAGTTCCGGGGGATAGCGCTTGAGGCCGGTCTCGAAGGCTTCCACCAGCAACGCCTTGTAGAGCCCTTCCTTGTCGCCGAAATGATAATGCACCGCCGCCACATTGGCCTTTGCCAGGCGGCAGATCTCCCGCACGGTAGCCGCCTTGAAGCCTTTTTCGGAGAAGACCTCGCCCGCGGCCTCCAGAAGCCGTTGCTTGGTGTCCCCTATTTCCATCCGATCCATTGATTCCTCCTGTGCGGGCGTGAAACGCAAGATTAAAACGCTTGATTGACAGAGTCAAATGGAATACTCAAATTCTTCCGCTTCTGCGGGGAGGATTATGTTCAAAAAAGACGGCAAGGCCCCTGCGGGAGACTGGCGGGCGTTCAGCGTTTCCATCTCCGGCACGTTCATGGCCACCCTCGACGCCGGCATCGTCAACACGGCGCTGCCCACCATCGGACAGGGCTTCGGCGCCAGCCTGTCGCAGGTGCAGTGGATCATCGCGGCGTATTTCCTTGTCATATCCTGCCTGCTGCCTTTGTTTGGCCGCATGGGCGACATGTACGGGCGCAGGCGCATGTACCCGCTCGGTTTTCTCCTCTTCACCGTGGCGTCCATGCTCTGCGGCGCGGCGCCAAGCCTCTGGGTGCTCATTCTGGCGCGCGTGGGGCAGGGCATTGGCGCGGCCATCCTCATGGCCAACAGCCCGGCCATCATCATGGCCGCCTTCCCCGGACCCACGCGCGGGCGCGCCCTTGGACTTGTGGGCATGACCGTGGCCCTGGGCTCGCTCACAGGACCGGGCCTGGGCGGCATGCTCATTCAGGCGCTGGGCTGGCGCAGCGTGTTCTATCTTAACCTGCCCATCGGCCTTATGGGGCTGACCCTGGCGCGCAGGTTCTTGCCGCACCAGGAGCGCCTGCGCGATGAGAGCCTCGACATCGGCGGGGCGGTGCTGTTCGCCCTCGGCATGATCGGGCTGCTTTCGGCCATGAGCCACGGGCACGACTGGGGCTGGAGCTCCGCCCCGGTGCTGGGTTGCCTTGGCGTGGCGCTTGTGGCCTTTCCCTGCTTCGCCGCGTGGGAAAAGCGCTGCCCGCACCCCATGCTGGACCTCTCGCTTTTCCGCATCTGGCCGTTTTTCTCCGGCAACGTGGTGGCATACATCGCATTTCTCAGCATGTTCACCAACGCCATTCTGCTGCCGTTTTATCTGCACGGGCAGCAGCACCTGGGCCCCTTGGCCACGGGCATCGTCCTTTCTTCCCTGCCGTTGA
>Ga0209800_10003942_pt1 | contig 11330 bp, 11 predicted proteins | sample Higcelweek8metaG_FD_187174 | JGI IMG/M metagenome (GOLD analysis project Ga0209800, IMG submission 187174) | Freshwater pond sediment microbial communities from the University of Edinburgh, under environmental carbon perturbations - High... | ecosystem: Environmental > Aquatic > Freshwater >... | reverse complement strand
TCGACCTCGGCGCATCATACCACAACCCCGCAAACCTCTTTTCGGCGGGTATAACCCTAAGGAACATGGGGCTACAACTGACAAAATATGCGAGTGAGGAGAGAATGCGACTGCCCTTCGAAATCGAAGTCGGCATCTCCCAAAAACTGCCTCACGCTCCTTTCAGGTTCTCGGTAACGGCACGACACCTGGAAAAATACAACCTCATCAACACGGAGGAATCGGCTTCCTCCAACAACGATTTTTTGATGGGATCAAAAATTATGGACAACGCCTTGCGCCATCTGGTCTTTGGCGTGGAACTGTTGCCACACGAGAATTTCTATTTCAGCGGGGGCTACAACTACCAGCGGAGAAGGGAGCTGGGCATAAGCGAAAAACTTTCGGGGGTTGGGCTCAGCTGGGGTTTTGGCATAAACACCTCGGCCATGAACATAGAATTCGCCAGATCAACATACCATCTGGCCGGCGCATCAACACATATCTCCATGATCCTCAAACTAAACAAGATTTACGGAAGATGAACAAAAAACTTACTATAGCCATCGACGGCCACTCATCATGTGGCAAGAGTACCTTCGCTAAGCTGATTGCCGGGGAGATGGGCTATCTTTATCTCGATAGCGGCGCGATGTATAGGGCCGCTACCCTCTATTTCCTTGAAAAAGGGTACGTTGGAAAAGATTTGCTGAAGGTAGACGCTATCGAAGAGGAGATCGACAGGGTGGAAATCAGCTTCACAAAAACAGGGAAAACCGATGGCTACACTACCCACCTCAACGGGAGAAACGTCGAAAACGAGATCCGCGGCATTGAGGTCTCCGCCCACGTCAGCCCCGTCAGCGCCATCGGAGCCGTAAGGTCGCACATGGTAAAACTCCAACGCCTCATTGGCCAAGAGGGCGGCATAGTAATGGACGGCAGGGACATAGGGACAGTGGTGTTCCCGAACGCCGACATTAAGATTTTCATGACCGCATCGGTGGACGTGAGGGCCAAGAGAAGGTACGACGAACTGGTGGCCAAAGGGGTTAAAGTTGAACTCGAAGAGATAAGAAAAAACATAATTATCAGGGACTTAACCGACGAAAACAGGGAGATAAGCCCACTTAGAAGGGCTGATGACGCCCTGATACTCGACAATAGCAGGATGACCGTAGAGAAACAGATGGTTTGGATCCGACAACTCATAGAAAAGAAACTAAATGATTGTTGAAATAGACCGTAACTCAGGATTTTGTTTCGGCGTGAAAAACGCCGTCGATATCGCCGAGAAAACCCTCGCCGAAAAGGGCGAATTATACTCACTGGGCCCGATAGTACACAACGACGAAGAGGTGGAACGGCTCGCTAAGATGGGACTGAAGACAATAAATCGCGAGGAGTTCTGCAAATTGTGCGACACCACCGTGCTTATAAGGGCCCACGGCGAACCACCATCAACATACACCAAGGCTAAGGAGAACAATATCACCATTATTGAGGCAACCTGCCCAATAGTGAAAAAAATCCAGTCGAGAATCAAGGAAAAGTGGGAAGAGTCGAAATCCAACAACGGCCAAGTGGTGATATACGGGAAGAAGGACCATGCGGAGGTAGTAGGACTGATGGGACAGACCAACAACGGGGCTATACTTGTTACCAACGAGGATGATCTTGGTAAAATAGATTTCAACAGGCCGGTATACCTCTTTTCACAGACTACAATGGGCGTAGAGGCTTTTGAGTCGCTTGCCGGGAAGATCCGCGAGGGAATGGAGGTGGCAGGGGTATTCGATATTAACGGTATGTTATTTATATACAATACAATATGCCATCAAGTCTCCAACCGAAAACCATCACTCAAAGAGTTTGCCGCTAAACACGATGTTATTATATTTGTCGGCGGTAAAGAGAGCTCCAACGGCAAGATGTTGTTCTCGGTTTGTCGCGAGGTCAATCCCGAATCATATTTCATCTCCTCTCCGGGGGAGATCGACAAAAAATGGTTCGAAGGTAAAAATTCCGTCGGCATCACCGGCGCAACCTCAACACCGCATTGGCTGATAGATGAAGTTTATAACTCGATAATTTAAAATAGATACAACAATATGTCGTCACAAGTATGGTTTACTGATCTCAAGACGAAGCCGGGCAACAGTTTGCTCGACAAGCTGGAGAGACTTATGGTAAAAGCCGGCATCGACCGGATAGATTTCGAAAAAAAGCTGACAGCTGTTAAGATACATTTCGGTGAGCCGGGAAACTTGGCTTATTTGCGGCCCAACTACTCGGCAAGAGTGGTTAAATACCTGAAAGAGAAGGGCGCCATACCCTTTTTAACCGATGCCAATACACTTTACGCCGGACGTCGGGCCAATGGCCCCTCCCATCTCGAGGCTGCTTATGAAAACGGCTACAACCCAATAGCAACTGGTTGTCCGATTGTCATAGCCGACGGGATCAAGGGTACGGAGTATCGCGATATCCCCCTTAACCTGGAGTGCTGCAAGTCGGCTAAGATAGGTTCAGCCATAGCCGACGCCGACGTGATAATCTCCATGACCCATTTCAAGGGACACGAGATGACCGGGTTTGGCGGTACACTGAAAAATCTGGGCATGGGTTGCGCCTCGGTTGGCGGAAAACTCTTCCTACATTCGGTCTCCTCCCCCGTTATAAAGACAGACAATTGCGTGGGCTGCAAGATATGCGAGAAGTTCTGCGCTCACGACGCTATCCATGTAACCGAAAAGAAGGCGAAGATAGACTACGTGAAGTGCGTTGGGTGCGGACAGTGTGTAGCGGTGTGCCAGTACAACGCCGCACAGGTTGTTTGGGACAACGCCTCAGAACTAGTATGCAAAAGGATAGCCGAATATACCTACGCCATAGTCAAGGACAAACCAGCGTTCCACATCAATTTCATCATAGATGTGTCGCCTAACTGCGACTGTTGGGATTTCAACGAGTATCCTATTGTCCCGAATATCGGATTTGCCGCTTCATTTGATCCGGTGGCGCTGGACCAGGCCTGTGTAGATATGGTGAAGGCCGCGCCGGCACTCCCCGGGAGCAAGCTTTGCGATGGACACGACCATGGCGATTTGGCCGGGGTAGATAAGTTCAAACACGCCTATCCCAATACTTTCTGGGAAGCCGGGTTGGAACATGGCGAAAAGATTGGTTTGGGTAGTAGGAGTTACGAGCTGATAACGGTATAGTATTTTATTCGTTTTCTGTTTCGTAGACACCCAGCTCTACCTCCAGTTTCCGGAGCGACTTCTCCAGGCTCTCGTCGGGTTTTATAAAATCGAAATCCTTCCAGAACCCGTCGTCGTACCCATTGATGGTCTGCGTGAAAATAGTACCTGAAGGTATGGTCTCGCTCCTGTCGAACCGTACCACGGTGTCTGTCTCCACACCCGTTACCGCCAATTCAACAAAGACGTTGTAACGGCTGTTGAAGAGTTTCTTGTTGCTCTTGGCCAGAAATCCAAGGTCGCCCCTCACATGGGAGAGGTAATAGCGGTTACCTTCCTTCCTGTATCTAACGCTATACCTAACATATTCAGTTTGAACGGAGTAACCGGCCGGGACTTTGGAGACATATTGGTTTTGAAGTTTAGCTATATAGACAGGATTGATCTCGAAGAGTGCCATCAAAATAGCGTTATCGTTAGTGTTAATATAAATATCCCCCTTGAAAAGCGGGTCTTCAATCCACCTGTTCTGCTCAAAGGAGAGCACAAAGGCGCTCCCCTCGTCCACCGAGACAATGTCGCTGAAGATATAATTATAAGATTGTGAATATGCGGGGTCAATAAATTCGAAGAGGTTTTTGGCGCCGTCGAGCGACAGGATAGTCTCTATGCCCGCTGCCAGTCGGATCGCCAAAGTATCCTTAGCGTCCAGATTTTCTATCTTCCTGCTTCTCAATACTTTTACCTGATCGCTGGCGAAGCTGCCGGTGTATGCGGCTTTATAAATCTTCAGTACCGCCTCTGAATAGATCTGCAGTTCGTTTTTGCGGGTGATACCTTCGCGGTAAAATCCGGTAAGCAGTGCCGGGGTGTTGCCGTAATTTTCGGGCAGTCCCCTGATAGCGCCCTGTAGTATTGAACGGGGATCCCTGACCCTTACTATCACCTCCTGGATTGGGATATAGTCACGTACAAGCCTTATAGTCATGTTGTTACTGGCTACGGCATCCACACCGAAATATTCGTTCTTATAGCCAATGTAGGAGAAAACCAGCGAATCGTCGGCATATTCCGCCGGGACATTAAGGAGAAACTCCCCGTCGGCGTTCGTTACAGTGCCAATGCCCCTCAGACGGAGACTAACGTTGGCGTATTCCAGGGGTTCCCGGGTGTCGTTATCGACAATTTTGCCGGAGACGGTTATTTTGCCCATAGGGGTTTGACCGTCGAACAGGACTACATGGTTTCCAATGACTTTATATTCGAGTTCCAACAACGACGAGAGGGCAACGAGAATCTCGTGGAGTTCCGCCTCTCCCTCGTGGAGGAAGAATTTACGGTTGACATCGATAATTTTGGTGTTATAGGTAAAATTGAAGCCGGTTTGGGCATCGATTGTCTCCATGAGCGAGGCGACATTTATTGAATCGCCTCCAAGGGTAACGACTATCGGGATTTCTTTGTTATCCTGGCCGTAGCTGGTAGGCACGGATACCAGAATTAGAATCTGTATCAGTATCAGTAGCCGTTTTAGCATCGTGACGAGTATTATTCCATCGACAGTGTATATGTTTTGCCGGCTCTAATATAGTCAAGTTTAAACGCAGCACAAATTATTTTTATAACAGTTTCCTCTTCGTAATTTTCAAAACCGGTTGTAAGCTCATATTTTAATATCTCTTCGGAATCTACGTCTATTTCTATGTCGTACAGTTTACGGAGATCTTCGAACACCGTTGAAAGTTCTGTACCGTCGTACCGCAGCACGCCTGTACTCCATGATAGAATGTTGGCGTTGATGTTTTCCCCGCTACGGGTAAAGCTCTCCGAAAGTTGTCCCACTACCCCCTTTTCCAGTATTATCACCTCCGAGGTAACTGTGTTTGTAACCTGTACCTGTCCCGATTCCACAAACACCTCAACGTTGCTTTCCCCTAAACCGGCCAGTACGTTGAACGAGGTTCCGAGAACTTTTATTTCGGCGAGTCCCGCCTTCACAATGAATGGTTTATCCTTGTTTGGGGTTACTTCAAAGAATGCCTCCCCGGTGAGGGCCACCTCTCTGGTATCTCCGTTAAACTTATTTGGATAGGTGAGTTCACTCCCCCTGAAGAGCGTTACCTTGCTCCCATCGTCGAGTACCACCTCCGTGCTCCTCTCGGCCATGCTCGCAACAACGTTAGTAACCCTAGGTTGTTGAAGGGTGATAGTCAGCCATACCGAAGCCACCAACAGCAGTATCGCCGCCGCAATTCTTGTGGCGTGCCTGATGAAAAATCTCCTTTTTGGAATACTGTTTTGGGAGTCTTCCAATTCTTTGTGCTCTTCGGTCGCTATACGGTCGGCTACCTTTGACCACGCCTTATCCACGTCTATCTCCATTGGCATACTGTTTATTCCTATATCGTTCCAGGCTTTTCGCAAAAAGGGGGTATCGTCGGCCATGGCTGTTTCAGCGGCCATAACCGTACTCTCCTCGCCAGAAAGGCGGGCCGCCAGTTCGTTCCATTCCCTATCAGTGATATTTTTCTCCATTTCCTTAATTTTTAATAGGTTCCAAGCGCCATCCTGAACTCTTTGAGTGCCAGGCCCATGTCGGCTTCCACTGTTTTCACGGAAATCGACAGTTCGTCGGCTATCTCCCTATATTTTTTCCCTTCGAACCTGTTCATTTTAAATACCTTTGCGCTTCTAACCGGCAACTTCGAGAGTACCTTTCCCACTGCTGTCTCCAGCTCACTGTAGTAGATACGCTCTTCCGTTGGTTCCTGGGCTTCGGAGGCAACCGACATATAGTTGGCAGAATAGCGTTCCTCCACTTTTTGGTGTTCGAGGTAATGTAGGCACCTGTTGTGGACCGATTTGAAAAGGTAACCTTTCAATGAACTCCCAACGGATATATTTACCCTGTTCCACCATATCCGGCAAAAAAACTCCTGAACAATCTCTTCGGCCGCGTCAAAGTCCTTGACTATTGTCTGCGCGTACCTGGTGAGCGGGGCATAAAAGGCCTTAAACAAGGTCTCAAATATCTGCTTGTTCCCTTGTTTAAGTCCGTTTATTATTTCGCTATCCGAAGCCATTCAGTTTTATATCTGTTAAATTTAATCCAACTTATTCCTGCTCCCTGTCGCTGAACTTCACCCTGCGGCTCAAGCGGCGTATAGCGTTCTCAATACTCTGGTCGGGTTCAATCACATTATAGTCGCCCCAGAACTCCTCATCAGTGAAGGCTGAAACCTCTTCAGTAAAGATATCGGTGGGTTTCATGCGTTCCCTCGAAGAGAATTTGAGAACATCTTGGTCGGTTCTGTCGGTTATCGCCAACTCGGTCACCGTTGAATATGTGGTATTGAAAAGTTTCTTCTCCCAGTCAACTTTGAACATCACCTCGGCCCTTGAGTAGGCAAAATACCATTTGTCGCCCGATTTGTTATATTTCACAAGATACGCGGTATTTTCGGGAGTTATCTTCATGCCCATCGGTTTTTTTCTCACGAACATGGAAGAAACGGCGTCCTTGTTTTCAAGGTTCAACGAGAATTCTATCTGGGCGATAGCGTAAGTCTCCATGTCCACCCAAATTTTCCCCATAAACATTGGTTCGTTGATATCGGGACGTTGCTCGAACTCTATCACGTAGTTCGAACGGTCGTCGATACTTGCCAGAGACGACATCCTAAGGTCGAGTTTCTCCAGCTCTTCAGGAGTGAACATATAGACAGAGTTTTTGACGAAGTCGAGTTCCAACGAAGTTGTCGTTCCGCCCTGGAGTTTGAACAATACCGTATCGATGCCCTCGGAGCTGTCGTTTCGCCTACCTTTGTATATCCTAATACCGTCGGTTCTATATTCATTGTCGTACGGAGCCTTGAAAATCTCGACTATGGCCTCACCAATAGAATTGTAGGTACGGTTTTTCCTAACTGTCTCCCTATAAAACGCCGTCATCTCGTTGGGCACTGTTTCGTAGTTTTCAGAAATCTTCTGTACCGCCAACGAAAGAATATCGTCGGGCATGATAGGTTTGACGGTGATCTCGTCTATCGCCACGAAAGATAGCTCCAGTGCGATGTTGTTGTTTTTACCGTCGGTATTCAAATCCTTGACGGCCAATACCTTATTTTTATAACCCACGTAGGAGACCTCTATTTCGGTTGCCTCGCCCACATAAAATTTGAGGGTGAACTCCCCGTCCATGTTGGTCACCGTGCTTATGTTGGTGCCTTTGGCCGTGACGCCCGCGAAGACCAAGCTCTCACCTGTTGCGCCGTCCGTCACTTTGCCCTTGATTGTCAACAACTCCTGGTCGGTGTTGCTTTGTAATGTCGATCCGAACGCGAATTGGAAGGACGACACCATAAAGAGGAGCAGTGCTGACGTTGCCGCGATCATAATTTTTGTTTTCATAATATAAAGTATTTATGTTATTAATTATCTCCTTTCATCATAAAGACCCCTTGGGTACCTCTATACCCTATGGAAATTCACGAAAAAATATCGGATGACAACAAATAAAAATAATAGGTACATTCGCGATACTAAAATAAAAAGACATGTCACTTACCGAAAAAATAGGGGCCGACCTTATCGCGGCCATGAAGTCGAAAGACAAGTTAGCACTCGAAGCCATAAGGGCGGCAAAGACCGCGTTCACGCTGGCAAAGGCGGCCAAGGGCGCCGATGCGGTGCTTGCCCCCGAGGAGGAGCTGAAGATAATACAGAAACTTGTTAAGCAGCGTGAAGAATCGTCGGCTATCTACCGCGAGCAGAACAGGCCCGACCTATTCGAAAAAGAAGATGCCGAAGCCGAAGTGCTCAGGCGTTATCTTCCCGCCAAGATGGGAGAAGAGGAACTCAAAGCAAAGATAAAAGAGGTTATAGCCAAGGTGGGCGCAACAACGGCGGCCGACTTCGGCAAAGTCATGGGCGCAGCCTCAAAGGAGTTGGCGGGGAAAGCCGACGGCAAGGAGATATCGGCAATAGTAAAACAACTGTTGGGTTAAAAAACGAAAGTCGGTTCCCCATTTGGAAAACCGACTTTTTTTTATTTCTATATAACTAAAACTGCTCCAAAATTTTTATCCTCTCCTCTATCGGTGGATGGGTCGAAAACAGTTTCCCGGCAACCGACATTCCTTTTTTGAGGGGGTTATCTATAAATAGCTGTGCCACATCTTTCTGCGCTACAGCTTCTATCAACGGATCCCCGGATATCTTTCGCAGCGCGGAAGCCAGTGCCCACGGTTTGTGGGTCATCTCGGCACTACCGGCATCGGCCATATATTCCCTTTTGCGGGAGATGGCGAAACGCATCAAAGCCGTAACGAGATAGCCAACAGCGGCCAGCACAAGTACAATTACCATAATTAAGGCGGTACTCCCGCCGTTCTTGTCGTTCCTACCCGCAAGCCTCATGTGGGCCATCGATCGGAGGAGTATCTGCGACAGGAAGGAGAAGATACCGACAAAGACAATCGAGATTATCAGTAGCCTTACGTCCCTGTTCCTTATATGTGTCAGTTCATGCGCTATAACCGCCTCAAGCTCATCGTCTTGCAACTTATCAATGATCCCTCTGGAGAGGGTCACCGTATAGCTCTTTTGGTTGATACCGCTGGCGTAGGCGTTAAGAGAGCTATCCTCAATGACGTTAATTTTGGGCATCTCCATGTTATTGGCTATGCAGAGATTTTCCACTAGGTTATAGACCCTCTTACTCTCTTTCCTGTCGAGTGGTTTAGCTCCCGTGGAGTTGTTAATGATGGCTGTATTGGCGAAATAGGCGATCAGGAACCAGACCAAGCAGACCCCAAACACAAGTGGGGCCGTGGAGAAAAACGACTGGTTGGCCCATTCGGAGAGGGTCAGTTCGTTATAAGCCTGGAACTCCGGGTTGCTGAAGACAAAGTTGCCATATATCATGAAGAAGAGCCACGTCAGCAATAAGATGACGCAGGGGAACAGCACCAGCAACAACGTGGAGCGGAAGTTGTTCCTGAGCTGTTGGGTTTGGATACCTATATATTTCACGTTAGAAACTTACTTTTGGCGGTTCATCGAGTACGGCGCGCTGTTCTTCGCCTACGTCGAACATTGTTTCGCGTTTAAAGCCGAACATGCCGGCAATAATGTTGGCGGGAAATACCTCAACGGCGTTGTTGTACTCTTTGGTAGCCGAGTTAAAATACCTGCGAGCCGCGGCAAGTTTGTTTTCGATATCCGACATCTCCTCTTGGATCTGCATAAAGTTGGTGCTGGCTTTGAGGTCGGGGTAAGCTTCGACAGTCACCCTAAACCCGTTAAGAGCGTTGGAAAGTTGGTTTTCTGCGGCAATCTTTTGGTCGATTCCCTGGGCTGATTGCGCCGCGTTACGTGCTTGGGTAAGTTTCACGAGGGTTTCGCTCTCATGTTTCATGTAACCCCTTACAGCTTCGACTAGTTGGGGAATAAGGTCGTGCCGTTGTTTCAACTGGACATCGATATTGGCGAAGGCGTTTTCGCGGTTGTTGCGATAACGCACCAGACGGTTGTAGAGAGGGATAAGCAAAAGCGCCACTCCCACCACAACTATAACAAGAATCAACAATGTGCTCATAATTAAAATTGTATTAGTTAACAAAGTTAGGGAACAAATGTATGCAATTCCACGCGGTTTTGACAATTAAAAAGGATCGATTAACACCTATTAATCCTCCTTTCGCCGAAAAAGAGGGGATTTTGCGCCAACGAAAACCATTATCCCCTTTATTATCCCAAAATAACCTATATTTGACAATTATTGCGCTATTAATTTTGAAACCGGGAGAAAGAGAGCATGGAGATAGAGGTATCAAATGGGGAGATAATCGACAAACTGACGATCATCCAGATCAAGTTGGAGAGGATAAAAGATGGAGCCAAACTGGCGAATCTCAGGAAAGAGTACGATATTTTGCTTGAAGCGTCGAAAAATATTCTGAGCGTGAAGAGTCCCCTTTACAAAGCACTGTACGACGTTAACACCGAGTTGTGGGACATTGAGGACCACATCAGGGACTTGGAGCGAAAAAAGGATTTTGGGGCCAACTTTGTCGCCACCGCCCGATCGGTATATTTCAAGAACGACACCCGGTCCGACATAAAAAGGGAGATAAACCTGGCCACTTCATCGGGATTGATAGAGGAAAAATCATACGAAAAGTATTGATATGGAACTGTTGGTGATACGTTTATCCGCTATGGGCGACGTTGCTTTGACCGTGCCCGTGCTCCGGGGATTTTTGCAAAAATATCCGGATACAAGGATTACGTTGGTAACCCGACAGAATTTTGCCCCTTTCTTCAACGCGATGCCGGAGATCAGGTTGTTCCATCCCGACTTCAGAAAACGGCACAAAGGACCCTACGGTCTTTACCGCTTGTTCAGGGATTTGAGGAGATTGGGCAAATACGACCATATAATAGACCTGCACGACGTTCTCAGGACAAAGATTTTGCTGAAAATGTTCAAAGCTATCGGGGTCAAGTCGACATTGATCCACAAGGGGCGAACCGACAAAAAAGCATTAGTTTCCGGCAAGGTAAAAAAACAGCTCAAACACACCGTCCAGCGTTACTGCGACGTATTCGCCAAGGCCGGCTTCCCTGTTGAACCCGCGAAGGGGCTGACATTTGTCCCGAAAGACGATATACTGATAAAAGTCTCCAGTTTCTTCCTCTTTGGGGAGGACGACCTGAACATTGGAGTGGCGCCTTACGCCAAACACCCACTTAAGATGTGGCCGGAGGATTATATGGTGAAGCTTTTGCGCATGATCTCCGCTCGTCAAAAAGCAAAATTCTGGTTATTTGGGAGTTACGACGAAATAAAGGGATTATACGCATTTAACGAGAAATTCCCGAGCGCATTCCTTGTCGCCGGCAAACTCAGTCTCGAAGAGGAGTTGGCGGTGATGGGCAGGCTCGATTTTATGATTGCCATGGACTCGTCGAATATGCACATGGCGGCGCTCTCCGGCACCAAGGTAGTTTCAATTTGGGGCGGCACCGATCCCATGGCTGGCTTCGGCGGATGGCACCAGCCTGATGGGTATTCTATTAGGATTCCAGTAGATGAGTTGGAGTGCCGACCCTGCACGGTTTACGGCAAGGGAAAATGCAAGCGTG
>Ga0209800_10003941_pt1 | contig 11331 bp, 3 predicted proteins | sample Higcelweek8metaG_FD_187174 | JGI IMG/M metagenome (GOLD analysis project Ga0209800, IMG submission 187174) | Freshwater pond sediment microbial communities from the University of Edinburgh, under environmental carbon perturbations - High... | ecosystem: Environmental > Aquatic > Freshwater >... | reverse complement strand
TTTCTAATGTTCATAATATAATTTTTTGTCATTTACTGTAAAACCCCGATTACGCATTTGAGAATAACTTAAAATCTTAAAAGTATTTTTTATGCGTAATCGTGGGTATAACAAGTTTGACATACAAATTGTTGGGAGGGGTTTTTATTGAATAGAATTTTGAATTTATCTTGACAAAATTAAACATTATTGAATAATGCGATCTCTTCAGAGAAATCTAGACCAGGATTGGTTAAACCCAACTCACTAATTTGATTTAACATTGTAGTGCAAAATTTTCTATGTTCCACTGTTTCAGTATGAAAAACTCTATGTTTTGAAGCACTTACAATTTTTTCTATTTTTTTATTCAAATTAGTGGTTTGATCATCGAAAAACGATTCAGAGAATTTTTCCCAGATATATTTTATGGCGATCTCCGATGGGTGTAACATATCATCAGCATAAAATCGGTAGTCTCGAAGTTCGTCCATCAAAATTTCGTAGGCTGGAAAATAGAAAGCATCGAGATTGTTTTCCGAAAGGTCTTTAATGGCGAGCAGCAGGGCCGACTTACTTTGCTGATTACCAATTGCTCCGTCTTTAAGATGTCGTACGGGACTGACAGTAAACATTATCTTTAACTGGGGATTAATCGTTTTAAGTTGGGTTAAAAGGTCTTGCCAGATTTCAATAGTTTCTTCTGTTTTTACAAATCGCCGATTAAATTTATCAGCCGGTAATTTATGACAATTTGAAACGACTTTTTCACTTGCTGCCAATTCATAAATATATGAAGTTCCAAATGTGACAAAAAGATAAGACGCTTGTTTTAGCCCAGTAGAAAAGTCCATCAGAGCCGAATTCATTTTATCACAAGCTTCGGTTTCTGTAATTCCCGAAAAACGGCTATGAAAGTTATAGTGATTCCAGATTCCGTTTTCGAAAAACAAATCTGCAGGTTTTATTTGTACCCCAGCTATTGCCATCTTTACCGACTCGGCAACCGATATTGGATTGTAATTTATTCCAGTAGGATTTACTGTGCATTTAAACTTCGCATCTTTCATTTTAAAGCCGATATTTTCAGCAAAACAAGAACCGGTAAAAATGCAAAATTGAGAATGCTTTATTTCAAATCCGAAATCAGGAATGTCAACATTTGTTCTGAAGTTCATCGTTTTTTTTTGTAAAACTAATAAAAATTAGAAAAAGTTGTGAGGTTTTATCGAATCCCATTTTAATAGTCTAAGTGTTTAAGGGACATTTTTAGAAGTGGAATATTCTGCCTCAAAATAATTGTTTTTGACAGCATCAAAGATTGCTCCCGTATTTGAATTTGTTAAGAATGTTATCAATTGGGGATAAAATCGAAAAGGCTGTTAATAACTTTCAAAAACTTTTAGTATGTGGGGGGGGGCATTTTGTATTACATTTATTGCACTATTCATAAATAAACAAACATTATGAAAAAACCAATTCTGATTTTAATTGTATTCTCTTTATTTGCAGCCTGTGTAACCGCGCAGACAAATATACAAATAAAAGACATTGCTGTGTCTCCAAAGATGGAAATTGACACGATTACGGGGTTGCCTGTAGAAGATAATGCCGAGATTTTATCGGTAATGTTTAAAATTAACGACATTTCGTTGGCTGAAACCATGCACATATTAATAGGTACAGCAGAAAACACTGGAGATATTATGAGTATTACTGCTACCGTTGGCTTATCGGATAGCGAATATTTTCTTGAATATGGTGGCAACTCGTATGCAGTTAATGACAATGTGGTAGAAATGCAGTGTGCACTAAGTGAAACTCAGTTCGACAGCTTCACTCATATCACAGTCTTTGTTGCCGACAGTCTAGCACAAGAAACTGAACATTTAATATTCACCAAATAAAGGTTGGGAAAATAACAAGCTCCAAAAAACAAATTCCAAAAAACAACAATTATGAAATACAACGTATTCACGAACTCCGCTAAACCGAGTTTACGAGCTCGACGAAGTCAAATAATTAAAAGTGTGAGTAAAAAGATATTTTTATACATTATTTTAATGGTGATTACCTCAATGGCTTTTAGCCAGAATGTTTATGTTGTTACTAAGACAACAGATCCGAGTCCGTTTACTGATCCTTATAAGTTTAATGATGCTGATTGTGACCCAGATATGCTGGGAACATTACAATGGGCGATCAATAAATCAAATGATGACAATGCTGAGTCTGTTATTGAGTTTAATATTCCTGGTAGTGGAGTACAGGAAATTATTTCAAATTCTTACTTCCCACAAATAATGCGACCAGTGGTTATTGATGGTACAACACAACCAGGCTATTCAACGAATAGTCCAAGTATTAAAATTAGTGGGCAGTTTAAGGTTCAATTCTGTTTTAACGTTTATAATACAAATGTTACAATTAAAGGGTTACACATGGCCAATTTTGCAAACAATGCAATTTTGTTAAACAACAGTAGTAATACTCGAATAATTGATAACATTATCACTAATATTTTTGCTCCAGGAATCGGAATTCAAATAATTTCAAGTAATTTTGTTGAAGTTTATGGAAACAGAATCGAAGTTGATGCTCTAAACACTTCGGGCAAAGCCAAGTACGGCGTTTATGTTGATAAATCCGAAAATTGCATTATCGGTGGTACAGCCATAGGCCAAGCAAATACTATAGCAAATTGCACAAAAGCTGGTGTTACAATAAATGGCTATAAATTCAACAAAATATCTGGTAACATTATTTATAATAATCCTGTAGCAATACAATTAGGAGCTACTGCAAATGATAATATTCAACCACCAGTAATTACCTCCTACACCAACAGAATGCTCTCAGGAACAGCTATACCCAATAGTACTGTTGAGGTTTTTAGTGGTACTGGAGCTGAGAATGCGAATGAATATTTAGGTAGTACGATTGCTGATGACGCAGGTGATTGGGTTACCTATGACACATATGGATCTGGATTCTTCACATGCACTCAAACCTCTAGTTTAAATAACACCTCAGCACTATCTGCATTTTTCATTAACCCTTTAACAACACAACTTTTGTCAATGTTCCAAAATGCAGATTCTATTGACTTAGACGACTTTTTGTATGCAAAAAAGATTGATGGTGCAATCAAATATCAGTTTAATATTGTTCAGGTCGATTCTGATGTAAATCAAATCATTACCAAGGATGATAATTACTTTAGTTTATTGGAGTTGCAAAATAACGAAGCCTATTATGATAAAGAGTACAAGATAAAAGTTAGGGCTATTTTTGAGGAGGATACTACAGATTGGGGTAATACAACGACGATAAAATCAATTCAAAACCAAAGATATGAATATGGAAAGATAATTTTAAGAACAAAGCAGGGTACAGATGGAATTATAAATCCTTATAATAATTCCGGAGGAATTGTACCTATATTTACTGACGGGTTTACAGAAATGAATCATTATCTAAATGTTAGCAACATTGAAAGAACATTTAATGTACTTCTGCCTAAATTACCTGACTTATATAATATATATACATTAGAATTTGAACAGAGCTTTTCAACTGACAGTGTTGTAGCATACTTTAATGATACGAGCATATTTCAATATGCTGAAAGGGTGCCAATTTTTGAATTATTAGCAACTGGTGATGATCCAAGTTTTGAAGATGGTACACAATGGCATCTTTTACAGGAACATCTTAATGCAATGGAAACCTGGGCTGAGATACCTGAAAATAATAATATTATTACAATTGCAATTGTTGATGATGCAATAAGGTTGGACCATCCTGATTTAGTTGACAATATTTTTATTGATACAAGAGAGCTAAGCGCGGAAGTGATAGATGAAATATTGACGTTGTTTGATTATAATGCAAATCATTTCGTTGATGCTAATGAGTTTGTTGCTTATTGTAAATCAATCTATGACCCGATTAATAATTTAATTGATGTTTACAATTTTCAAGATCACTTACCAACAATTTATAATAATACTGATGGTAATGATAACAGTATTGATAATGATATTTTTGGTTATGATGCAGCTGATGAAGATTTGCTAGCTCAACATCCTTCAACAAATATTTACCACGGTACACATGTAGCTGGAATAGCTGCAGGTGTCACGAACAATGATATAGGCATAGCATCTTTGTCAAATAATAAAGCTAGAATAATTCCAGTTAAAATTAAAAATGATGATAATAATAGTCCAGGATCAATAAATGCACCATATGAAGGAATCGTATATGCAATTTCAGTTGAGCCAGATATTGTCAACTTGTCATTAGGAGTAAATCCTTTAGTTGTGAACGTAAATGCTTTAGAAGATCTTATGACGGCAGCTTTCAACAACCTTGGAATAGTATTTGTCGTTGCATCTGGCAATACTTTTTCAAATTTGGAACCTCCGTCATATTTCGAAAATGTTGTTTCAGTTGGAGCAACAAATGTAGAACAACAGATTGCTGAATATTCTAATCATGGACCAAATCTTGATTTTTTTGCTCCTGGTTCTGACATATTCAGTACTTATTGCGGAGATGTTGAGATATATGGTTCACACTCTGGTACTTCAATGGCATGTCCTCAAGTTTCAGCATTATGGGCACTTTTAAAATCAATAAATCCTAATGCAACTTTTGATCAAATATATAATTGTTTTGCATCATCCAGTTTTATGCCTGAAAATTGGTCTGCTGATTGCTCGGAAACACCTGGCCCTTTAGCTTGGTCAACCGATATTAGTATGCACGGCATTATTAATCCTAAAGATGCAGTTTTATGCTTTTTAGATTTAGATCCGGTTGCAATGTTTGAGCATGTAGGTAGTTTAATTTGCCCCGAAGCTGATTTCAATTTCTACTCAATATCGAGCGGAGGGCCTATCACTTCAGACATGGAGGTTTTATGGTCATGTTCAGATTTATCAGTGGATATTAGCTCCCCAACTGCTTTAAATACAAATATTTCATTCCCATCAGAAGGAATTTATACAATTGTATTTACTATTTATGACATAATGACGCATGAACCAATAAGTTATTATCAAGATGATATAATTGTGACCTATCCGAGTGTAGAAATAAGCAATGTGGGTAACTTTACGTCATGTATCGGATTTGAGGTTCCTGTATTTTTAACTTTTTCAGGAAATCCGCCATTTAGATTTAATTATACTTATGATGAAGAAAATGAGTATTCGATTAGTGATATACAGAGTCATAATTATACGTTATATCTTAGCGGATCTGAAGGATTAAATACTGGAACATATACATTAAAAATAATTAATATAGGAGATAATTCATGTTCCAATGTTGAAGATATAGTATACGCTCCATTCCAAATAACTGAATGTGACTTGTGCTCAAGGAATCATAATAATATTATTGCTTGGCAGAAAGGACAGTTTCATTTTGATGACAATTTAAATTGTGTTGTATCTTCACCACAACCTGATGCAACTTTATCCTCTGAGTCGTCTTGTGCGATTACTAATGAAAATAGAATTCCTTTAATATTAATGAGAGGAGACAATCTTTTTAATATTTGGTCAACAAATTATGTAAATATTACTGAGTCATATTATGGCACACCATCAAATTTTGGAAATTCATCCTTAGAAGGCAGCTTAATTTTACCTCATGATACTGGTAATCCAGATTTATATTATGCTTTAGTTGTATCTGATTATGGTAGTTCCTTTACTGAATCTTTAAGATATTATGTAATTGATGTAAATAATCCTACTAATATGCATATTGTAAATTCAGAGGCTGTTTCAAATTATGATGAAGAGGTTATGATTGCTTGTAAAATAAGCGATGACTATGGCTACTGGATTTTAACCAATACTAGAAACTCAGAAACCCAATCGATAGGGTCAAACAAATTGAATCTCTATAAATTGCAAAATAATGAATTACAGTTTATTGGAACAATTGAAGTTCAGTATTTAAACACTGTATCCCACATGTGTTTTAGTCCAAACATGAATCTATTGGCAATCCGAGAAGATCAATGTAAAACAAGCATTTACAACTTCAATAGAGAATTAAATTGTCCTATTGAAAGCCGATTGAGTTTGATTAAAACAATTGATCATATTGCTTTTCAACCTAGGTTTTATGAGTTTTCTCCTAATAGCCAATTACTGTATACTACTGGCTATGACCCATCAATTGACGATGAGTCAATTGACGATGAGTCAATTGGGAGAAGGTTGTTACAATTCGAGATATACAGTCCAAATATTGAACCATCATACATTAAAGATGAATTTTTATTAAATATGAGATTAGGGTTAGATGACAAATTGTATTTGGGAAAATACACGAATGGAGATGCAAATATTATTAGTCAGATAAGAGCCCCTAATGTAGTGGGAGAAGATTGTTCCTATAACGGCAGCTATTATACAACAGAAATTTCAGGCTCTATAGATCTTTCACGTAAAACAGCAGAAATCCCACTGAAATTCACTTTAAACGAAGAAACTGTTGGATGTCAACATAATATTACCATTGAGAATTTAACAGGGTATGAACCATTTACATATTTATGGAGTACTGGAACTACAGAAAATCATTTAAATAATGTTTCTCCTGAAGAAGTTTATTCTGTTACTGTAAGTGATATGTATCTCTGCTCATATTCAGAAACGCTTATAGTAACAGACTTTACCACAGTAACTGCTTCTATAAACTCAACTCATAATGTCTGCTACGGCACTGCTAATACAGGAGAAGTTTATTTTAGCATAAATGGCGGTACTGCGCCATATACTGTTGACCTAATTGGAGCTGATCCACAAACATTATATGCTCCAACAGCAACAGACTATTCATTCTCTGGTCTTGTAGTTTCGGATTATTCAATTATCGTTACAGACCATAATGGTTGTCAGTTTGAAGCAGCTTTTAGCCTTGATTATACAACTGAGATGTTACTCACATTATCAGTATTAAACATACCATGCGAAGGATTAGATAATGGATCTGCCCATGTTGAAATTCAAAATGGCGAAAGCCCTTATACGATACTATGGTCTTCAGGAGAGGAGGATCAAACGGCAATAAATCTTATAGGAGGCAGTGCCGAAGTATTAGTTACTGATAATTTTGGTTGTGAAGCTAATGGAAATATCTTAATTCCTGTTCATGAAGTTCCAGTTATTAACCTTACAGCAACTCCAGCTGTAATTTGTTCCGGAGGAACTGCAGAATTAACAGCAATAACCACTGGTGGCGTGTCTCCATATACTTACACATGGTCACCTGATTTACCTAACCCTGAAGTCAATGAAGTGGCTCCTACAACGAACATGCAATATTATGTTACAGTCTCGGATCAAAATGGTTGTACTGCTGGGAATGATTTAATTGTGGAAGTCGAAAACATCCAAATAAACAATAATATTGATTATGAATACGGCAACAGCACAGGTACTGTGGACTTTGTTTTTATCCCCGAAGTTAATCCTGTAGATTACTTTTCCCAAATTACAATAGAGAACAACCAAACCAGCGAAGTTTTTGATTTTACAGAACAAAACGATCCATATACACTTGATGCAGGATATAATTATACAGCCAGCTTCGTAAGTATTAACGGTTGTAATTATACAAATGATTTTTCAATTGATTTTGTGGAAAGTTTTATTTGCAGTCTAGTGGAGTCAAAACCAGTAACCTGTGATGCCAATTATAATGGGGTTGTAATAATTGATATCCAAGGCGGAGTAAGCCCTTATGTAGTTAGTTTTAGTTACTTAGATTATGCTTATAATAACACTTTTAATTCTGCTGGTCAATATGAACTTGATTTAAATGGAATGACGCCAAATATTCCTTTTGATATTCTTATTGAGGATAACAATGGCGAAATTTTTACTTTAGAATTTGGTGGGTTAAGTTATGCATGGACTTATACATTAACAAATAGTACCCTTGGAGTCCAAAACAATTTTGCAAATCTTTCAATTCAAATTGGTGATGTAAATGACCAAACTCTAAACATCCCCCACAATGTAACCTTTACTAACTGCACAATTTACACTGCAACACAAACCTACTCCAACGTCTCCGAAACACAATGGACAGTTGCTGCTCCATTTGACTTGATTCTTGATAATTGTGTGATACAATCAGGTTGTCCCGACCTAATGTGGCAAGGTATCTTTGTGGTGGGTGCTCATGCTGCACAAAATGAAACTACTCATGCTATGGTTGTTGTGAAGAATGGCACAAATATCAGTGATGCGATGACAGCAATTGAAGCAAATCATGGTGCAATTGTTAAAGCTTCTGATTCATATTTTTACAACAACCAATATGATATTTATTTTCAGGCACATTGCAAAAATCAGTATCTGTCATATATAAATTATAACCAATTTATCACCGACCGGATGCTTAACAACAATTATATTTTCCCTAAAGCTCACGTTTATCTTGATTATACTAAAAATCTAAGATTAAAAGGAAATACTTTCTCAAACACTATTGTTGGAAGTCCACTTTTACCTCCAGATGTAAATTATACTGCCGATAAACGAGGCAAAGGGATTGAAGCTTATTTGAGTAGTTTTATCGTTACTCCGGTTTCAATACTTGATTATAACAATTATGCTGCAGGAAGTGAAAACACCTTTACAGGTCTATATTATGCTATTGATGCACAAGGACAAAAATCGTATGCTCCTCAAATTTATCATAGCATCTTTAAAGACAACTTTAGAGGGGTTCACATAAAAGGAACTGATGGTGCAAGAGTATTGTTTAATTACATTTCCTCAACAAATGAAAACATGTATTTCAACATGGTAGGATATTCACTCAATGGTACACCCAACACAGATGTGTCTTACGCAGCATATCTCAACAGCGCAAAAAACACCAAATTCGAAGAAAATACTATTGTAAACGGAAAAGCTGGTGCTTATGTGTATAACCTCGGTAATGATGGAACACAGTATTATAACAATAACTTTGGATTAAACCCTGATGAGAATGCTGTGGATTATAATATCCCGCAGGGAATGAGAGCTGCTACTGTTGTGGTTGGGAAGAATTCAGATTATGTTTATCTCAATGCAGAATTCCCAGGATTAAATGGACTTCAAGTCAAATGCAACGACTACACCGACAACGATTTTGCAATTAGTGTTGTAAACGGCAATATGCGCAAAAACCAGGGGACACAATATGGTCAAACTGATCAACTTGCCGGCAACCAGTTTCATGAGGACTTTGTAAATGGTATGGAATTCAAAGCTCAGGAGCAAAATTCGACACCTTTCTATTATTCACACTTGAATCTCGGGACATACAGGTATTATCAACATGATGATGATGATATAGAATCGATAGAGAACGGTTATTATCGAATGTTGAAAGAAGAAAATATTGCATCAGTTGAAGGAATTAAACAGGATGGTATTGAATATTCTGAATCAGAGTCATGTCCCTCACATTATTCTCAACGTGTTTTTAACCATGACCTTGCGATAAGTGAGATTGCACTTAAGATGGGAGAACTCGATAACTTAGAAAGAGAGTATAATAGAATTCTTGACAAAGGCGACATGTGGTACATGAAATCGGTAGCGAAACTAATGAATTATGAGAATTACAACGATGCTTATGAAATTCTGCAAAACGAAGGATTTTTATCGGATACGGTTTTAATAGCATTAATTTGTAACGAAATAGCTCCGAATGATGCGATTGCAGCAATTTTAATTGAAAATTCTCCATTACCCGAAAAAGTAATTCAGCTAATTGAAGATTTGCCAATTAACAATAATATTAAAAATTGGCTGTCGTTTTATAGTGCCGGACTAAGTGCTCGTGTTGAAATGGAATATGAAATTTCTGATGTAAGGCAAGAAATCATAGTTATTGAAGGAGACCTAATCAGCAATGCGATCAATAATGACAGTTTGCCGGATGTTAAGATTGATGTATTAAGCTATTTCAATTCAAAACCAGATATTAGTTTTAGTGATTATAAGAGCATTTATAATCTCGAGATTTCGATGGAGGATTTTTCTGCAGCTCTTGGTACTCTTAACAACATTAGACAATTTGCCAGCACTCTTCCAGCTGAAGAATCTGAGGATTTAGTTTACTTCTGCGACGTAAATCAGATATATTTGGGAAGTCGTGATGAGAAATCCAATGATTCAATTTTAGCTGCAAACAAAGAATTACTTTTTGAAGCGGCTTCACGAATGTCACCTGATTATTCAGCAATGGCCGAAATTCTTTATTCACAAACAACCGATAGTGTATTTTATGAATATACTCCACTACCATTTGAGGAAGTCACCCCAAAGAATTTTGTTGTAACTGAGAATCCAAAAAGCATTTTCACTCCCGAATTTAAAGTTTATCCAAATCCAACCAAAGGTATGGTGATTGTTGAATACAACTTCGAAAGGGTTTACGAAAACGGAACTGAACTATTACTAAAAGCTTTAAATCTTGATAAGCAAGACAATTGTAAAACCGGAGAAATCAATGTTTTCAATTCAGAAAGTAAATATTTAAACACAATTAGTCTTGATATGATTAAAGGCATGGCAACTATTGATCTTAACAAGCAGGTACCTGGAATCTATTTGATAGATATAACAGACTGCTACGGAAACAAGAATAGTGTTAAAATTGTTAAGCAGTAATTATACTAATGAAAAGAGAGTTAAACTGCAAATTGTAGTTTAACTCTCTTTGTGTTTGATAAATAATTATATTTGTGTTATGAAATGTAAAATACTCATATTAGTTTTAGTATTAAACTCAATTATGTTACACAGCCAGATTGTCTTCAATAAAATTATTGAAGATACTGTAGTGCATATTCCTAATAGCATAATTTCTATCGATACTGGTTATATAATGTTATCTGGCACTCTTAATGAAAGTCAGGTAAGATCATTCTCTTTTTCCTTTATAGATACAAATGGCACAAAAATATGGAAAAAAGTCTACGGTAATGAAAATTTTGAGTATTGGGAGGGAGTTGATAATAACTTAAATGTTAATGGTAGAAATTACTTATCTACAGGAACATGTAAAAACCTTGATAATAATTATCGTGGAATACATTATAGTGTTTTCGATTCTGTTTTAAATCTAGACAGTCAATACATTTTATTGTATGATACAATATGGAGAAAAGCTTTTAACACAGTTCTGTTGGATTCACAAGAAGCTTACATTACAGGTCAATCATACAATTATGAAAGTAGTCAATATCAATTGCTAATTGTAAAGGTCGATTCAAATAAAAATATAGTTTGGGAAAAATCATACGGGAATAGGTATGAA
>Ga0209800_10003938_pt1 | contig 11336 bp, 7 predicted proteins | sample Higcelweek8metaG_FD_187174 | JGI IMG/M metagenome (GOLD analysis project Ga0209800, IMG submission 187174) | Freshwater pond sediment microbial communities from the University of Edinburgh, under environmental carbon perturbations - High... | ecosystem: Environmental > Aquatic > Freshwater >... | reverse complement strand
GACCAGTGCGGGGCCATGCTGGCGCCGGTTTTGGCGAACCTCAAGCGCATGCGCGAGCTTGGCTGGTGGCTGGAGGTCACGACCCTGGTCATCCCGGGGCTCAACGACGGGCCACAGGAGCTTGCCGCCATGGCCGGGTTCATCGCCCAGGAGCTGGGGGCGCACACGCCCTGGCATCTCTCGCGCTTCCACCCGCAATACCGCATGCAGGACCGGCCGGTGACGCCCGCCGAGACCCTGACCCTTGCGCGTGATCTGGGCCGCGCGGCGGGCCTGCGGCACGTGTACATCGGCAACGTGGCCGGAGCCGGCTTCGGCGACACCCTCTGCCCGGCCTGCGGGGCCGTGGCCATCAGCCGCGAGGGCTTCCTGGTGCGGCGGCACGCCCCTGGAGGCCGCTGCCCTTCCTGCGGCGCGGCGCTGCCCGGAGTCTGGGAGTGACATTGCCCGGACGCCAGGGCCACGCACAGGGTTTGACGGCCCTCACCCCCCGGCACGCGGCGCTTATCTTCGCCCTGGCGCTGTTGCCGCGCCTGGCGCATTTTCTGTTCGTGCGGCACACGCCGCTGGCAAGCGAGTTCGTGCCCGATCTTTCGGCCTACCTGTACGCCGTGGACCGGCTGATGCACAGCGCCTACTTCTTCGTCGAGCCCATGCTCATGAGCCCGGGCTACGCGCTGCTGCTGGCCGGGCAGTACATCCTCGTGGGGCCAAACGTTGCGGCCTTCGTGCTGGTGAACGCTGTGCTCGACGCGGGGTCGGCCGCGTTGTGCGCCCGGCTTGCCGCGCAGATGGCCCCGCCCGGCCGGGCGCGCGCCGCCGGGCTGTGGGCCGGGGGGCTTTACGCCTGTTGCGGGCCGCTGGTGTTCTACCACCTGCTGCCCCTGGGCGAGGGCCCGTCTGTGTTCTGCCTGCTGCTGGGGCTGAGCCTGCTCTTCGCCGCCGCCCGCCCCGCCCCGAAGGCGACGGCCCTGACCGCCTGGCTCGCCGGGGCGGTGCTGGCCCTGGCCGCGCTCATCCGGCCGAACCTTGCCCCGGCGGAGCTGCTGGCCCTGGCCGTGTGGTGGGGCCTCAACGCGGAAACGCGACGCACGCGCGGGCAAATCGCGGTGCGTTGCCTGCTGGGATTCTTCCTCGTGCTCGCCCCCTTCATGGCGCACAACGCCAAGGTGGCCGGGCGCGCCTCGCCCTTCGGGTTCCAGGGCGGGTTCACGCTCTATACCGGCAACCACCCCGGCGCCAGCGGCGTGGGCGACCCTCTGCCGGGGTTCGAGAACACGCCCTACATGGTCATCCTGCAAGCCTGGCAGCAGGCCGAGGAGCGCACCGGCCGCCAGCTCACCCTGTCCGAGGCCGACGGCTACTGGTATGACCAGACGTGGCGCTTTTTTCTGGAGCGCCCGGCCGAGGCTGCGGGGCTTATGGCCCGCAAGGTCCTTTTGCTGGTGAATCGCAACGGGGTGGACGCCACCGCGAACCAGGACTTCTGCGCGCGTTTTTCGCCGGTGCCGGGGCTGCTGGCCCTGCCCGCGGGGCTGCTGTTCGCGCTGGGCGTGGCCGGATTGTGGCTGCATGGGCGCCGCTCGGCCGAGGGCGCGTGCCTGGCTGTGCTGCTCCTCAGCGGGGCGGCCCTGGTGGTGCTGTTCCAGGTGACGCCGCGCTACCGCGTGGTGCTGTTGCCCCTGTGCATTCCCTTTGCCGCGCAGGTCCTTTCCGGCGGGGGGGATCTCTTCCGCCTGCCCTGGCGCGGGCGCGACGTTTTGCGCCTGCCCTGGCGCCTGCCCTGGCGCCAGCATGCCGGGCCGCTTGTTTTGGCCGTGGCGGTGCTTGCGGCATCGTTCATTCCCCTGCGGCTGCTGGTGGACAAGCCGGGCATTGCCGCGGCGGAGCACGCGCGCCTGGCCCATTATTACCTGTTGCGCGGGCCGCAATCTCTGGCGAGCGTGGAGTTCGCCCAGGCCCTGCTCCTGGGCGCGCCGGACCGCAAAGCCCTTGAGGCCGGGCTGGCCGCCAGCCTGCTTCTGCGCGGTCAGGACGAGAGTCCCAGGCCATAAGCCGCCGCATATCCTTTTGAATCTGCACAGCCCGGCGCGTCTGTTGCCTCCCCATTGAACCGCCGAAGCCGGCGGGCAAGCCGGCGGGCAAGCCAGCGGGCAAGCCAGCGGGCAATCCGGCGGGCAAGCGGGCGGCGACGGGTTGCCGCCGGGGCCGAGGCGGGGTATTGGGGGGCATGAGCACCACCAAGCGCATCGAACCCTGTCTTGTTTTCGCGGACGCCGCAGGCAACATCTACGACCACCCGGACCTGCTGATGCTGTGCCGCCGGGGCAACGAGCTGACCCTGCCCCGGCCGGACGAGCTCATCCCCCTGCCAGAGGGCAGTGAGTTCTTCCTGCTGCCCGGCCGCAGCGCCCTGGGCCTGGACCCGGAGAGCGGCCAGGTGGAGGAGCTCTCCGAGGCCGACGAGCTGGCCGTGGCCGTGTTCTCAAGCCCGGCGCACACCCTTGCGGCCACGGCGGCCTACAACACCCGGTCCGGCGCGCCGGTGCTGCCGCTTTTCGCATATGGGGCGGTGGGTTTTTACGAGGGCAGGTTTTATGTCTGCGCCAGGCGCGTGGACAAGGACACCCGGCAGGAGTTCGGCAGCATCCCGCGGGAGCGGATTGAAAAAGGCGCGCGCAAGCTCTTGGCCGATCTGCCGGACAACAGGCTGGTGCGCCACCTGACCACCTGCGCCCTGACCTACGGCTGCCCGGCGGCGCGCAACCTGGCCCTGGGCCGCTACGAGGCCCCGCTGCCCACCTCGCGCACGTGCAACGCCCGCTGCGTGGGCTGCATCTCGCTCCAGGCAGAGGACTCCGGCTTCCCCTCGACCCAGAACCGCATCGCGTTCAAGCCCTCGCAAAAGGAGCTGGTGGAGATCATGCTGCGCCACCAGGGCAAAGAGAAGCGGCCCATCTATTCCTTCGGCCAGGGCTGCGAAGGCGAGCCACTCACAGAGGCCGAGCTTCTGGCCGCGTCGGTGACCAAATTCCGCAAGGCGGGCGGGCGCGGCACGGTGAATGTGAACACCAACGCCAGCCTGCCCGGCACGCTGTCCAAGCTGGCCTGGGCCGGTGTGAACTCCATCCGCGTGAGCCTGAACAGCGCGCGCAAGGAACCCTACGAAGCCTACTACCGGCCCAACGGCTACCGGTTCGAGGACGTGCGGGAGAGCATCCTGGCGGCCAAGGCCGAGGGCCTGTTCGTCTCGCTGAACCTGCTGTATTTTCCCGGCATCACCGATGGCGAGGCCGAGTGGGAGGCCTTGTGCTCCCTGGTGGCGGAAACCAGGCTCGATTTCATCCAGATGCGCAACCTGAATCTGGACCCGGAGCTTGTCATGCGTCTGATGGGCGGGTTTGAATTCGGCCCGTGCATGGGGCTTGCGAACTTCATGAAGCGGCTGAAAAAAATCAACCCCTGGCTGGGCTTCGGCTATTTCAATCCCTACCTGGAGGCGGGCGGCATCGCGGGCTAACCCATGAAGACGCGTCCACGCCTTGCATCTGGCATCGTCTGGCGAGCGCCTCTCTGTGGTCCCGTAGCTTTTGCGGCACGCTGACGGACGGTTTCGATCATGGGCCGGTCAACCCGGCCTGGAGGCGGCTCCCATGGCTCATTGCGGATCGGTGCGGCTGCTCATGGCGCTGGCGTTCTGCCTGCTGGCGGCCATTCCAGCCCAGGGGGCGGATGGCCAAAAGACCCGGGAGGTTTCCATTCCGGGCACGGGGCTGGCCCTGCGTGTGCCCCGGGGAACCGCCGTCTGGCCAGAAAAGGCTGCCCGGCCAGACGCCGCGAGTCTTCGGCTGGAGGTGGAAGACCTCCGGTCCTTCCCCGGGGACGGCGTTGTCGGCAAGGCTGACGTTCTGGCCCAGCGAGCCGCTCTGGCCAAGGGCCAAGCCCAGGTGGCCGAGGGCTGGGAAGAGGACGGGCTGTCCGAGGTCGTGCCCCTGCCAACCGGGGGCAATGCCGTCATGTACCCCTGGTACAGCCTGTTCGAGATCTGCTCGCTGGAATTCACCATGAATGCCGCTTTTTTTGTGGGCAACCGGCGGGTCACCCTACGCTATAGCGCCTCCCCCGCAGTCATCACCAGGGAAAACCCCACCTATTTCAGCCACGATGTGGCCGAGCTTCAGTGCGACACGGACACCATCTGGAACCATTCCGGGGAGGACGACGTGTTGCGGCGTTTCCACGAGGCGGTCAGGGCCGGTCGGCTGGGGCCTGCGGCCAACGCGTGGTACGCCGATTTCATGAGAATTCTTGGCTCCCTGCACCGGCAGGCGCCTGCGAAGGGGAGGGGAGAAGGGAATTCCCAATGATTGAGGCTGTGCGGATATCCACGCCGACGGACATGCGGCAGGAGAGGCGGCATTTTCGCGGGATGTCTTTGCCGGCCCTTGGGTTCCTGAGGGGCGGCAAAAGGGCGGGCGTTGCGGTTTTCATGCAGCGGGTCTTGTGGAACCAGGGCGCGGCTGACCTTCCCCCCGTCTAGTATTCCAGCTATAAGCTTGTGACTCCTGCCCCCGCTACCAGAAAGAATTAAGGGACTTAGAGGTTACTCTAGGTCCCTTTTTCTTTGCGTAAACAATCCTGTCCTAACAGAAACGCGACGATGTGACGCGACGGTTATTTTTGCCCCAGGCAGTAAACCGGCGCGCGATCTGGCACCGGCTGCCGGATACTACACCCCGCGATTAAGGATCTGCCTGCGCAACGCGGGGTTGGTGGCGCACGCACCGGCAATATGGTCGATCATCAGGGGCTCGTCGGCGCCGATGCCTGTGACCAATACTTCGCCATTGATCACTTCCCGGCACGAGAGCTGCCCCTTGCGCAGGGGAATGGCCAAGTAAAAGTCGTCGCTAAAGGTAGCGCTGGCGAAAACGTATCCCGGCTCCAGGGGGCGGCGGGCATAGACGCCGCGAACCAGGGCGTCCAGATACGCTATCTCCCGGCTTGAGCAGCTCCGGCGCGAGCAGTTGGACCCGCCGCACATGGTCATGGCCATTTTGTAGGCCTTGAACCAGGTGTCGGTGTGCTCCGGCAGGGAACAATACGGCGAAACGGCGATGCCGTCGGCCTCGATGTCGATGTGGCGTTCCCAGGTGCGCGCGCCCTTGGCGTAGGAAAGGTACATGGAGGCCTGCCAGTCCAGGTACTCGTGGCTGGAAAGGCCGATGACGTGGCCCGGATAGCGCCTCACCAGATAGTCTATCTGGTTGATCTCCAGGTCGTGCGGCTCGCTGGGGTAAAGCGACACGCAGTGGTTGATGGAGAGCGGAATGTTGCGCCGCTCGAAGAAGACCACAAGGTCGTCCAGGTCCTTTTCCGTGGCCCCGCCGGAGGACGCGATGACCGGCAGCCGGGTGGCGGCCATTCTCTCGATGAGCGGCCAGTCGTTGGTGTCGGAGCTGGCCAGCTTGAGCAGGGGCAGCCCGAGCTCAACGCAGAGGTCCACGGATTTCTCGTCAAAAGGCGTGGCCATGGGGATGCAGGAAACATCGCGGATGGCCCTGATGAGGCGGGCGTACTCTTCCCGATCCAGCCGGGAGGCCTCGGTCTTCTTGATGTAGCGGTTCTCCTCGCTGCCCTTGAAGTCCGGGTGGATGAAGTTGTCCACATCCCGGAACTGAAGCTTGATGGCGGCCTTCACACCGTTGTAGCGGGCCACGGAGCCGTGCTCCCGCACAATGCGCAAGCCCCGGTCAAGCTTGCCCCAATGGTTGTTGGCCAGCTCCAGCACGAAGAGATTCTCGAAAATGGTATTCATGTCCTTGCCCATTTCAATCCACCACTGCATGTCATGCGTTATTCGTGAGGGCGTTCCGGTCCGCCGGCGCCCGTGCTGGCAGGATAGCCCGGTTGCCGGGCGGTTGCAAACAGGACCGCGTCGTAAAAATACGCGCCGTAGCGCAGCAGCGACATCCCGGGCCTGTGCGTGGGCGCCAGCGCGGCGACAAGGCGCGGGATACGGAAAAAATCGTCCGGGCGGTGATAGACGGACACGGCCAGGGCCGGGGCGTTGGCGCGCATGCAGCCCGCCGCGCCGCGCAGCGCCTGTGCCTCATGGCCTTCTATATCCATTTTTATGAAGCTGCACGGACGCTCGGAGAAGGCCTCGTCCAGGCTCAGGCAGGGCACCTTTGCGCCCCCGCAGGCGCAGACGCGGGAGGCCTCGGTGCCATCGTCGGACAGGCGCAGCGTGCCGCCGTCTTCCCCCACGGCGACGTTGCGGCAATGCACCCTGGCCTTGAGGTCTGCGGGCAGGGTGCCCACGAAGCGCTCAAGGGCGAGGAAATTCTGCATGTCCGGCTCGAAGGCCTGCCACGAGCGCAGCCTTTCCGGTCCGAGAATGTCGAGGAAGTCGCGCAGGGTGTCGCCGTCAAAAGCGCCGCAGTCGGCCACGTCCACGGCTTCCGGCAAGGCCTTGAGCACCTGGGGCGGAAAGTATTGCGGCTGTGCGTCCGCGTCCGCGAACTCCCCGTAGTTGGCGAGAAGGGACCCACGCAGCAGCTCCAGAAACACGGCCCGCGAGCGTTCGTCATGGAAGAACCCCGCCGCTTTCACGATGTCTTCGGCGTGGGGCAAAACGTCCGCCGGGGTGCCCTGCGCAAAATGGGGCAGCAAGGTTGCCGCAAACTTCCAGGCCGCCACGGCATACGGAACCACGATCCGGGCGCCCATGGCCAGGTATGCGGCGCGGAGGCTGCGGTAGTCGCTGTGGGCCTCGCGGTTGAAGGCCGTGACCACGAAAATTCCTGAAGCGCCATGGCGGGCGGCGGCTTCTTCAGGCGCAAGCACGGGGAGCCCCTGCACACGGGCGCCTTGCAGGGCCGGGTTGCGGTCTGCAAAGAAGACTGGGCCGACCTGGGCCCCGGCCAGGGTTGCCGCCAGCCGTCTGCCGATGTTTCCCGCGCCGCAGAGGATGACCGGAGCGCCGACGGGACGGATCTCATCAAAGCACCCTTCGCTGCGCCGCATGGCCGCGTCAAGGGGTTCGGCCAGAAGCGTGCGCAACTGCTGGTGAAAAGCGGCGGGCGAGTCCGGCACGCTACTGTTCGCCTTGCTCGGCCGGGGTGCGGTTGGCGGCCAGTTCCTCGCGCGGGAGAAAGGGCGCCATGTCGTCCAGCTCGGGGGAGACCATGGTTCCGTCGTCCAGCCTGCGCGAGGCCAGCTTCGGCTCGAAGCCCTGCTCCGGGTCCAGCGCAACCTCGCAGAAGGCCGGCCCCCCGGCGGAAAGCACCGCGCGGATGCCTTCCTCAAGCCCGGCATGGGCGGCCAGGCGCGTTGCGGGGTAGCCCAGGGCCTGCGCCAGGCGGATGAAATCCGGGAAGGTGACGCCGTTTTGCGGGCCGGTGCCCAGCCGGTTGTCCGGGAAGAACGCCTCCTGGGTCTGGCGTATGGAAAGGTAGCCGTCGTTGTTCAGCAAAAAGATGATGACCGGCATGCGCGCCCCGATGATGGTCTGCAATTCCTGCAAGTTCATCATGACGCTGCCGTCTCCGGCCAGGCAGATGACCCGGCCGCCGGGCCGGGCGGCGCAGGCCCCGATGGCCGCGGGCAGGTCGTAGCCCATGGAGGCGTCGCCGGAATTGGAGTACAGGCGCACCCCCTCGCGCATCTCGCCGGCCTGGGCGCTCACCACCGCCGCGGTGGCATTGGCGGCGACCACCACATCGCCGGCCGAGAGCTGCGCAAAGAGCCGGTCCATGAAATAATACGGATTCACCACCGCGGACGTGCGGTGCCGGGCCTGGAGCACGGGATAACGCTCCACCTGCTGGCGGCACCAGCGCAGGTAGGCGCTGTGCTCCGGCCGGGGCTGCCAGTCGGCCAGGGCCGCGCGCAGGGCGGGCAGAAACCGGCGCAGGTCGGCCTGCACGGCAAGATCATTGCGCAGGGTGGGCTTGGCCAGCTCCGCCGGGTCCACGTCCACCTGCGCCTTCCAGGCGCGGCAGGCGAAGGCGTCCCAATTGTAGCTCACCTGGCGGATGTTCAGCCGGCAGCCCAGGGTGAGCAGAAAGTCCGCGTTCTGCACCGTGAAGTTGCCCGGGCGGTCGCCCACGGTTCCGGGCCGCCCGGCGTAGCACGGGTGGGCGTTGGGGATGAGGTCGTAGGCGTTCCACCCGGCCACGGCGGGAATGTCCAGCAGGCGCGCCAGGTCCAGGAATTCCTGGCGGCAGCCTGCGATGCCGACCCCCGTGCCGCCCAGCAGGACCGGGCGTTTTGCGGTGCGCAGGCGGTCTGCGATGGTTTTGGCGCTGGCCGCGAGCTGTTCGTCCGAGGCCGTGCCGAAGTCGCCCAGGGTGTTCGGCGAGAGGTCCGGGTCGCCCCGCAGGTCAAGCAGCGCGCCCGGGGCATCCGCGTGCCAGACGGGAAGCCGCGCCGCGTCCACCAGGGCCCCCTGCACATCCATGGGCACGTCGATCCAGACCGGGCCGGGGCGGCCGCTGCGGGCCACGTGCACAGCCTTGGCCACCACCTCGCGCACGCGCCTGGGGTCTTGCAGCTCAACGGCGTATTTGACGATGGGCCGCACCATGGAGATGATGTCCACCTCCTGGTCCCCCAACTGGCGCAGGGCCAGTGGAAAATTGCAAAGCATTGTGTCGCGCTTGATCTGGCCGGAGACGACCACCATGGCGATGGAGTCCACATAGGCGCCGTAGACGCCGTTCAGCGCGTTGATGCCGCCGGGTCCGGTGGTGACGCTGACGATGGCGGGCCGCCCCGAGAGGCGGCAATAGCTCTCCGCGGCAATGGCGCTGGCCTGCTCGTGGTGGTTGAACAAAAGATTCATGGCGGGATTTCGGCCAAAGGCGTCGTTAAGGTGCATGGCGCCGCCGCCAGTCACCATGAATACCTGGGAAAGGCCCTGATCCGCCAATTCGCCGACAAGCACGTCAGCCACGCGCATGGTGTTTTTCATAGCTCACGGATGTTTGGGGAGTTGCGGAACGCGCACTCATCAAACCGCTGGCGGCACGTTCCGATTTCGTGGTCTGTAGCAAGGTTCCAAAGCCCTGCCAAGGGCGGCGCAACTCTGCCGCGCGGCTGGGCCATGCGGAAATTACTTCCGCGCCCGGCGGGTCAATGCGGTTTTGACCGAAGCGGGCCTGTCCACAGGGTGCCTTTGGAAATGGCGAGCTGCGCAAGGCAATCGCAGACGCAGACAAACGAGAGTGCAGCGCCGACACGAAAGAGGAAGCTGCCGATAAAAGCATGGCGGGCCATTTCGCTCAGCTCCCACAAATCGCCATGGAACCCGGCGACGGCATTTGCCGCGCCAAGAGCGGCAATGAGAAGCGGAATGGGCGACAAGGTCCTCTGATATATTAGAAACATGAGGTGAAGGCTGAGCGAGGCGAGCGATATCGCAAGCGCATGCTCGCCTCCGAACAGCAGCGGCCGTACCTCCCGCCCGAAAATGATCGGTATGGAGTCGGTCGGCCGTGGATGCGCGACGGCGGCTGTTTCCAGGCGAAGATCCTGACGGAAGATGGTGTCGAGATTCTTTACCGTGATGTCGACGAAGACACCGGGGTTTGAAAGAACATACCGCAGATATGCCGCGTCAAAGTGTGGAATAAACTTTTCTAATGAATCAAGGTTGTTGACTGCGGCACGTCCTTTGTACATTTGCTGAAGCGAAACGTTTCCAAAGTCTTGCTCTTGGAGATCCTTTCCAACGGTTGCCAAGTCCAGAGGCATTCCACGCTGCACAAAGAAATCCCGCGCTTTCTGGTTTGGCAGCACGAACCCCACAAGCAGATTGTCTGCGTTGATGAGATGCCTTGCAGAGGCATACGGCAGTTGCATCCACACCAGGGCCAGCACAACAATGGAAACAAAACAGCGAGAGAAGTTGGATTGACCTGATTTCAAGGCGCGCAGCACAAAATACAGCGCAGCGCAGAGCCCAATCATGATGTTTGCGTCTCTGGCCCCGATGGCGACGGCAAAAATGAAAAGAAACAAGTCGGAGAGGATTGGACGCCAGGACTTGCGCGTGCCGGACTGGGCGTCTTCAAGGCTGGAAGTGAGCAGCGCGACGGAAAACAACAAAAATATTGCGCTCAACGCGAGCGAATCCGATGTGATGAACTGGTTGTAGTGATAATATCCTTGTGAAAAGACCATGCACAGAAGAAATGCATACGCGATGCATGACGAAACTGCACTATCAAACAGCTTCTTGCAGATGAGGTGTGCGAACAACGCCCAGGAAATGAAGAACAGGACGGACTGAACCATCACGATGTCGAGGGCGCTCCGCAACGTATACTGTCCGAAGAGAGAGAAGAACGCTGGCACAGACCAGGGGCGCCACGCATATTTCAGCGCAGAGAATACTTTTTCGAGTGGGGCTCCCATAGCCACGATGTAAGAGTAGGAGTCGTCGAAGCATATCGGCGAGCCGGTTGTGACGGAGATGTAATAAAGGAATAGCGCAAGCGTCATTGCGGCTTTTGCATGATTCAGAAAGCTTGTGTCCGTGATCCGTCTGACTGCGTTGTTCAACTGCAATGCTCCGATGCCATGCTGATGCGCCGCTGCTGATGAAGCAAAAATATGCGCTGACGTGTTGTCAAACGCCGCCGGTATTTATGTCTTGCTGGGGCAAGGGCCCACGCCAGAGAAGGCCGTCTCCGGCTTTGTGCAGAATTCGCCCAGGTTTTGCATGAACTGCGCCATGTGGTACCCGTCGACCAGGCCGTGGTGCACCTGGAGGTTGACCGCCATGATGGTTTTGTCATCCTTGGGTGTGAATTTTCCCCAGGCGATGCGGGGAATTGCGTCTGCCTGATTGAGGTTCATGGGGTGGCTAAGCGACGTGAAATGCATCCAGGGATTGCAGCTAAGGTACAGCACGTCCTGGCGGTTTGATGCCAGCGCGCATTGCGGCGCGTTTTTGGTGCGTTCCGCAATCATGCTCGCGTCTTCAATGAAGGTGCGCGCCGCCTCATGATACTGGGCCCTGCAGAAGTAGAGCTGCTTGTCGTCATTCAAGATGGTGAAGGACGGATGCACGACGTCGTAGGCATACACATCGTCTCCTTCTATTCTCAGCTTCAACTCTGAAACGAGGTTGGCAGCCTTTGTAACGAGATAGATCATGCCCAGGTAGGAAGGAATTGCCATCTCCTTCATGCATCGTCTAACAGCAGTGACGTCGAGTTCGCAGGTCACTGAACAGTACGGTAACTGCATTTTGCTGAAATAATTATATTGGTCGCGGCGGTTCCACGTTTCCATATTGATTTTTCCCATGCGTGCCCCCCAGGTTT
>Ga0209800_10003937_pt1 | contig 11336 bp, 15 predicted proteins | sample Higcelweek8metaG_FD_187174 | JGI IMG/M metagenome (GOLD analysis project Ga0209800, IMG submission 187174) | Freshwater pond sediment microbial communities from the University of Edinburgh, under environmental carbon perturbations - High... | ecosystem: Environmental > Aquatic > Freshwater >... | reverse complement strand
TTAACTAATGCGGTAGCATTAGTTAATTCATTTTTCACCCAGTCAATATAGACAAGGATTTTACGATGTATGCTTGCATTGGTCGCTTTACCATGAAAGACAACCTTTTTCTGCTGAGTTTTTTCATTAATAATAATTTTCTCATTGTTGGAAATCACGAAATGTTGTTTCCATTCCTCATCGCTACTCCCTTTAGGAGAAATTAATTTGTATAAATTGTATGGCGTTCGGTTTCCATCAATATCAAGAATGTCAGCCAAACGAAGAATCGCAGCAATAAATTGAGGGTTAAATGAATAATCCCCTCTAATTTCGTTAGTTCTTAGATTGGCCTTTATCCAATCATAGTCCTCAGTGTGAGCTTCACAGATTAACGCAAGTTCTTTAGTAAAATCAAGTGTTGTCAGTTTGGGAATAACTAACTTGCCTTTAAGATTTTCACGAATATATCTACCAGATAATGATGCATGTATTCGTCTTACATATTCTTGTAATGCCAATACTTCATCTCCACCCATGATTTTTTTCATAGCCGAAAACTTAACTTCACAAAATGAAAATGAATCAGTTTTGATGGAATCAATATCTTCTTCACTTACCGCCATCCCAATATCGTGCAAAAGAGCAGAGTAAACCATAAGAGTAATTTCAAGTTCATTAAGTTTGGTGATGTCCCCAACTAACTTACTCATATACTCCATTATGTCTTAACCCCCAAAATAACTGGACATAATTTGAAAAACAAATTAGGTCTGATTAATTTTGGGAACTATGTCAACAACGAAAAGAAAATTTACCGCGGAAGATCGTCTTTCGATACTTCAAGAGGGCGAGAGGGAAGGGCACGCTGTTACTTTGAGAAAGTACCTGATAGCCCCCTCCCTTTACGCCAGATGGAAAAAGAAATACCTCCACGAGGGTATCGCCGGTTTACGTGACAGGCACAAAAAAGTTGACCCAGCGCTCAGGGAACTGGAGCAGGAAAACGAGATGCTTAAAAGGATAATCGCCAAACAAGCTTTGGAGATAGAAGTCAAATCCGAGCTTTTAAAAAAAACTCCTATAGTAACGAAGAGAAAATGAGCGTTGTCAAACAATATAGCGGCGGGGCAACAGTTAAGGAGCTTGTTGGATGGACAGATCTACCCCGGAGCAGTTGTTATTATAAGCCGGGTAACGGACGCAAGGGAATACCCCCAAGTACGGCCACCCACAAGATAGATGGCACCCTGTTGTCCAATGGGGAGGTGGTCGGGGAGATCAAGGGAATAATAAGCGGTGAGTTTGTGTGCTACGGCTACCAGAACGTGGCTTCTGAGCTCAGGGACAGGGGTTTTATCATAAACCACAAAAAGGTTTACAGGCTAATGGGAGAAAACGGTTTGCTGCTCGGGAAAGCCGTAAAAACAAACGGCAAACGGGATTTTGTCCGCTTCAGGAAGATAGTCGCGTCCCGCCCGATGGAGTACCTGTGCTGGGATATCAAATATGTTTGGATCGGCCCGGAGCGGAAGAACTATTACCTGCTCTCGATAATGGACGTTTATTCCCGCAGGATCATCGACTGGATATTCCAGGGGAGCATTAAAAAAACGGATCTCTTAAAGATGGTGGGACGTATCGACCTCGCGCACGGCCTAAAGGGCGTTACCGTTCGCAACGACAACGGCTCTCAGTTCATGGCGAACAAGGTGAGAAATTATCTCCGCTTTCTGGAGGCAAAGCAGGAGTTCACGCACGTGGCTACGCCCGAAGAAAACTCTTATATCGAGGCTTTCCATAGTATATTACAAAGAGAAGTCATCGAAAGATTTGATTTTCAGAGCTTTTATGAAGCTAAAACAACGTTAAAAGATTATATGGAACATTACAACAACTACAGGAAACACGGCAGCCTAAAAAGAAAGACACCGGTACAGAAGTGGAACGAATTTTACCGACCATTGTCTCCCGATAAGCAACAAACAGCGGAAGTATCGGAGGTTTTGTCAAGAGTGCCGGCTTTAGCGGGCACTTGTCTTGCTCTTGACAAATCCGGAGATACTGCTATCTTTGCTTCTCGGGGGATGAATGGAAACGAACGAATAAATGAACAAAACTTACTAAACTCTTTTTATAAATCTGTCCAAGTTATAGGGGGTTGAGACAATAGTACAATTAAAGAAGGTTATAGGTTAATATATATGGGAAGTTATTTTTCAATTGTGGAAATAATTAAATTTCATGACAAATATCTTGTTACAATTAATTCTACGGCTTGGGGAAAAAGAAAATCATATCATAAAATTGATACCTTACTAACAAACTTGCATATAAAGGAGCTTCAATATTATTGCGATACTCTTTATAATCAGATAAGAATTCCAGAAAAAGAAATTGGGAATGAGATTGTAGTTGAAGAAGTTTTAGATGATAGAGATAATTTGGCATTTGAATGGAAATATAATAATGATTACTCTATGGTTGAAGGCATAGAGGTTTCAAATGAATTTGCCAGAGTCATACAAACAATAATGGTAATTAGTGGATTAAAAGATTATTATATTTATACGGATAATGATGAAGTTATAAACGGAACATACTGGCCCTAACAAGCGGTCATATTTAATGCCGCTTACAGTGTTAACAAGACAAAAACATTCGACAGAGATAGGAACAATTAACAACAAAATCTCCGAACGGCGGTACTAAACATACCGCCAACCGTTGTGTGGCATGGTGGGAATGGTTATATCAAAAATTTAGATTAGTAAATTAACATCAGAATTACTAATTTTGTTAAAAAATAATCAGCTATGAATATTCAAACAGAAAAATTGGACTTAATTGAATGGATATCAAGACTCAATGATAGCTCAATTATTGATAGATTAAGAAAGATCAAAGAAGATTATTCAAAATCAAAAGATTGGTGGGATACCTTGGAAAAAGAAGAATTAAAATCCATAAACAGGGGGTTAAAAGATGTTGAGGAAGGTAGAACTCATTCTCATGACATAGCTCAACAAGTTTATGAAAAATACCTATAAACTTATTTGGTCTGAAGAGGCATTAAATAATTTGAAGGGTATTGTTGACTACCTCGAAAAAAATTGGACTAGCAGGGAAATTACGAAATTTGCCCAACTTCTTGAAAAACAGCTTAAGCTTATAGAAGAAAATCCTTATTTATTCCCGAATAGCGGAAAGTCGAATGGTTTAAGAAAATCGGTGCTATCCAAACAAACAACTATTTACTACCGGATTAATATTCAAGAAGTTCAAATAATTACTTTGTTTGATAATAGGCAAAACCCAAATAAACTGATTAATAAATAAACCACGACCACACAACGTGCGCTATAGCCAATAAGGGGTGAAGTATTAGGACAGAGCTAAGCAATAACCACAAAAACCAGAATAAAGCGACAGCGACTGCTTCCTCCTACCCTTACTGTCCATAGCGCAGGAACGTTCAGGGGAATGCCTGCGGCCTTCCCCTGAACGGCTCCGGCTAATCGCATTCGGGGGATGTGCCCGCAGGCACATCCCCCGAACAATGGCTAAACGCCATTCCTAACGGCGCTTAGCCGGAGCCGTTAGGTGCAAGGTTGAAGAGTTGATCGGCCAAACAACTGGACTAACTTTTTGTTATCTTTGAAAAAATATTTCATCATGACAACTTCAGAATTAAAACTTCGACTTTTCCAGCAGATAGAGAATCTTGAAAAGAGTAAACTTGAGGAAGTTTACGGCGTTGTGACTAATTATTTAAATGGGCAAAAAGAAATTTCTGACTGGGATAAGTTATCAGACAATCAGAAACATGGTATTCTGCAAGCCACTAAGGAAATTGCTGATGGAAAAGGAATTCATAATAATGCTGTCATAGATAAGTTCCGTAAGAAATACTCTCATGCGTAGAAAGATTATTTGGTCGCCCTCAGCTGAAAGTGACTTTGCATATATTCTAGCCTACCTCAATGAAAACTGGGACGAAAAAGTAACAAATCAATTTATTGACCTGACGGATGAAATTACTGAACAGATTTCTGTTAATCCTAGACAATTCCCCATTATCTACAAAAAGGAAAAAATCAGAAAATGTGTTCTGACAAAACAAAATACCATGTTTTATAGGGACTGTAAAGGTCAAGTTGAAATACTTCGGATTTATGATACAAGACAAGATCCTGATAATTTGACCTTTAAATAAACCCAGCACCTAACAAAGGCTAAATATAATGCGGGGTTGAGAGCTATTCGAAAATTTGTACATCGCATAATGATTTCCGGCACCATGACTGTTCCCTCTCCCGAAAACCCGCACTATACTTAGCCGGAGCCGTTGGGTACAATTGCGAGGAGATAATGAGTAAATTCGAGTTATATAAATCAAGAGGGATTTCCCTAAAATGGCTTGGAATAGTCAATAAGGCGATTTTTATTATGAGCGCTGCTATTATACCTGTATTAGGATTTTCACAAAGGATTGTTGAAAGCCTTGGGATTAATAGCCAAAATATGGTTATTGTTTTGGCTCTGTGGACTTCCATAATTTGTTTATTGATAATATTTTCCCGTTATACCGGCAAACATTTAGAAAAACTGGGAGATTTGTCCATAAACATGGACTGTATAACAAAATCGATTTGTGGTTTTAACAGCTATTTCCAATTTGATCAAATCAGGGAGATCAACATCAAAAAGCATACAAGAGATATTTTCTTCCCTTCTAGTGTTGATGGGTGCAAGACATATCTCGTGACTATCTCTGATAAAGAAAAAGTCGAAAAATTCATTGTTTCCAGCCAATCGTTGGATAAACCTTCAACAAATTTCCTCGATTCGCTTAAAACAGTAGAAAGAATAAAAAAGAAAAAACTTAACATTACATAATGAACGCAACAGTACCCAACATGCGTTATAGCCAATAAGGGGTAAAGAATTATGACAGAACCCGGCAATAACAAGAAAAACCGGAACAAAACGACAATAACTGTTTTCTCCTCCCTTACTGGCCATAGCGCAGGAACGTTAGAGCGCATTCGGGGCCATTGTTTAAAATAAACCAGCTATTAAGGATGATTTTCGCAAAAACAAAATTCTCGCATAATATTAGAACCCCAAAGGGCTTGTCAACCCGTAGCGGAACGGAAACTCGGGTTTTTAAGAATGCTGGGGAAAACAAAAGAAAGAGACGCCCGCTCCCACCGCACGGGGCACTTGCGTATGGCAATTCACGGTTTTGTATTGTTAAGTTTACAAAACCGGCCTATGGGCGCGATCCGCAAGTGCCCGCCCTCGCCGCCAACACTCCAACGCCGCTCTAACAGGCGGTCATATTTAATGCCGCTATACTGCTAACAAGACTACAATTACTATAAAAAAGAAAGAAACAATAACAAACCAAAATCACGGAAGCGGCACTAAACATACCGCCATCCGTTACCTTGCATTTAAGAAACTCGTGCAAAAATTAAAAATTCAGCGGATTGAAAAATGAAATATATTTGTGTAGGAATTTAAAAAACAAGACTTAAAATTAAAATAAAATCATATGGATATTAGAATTTTAGAAACATTAATTGCAGTTGCTTCCTTCTTTATTTTAAGATTTGTGTTAATAAAAATACTTGCGAAAATTCAAAAAAAATACGACTATTCAAAGTACAGAATAAGACCCATACTAAAATCTGCCAATTTATTCATTTTTGCAACCCTTGTTATAGTGTTAATAGCAATTTGGGGTGTTGAACAGACAAATATTTTGACTTTCATTACTTCTGTTCTCACAGTTTTGGGGGTCGCATTAGTTGCCCAATGGTCAATACTTTCAAACATATTGTCAGCAATAATCATTTTTGTTAGCCATCCTGTGAAATTAGGACAATCGATTACTATAATTGACAAAGAATTTGATATTAAAGGACAAGTGTCAGATATTGGGTTGTTCTATGTGATTTTAAAGACAGATACAAATGAAAAAATCATGATTCCAAACAATATATTTTTACAAAAAGCAACAAAGATTATGATAGAATAAAACTTTCGGATAGGAAAAACGCAAGGTAACAAATGGTATAGTGCATGCGGGTTTCAGCGGTTTTCGAGCGTTTGTGGCTCGTAAAAAAGGCCGGTGTAAACTGATAGGAAATCGCTTCGTAATCCCGCACGACACCATACCATCAAACGTTACCGCCAAGTGTAAAAAAACAAAAAACAGACGACAGTACTAAAATTGACCATTGAGAAAAGACAAGAAAAGAAATATTGATAGGACTAGAAAGCCGATTCTCAATCTTATCCTTTTTATATTTTACCCACCGCACATTTTTTAAATATTCAACCCACATTACACACATTGCCAAAGCCCCACAAGCCAACGCAGAAACCAAAGCTTCGGCAAAGAGTGTAATTTTGCCGACCTCCAAAAAATAGGATTTTTCTAAAACTCCTTCGCACAAAACTATTCTTTACAAAAAAAAACAATTCACTACCAAAAAATTAAAACATAGATTATCAATAACATACTGGCTATTTCGGTTCAAATTGTGCCACTGATTTCGGTCGGTTAGTGCCAGGTGTTTCGGTTCAAATTGTGCCAATATTTACAGTTTGAATTTGCCCCAAAAAGCAAAGACGATTTTTTTACGGTTCGTTTTGTGCCACTTTGAAAGATCAAGATAAACCCGCTATATCGCATAAAAAAAAGCGATATGGCCAATACACTTGATCCGATGGACTTAAAACAAATAATAACCTTACACACAGATGGGTTAAGCAACCGTCAAATAGGGGAACTTCTGGGTCTCTCAAGAAATACGGTTAACAACTACATACGGCTTTTCAACGCTGGCGACCACACTTTTGGGGAGCTGTTGAAAATGGACAGCCAAAGGCTCAAAGAGCTGTTCACCTCGCATACCACGATAGACAACAGCCGGTATGATGAGCTTATGGTATATTTTGATAAAGTAAACCAAGCTAGGAACCATCCCGGCTTCACGTTCCAGTACCATTATGTGGAGTATAGCCAACAGGTGGCCAACCCCTACAGCTATACCCAGTTTTTAGAGCATTACAAGCGCAAATGGGCCAACTTAAAGGGCTCTATGAAGCTGGAACACGAGGCCGGCAAGGAGGTTTACATCGATTTTGCCGGCAAAAAGCTTGAAATAGCCGATAAAGTAACCGGGGAAATAATACCGGTCGAGGTGTTTGTCGCCATATTGCCCAATAGCCAATACACCTATGTAGAGGCATGTTTGAGCCAAAAACGCGAAGATTTGGTCAATTGCCTGGGCAACGCGTTTTCTTGGTTTGGCGGCGTGCCCAAAGCAATAGTGTCCGACAATTTAAAGTCAGCCGTTACCAGGGCGAGCAAACACGAACCGGACATTAACCGGACGTTCAAAGATTTTGCCCTGCATTATGGTTGCGCGATCAACCCGACCCGCAGTTATGCCCCGCAAGACAAAGCTTTGGTAGAAAACGCTGTAAACCTGGCTTATCAACGGATATATTATCCTTTACGGGATATGTGTTTTTTTAGCTTGAAAGACCTTAACCGGGAGATAAAGATGCTTTTGGGCCCTTATAACGACCTGCTTTTCCAGCGCAAGCTGAGCAGCCGCAGGGAACTGTTCCAATCTGTTGAACGGGCATATTTAAAGCCCCTGCCGCTTGCCCGGTACGAGATAAAAGAATATTGCAGGGCAAAAGTCCAAAAAATAGGATATGTATACTTCTCCCCGGATAAAAGCTACTACAGCGTCCCTTACCGGTACATCGGAAGGTCTACCATAATCCATTACACCCGGGCAACGGTCGAGGTTTACTTTAACCATGAACGGATCGCTTTCCATAAACGCAACCTGTCCATGGGAATTTATAACACGGACAACGGCCACCTCAGCAGTACCCATAAGGCATACTCGCAATGGAGCCCCGATTATTTTAAAAACAAGGCGGCCAAACATGGTAACCACGTTTTTGAACTTATAGGCAACCTAATGGTTGAATCTGATTACCCGGAAACAGCTTATAAACGGGCAATGGGCATCATCCAGCTGCACCGCACTTACGGTTCCGAGAGATTGGACAGGGCATGCCGTTTGGCTTTGTTCGCGGGGACATGCTCCTATAAAAGGATAAGCAACATCTTGAAAAACAACCAGGACAGCCAACCGTTGCCCGACACGCTGCCGTCCCCGTCCCCGATACCTTTACATGAAAACCTGCGAGGGGCTTTAGCCTATAAATAACCTTTAAAAATAAATATTATGGACAACAACCAAACGATCGAAAAATTAAGGCACATGCGTTTAAGCGCCATGGCCGACCTGCATTTGCAGTATGTTAAAACAAACGGGCAAAACGATGCCACGCCCGATGAGTACCTGGCATTGCTCATAGAGCATGAATGGGACAGCAGGCAAAACCACAAGGTAAACCGTCTGATTAACCAAGCCGGGTTCAGGCAAAAAGCCGATATCGCGGGAATAGATTACGCTTCCAACAGGAATCTTGACAAAAACATGTTTAACCGGTTGGCTACCCTGGAATTTATGGACCGTAAAGAGAATATCATTATTACTGGTGCTTCGGGGGTCGGGAAAAGTTACTTGGCCCAAGCTTTGGGAAACCATGCGTGTATGGGCGGAAACAAGGTCATTTACACCAATACCGCCAGGTTGTTCGCCAGGTTGAAACTGTCAAAAACCGATGGCACGTACATTAAAGAGTTGAACCGGTTACAAAAAACCAACCTGTTGATATTGGATGATTTTGGGCTACAGGCCTTTGATAACCACTCCCGTGAAATTTTAATGGATATCATTGATGACCGCTACAATAAAATGTCCACAATCGTATCGTCCCAGATCCCGGTATCTGTTTGGTACGATATTATAGGGGAAGGAACTATCGCGGACGCTATATTGGACAGGATAGTCAACTCATCACATAGGATAGACCTTAAAGGTGAATCCTTGAGAAAAGGTGTTTTAAAAAACGAAATCTAAATTATTTTGTATTATTGCAACATCTTTCAAAGTGGCACTGTTTGACCGAAAAGCGTGGCACGGTTCGACCGAAATAGCCAACATACAGAATAAATTAAAATTATTTGGAATATTCATTTTAAATGATTTATATTTGCAAAGTGAATATTCACTAACGTATATTATAGATTGAAAATGACTGAAGAATTAACCGACAGACAAAAAGAAATAATTGATGTTTCGCTCCATTTAATTGCAGAAAGCGGAATTCAGGGACTCACAATTAAAAACCTGGCAAAAAAAATAGGATTCTCGGAATCGGCAATTTACCGGCACTATGAAAACAAAATTCAAATTTTAGTTGCCATCCTTAATTTTTTCAAAGAAAATACAGAGCGTCTTTTTGCTTCCGAGTTAAATGCTGACGGAGATGCATTAACAAAAATAAATCATTTACTGTTTAATCAGTTTAAAATTTTCTCAGCTTCGCCATCGTTGGTAGCTGTTATTTTTTCGGAAGAGCTTTTTCGGAACGAAGCAATATTAATGGAGAAAGTATCAGAAATTATGAATAATAACTTTGATACACTAACTCAAATAATTAAATCGGGTCAGGAAAAAGGCAAACTCAGAGCCGATGTTGGAGCCGAACATTTGGCGGTTGTTATAATGGGCTCACTGCGTTTATTTGTAAAACAATGGCACATGTCGAACTATGCTTTTAACCTGACTGAAAAAGGGAATGAACTTTCGAATTCGATAAAAATATTAGTAACTAACAAAATATAGAATAATGGAAATCAGAAAAGTAATCGAGACCAAAATTGAAGAAACTCCTCACAAAGTGGATGTTCGAAAATTATACGACAAAGATTCTGCACAAGCCATGCACATAACTTTGCAACCCGGCGAAGCACTAAAACCACACATTACCCCGGTTGATGTTTTTTTCTACGTGTTGGAAGGAACCCCGGAAATTCTTGTTGGAAAAGAAAAAACAGAAATTCAAGCCGACAGTTTGGTTGAAAGTCCGAAAGGGATTGTTCATTGTTTGTACAACAACTCAATAAATCTTGCCCGTATTTTAGTAGTAAAAGCACCTAAACCAATAGCGCAAGCAAAATTATTGTAAAAAGTTTTCTGAATAAGAAAAGCTCACGATTTGCTTGTGAGTTTTTTTTGGAACTCAATTGTTAGTAAACATTCACTTACGCAAATACAATCATGGAAAGACAAAACATAGAAATAATTGAAAAAGCTGCCGGAATAATTATGAATTCCGGAGTAAAGGAACTTACAGTTCATAATTTGGCTAACAAACTAATGGTTGATAAAAGCCAGCTTCTAAAACAGTTCACAAAAGATGATGATATTCTTTTATTGCTTCTTTTGGATTTTGAAATCGATATAAATGAATTAATATCAGAATTTGCTCGCACTACTGAAACGCCGGCCGCTGAAATGAAAATCCTGTTCAAAAAGCTGTATTTTCTGTTTTTGCAAAAACCCTATTACCTCGATATAATATTTGATAAAAAACTGAAAAACCGAGATGAAAGTATAAAGAATTCATTTTTACGGATTCGAAATAATGCGGAAAATTATCTGACTTCGGTAATTAATAAAGGGAAAAATGAAAACTCTTTTAAAACAACGATTTCAACCAAAGTTTTGGTGAGTAAAATATTATCCGGTTTTCGTCACTTTATGAAAGATGAACAACGAATTCATGAGGTAATACTTGAAATGAAAACACTAAAAATTATAAACGATTAAAATAAAAATGAAAACTAAAAGAATTTCAAACAAAATGTTGGTGAATATTCACATACGGAGAATATTATTGTTGACTCTGCTAATAATTGCAGTCACAATGACGGGACAAGCTCAAATCTGGTCATTGCAGCAATGTATTGACACCGCGCAAGTTTATAACAAAAACCTGCAAATGAGCAGAAACAGTATTGAAATTGGCATCGAAAAAGAAAAGGAAGCAAAAGCCAATTTGATTCCTAAAATCAGTTTGAATGCCGATTATAAATATTTTACTGATTTACCGTATCAACTTATGCCACAGTCGGCTTTTGGTGGCCCCGAAGGACAATTTAAGGAAATGCAAATGGGAGTGCCACACAATATAAGTACCAACATTCAAATGGCAGTTCCACTGTATAATCCGCAGGTTTACGGGGCAATTCAAACCACAAAAATTGCTTCCGATTTAAGCGAACTTCAGTATAAAAAAACAGAAGAACAAGTCTTTTTTGAAATCTCGAACCTTTATTACAACGCGCAGATTTTGGTAGAACAACAACAATTTATGGAAGGTAATTTAGAGAACACGAAAAAACT
>Ga0209800_10003936_pt1 | contig 11336 bp, 9 predicted proteins | sample Higcelweek8metaG_FD_187174 | JGI IMG/M metagenome (GOLD analysis project Ga0209800, IMG submission 187174) | Freshwater pond sediment microbial communities from the University of Edinburgh, under environmental carbon perturbations - High... | ecosystem: Environmental > Aquatic > Freshwater >... | reverse complement strand
GAAACCCACACGGTACGCGATCTCCTCGGGGCACGAGATCTTGAATCCCTGCCGGTCCTGAACCGCCTGGATGAAATTGGAGGCTTGCAGTAGTGCCTCCGGGGTACCGGCGTCCAACCAGGCAATACCTCGCCCGAGCACTTTCACCTGCAACTCGCCGCGATCAAGGTAAGTCTGGTTGAGGTCGGTTATCTCCAGCTCGCCGCGCCGTGAGGGCTTGAGGTTGCGCGCATGATCCACCACCTGGTTATCGTAAAAATACAATCCCGGCACCGCGTAATTGGATTTAGGGATGCGCGGTTTTTCTTCCAAGGACTGCGGTCGCTGCTGTTCATCCAGCACCACCACGCCAAAGCGCTCCGGGTCTTGCACCGGGTAGGCAAATATTACTGCCCCACTGGTGATGCCAGCCGCCTCACGTAGTTTCTCCACCAGTCCGCTGCCATAGAGGATGTTATCACCCAACAGCAGCGCCACCGGTTCAGAACCAATAAAATCTGCACCCACGATGAAGGCGTCCGCCAGTCCGCGCGGGGCTGCCTGTGCCTTGTATTCAAAATGCATCCCCCACCCGGCGCCGTCGCCGAGAAGCATCCGGTAAGCGTCCAGGTGCTCCGGGTTGCTGATCACCAGTACCTCGCGGATGCCTGCCAGCATCAATACCGAAAGCGGGTAGTACACCATGGGTTTGTCGTACACCGGCAGCAGTTGCTTGCTGACGGATAGTGTTGCCGGGTGCAGGCGTGTACCGCTGCCGCCAGCCAGGATGATTCCCTTCATTTTGCCTCCCCGCGGTTGCTGTAATTGGCTTGCGTCCATTTTGTGAACTCATGTTTCCGGGTCAGGTGCTCGATCCACTCCAGGTGAGAAAGGTACCACTCCACAGTCTGGCGCAGCCCGGCTGATAGGTTAACCTTCGGTATCCAGCCAAGTTCATTTTTAATGTGCGAAATATCCATGGCATAACGCCGGTCGTGCCCCGGGCGGTCGGTTACGTGCTGCACCAGTTGCATGTGCGGCATATATGGTGACTCCGGGCGCAGCTCGTCCATGATTCCCGTGATGGTCTGGATGATCTCCAGATTCGTCGGCTGGTTGTTACCGCCGATCAAATACGTTTCTCCTGCCTTGCCCTTCTCGAGGATGAGCAGAATGGCTTCGCAGTGATCCTGTACATACAACCAGTCGCGCACCTGTCTGCCGTCACCGTAAACCGGCAGTGGCTTTCCCCGCAGGCAGTTGAGGATCATCAGTGGGATTAATTTTTCCGGGAATTGGTAGGGACCATAATTATTGGTGCAATTGCTGATGGAGATGGGCAACTCGTAGGTGTGGGCATACGCCCTCACTAGGTGATCGCTGCCGGCTTTGCTGGCAGAATAGGGAGAATTCGGCTGGTATTTGGTGCTCTCCGAGAAGGGCGCCTCGCCCGGCGCTAGTGAGCCGAATACCTCATCCGTGGAGATATGATGGAAACGTACCTCCCCGGCCCCCTTCCCTTTCCAGGCGTGGCGAGCGGCTTCCAGCAGGATGCCGGTGCCGACCACGTTGGTCTCAATGAATTGGATGGGACCGAGGATGGAACGGTCGACATGCGTTTCGGCAGCAAAGTTGACGATGGTATCGATGGCATTTTCCGCCATCACGCGGTCAAGCAGCAAAGGGTCGCTGATGCTGCCGTGGACAAAAACGAAACGCGGATTGGCGCTGCACAAGGCGAGGTTCTCCTCATTGCCAGCGTAGGTCAACAAATCCAGCCCTACCACGCGCAGGTCTTTGCGGCGTTCTACTACGTATTGGGCGAAATTGGCTCCGATGAACCCGGCTGCCCCGGTGATCAATACATTCTTCAAATGCCCCTCCTCTTGTTTATCCTTTTAACTTTACCACGTGCTTTTTATTCAAGTCAATCATCAACTTGGACTATTGGACTATTTTGGACTATTTGTTTTTCAGAAACTAGTAATGGTTATCATCCAGCTAGATATTTCCAAATATTTACTTGATTACATAGATTATTGGTTGGTAGTAGATGTGCCTGATTCCTTTTTCACGATCTTGCCTTTATTATTAAAATCTTCACCTTATGGTTTGACTTGAAAAAAACAAGACACCAAATGATTCAACTTAATAAGGCAAAAAGAATAAAACTGTACTAGGGCTACTACTGTTCATTTCAATTGTAGTTTTCGTCATTTACATTCCTCCGAACATAGCTGCCTCAGAAAACTTATCAATGATCTAAATGTTAGAGCCTGATGAAGCTGCACCCTTGCCTTACTTATTGGATATTATCGATCCTTCCAATAACCTGGATTATTCTTTACGAGATTTCATTTTTTATAACTATTATTATGGCTTTCCTTTCTTCGCACTTTCCTCAATTGCAATCCTTCCTCTCCAGCTTAAAGGTGAAATATCCAATCTTCCCATGGTTATGGGAATACTCCGCCAAAGATTAGTTTACAACCAATGGTTCTCGCGTGGTGATCCGTTGAGTCAGCGATTCTTCGTCATTTCGTACCAGTGGTTCATACCTTTGTGCTGATCTAAGTTGTTGAATAGCCCGGAAAGTTCGATGTTCGGAGATATCCATTGGCGCTATGATCTCTCCCACTGCCTGACGCCGTCTGGCCGGGCTAGTTATTTTACTTTGAGGGCTCCCTTAATGATTAAATTATCCGGGCTTAGGTCGGCAACAATTCTTTTTAATCTGCTGTTTTCCTGTTCAAGATCTTTGAGACGTTGTGCTTGGTGAGTGCGCATCCCCTCATATTCTTCGCTGAAAGCGGCCAGCGGTAGTAGGTTTGTTCGCTTATTCCTACTCCTCTGGATGCCATTTGGGCAGTTTGACCTTGACTGACAAGTATCTCAATCTGTCTCAGAATATTGATAATTTCCTCAGCTTTGTAGTATTTCTTTGGCATGATCCTGTCTCCCATATTTAATAATTTTACTGATCTTTTCGAATTTTCATTCTGGATCAGTTTTTGGGGGACAGGTCAAGTATAAGCATATCAACGATAAAGCATTTCGGAGAGTGGGTAAAAAATAGTCCTCCGAAAACAAGTTTTTAGTTACCTGACCGATATAAATTTGTAAAACCCTCCAAGCTAACTGATAAAATAAGAATTGGCGGCATTAAAAAGTTGATCTCACGACAGCTATTTTGATTTGTCCCAAAATAATCCGGCTACAATGGAGAGCACAAATGAGTTATTTACGGTATATCCTGTTTTTTATCATCATTGGGGGTGGTATTCTATTTTGTATCCGTAAATTGCGTTTTTCCCAGACCTTAACACCCCTTTTGGTTATCCTTGGGAATACTTTAATCTTATATATCTTCTCATTGTTTAATATCCTATTACTTGGCGCTTATATTCTAGCCGGGGTAAATCTAATATTCGGAATTCTTGCATTTATCAATTTTCCCAAACAAAAGGAGAAAGGGAAATTTGTGCTATCCCCGGCGATTTGCGCCTGGATTTTCATTTTTGTTATTTTGATCGGATATACACGTGGTCTTTTATTTTACGGATGGGATGAATTCAGCTATTGGGGTGTGATCTCAAAATACCTCCTCGCAACCAATCATCTACCGGACCAGGCTAGCAACTTTTTATTCATTAGTTACCCGCCATTTCAGCCAATTTTTCATTATTTTGTAAGCATTATCGTTGGAAACCGCGAATCCAGTGCCTATTTTGCCCAAATGCTTCTGAGCTTTTCAGCTTTGATTGCGATTTTTCCTAATCTCACCTGGAAAAACTGGAGGAAATTCTTACTTTTCTTTTCTGTTGGCACAATATCAATAATTGCATTAGATAACAAATTCCAAAGTCTTTATGTCGACCTCATGATTGGCTTATTTTTTGCTGCTTCGCTCGTTTCAATTGGCTTCGATGAAGAATTGCCAACGGACCGTTTTCTTGTGGTTTTGTTTTCCTCCACTGCATTGGCGATAATCAAACCCCTTGGGATCCTATTCAGCTTGTTTTCTATTGCCTTTTTATTTTACAAGTTCGCGCGAATCAGCTTTCTATCCAATTCACCGGGAGAATTCTGGCGTTCCCTTGGAAAACCGTTCCATTCAATTCAATTCCTGCTGGTTTTAGCTCTTCCATTTGTTACCTTGTTTTCCTGGACGATACACACAGCCCCCTTCAAAAACGAAAGATTTACCTTAACCTTAGAGGAATCTACTCCTTCTTCCACTGAATATGCTCTGTCAATATCCGATCAGGAATTGATGTTGAAAACGAACCACTTACTTCTTAATGAGCCTCTGCAGATCAATCTCAGCATGAAAGGATTACTGAACAATTTTTCAGTAATTGCAGACTATCATTCCAGAGAAATCGTTAGTAATTTTGTGGCCAAGCTTTCTGCCAATACTTATTACGCATTCCCCATAACTATATTCCAAGCCATTATGGTGATTATTTTATTCTCTTTACTCATGGCAAAACTGACCAGCTTAACGAATCTCAAAGGAAGTGATTTCCTTCGAAATGCAACCCTGCTTCTGGCATTTTGTTGGGTTTTATATTCGATCTCGTTGTTGGCTGCGTATATGTCCTATTTTTACCCAAGCGAGGCATTATCAGTCCCCTGCCTGGATCGCTATAGTGCTTCTTTCTTGATCGGTTGGTGGTTATTTGTATTGAGCTATGGTTTTCAAAATGACTCGCACGAGATACCAGTGTTGAATATCAAATCCGTCAATGCCATCGTAAGCATTATCTTGATCATTTTTCTGGTAAAGATTCCAATGGCGAATTATCTTCACTTGCCGTACGCACCTGAACCTCAGCGGTTTGAAATTGGCAGAATTTATAAAGCAGTTAAAGATGAATTGAATTCCACCAATGAAAAAGTTTACATTATCTGGAACAGCGACACCAGTAAAGGATTTAATCATCTTGTATTGAAATATTTTCTTACTCCCTTCCCTTCCAATAACTTTGGCTGGGATCTTGGAGAAACAGCGTTGGAATACAATCTATATAAGGTCAATTTTTCAAGCGAAAGCTGGATGAAGCTGCTGATTGACCAAAAATACACCCACGTGGTAATTGCTGCTGCTGATGAAGGTTTTTGGGATAAATATGGTCTATTATTTGATACATTTTCCCGCAATAAGTACCCTCAGCTCTTCTTGGTGACGGGTGAAAAATTGCTCAACATCGAGTTGCCTTCATCGACCGATTAACCCGGGATAATGCAATTGATATTAAGAACTTACATCGCTTGTACGAGTACCTCAGCAAACCTTCAACTTCTCAAGTTGGTAATCAAAAAAGCCCAATAGATAACAGGACCGTTCTCGTTCTGTTGGCTGAATAGGAAGTGCACCTCGTTCAAGAGTCCTATCAGGGAAGCGTCGGTCTCTCTTTTAAGCAATATTATCTGAGCATGAAACAACTGCGATATTATTCGATAACTGCATAAATCCATTGTGTTTGTTCCTCTGAATTATTTCACTACAATCCCAATTCGTAAAAGATTTGACATTTATCTCCCCATACAAGTCCATTTCCTTGGTTGTACCCCAAGGAGTCCGGTACAATACAATTGAACAATCAGTCTCTACACCAGTACACTCGCCAGAAATGCAGTTATGTTAGTGCCAAACAGGTGGTCTTCTAAAAGGCAGAAATAGCCATGTAATGCTCGGTCAATCGAAAAGTGGAAAGTCAGTAATCCGGAACCCAGCTTCTCCGCTACGAAGAGTACGTTCCGATCTTCCTGGAGGTAGCCCACGTGGCTGATCTTTGGCAGATACGCCAGCACAATCAAAACAATAAAAACTCCTAGAACAATCAGCAATTTTTTTATGACTGATAAAGGTATTCTAAATTTCATTGCCAACCCTAAATCGGAAATTTTTTACCGCTCCAGCCAGCGCCCGATGTTGGTTGGGAATTGGAACGCTGCCAGTTTGTCCAGTAGTTTCTGCGGGGAAGCGTCCTCCACGTACAGGTCCAGGTGCTCCTCGTAAATGAAGTGGTCGTCGTAGGCGCGCTCTACCCACTCAAACAGGTGGTCAAAATAGCCGTTGGTATTCAGGAAGCCGCACGGTTTGCGGTGCATGCCGATCTGCGACCAGGTGAGCACCTCGAAGGTCTCGTCCAGCGTGCCATAGCCGCCCGGTAGACACAGAAACGCCTCGGACAGGGTGTTCATCCGTGCCTTGCGCTGCTGAATGTCGTTGACGATTTCGAGCTTGGTCAACCCGGTGGTGTAAATGAGCTGCGGGCTTTCAAGGCCGCGCGGCACTACGCCAATCACCTCGCCACCTTCGCCAAGTGCGCCTTCCGCCACTGCGCCCATCAAGCCGGTGCGCCCCCCGCCGTACACCAGCGCGATCTTTTGCTGCGCCAGCAGGCGCCCCATCTCACGCGCGGCTGCGTAGTAGCTCTGGTCCAGGTTATCCGCTGAAGCACAAAAAACACAAATTGATTGATATGGATAAGGCATGCGTTTCCCTCAAATTAGTCATCCCCTTATTTGCCGGCAAACCGCCCGGGGATTTTTTAGTTGAAATGTGATAATTATATAATTATATCAAGTTTACCTTTATATCCTTCAACTACCTCGTCAATCGCTGCACCAAAATCCCTCTTTCCTCCGTATACTTTGATATATTGTCTTAATTCCACAGGAGCAATTATGTCATCCATACTTGAAGTGTCTAATTTAATCAAGAAGTACGGCAATTTCACCGCGGTCAACGGCATCTCCTTCGACATCAAGGAAGGCGAGATCTTCAGCCTGCTCGGACCCAACGGCGCTGGAAAGACTACCACCATTTCCTGCCTGTCCACCCTCTACACTCCCACCAGCGGCGACGCCACCATCTGCGGGCACTCAGTGACACGCGAGCCCATGGCGGTACGCAATGCCATCGGCGTGGTGCCGCAGGAGCTTGCGCTCTACGATGACCTCACCGCCCGCGAGAACCTGGCATTCTGGGGGCAGATGTACGGACTCTCCGGCAAGGCACTCAACACCCGCATCGACGAGGTGCTGGAGCAGATCGGCCTTACTGATAAAGCCAAAGCCCGCATCAAAACCTACTCCGGCGGTATGAAGCGCCGTGTCAACATTGGCGTGGGGCTGCTGCACAAACCGCGCCTGCTCTTCATGGACGAACCCACAGTGGGTATCGACCCGCAGTCGCGTCGTGCCATCCTCGATTCTGTCAAAGAACTCAACCGCGGTGGCATGACGGTTCTCTACACCACCCATTATATGGAAGAAGCCCAGGAACTCTCTAACCGCGTGGGCATCATCGACCACGGTGAACTGATCGCCCTCGGCACCCAGGCGGAGCTCACCCGCCAGGTGGGGCAAACGGACACGCTCATCCTGCATGTCAGTGAAGCCGAAGATCCGCAGCCGCTGGCTGATGCCCTCAAAGGACTCCCCGGCGTCACCCGCGCGGACGTGACTGATCACGAGGTGACTGTTATCACTCCCTCCGCCGAAGAGCTCCTCGCGCCGGCTGTCACGCGCGCCAACGACCTCGGCATCAAGATCCACTCCATCGACATCCGCGAACCCAACCTGGAAGCTGTCTTCCTGCACCTCACCGGACGCGCCCTGCGCGATTGAGGAGACCCTTATGCGTAAATTCTTCCTCATCGCTATAAAAGATCTCAAGCTAGCCTTCCGTGACCGCGCCGCCTTGATATTTATGCTGCTGGCTCCCTTTGCCCTCACCCTGGGTATGGGCGCTGTCACCGGGCGTTTCTCCGGCGGTTCCAGCACCGGATTATCTGATATTCCCGTCATCATTGTCAACCAGGACGGCGGTGAACTGGCCACCGCCATGGTGGACATGTTCTCCTCGCCTGAACTGGCGGATCTCATCGCCCCCTCCTCTAGCATCGATCCCGTTGATGCCCGCGCTAAAGTGGATGCCGACGATGCTGCCGTGATGATCCTTATCCCTGCCGGGTTCACCAATTCCATCATCCCCGCGGAAGGCGAAACCCTCCCAGGCGATACTGTGCAAATCGAGCTTTACACCAACCCCACCCGTCCCAACAGCGTTGGCGTCGTCAAGACCATCCTGGAGCAGTTTCTCAGCCAGGTCGAAGTCGGGCGCATCGGCGGGCAGGTGGCTGTGACGGAACTCCTCACCAACGGACTCATCACACCCGACCAGGCTGCCGTGATCGGGCAAGCAGTCGGAGGGGAACAAGCCACCGCCACCGGCTCTTCCATCACCCTCAAACAGGTCACTGCCAGCGGCGAAGAGGTGAAGTTTGATGTGCTGGCATACCTTGCCCCCGGCATGGCACTGATGTTCCTCATGTTCACCGTCAGTTATGGCGGGCGCTCGCTGCTCGTTGAAGAGGCTGCCGGCACCTTGCCGCGCCTGCTGGTTACCCCCACCACCAGCACTCAAATATTAGCCGGCAAGATCTTCGGCATCTTCCTCACCGGGGTGGCGCAACTGCTCATTCTCATCGGCGGCACCACGCTCATGTTCCGCCTCAACTGGGGCAACCCGTTCCCTGTCATTCTGATGGTACTCGCCTCCGTGCTGGGTGCCACCGGCTGGGGCGTGCTGCTCACCTCCCTCCTCAAAACCCCGGGGCAGGCCGGCGCTATCGGCTCCGCGGTGATGCTCATCTTCGGCATCCTTGGCGGCTCCTTCACCAACATGCAGCTCCTGCCGTCCTCGATCCAGTTCCTTGCCCGCATCACCCCCAACTACTGGGGTCTGCAGGGCTTTACCACCCTGGCAGCGGGCGGCAACTTCAACGGCATCGTTACTCCCCTGCTGTGGCTTGCAGGGATGTTCGCGCTGCTCTTTGGCATCGGCGTGATCCTTTTCAGCCGGCGCGGGCTCGGGAAGAAATAGGAGGATGCCTTGCGAAAACTTATAGCAATTATTTTCAAAGATACCCTTGTCCGTTTCACCAGCCCAGTTGAGTGGCTCTTCTTCCTCATCCTGCCCATGGTCTTCATGCTCCTTATTGGCGGCTCCACCGGCGCTCCCGCTGACCAGCGTGTGCAGCTGTACTTCGTCGACGAAGCCCGCTCCCCGCTCTCCGCTGCCCTCCTAGGTGAGCTGGAGAAATCCTCCTCGGTGCATGTGATCAACCAGGACCGCGCCACTGCCCTCTCGGAATTTGACGAGCGCAAGGTTGCCGCTGTTCTCCTCGTGCCATCCAACTTCACAATCGACACCATGCAATCCAACCGCGCTGAACTGGAACTGCGTCTGCTCCCCAATAACATGAACGCCATCATCGCACAGCAGGCGGTACAGGCTGTGCTTGGGCGTGTTTCCAGCAGCGTGGATATTGCCAATGCCAGCCTTGCCCAGGCTGAGAAGATCACCTCATTCCCTGATTTCAATAAACGTGAGGCTTTCTTCGCGGCGTCACTCGCCAAAGCCCAGGAACTGCAAGCCGCTGCTCCGGTACGCCTGGTTGAGAACGTCGGTCTCACACAGGATAAGATCAATTACGATCCTAAGCTCAACAGCGCTGCCGGGCAAATGCTCACCTGGGTGATGATCCCGCTCATCGGGCTTTCTGCCATGTTTGCCTATGAACGCCAGAAGGGCACGCTGCGCCGGTTGCTCACCACCCCCACGCGTAAGACCACCTACCTCCTCGGCACCATCTTTGGGCAGGTACTCACTGCCCTGGTGCAGCTCGTCATCCTCATCCTCTTTAGTACCCTGGTGATGAAAGTGAACTGGGGCGACCTGCCGGCGCTGGCATTGGTGCTGGTGGCGTTCACCCTGTGCGCTTCGGCGCTTGGCACCATGGTGGGGACGATTGTGAAGAGCGAGGGACAGGCTAACGGTCTCTCTATCATGATCGGAATGGTCATGGCTATGATGGGCGGCTGCTGGTACCCCATTGAACTCTTTCCGCAGGTGGTGCGTACCGCCGCCAAAGTGCTGCCCACCACCTGGGCTATGCAGGGCGTGCTGGATGTCTCCCTGCGTGGACAGTCCTTCAGCGGCATCACCCTGGAAGTGTTCGTCCTCCTCGGCTTTGCCCTGGTGTTCTATATCATCGGCGTTACTCGCTTCAAGTACGAATAGAGTTAAGCAACTAATAATCCTATTCGTTTTATTCGTGCGGTTTTTGCACCCCTTCGCGGTTTTTGCACTCCGATGCAATTCCGGAGAAGCGATTTTTGCGAATGGGGACTCATTTTTTGGACAAATAACGAATCACCTAAGCTACAAATTCTGTATAATGATGCTATCAATTGACCCGCCTCACCCAATCCCATCAATCTTGCCGCCTGCGGGGTTACGTTGCCTTTTTGGTACAGGAGGGAGTGATCATGCGCAAACCATCAAGGATCCTCGTTAATTTAATTCTGGGATTATTTTTACTCATCAGTTTTGCCTGCAATTTTCCCGTCACAGATGCCCTGTTGCTAATGCGTCAGGACTCGCCGACCCGCACACCGCGGGCAACAAAAATTCCGGGGGGAGGGCTCTTCCCCACCCGCGTCCCTAAAACCACCACAACCTCCGAAGGGTTCTCCCCTACCGCCACACGGCCAACCACCAAACCACTGCAAATTGAAAACCCGTCCTATTCCTCCCTGGTAGACCGCCCCGGTGACGTGGGCTACAAGGTGACCATCAATAACCCCGACGACGGTTACGTCATTGCGGACGCCATTTTCAAGGTCACCATGAGGGATTTGCAAGGAGTGATAGTTGCTGAAAAGAAACACTACGTAATGGTTGGTCCCTCGGATGATGCCCAAATCGTCGGTTACATTACTGTTCCAGATGCCGCCAAGATCAATTCCATGAAGGTCGAGCAGATTTCCCAGGGGCAGGCAATGCCGAGCAGCCCTGGTGAAAACCAGGTCAAGTTCAGCGGGGCATCTTATGGGAAAGGATACAATTCCCCGGTGGTCACCGGCGAAGTAACCAGCACCTATACCGAGGATATTTTCGGACCGGTATACACCGCTGTCGCCTACGATGCAGCGGGTAAAATCATCGGGCTTGGAGACCAACTTGCGGGCCCCTTGCCTGCCGGCGGTACTATACCGGTTGCCATACCGCTCAAATTAAGCGTGGAACCTGCCAAAGTAGAGTTGGTATTTACACCTGATGCGACCACCTACTTTGAGCCCCACTCCGATCTCAAGTTAGTTGTGGAAAAAGCAGACGTGATCCCCAATACCGGCGGCTATTCCGGTGGTGTGGTGATGATCCTGCATAATCCCAACCCAACCCGCATGGCCCTCACTGCATACTACACTGCCGCTGCATATGACGCTGCGGGCAACGTGCTGGCCACTTGCGATAATCCCATCCCAGGAGTCCTCTT
>Ga0209800_10003934_pt1 | contig 11337 bp, 9 predicted proteins | sample Higcelweek8metaG_FD_187174 | JGI IMG/M metagenome (GOLD analysis project Ga0209800, IMG submission 187174) | Freshwater pond sediment microbial communities from the University of Edinburgh, under environmental carbon perturbations - High... | ecosystem: Environmental > Aquatic > Freshwater >... | reverse complement strand
CGAATGGAGGTTGGCCGAGACGAAGCCGTCCGCCTCGGCGATCAGCTGGTATTTTTTGACGGGGTCCCCGGCCTGCACCACCGGCTTCGGCGGCTTGCCGACGTTCTCGGAGATGACCACGCGGTAGCGGTCGAGCAGCGGCGGACGCCGCACCGGGCTGCCCTCGCTCAAACTCTTGCCGTCCGAAGCGGGGTGGATGCCGCCGTCGAAGCTCAAATAATCCCTGGAATTGTTTTTCATTTCTTCTCCGCGCTCCAATCCGGGTCGTGCTTTTCGATCTGGAGATGCTCCTCGGCGGTGAGCAGCGATCCGGTCGGGCAGGCCGCCGCGACGACATCTTCCTGCGTCGGCAGCGGCTTATGCGAGTAATCGACCGTCGCCTTGAAGCCCTCGATGAGGAATTTGTCGGGCGCGGCCTTGGCGCATTTGCGGCAGCCGATGCAAGCTACCTTGCACACCAGCCGCTTGGCGGGAGCCTTGAGCGGCGAGTTGCAGTAGACGTGGACTTCCGCCTCGGCCGGGACCAGTTTGATCACGTTGCGCGGGCAGACCGCCACGCAACTTCCGCAGCCGACGCAGAGCTCCGAGTGGACGATGGCCAGCCCGTTGATCATCTCGATCGCGCCGAACGGGCACTTGCGCGCGCAGGTACCCATGCCGAGGCAGCCGTAGGTGCACCCCTTGGGGCCGCCCGCCACCAGCGAGGCGGAGACGCAGTCGATGACGCCGTTGTAGCTGGCCAGGCGCATGGTCTGTTCGCGGTCGCCGCCGCAGTGCACCACCGCCTTCTGTTTGAATGCTTCCCCGGCCTCGATGCCGAGCGCCTGCGCGATCGCGCTCACCTGTTCGCTGGAGGAGACCGGGCATTTCGACGGGGCCATCTGGCCGCTCACCACCGCTTTGGCGAAGTCGGCGCAGCCGGCCATGCCGCAGCCGCCGCAGTTCGCGCCGGGAAGCAGCTCGATCACCAGGTCCACCCGCGGATCGCTCTTCACCCGGAACAGCCGGGCGAAGATGCCGATGACGATGCCGAGCACCAGGCCCACACCCGCCATGAAGGCGACGGCGATAATCAGGATATTCATGCGCGTCTCCCGTCAGCAGAGTCCGGAGAATCCGACGAACGCCATCGCCAGGATCCCGGCGGTGACGAGGGCGATCGGAGTCCCCTGGAACGGTTTCGGGACGTCGGCGATATCGAGCCGCTCGCGCAGGCTCGAAAACAGCAGGAGGGCCAGCGCGAAGCCGATTCCGGAGCAGGTGCCGAACACCGTCGCTTCGAGCACCGAAAAGCCGCGGTCGGCGTTGATGGTCGCCGCGCCGAGCACCGCGCAGTTGGTGGTGATCAAGGGCAGGTAGATGCCGAGCGCCTGGTAGAGCTTGGGGCTGAGTTTCTGGAGCATGATCTCGATCAGTTGGACCAGCCCGGCAATGACGAGAATGAAGAGCAGCACCTGAAGGAACCCGAGGTTGATCTCGGTTCCGTTGTAGTTGAATTTCAGCAGGTAATTATTGATAAGCGAAGTGATGAAGGACGCCAGCGCCATGACGAATATGACGGCTCCCGACATCCCCATCGCGGTTCCCAGCCGTTTGGAGACCCCGAGAAACGGACAAATCCCCAGGAACCGGGCCAGCACGAAATTGTAAACCAATATCGCGCCGATGGTAAGTTCCAGATACTTCATTCCCTTTTTGCCTTCCTTCGAAATTGTATTTTCAAAAAAACACTACGGCAGTTGGTAATGTATACCGAAGCCCGGGATTTGTCAAGACCGCCTTCGGGCCGGAGAGCCGGAATTAATGGAACGGGCTTTTCTTTTTCAAGACTTGCAGGAAGAAGATTTCTGTGATATACTATTGACTGGCGTTGGAGAGGGGGAACGTGGCCGGGCCGGTTGCCGCCGGTTTTGGTTGTCTTCAAACGGAGGGATGGGAAAATGAAATGGTATTCGGGATTCGCGGGAATGCTCTGGCTGCTGCTCGGCACGGGATGTGCCGTGGTCACCTCGACGGTGCCTTATTACACGGAACAGAACAAGGTCGAAGTCCCGGCGGAACTTTGCGGTTCCTGGGTCGCGGAATCTCCGGATAAATTCGACCGCAAAGCCGTCCGGCTGGAACTCCTGCCCGACGGAACCGCGACCGTTCACGAACTCGCCAAAGAGGAAAAGGGCAAAGCGGAGGAGACTGCATTCACCTCCAAATTCCAGGTGTGGTTCTTCCGGGTGGACGGCGTTTTGTATGCGGATTGTCTTCTCAAGGACCTTCCCGGCGCTCAGGGGCTCGGGGCGGCGGCGGTTTGGAGTCTGATTCCCGGCCACGTTTTGCTGAAAGTCGTTTCGGAGGAGAATGCCGTCCGGCTGTTTGCTCCCCAAGGGTTGCCCAAAGCGCTCAAGGCGGGGAAGCTTCCCCCGGAATTCACCGTCAGTCAGGTTGAGGAAACGCCGGGCAAAGAGACCGGCTACTTCGTCTGCACCGCTCCCGGGAGTGTCTGGGAGAAGGTCCTGAAAGACCGGTCAATCGAGCTGTTTTCCTCCAAGTCCGAAGATGAATTCCTGTTCAAACGCGTGCAGGTCAAGTAAAACGGGAGGCGCGATGAAACGGATTTTCGGCATCGGCGGAGCGATCGTCCTCTTCTGCGTCCTGTTCGCCGCGACGGCCGCGGCGGGGCCCCGCCGCTGGGTCATCGTCATGCCGTGGCAGCCGCAGGCGCAGTTCGCCGGAATCTACTACGCGAAAGAGGCCGGAATTTTCTCGAAACACGGCCTCGATATCGAAATCCGCCACAATCCGCAGGGAACGCCGGTCGTCGAAAACCTGACCTCCGGCAACGCCCAGTTCATCGTCGCGCCGCTGGCGGCCATGCTGGTCGAACGCTCGCGGGGCGTTCCGGTGGTCAACCTCTGCCAGGTCAACCAGACCGGCAACATCCTTCTCGTCGCGGCCCGCGGCGGCGGAATCCTGCAGCCGGCCGACCTGAACAAGCCGGGGCTGGGCGGCAAGCCGCTCCGGTTCGCCATCTGGAACACCGATTCCGGAACGCTTCCGCTCCTGTTCCTCCGCCAGCAGGGGGTTGACGGGGTCTCCCCGTCGCCCGGCTCCGGGGTCGAACCGTTTCTCTGGGGCGCGGCGGATGTCGTCAGCGTCATGGAGTACAACGAGTATTACCAGCTTCTCGCCGCCGGGTACGACCCCGGGGAACTGACCGTCTTCCGGCTGCGCGACCACCAGCTGAATATCCCGGAAGACGGCGTCTACACGCTGGAAAAGACCGCCGTGGCCAACCCCGCCGTCTGCGCCGCTTTGCGCGACGCGGTGATGGAGGGCTGGCGCGAAGCGCTCCGCAACCCGGAACGCGCACTGAAATTCGTCCGGCTCCAGGTGGAACGGGAAGGCGGCCGGTGCGATCCCGCCCTGCAGCTCTGGATGTTCAACGTGTTCGGCCGGTCGCTGGAGCTGGATACCCCGCAGGCGGGAACCCTGGCGCCGGAAACCTGTGAATCGGCGGTGCGTATTTTCCGGCGGAACAAACTGATCACCGGGATCGTGGACTGCCGGACGTTCTGCTTCCCCCCGTCCCGTCCGGCGGGAGGTGAGAAGTGAAGCCCCTCCGCGACTGGGATCTCTCCTGCCGGATCAACCTGGCGCTGCTTTTGCTGATGCTCGCCGCCGGCGGCATCGGCGGCGGTTTCCTCTTCCGTGAAGTGAGCGGTCTGCTGGACGAAGAGATCAACCGTTCCGCGCAGGCCGCGGTCATGGCGGCGGCGGAGCGGATCAACCGGAATTTCCCGGTCGTCGAAGCCGCCGCGCAGGAGCTGGCGCTTTCGCTCGAATTGCTGAATCCGGGGGAGGACGCGCAGGCGGAGCTGCTCGGCAGGTCGTTCGAATCTCTCCGCCGCTCGGTTCCGGCGCTCTGCGGCGTCGGCATCGCCCGCCTTCCCGGCGGCGAACCGGGAGAGCCGCCGCCCATGCTGTACGCCTATCCCGCCGCCGAAGGCAAAATGCGGACCGTCCGTGTCGCCAACGCCGAATACCGCTGGCTGGAGAGCGACTGGTTCCGGATTCCGCAACTGCTCGACCGCGCCGTATGGACCGAGCCCTACCGGAGCCGGTACACCGGCGTTCTGATGTGTACCCGGGCCCAGCCGATTCGCGACGCCGCCGGGAAATTCCGCGGCCTCGTGGTCTTCAACCTCTCGCTCGAAGACCTGAATACCGAAGTCGCCCGCGCCGACGCCTACGGGTACGGGCAGGAGTTCCTGATCTCCCGGTTCGGCCGGTTCGTCGCCTTCCCGGAAGACCGGGGGCGGCCGCAGGAGATGCGCGACGAAGCCGCCGCGCTGCTCCAGTCCACCATTTTCAGCTACGCCGACCTGCTCAGGGAACGCACCTTCACCCGCAACGACGCCTCCGACCAGCTCCGCAGGCTCGGGCGCGCCATGCTGGCCGGAGAGAGCGGCGAGCTGCGCGGCCGGATCTTCAACCGCGAGGCCGGAATGGAGCGGATCTTCTACGCCCCGCTGCCGAATCCGGGCTGGAGCCTCGGCGTCGCCTACCCCGAAAAACGGCTGACGGCGCCGCTCCACGCACTCTCCGAACGGCTCGTCCTCATCGCGCTTCTGGCGCTGCTCACCGGGCTGCTCGCCGCCTGGATCCTGGTCCGCCGCATGACGCGGCCGCTCGGCGAACTGGCCGACGCCGCCCAGTCGATCGGCGAGGGGAACTTCAACACGCCGCTGCCGGAAGCGAAAGGGCGCGACCAGATCGGGCGCCTCTCCGAAGCCTTCCAGGGCATGCAGCGGGCGCTGGCCGAATATCTCGAACGATTCAAGACCTCGACGGCGGAACGGGAGCGCTTTGAGAAAGAGTTCGAAGTGGCCCGCGAAATCCAGTTCGGCATGCTGCCGGAAACGCCGCTGCCTTCCGCCTGCGGGTTCACGCTCTTCGCCGAACTGCGCCCGGCCCGCCGGGTGGGCGGCGACCTCTACGACTTCTTCCGGCTGGACGACCATCACTGCTGCTTCACCGTCGGCGACGTCTCCGGCGAGGGGATTCAGGCCGCGCTGTTCATGGCCGTGGTGCAGATGCTCCAGCGCGGAGAAGCCGAGAAGAGCCGCGATCCCGGCGCAATCGTCAACGGGATCAACCGGTTCCTGAGCACCGGCAACGCGACGCGGGCATCGGTCAATTACCTGCTGGGGATTCTCGACATGCGCACCGGCGTCATTCGCTATACCAACGCCGACTTGAATCCGCCCTGCGTCCGCCGCGCCGGGGGCGCGTTGGAGCTGCTCACCGCCCGGCACGGGCCCGCGCTCGGAACGGACCCCGCCGCGCAATACGCTTCGGGTTCGGTCACGCTGGCGGCGGGAGATACGCTGGTTCTCTATACCGACGGCGTGACCACGACGCTTGATTCCGCCGGGAAGGCGTTCGGGTCCGATGCGCTGCTGCGGGTGGTGGCCTACCGGGCGGAGTCGTCGCCGGCCGACCTCGGCGCGAGGATTCTGGAAGCGATTGGCCGGTTCGCCGGGAGGGCGGAGCAGCCGGACGACATCGCGTTGCTGATCCTGCGCTTCAACGGTCCGCAGGACAAAGGAGTTTCGATTGATGGTTGAGTTTTTCAAGAGCCCGTTTTTTTCCCTGATCGTCTATCCCGGCGTGGCATGCATCCTTTCGCTGGTGCTGACCCGGGTCTGCATCACGCTTCTGCCGCGCGCCGGATTCGTGGACCTGCCGGATGCGCGGCGCGTCCACAAGATACCGACGCCGCGCGGCGGAGGAGTGGCGATCATCCTGGCGTTTTTCCTCGCCTCGATTCTCTATATCGAGCGCAGTCCCAGTTGCAAGATGGGCGCTTTCCTCACCGGGTTCGCGCTGCCGGCCGCGGTGATCGTGGTCAGCGGGCTCCTGGACGACCGCTTCTCGCTGTCGAGCCGGACCAAGCTGGTGCTCCAGCTCCTGGCCGGCGTCCTGGTCTGGGTGGCCGGGGCGAGGCTGAAATTCATCATGGCGGTCGAGTTGCCCGATTATCTGGCGCTGCCGCTCACGGTGCTCTGGGTGGTGACGATCGTCAACGCCTTCAACCTGATTGACGGGATGGACGGCGTCGCCGCGGGGCTGGGGCTTCTTTCGGCGGTCTGCCTCGGGCTCTGGGCCGGAATCCTGAAGTCTTCGACCGGGCTTATGGCGCTCGCCTTCATCCTCGCCGGAAGCTGCGCCGGGTTCCTGCGCTACAATTTTTCTCCGGCCCGGATTTTCATGGGCGACACCGGGTCGATGTTCCTTGGGCTGTTTTTCGCCTATGCGGGCCTCTCTTCGTTTGGAAAACCGGCGGCGCTGACTTCGCTCTTGATTCCGGTGCTGGCGGTGGGGGTGCCGCTGTTCGACGTGACGCTGGCCTTCTGGCGGCGGCTGGTCCGCAAGCTGCTGGAGCCGAACGCGAGCGGCATCATGACGGCGGACCTCAACCACCTCCACCACCGGATTCTGAAGGAGGTCAGCAACCAGCGCAAGGCGGCGATCCGCATCTATCTCCTGGCCTGCCTGCTGGCCGGGCTGGGGTTCGCCACGCTGTTCTTCGAACGGACGATCCCGGCGCTCGGCTACACCGCGCTGGTGCTGATTATCCTGATGATCGTCCACCGCATCGCGGGGGTGGAGCTGTACGACTCCGCGCGGCTGCTTGAGAACGGGCTTTCCCGGCCGCGTAAGCTGACGCTGCTGCTGGCGGCGGTTCCGGTCATGGACCTGCTGGTTCTGTTCGGCGCGGACCTGCTGGCGCGCCGGCTGCTTCATGTCGGATTCGACGATTTCTGGAGCGGCTTCGCCTGCCTGGCGATCCCGCTGTCGCTGCTTTTCCTGGCGAGCGGGAGCTACCGGGTGCTCTGGCTGCGCGCCGGGAACGAGGAGTTCCGGCGCACCGTTGAATTGACGCTGCTCGGGCTGCTGATCGGCGGCTGTTTCTTCGCCCTGCTCAACAACGGATTCATCCTGAGGGATCTCCCCGCGTTCCTGATGCTGTTTTCGCTGCTGGCGGCGCTGGGGCTCGGGCTGATCCGCTTCACCCTCATGTATGTCGGAATGCGCATGATGTGGAACCTCCGCCAGAGGAGCCTTCCCGGCCAGCGGAGAACCCGCGTTTTGCTCTACGGCGGCGGGCTGAACGCGGCGCTGTATCTCGGGCACATTTCCGGCTGCCCGTCCTCGGAGAACCTGAAGTTCGTCGGCATCGTCGATGACGATTCGGCGCTCGCCGGGCTCCGGGTGTTCGGGCTGCCCGTGCTCGGCCGCGGCGCGGACCTGGAGGCGATTCTCGGCAGGCACGCGATCGACCGGCTTGTGCTTACCGTGCGCGACGCGCCGCCTGGAAAGGAGGCGGAGATCCGGAAAATCGCCGGACGGGCCGGAGTCGAACTCCGCCGGTTTCAGGCGGAAGAGCTCCCCTTCGACGGCGGCGACGACGCAAAGGAACACGATACGCCGCCCGGAAATGCGTTGTTTTGAACAGTATGAACGCATTAAAGGAAAATTTTTCGATTGTACTGTTGCAAAATTCGAAAGCGCGAGATATCTTAAAAAGTAAATTATATCATTTGGGGATAACCGACCGTGCAGATGGATTCGTCCGCAGTCAACTGCAGTCGCGGTCGCAAGCGTGTTTACGGAGAACGGAAAATGAAGTATGATTTCACGCAGTACGTGACAAAGGATTCAGTGATGTCTCTCGACGGGCGCAATAAGCTCGAAGTGATGGACCAGCTGATTACCCGCGCCGCGGACCTGACCAAGCTCAACCGCGATGTGATCTTCCGCCTGACCTGGAAGCGGGAGCAGATGATGACCACCGGCGTGGGCGGAATGCTTGCGCTGCCGCACATCCGGGTTAACGACATCAACCACCCGTATGTGATCGTCGGGGTTTGCGAAAACCCGGTCGAGGACTACCAGAGCCAGGACGACCAGCCGGTCCGGGTCATCGTATTCACCGTCGCGCCGGATGAAAACCAGGAAGCGTACCTTCAACTGCTCGGCAGCATTTCCCGCAAGCTGCGCAATTCGGCGCTGATCCAGGAGCTGGTCGACGCGGCCGGCGCTCCGGCGCAGATTCTCGAAATCATTCAGCGCGAAGCCGCGAAGTAAGCGTACCGGGGGGTGGAGAGAATGACCAGGCCGGCCAATCAGCTCGGCGCCAAGGCGCAGATTGACTTTCACTGTTTTTCCGAGGAATGCGACGGGGTGGTCAAGTTCAATCTGGCGGACATCGCCGGGCGGGACTTTCAGGCGGTCTGTCCGAAATGCCACAAGAGCTACGCGCTCGACCCGGTGCTGAAGGACAAGCTGGGGCGGATGCTCGACCTCATCACCGCGATCCGCAAGGCGGAGGACATTCTCGGAGACAGCAATGTTTCGGTCAACGTCGCCGGCGGCGAGGTGAAGATTCCCTACGCCCTTCTGCTGACACGGTTGAATACACTGATTACTCTTGAGGTCGGCGACCGCAAGGTGGACTTCCACCTCTGGGTGGAACCGGCCTCGCCGGATACGTTCCGCTGAACAAAGCGTGCAGACAGACGGGCGGACGAGAGGTTCGCATGCGCCGGCAGAATCCGGCCGGGACAGTACCGGCGGAGAAGGGCCGGCGTTTGTTTTTTGAAGAAGACAGCTTACGGAATTTTACGATAACAGGAGAGAACATTTCATCATGACAGAACAGGAAATCATCGGAATTCTGGAAGACTCCGGCGCATTGCTGACCGGCCACTTCCAGCTTCGCAGCGGGCTGCACAGCAGCCGCTTCTTTCAGGCCGCGCTGCTCCTGCAGTATCCGGATAAGGCCGAAACCGTCTGCCGGTTCCTTGCCGAACAGTTCCGGGGGCAGGGGATCGAGACCGTGATCTCTCCGGCGGTCGGCGGGCTTATCGTCGGGCAGGAGGTCGCCCGCGCCCTCGGCGTGCGCGCCATCTTCGCCGACAAGGAGGACGGGCATCTCGTGCTGAAGCGCGGCTTTGCCATCCGTCCCGGCGAAAAAGTGCTGGTCGCCGAAGACGTGGTGACCAAGGGCGGCCGGGTCCAGGAGACGATCGACCTGGTCCGCGCCCAGGGCGGCGAAGTGGCCGGCATCGCGGTGATCGTGGACCGTTCCGGCGGCGACGCGAAGTTCGACGTTCCGTTCCGCAGCGCGCTCAAACTCTCGCTGCCGACGTTCGACCCGACGGAGTGCCCGCTGTGCAAAGAACATATGCCGATCGATCGGCCGGGGTCAAAATAATGCTTACTTCCATGTTAAAAGCCGTCTTCGGCACCAAATCGAAGCGCGACCTCAAGAAGATGATTCCGCTGGTCCGCCGGATCAATGCCCTCGAAGAAGAGTATCAGAAACTCACCGACGAAGAACTCCGCGCCAAGACCGGCGAGTTCAAGGCCCGCGTTGAAAAAGGCGAGACGCTCGACGACCTGATGTGCGAGGCGTTCGCCGCGGTCAAGAACGCCTGCCGCCGCCTGGTCGGGCGCGAGATCGAAGTGTGCGGCCAGCCGATGGTCTGGGACATGGTTCCCTTCGACGTCCAGCTTATGGGCGGCATCGCGCTGCACCGCGGCAACATCGCCGAAATGGCCACCGGCGAAGGCAAAACGCTGGTCGCCACCATGCCGCTCTACCTCAACGCGCTCTCCGGCAAGAACTGCCAGCTGGTGACCGTCAACGATTACCTCGCGCTGCGCGACTCGAACTGGATGGGCTACATCTACAACTTTCTCGGCCTCACCTGCGGCTGCCTCCAGAACCAGCAGCCGCCGCACGAGCGTCGCGAACAGTACGCCTGCGACATCACCTACGGCACGAACAGCGAATTCGGTTTCGACTATCTGCGCGACATGGGCATGGCCAACGAGGCGGCCCAACTGGTGCAGCGCGATCACTTTTACGCGATCGTCGACGAAATCGACAGCATCCTGATCGACGAGGCGCGCACGCCGCTCATCATTTCCGGCCCGGTGCCGATGTCCACCCACCAGTTCAACGAACTCCAGCCGCTGGTGGCCGATTTGCACAACAAGCAGAACATGCTCTGTTCGCGGCTGGTCCGCGAGGCGCGGGCCACGCTGTCTAAGGAGGGGCTCTCCGACGACGAGCGCGAAGAAGCGCTGACCAAACTGCTCCAGGTCAAACTCGGCATCCCGGCGCACAAGCAGCTCCTCCACGTTCTTGAGGACGGGGCGATCCTGAAGGCGCTGGAGAAACTCGAAACCCGGGTGCGCAGCGATTCCAACCGCGGCTTGCTCCAGGAGGTCGAGGGCGACCTCTATTTCTCGATGGACGAGAAGACCCACGAAGCGGACCTGACCGAGCGCGGCCGCCAGGCGATTTCGCCGGACGACCCCGACGCGTTCATCGTTCCCGACCTGTTGAGCGAGCTGGCCGCGATCGACCGCGACGAGTCGCTTTCCGAGGCGGAGAAGACGGCGAAGCGCGAGACGTTCCTGACCGAGTTCGCCGGCAAGAGCGAACGGCTGCACGACCTGTCGCAGCTGCTCAAGGCCTACTGCCTGTTCGAGAAGGACGTCAACTACGTGGTCCAGGACAACAAGGTCCTGATCGTCGACGAACACACCGGGCGCATCATGCCGGGCCGCCGTTTCTCGGACGGCCTGCACCAGGCGCTCGAAGCCAAGGAACTGGTTCCGATCGAACAGGAAACCCAGACCATGGCGACGATCACCATCCAGAACTACTTCCGCATGTACAAAAAGCTCGCCGGCATGACCGGCACCGCGGAAACCGAGGCGAACGAGTTTCACCAGATCTACAAGCTCGACGTGATCGTGGCGCCGACCAACCGCCCCTGCATCCGCAAGGACGACAACGACTCGATCTTCAAGACCAAGCGCGAAAAGTACAACGCGATCCTGAAGGACGTGATCGAACGCCACGAGAAGGGCCAGCCGATCCTGCTCGGCACGATTTCGGTGGAAGATTCCGAAATCCTGTCGCGCATGCTCAAAATGCGGAACATTACGCACAACGTGCTGAACGCCAAGAACCACCAGCGCGAAGCCGAAATCGTCGCCCGGGCCGGACAGCTCGGCGCGGTGACGGTGGCGACCAACATGGCCGGGCGCGGCACCGACATCAAGCTCGGTCCGGGCGTGGCCGACGCGGGGGGCCTCCACGTCATCGGCAGTTCGCGGCACGATTCGCGGCGCATCGACCGCCAGTTGCGCGGCCGCTGCTCGCGGCAGGGCGACCCGGGCTCGTCGAAGTTCTACGTGTCGCTCGAAGACAACCTGATGCGCCTCTTCGGCTCGGACCGGATCGTCAAGATCTTTGAGCGG